>Ga0209164_1004896_pt1 | contig 11666 bp, 8 predicted proteins | sample MTBNYHSulfiMetaG_FD_187458 | JGI IMG/M metagenome (GOLD analysis project Ga0209164, IMG submission 187458) | Enrichment culture microbial communities from rom New York Harbor, USA that are MTBE-degrading - MTBE-NYH (New York Harbor Sulfidogenic)... | ecosystem: Environmental > Aquatic > Marine >... | reverse complement strand
CTTTTTCTCTTTTACTCAGGCGACCGGGAACGGGCCGCGGTATTCAGCATCAAGGTGACCGGCCGGGTTTGCACCTGTGCCGGCGCGGGCGTCAGATCCAATCCATCAAGAAGTTGCCTAACCGACCGTGTCCCGGCAATCCGCTAAGGCGTTGATGCGCCATAATATTCAGCTTTGATTGCCTGGTTTGTCGGATCATAAATCGAAGTCTATTCCAGAAAGATCACCGTGGCTCCCCCTTGCGGGTTGGGTATCACATAAAAGTTACCCGATGTGACGCTTCCGCTGCTCAGAGTACCGACCGCTCTTCCCAGATTGACCCGTGGCTTCGTGACAGCGACCTGACCATCGATAATCGCATCCCCTGTATTGATAAAGGTCGACTTCACCTGCGAGGGAGTCAGAAATCCTCCAGTGATGGCTTTTGCAGCACTTTGCAGAACCGCTGCAGCACCGGCAGCATAAGGGCAGGCCGCCGAAGTCCCGCCAAGACTGGGAAGATATTCATCAAAATATTCATCGCTGCTGTAACCTCCCGGCGATTGTGCCAAATTCATAGCCCGGAAAATTGGCAGAATTTTCAACCCCATTTTGCAATTGCGATCCCATATTCTGCGGATCTACTGTGGTTGCCTGCTTGCGCAACAGGACAATAAACGAAGCAGTTGCCCTTCCCTCAAGATAGCTTTTCAAGGCCGTATCGAAAGAGATGATCTTCGAGTTATCCGGCAAGTTCTACAGAAACCGGTCAGTCGCTATCAAACAAGTTGATCCGGCATGGGAATAACGTCACAGAATAGCTCACCCATGCTAAACGATAACTCATCCTGACTCGGAATATAATGAATTTTTCCAGTTTGCACTGCAACAATTTGGGTCATCGAGGGTCTTTGGTCAGCTTGGATCAGCGGTAGGATGGGTGCAGCGACAGCGCAACCCATCTCGTTAAGGCTGAAAAGCATCACCGTCTGCTTTGAAGGATTCCGTAGGTTGGGCCGGGCGGAGCGAAACGCAAAGATAACTGATGCCGACAAAATGCAATATTTCGCGCTCAACAATTATGGTTCGTGTCGAGGGGATGCCACACAGCGGTGATGGGTTACGGCGCAAAAAGACGCACCTCACCCATCCTACAAAAACCTCGAGTTCAGCAAGCCGACTTGAGACAACCGAGATCGCATGGAACCGGCGCGCATCCTGTAAGTCAGCCAGGATTTTATTGCTAAGACAGGATCTTAATCGCTGCAAGTGCCCCGCCCAGACTTACAAGGCAAATAGCCAGCATCGTGGTGGTGACGCCGTAGACGGGCAAAATGTAGATCGACGCTACGGCAGATCCCAACGCAGCACCGATGAGATCGATGGCGTATACTCGACCTGCGGTCTTTGCCGAGGCCGCATTGGAATCTGAAATGACCCTCATCGCCAGGGCGAAATGGAGGCCTCCAAGCATTCCCGCCATTCCTGCAAGTGCGGAAAAAATGACGGGCGCCGGCACACTTCCAACCATCCCGCCGGCTGGCGCGTGAATCACAAACAAAATTTTTAAGACGATCAGAACATAGACTGCGAATGCGCACTGGACGGCGATGAACCAGCGCCTGCCGGATGCCATCCGAGACCTCAATAGAGATTGGATGCCAGCGCCGAGACCCACACCGGTCATAAAAAAAGTGACAATCAAAGCAAGCTGTTGATAGACAAATCCTTGCAGGATTTGAAAGGCCAACAACAGCACAATCTCAAATGCCAGCTGCGCCCCGCCCATGATCATCACACTCAGCTGGCAGGGTATTGCAGGACCGAGCCAGCCGCACCAGGATACGGCAATGAGGACTGCAAGCAGGGCTGTGAGTGTGAGCCAAAACCGTGAAAGTCTTATCGCTGTTAATGCTATTAGAGCCTTTTCCAGGTTGGGATTGAGCTGGGAGGCCCAGAGCAGGAGATTGTTGAAATAGCAGGTCGGAGTAAAATCCCGGTTCAGGTTCCAGGACGAGCCCGTTTCAAGCAGCGCGTTGAGGTAATCCCGCCGCATGGGGCTCAGCAAATCGAACAAATAGTATTCCCTTACATACTTGAGGTCCAGATTTTGTGCTGCAATGCGCACCACCAGTTGCTGCGGATCATTGATCAAAAGGCCCTTTGTGGTCGTTGCGAAAAATCTGGCCGAATCGGCAAGCCAAACCACGACCTCCGGAAACACCGAGCAAACGGTGTGGTAATGGGAGCGCAACAGCCGCACCTGAACCGGTCCCAGAATATCCGCGGCGGAGACAGCAAAGGAAAAGATACCGTCAGGGTTTAAGAGTCTGCTGACGCTGGTGTAGAATTCAACGGTATAAAAGCGGTTCAGCTCGGCATTCATCGGATCGCCCAGGTTCGACAGAATTACATCGTAAGTTTTGGCAGAATATTTAACAAAGGAGCCGGCATCCTGGTGAAGAAGCTCCACTCGCGGGTCGCGAAGGGGTCTGATCACTGCGTTGGGCAAATTTTCGGCAGTCAGCTTTATGACCTCGGGATCGGGTTCGACCACATCTACGCGCGTTATGCTAGGATGCTTCAAAATTTCCGGGACCAGGCCGACCGCACCACCACCGATCAAAAGAACTCTGCGCGGCAGCGGATGCTGAAGCAAAGCCAGGTGAACCGCATATTCGGCGGTTTTGGGATCGGGTATGGAAAAAAACCATAGCCCGTTGCCAAAGAGGCTGAACTGATTCGCATCCTCAAGCAGGGCCAGATTATTGTAGGGAGTATCCCGCACTGCCAGCAGATTCGGCCCCCATTGCCAGCTGTGACTGATGCGGTCCAGATAGGGAGAAAAGAGAGCAGCGGCCATTAGCAATGCACTTCCTGCAACCCCCGTCAGCATGATGGCCGGTCTGACATTGTGAGCGTGCCGCCAGGGCCGCAGCAATGCCGCAGCCAGGGTCAGAATGGTCAGTGAAGTCAAACAGGCCGCCACAAAAGTGGCTGCCCGAGGCAGCAGAACAAAATAGAACGCCAGGCCTCCCATGGCGGCGCCCACAGCTTCGCCAAGGTAGATCTGGATGGGCCGCGATTCTTCTCCTGGTGCTCCGCCCAGGTGGATTTTCCAGCAGAGCGTGAACATGAACCCCGAAAGAAGGCAAAACAAACCGGTCGCTGAAATGGAGATTGCAATCATCCACACCGGTGTCACCAATTCCCCCGGAGGGATTGACCACACCAGGCGCGACGACCTTATCCACAGCACCATCAAGGGCAGAAGAGAGGCGAGCAGGAGGAGGCCCATAGTCAGAGTCGGCCCGTCCCGGCGCAATCTGGAGCTGAATCGCCCGCCCAATCCGCTCCCCGCCGCCGTCCATACCAGCCAGCTGGTCAGCACCAGACCGGTCGACAATTCGTTGCCATAAAACAGCACCAGCAATTCCCGGAGTACCAGGATCTGCCCTATGGCGGCTGCAAACCCGGTCAGGACGATGGCGGCCAAGGAATCAAAACGCATTGGCTTCGTTCACATATTTTTCGATGAATGATTTCAGCCCGGCCAAGTAAAGCTCCCCTGAGACAAGAAAGCCGCTGTTGTGGTCGCCTCTAATTTCCAGCAGCTCCTTGGGTTCATTGGCGGATCTATAGACCTTAAAACCCAAATCGGAAGGAACAATATCGTCGTCTCTACTGTGTACCACCAGCACGGGACAGCTCACACCACGCACATAATCCGCTGTAGCGTACTTGAATCGCGACAGCAGTCTCACGGGAAAGATGGGGTACAATCCGGCTCCCAGGTCGGGTGCAGAAGAGAAGCTTGACTCGAGGATCAATGCCGCCGGTTTGACGTTCATGGCAAGGTGGGCTGCCACAGCACCGCCCAGCGACCTGCCGAAGATAATGATGTTAGCCGGGGAATAGCCCTTCTCCTGCACCAGATAGCTCCATGCGCCCTGTGCATCGTAATAGGTGCCCAATTCGGTTGTTTTACCCTTGCTTTCGCCATAACCCCTATAGTCGAAAATGAATGTGCTCAAGCCAAGCCGATTAAATATCTGTATCGATTCCAGCCGATGGGAAATGTTCCCCGCGTTTCCGTGGCAAAAGAGGAGCACCCTGGAAGAGCTGCCGGGAATGAACCAGCCGGAGAGCGCCACTCCGTCTTCTGTTTTAAAATCGGTCGCCTCATAGGCCAAGCCTATCTCATGCGGCGTAGCAATCAATTCGGGATCGGGAAAATAGATGAGGCTCGACTGAAAAAGGTAAAGGAGCATTGCGATCATTACGTAAAGGCCAAGCGAAATGATCAAAATATACATCAGGATTTGCACCAGATTAGCTTTGAACATCGAGTAACATCCTGTTTTAATTTTCGCTTCCGGCTCCTGACTGATGTATTCTCATGTGACTTGTGTTGCCGGGAGCCATCAACCACTGCCAGGATAAACTGAATGATAAACCAATTCGAGCCATTTGGAGGTCAAATTCATCATGTGTCAATTCTGCCATAAACACGGTGAGGGTAAAAAGTGGTATCTGCAGGCCGAAAACTATTCCAATGAGCTTCTAGCGGATATGGAAAGACGCAGTTATATCAGAGACTTTGTTTACACGGTGGACGACGGGCAGGCGGCAAAACTGGAAAAAACTTTCCGGCAAGCCATGAGGGCGCCATCCTGGTTGCGTCACCTGCTCTACAGTTTCCATGAAAGGCGTTACCGGCGCGATCATTTCGGTCAGGTGGTGCCCCTGGAAGAGCTCGAGCAGGTGCTGGATCTGGCCAATTCAATCGTACTGCTGCCTTGCATTTGCCGCAAGAGCACCACCGGCAGGCGGGATGCCAACTATTGCATTGGCCTGGGACTCGATCCGGAAAAGCTGTTGGATGTGAAAGAGGCCTTTCTCGAGACATTTCGGCCCGGACCTGAAGTCAATCTTTTTGAGAGGCTGAGCAAAAGCGAAGCGATGAACCTCCACAAAAAATTCGAAAATGATGGCCTGATCCACACCATTTGGACCTTCAAGACGCCGTTTGTCGGCGCGATATGCAATTGCGACCGGGCCGACTGTCTGGCCATGCTCAGCTATCGGTATGAGTTTCAGTTGTTCTTCAGGGGAGAGTACGTGGGCGAAATTACCGAACATGAATGTGTCGGCTGCAGGGCCTGCCTGCCGATGTGCCAGTTCGGCGCCCTTGGTTTTTCGGTCGACCGACGCAAAGCCTTCATCGACCCCGTTCGTTGCTACGGCTGCGGAGTGTGCCGGAGTGCCTGCGAGCAAGACGCCATTCAACTCGCTCCCCGCAGCGAGCACCCGCTCGCTCGCAACCTGTGGTGACTAAACCGGCTGAATGCGCGATTCGGTTAGACACGGATGGACACGGATTAATGCGGATGGACATACTCATGACGAGGGCCTATCCAAGTCCATCCATGTCTGTGGCGAACCCCTTGAGACTCAGCTGTTACGCCTCACATACTGCTCACGCATGGCTCGCTTGTTCAGTTTGCCAACGCTGGTCTTGGCCAGGCTGTCCAGAAAAATCGTCTTATCGGGGACACCCCATTTGGAAATGACACCGTTGTTGACGAATTCCATAAAGAAGCTTTTTATGTCTTCTTCGGAAACCTTGTTTTTGTATTCATCCTTAAGGGTCACCAGTGCCATCGGCCGCTCGCCCCATTTTTCATCCGGCACTGCTATTACGGCCGCTTCGCTCACAGCCTTATGCTGAGTGAGGATATCCTCCAGTTCCAGCGACGAGATCCATTCTCCACCTGTCTTGATCACGTCCTTGATACGGTCAGTCACCTGCAGGTAGCCTTCGCTGTCGATATAGCCGATGTCGGATGTGTGCAGCCAACCGTCCGTCCACAATTCTTCAGATTTTTGCGGTTCCTTGAAATATCCCTGGGTGAGCCAGGGGGATCTCACCACGACCTCGCCGGTGCTGACCCCGTCATGCGGCAGGTTTTTTCCGTCGACATCCACCACTTGCAGATCCACCAGCGGAATAGGAGCGCCGGTGCGGCACCTAACGGTGATTTGTTCATCCTCATCCCGGTCAAACATGTGCGGTCGCAGCTTGCCCAAAGTCAAAATCGGGCACGTTTCGGACATGCCATAACCGGTAAAAACATTGATTCCCTTCTCCAGAGCTCTTTTGCACATTGCCTTGGAAAGAGCCGAGCCGCCGATGATGACCGTCCAGTTCGAAAGATCTATCTTCTCAGCAGCTGGGCTGTTGAGCAGCATATGCAGGATGGTCGGCACACAGTGGGAGAAAGTGACCTTTTCCTTTTCCACCAGTTTAAGCAGTGTTTCAGGCTCATAACGGCCGGGATAAACCTGCTTGGCGCCAACCAAAGTGGCCGCGTAGGGAAGCCCCCAGGCGTGAACGTGAAACATTGGCGTGATTGGCATGTAAACGTCAGCGGAGTTAAACGAAGCCTGCGATTTAAAGCTGCCCAATGAAGTCAGCACGCCGAGTGTATGCAGCACCAGATGACGATGGCTAAAGTAGACCCCCTTAGGAGCTCCTGTGGTGCCGGTGGTGTAGAAGGTGGTCGCTTTGGTGTTTTCATCAAAGTCCGGGAAATCGAAATCATCTTCAGCCTTGCCGAGCAAATCCTCATATTCGCCCGCTGTTTCCACTTTTGTTTCGGGCGGTGCCGGTAAGTCGGTCATCACGATGATCTTTTTGACCGTCCTGAGCTCGTCTTTGATGCCCTCGAGTACCGGCAAAAAGTCGGAATTTACCAGGATAACGTCATCTTCTGCATGATTGATGGTATATAGGATCTGCTCCGGCGACAACCGAATATTCACCATATGAAGTACGGCGCCCATCATGGGAATGGCAAAGAAGCACTCCAGATAGCGGTGGCTGTCCCAATCCATCACTCCAATGGTATCTCCGGGCTTGACGCCTTGATCTCGCAAGACACCAGCCAGCTGTCCGATGCGTTTTCTAAGTGTCGTATAATTGCAGCGCTTCAGATCCCTGTAGACGATTTCCTGATCGGGCGAGTAGACAAGCGGGGTGTGCAATAATTGTTTGATAATCAGTTGATAGTTGTATGCAGACGGGGTGCGGTCAATCAGTTGTCCAAACATAGCCATCTCCTACCTGAGGTTGATTTTCCAACTAGTCTCGAGCAACAATTGTGGTCATGCCCATGCCGCCCCCGACACAAAGGGTTGCCAGACCCAGATCGAGGTTGCGGCGCGCCATTTCATGAATCAAGGAAATGACGATGCGCAGCCCGGTACATCCAACCGGATGCCCCAGCCCGACGCCGCTCCCGTTGACGTTGGTGATGGTCCGATCTAAGCCTAGACCGCGCTCACAGGCGATGTATTGCGCGGCAAAAGCTTCGTTGAGCTCGATGAGCTGAATGTCCTTGAGATTCATTCCAGCTTTTTTGAGCGCCTTTTGAGTCGAAGGCACCGGGCCGTAGCCCATAAGGTGAGGTTCGACTCCGGCAACCGCATGAGCGACAATCCTTGCCATTGGAGTCAATCCCAATTCTTGGGCCCTGCGGCGCGTCATAAGAAGTGCAGCCGCGGCTCCGTCGTTGAGCCCGGACGAATTCCCGGCGGTAACCGTGCCGTCTTTCCTGAAAACCGGTTTGAGCTTCGCCAGATCGTCCATGGTGAGGCCAAAGCGCGGGTGCTCATCCTGCTCGAAGATTTCCTTTTGACCTTTTTTGCCGGGGATCTCAAACGGCACGATTTCATCTTTGAAGCGGCCGCCTTTGATCGCAGCCTCCGCTTTGTTGTGGCTTTCCAGCGCGAGCCGGTCTTGATCCAGCCGGGAAATGTTGTATTTCTCGGCCAGGTTTTCAGCGGTGATCCCCATGATCATCGGATCTCCCAACAGGCGACTGCCGGAGTGGAGCATCTCCCAAACCGCATCCGTCACTTCATGATTCATTAGGCGCATGCCCCAGCGAGCATTGGCCATGTAATAGGGAGCGGAGCTCATGGATTCAACGCCAACTGCCAAAACGATATCAGAATCTTCGCAACGAATCTGCTGGACCCCTGAATTCAGTGCCTGCATGGAGGACGAGCATTGCCGCTGAACCGTAAAAGCCGGCACATGATCCGGCAATTTCGCCAGCAACGCAGCCGTGCGCGCCGTATTTGCCTCGTCGAAGCATTGCACGCAATCACCGGCAATAACATCACTAATCAGGTTCGGATCCAAATTACTCGCACGCCGTAAAGCTTCTTTCATCACATGAGCAGCCAACTGCGATGCTCTAATATCCTTCAGTGCACCGCCAAATTTTGCGATTGCGGTCCGCGCCGCCGCGACAATTACAACATCATTATCTTTACTCATAAGGAATCCTCTCTTTGAATCGGTCAGCCTGAGACGGTCGTTGGCAAATTACAAATGATGATTTAAAAATCTCTGCTCATCGCGGATTAATGGGATATGCTTCGGACTCAGCCACTTGGTTGGTTCAAGTCTCCGGCTTGAACCCGCCTGACCTTCAAGCAGCTCAGTTGCTATAAAGCTTGCGAGCAGGCTGCTTCTCCCTGTCGGATGTAACGGTCACAACGGGAGTTGTTCCAAATGTCAAAATGGTTCAAGTCGGAGTCTTGAACCAACCTGAATCCCTTTAATCGGCGAAGAGCCAAAACCTCTCTCAAAGCGTCTTGGAGATCACCATGCGCTGAATCTCATTGGTGCCTTCGTAGATTTGCGTGATCTTGGCGTCACGCATCATCCGCTCGACCGGGTATTCTTTGACATAGCCGTACCCACCCAAAACCTGTACCGCCTCGGTTGTCACCCACATGGCGACATCACCGCACACGCACTTGGACATGGAGCTTAAGCGAATCACTTCGGGGCTCAGGCGGCTCATGTCCTTAGGGAGCTCCTGCATCACCGCACAGGTTTTATACAGCAGCTGTCGTGCGGCCTCCGTGCGCATGGCCATGTCCGCCAGCTTGAAGCCGATTCCTTGATGTTCGATGATGGCTTTGCCGAAGCTTTCCCGTTCCTTGGCGTAGCCGACCGCGTATTCGAAGGCGCCGGCCGCAATGCCCAAGGCCTGGGCGGCAACTCCCGGACGCGAGAAATCCAGGGTTTTCATCATTACATGGAAGCCCTCGCCATCCTTTCCCAGCAGGTTTTCGGCCGGCACCCGGCAGTCTTCGAAAATCAGCTCAACCGTGTCCGACCAGCGGATTCCCATCTTGTTTTCTTTCTTTCCGACACTGAAGCCAGGTGTACCCTTTTCCACCACAAACACGCCCGCGTTTTTATGAGTCGGTTTTTCGGGATCGGTAACGGCATAAACGGTAATGATATCGGCCACCCCGCCGTTGGTGATGAAGTTCTTGGTGCCGTTGAGGATGTATGAGTCTCCGTCTTTCTTGGCGCGGCAGCGAAGCCTGGCCACATCGGAGCCGGCCGCGGGCTCGGTGAGAGCAAAGGCGGCGAGATGCTCACCGGCGGCGAGCTTCGGCAAGAACCTTCTTGCCTGTTCTTCGTCGGCAGCAAGCAAAATGGGCAGAGATCCCAATTCATGGTCGGCCACCAGAAGACCTGCCGCCGCGTCGACCTTGGAGAGCTCTTCCACGGTAATGGCGAGCGCCAGCAGACCGGCGCCGGAACCTCCGTAAGCCTCCGGAAAGTCGATCCCGTAAAGACCGTTTTCCCGCATCAGCTCGACCATCTCCCAGTCAAATTTGCCGTCTTCATCGCGTTTGCCGGCCCCCGGTGCAACTCTTTCCTTCGCCAAACGCTTTACCATGTTCTGCAACAATCTTTGTTCTTCCGTCAGGTCATACTGCATGGGTACTCCTTCCTTTTCATAATGGGCTCAGAGGTTCGCCGTTCACCGGCCGTGGCTCGATTCATGCGCTTAGACTGTCTTGGAAACAGGGTTTCCCAGCCAATTGCGTTCCCAAACAGAGTTTGGGAACGAGGAATAAGGACAGACACAGCTGGAGGAGAAACGGAGTTGGGAAAGAGTGAGAGAAACGCGTAAGAGGAATGAAAACTCCCCGGTCAGCATTCCATGCTCTATGCTCCCCGCCCCCTGCTCCCCGCCCCCTGCTTATTTGCCGTAGTCGTAGAATCCTTTGCCGCTCTTGCGACCGAAATATCCCGCTCGCACCATTTTGCGCAACAAAGGGGCCGGCCGATATTTATCTTCCCCCAACTCCTGATGAAGTCCATCCATGACATGCAGCAGCGTGTCGAGCCCGACCATGTCCGCCAGGGCCAGGGGGCCGATGGGGTGGTTGGCTCCGAGCACCATTGCCCGGTCGACATCTTCGGCGGAGGCAATCCCCTCCGAATAGACGAATATCGCCTCGTTGATCATCGGACAAAGGATCCGATTGACGGCAAAACCCGGAGCTTCTTTCACCTCAATGGGTGTTTTGCCGATTCTTTCAGTGAACTCCCTGGCAATGGCGAGTGTGGCATCCGAAGTTAGAAAGCCGCGAATAAGCTCCACCAGTTTCATAACCGGAACAGGATTAAAAAAATGCATGCCGATGAACTTGTCCGGACGCCTGGTTACGGAGGCCATTTCCGTGATGGAAAGGCCTGAAGTATTGGTAGCGAAGATCGTCTCGGGCCCACACAACCCGTCCAGCTCCCTATAGACCTCTTTTTTGAGCTGCATGACCTCAATAACGGCTTCGATGATCATTTCCGCACCTGAGGCCGCTTCCTTCAAATCCACGGTACCGTTGACCCTTGCATTCACGGCGGCCGCGACCGAAGCTTCCATTTTGCCTTTGGCAACCGCTCGATCGAGGTTGCTTTTAATCGTGCCCAAACCCTTTTGTACGAATCGATCTTCGATATCTCTGAGAGTGACATCGAAACCAGCTTCCGCCGCTACCTGGGCAATTCCTGCACCCATGATACCGGCGCCCAACACGCAGACTCGATTGATTTTCATTGACTCCTCCTTGGCTGGTTGTTTATCGCAACGATACCTGATGGGCATAGCTCAACAGGATCAAGCCCTGCAAATGGCACCTTCACATCCCACCATCCATCACCACTCCAGCATCATCCCGAGCAACCCCTCGGCCAGCTGGTCGATCGATTCCTCATCCTTTCTCAGCAATCCTTGAATGGCAATCCCTTGCACCGAGCCAACAAAGGCGATGGCGGCTGCTCGCGGGTCGCGAGCTTTGGGATGATTTGCCAACAGCCGTGCAAAGGCGTTGACGAACACTTCGTAAGTCTCCTTCAATCGCCTTTCCATGGGTTGATTGCTGCCGGCAAATTCCGTGGCCAGCGCCGCCAGACATATGGTGGCTTCCGGATTGCGCTTGAAATGGTCGCACATGATGACCAGTATCTCTCTAACGGCTTCACTCGAGCCGGATTCGACCTGGTCGGCAAAATCCGAGTAGACTTTCATGCCGCGGGCGAGCCAATCGACCACCGCTTCCAGCAGCACCTCCTTCGATGCGAAGTGATGGAAAATCGCTCCGGAGGTCAGACCGACGGCTTGAGCCAAACCGGTGATGGTGGTCTTGTGGTATCCCTTGCGCGCGAACAGCCTTACCGCCGCTGTAACGATCTTCTTTTGCGTCTGTCTCGCCTGCGCCTCTTTTTTTTCATTGATTCCCTTCGCCATAGCAAAAATACATACTACATAGTATGTACTATGTCAAATGAAAACCAAAAAGCAGGAAGC
>Ga0209164_1004895_pt1 | contig 11677 bp, 10 predicted proteins | sample MTBNYHSulfiMetaG_FD_187458 | JGI IMG/M metagenome (GOLD analysis project Ga0209164, IMG submission 187458) | Enrichment culture microbial communities from rom New York Harbor, USA that are MTBE-degrading - MTBE-NYH (New York Harbor Sulfidogenic)... | ecosystem: Environmental > Aquatic > Marine >... | reverse complement strand
TCAATGGTGCAAGCCATTTCGACTTTTCACCTAGGCCGAGCGTTCAGCGTTCAGCGTTCAGTGTTCAGGAACTCAGGGCAGTAAGCAGTATTTGAACCAAGCGATTGGGAGAGGATGGAAAGGGGGAAATGAAGTACCCTCTTTCCTGAACCTCTGAACCTTGAACCTCTGAACCCGGAACCTTTGAACCTTCGAACCCAATGCGATCACTTGCGCCAGTATTCGGGCATGAGAAGGACAATCACGGTGTAGATCTCGAGCCTTCCAAGGAGCATGCAGAACATGAGGACCCATTTTCCCAACAAGGGCAAATGAAGATAGTTCTGCGCAGGGCCTACGGAACCAAGCCCGGGGCCCACGTTGAAAATGCAGGCGGCCACGGAAGCAAAGGCTGAAATAACGTCCAGACCCAGGGCGGCCATGATCATGGCCGAGATCACGAAAATACCCAGGTAAAGAATAAAGAAGCCCCAGATGCTGCTCAGAACCTCTGCTGGAACGGCCTTGCCTCCCAGTTTGACGGTGCTGACCGCATGGGGGTGGATGATCCGAAAGATTTCCTGATAGGCATGCTTGGCAAGGAGCATGACGCGCATGGTCTTCAGACCCCCGCCGGTAGAGCCGGCCATCCCCCCGAGGAACATGCAAAGAACCAGCAGGTTGCGGGACAAGGAAGGCCATTGATCGTAGTCTGCGGTCACGAAGCCCGTGGTGGTGATGATGGATGAAACTTGAAAGGCGGCATAGCGGAAAGCCTGGGCAAGAGAGGTATAGACGCTTCCATACACATCAAGAGTGACAAGGACGATGAATATGCCCGTCAGCGAAAGGAAGAGCCTGCATTCGGGATCCTTGCCGAAGACGCTCGCCTCACCCTTGAGTAACCTGTAATGGAGAGAGAAGTTGATCCCTGCAAGGAGCATGAAGAAAATGATGACCCCGTCAAAATAGGGGCTGTTGTAATGGGCGATGCTTGCGTTCTTAGGGGAGAACCCGCCCGTGGGCATGGTGCAGAACGTGTGGCATACGGCATCAAAGCCACCCATGCCTCCGGCAAGGAGAAGGGCGATCTGGAGCACGGTGATGAGAATGTAAACTTTCCACAGTGTCTTGGCCGTATCCGAGATCCGGGGCTTCAACTTGTCCACAACCGGACTTGGGATCTCCGCCTTGTAGAGTTGCATACCGCCGATCCCCAGGAAAGGGAGGATGGCAATGGAAAGCACGATGATCCCCATCCCCCCCAGCCACTGGGTGACACTCCTCCACATCAGGATGCCGGGAGGGAGCATTTCTATGTTGCTCAGGACGGAGGCGCCGGTGGTGGTAAAACCGGACAAAGACTCAAAGTAGGCATCCGTAAAATTCTCAAAGGCCCCGGACAGGAGAAAGGGAAGGGCGCCGGCCAGCCCTGCGGCGAGCCATCCCAGGGTCACGATCGCAACGCCGTCCCGATGGCTGAGATGGGTGATCTCTTCGCCCCGGGAGAGAAAAAAGATGACCAAGCCCAAGGCGCAGCAAAGCATGATGGAAAAGACAAGGGGCCTTGTGCTCGGATCGTTGTAGATCAGGGAGACGAGGAGAGGCAGGGACATGGAAAGTCCCAGAAAGCAAAGGAGAAGGCCGATCAGGCGAAAGACGCGTCGGGTGTGCATCAGAAATAATCCAGCTTCACGGTGAGAAGCTTTTCCAGCTTCGGCAATGCTTGACGAAGGGCAAGGATGATGAGACGGTCCTTGGGTTTGATGACGCTGCCTCCTGTGGGGATGATGATCTCTTCTCCCCGGATGATCGCCCCGACCAAAGCCCCCTTGGGGAACTTCACCTCGGCCAGCGGGACATTGACAATGTCGGACGTCTCAAGGGCTTCCGCTTCGATGGCTTCCGCATGTTCGCCTTTCAGGGGCGCCACGGAGATGATCCTTCCCCGCCGGATATATTGCAGAATCGCTCGCACCGCTGAGAGCCTGGAACTGACCACCGTGTCAATGCCGATGGCCGAAACCAGAGAAATATAGCTCAGTTTGTTGATGCGGGTGATGGTTTTCTTGGCGCCCAGAGCCTTTGCCAGAAGGGAGATGAGAATGTTGTTTTCCTCGTCACCGGTCACGGCCACCATGAAATCCACGTCGTTGATATTTTCTTCCTGCAGGAGGTCCTTATCCGTGCCGTCGCCATGGATGACGATAGCCTTGTCGAGCTTTTCAGCCAGGGCCGCACATTTGTGCGCGTCCCTTTCGATGATCTTCACAGACATTTTTTCCCGCTCAAGGGCGTAAGCAAGAGCGCTGCCCGTCTCGCCTGCCCCGACAATGACGACTCTTCTTCCTTCATTGGGTTCGAATTCAAAGAAACCGAATCCGTAAGGCATTTCATCGGACTTCACGACCAGGTAGACCAGGTCATTGGAACGGATGGTGTCTTCTCCGTGGGGAATGAACACCTGTTCGCCCCGCACGATGGCGCCCACAAGGACGCGACCCTCCAACCCCTGGAAGGAGAGGAGCTGGCGTCCTGCGTAAGGGGAATCCGGCTTGATCGTGATCCCTACCAGCTTGACCCGGCCGTTCTCAAAATCCACCACATCCGAGGCGCCCGGCACCATCATTAAATTCCGGATGGTTTCCACCATCACGGATTCCGGGTTGATGATTCGATCCACGCCCAGAAGATCCTGGCTGAAAAGGTCTTTTTCTTTCAAGTACTCCGGGTTGCGGACCCGGGCCACTTTGAGGATATAGGGATTGAGGTTTCTCGCAAGCAGGCAGGCGATCAGGTTGACCTCGTCGCTGTCCGTGGCGGCCACCAGCATGTCCGCTTCTTTGATGCCCGAGGTTTTCAGCATCTCCGGGCTGGTTCCTGAGCCCTGAAGGGCCTGGACGTCCAGGATTTCGGTGATTCGCCTGATTTTTTCCGGGTCTTTGTCAATCACAAAGACGTCCTGGTTTTCCTCGGAAAGCTTTTCGGCGATGTGGTAACCTACCTCGCCGGCGCCGACGATGATGATTTTCATGAATAGACCCTGAAAAGATGCTCCATGAGCTGCTCAATGCCCGCAAAATGCAGGAAGAATTAGGAAAATCGTAATACTTTAGCCTTTTGAAATCAAAGGGTGGCACCCTGGGCATGCCTGAAGCTCAGTGGTTTTCAAAAGGCTAAAGTGATACGGAAAATCGAGAAACGCGGGATTGTCTTAACCGAGAAGGGCGAAAAAGTCAATATTGGAAGCCTTTTCTCCCATGAGCCGGGAAATGCGCTTCCAGAAGCCCCACAGAGTCCGTTCGCGAACCGTGTGTCATGTTCCCTTGGCCCTATTTTTGATGGACAAGGCCTTTGGGGGGATGATATTTTGGGTTTCCAAACCTATCCATCAAACCATTTTGGAAAAGCGGCCATCCAATGATTCAAGAAATGAACTTTGCCGGGGACGGCGAGAATCTCATTCGTTATATTGACGGGTTTCCGAAAACAACGGTTCTGGTCTTCGGCGACATCATCATGGACGAATATATCTGGGGCGATGTGTCACGCATCTCTCCGGAAGCTCCTGTGCCTGTGGTGGATGTGAGGCAGGAGACGAAAATGCTCGGCGGGGCCGCCAACGTGGTGAACAACATCGCCGCTTTGGGAGGCCGGGCCGTTCTGTGCGGTGTTGTGGGCAATGACGGCACCGGCGAGGAGATCATCCGAAAAATCCAAGAACTGGACCTGCCTGCAGGCGGCATTATCCGGGTTTCGGGCAGGCCGACCACGATCAAGACAAGGATTGTGGCGCAGAGCCAGCAGGTGGTTCGTTTTGACCGAGAAAGCCGAAAGCCGGTGGCCGAAGAGCATGTGAGGAAGCTGTTTTCTTTGATTGAAGGTGAAAAAGACCGCATTCACGCCGTCGTGGTCTCGGACTACGACAAGGGGGTCGTTTCGCCCGAGATCATGCAAGGTCTTAAAACGATCTGCCGCGGCTCCGGTGTGATCCTGGGGGTCGACCCCAAACCGAACCACTTTGATCACTATCGCGGGATCGATGTGATCACCCCGAACCACCATGAGGCAGGCGCGTTTTCAAGGACTCTCATCACAGACCGGAGGAGCCTTGTTCAGGCAGGCACGAAGATGCTCGAAGAACTCCAATGTCGCTCCGTTCTCATCACGCAGGGAAAAGAAGGGATGACCCTTTTCGAACAAAACGGCGAGATTACCCACATCCCCACGGTGGCCCGGAAGGTGTTTGATGTGACCGGGGCAGGGGACACGGTCATCGGTGCCTTTTGCCTCGGCCTTGGGGCGGGCATGGATCTGAAATCAGCCGCGACGATCGCCAACTTTGCGGCGGGTATCGTGGTGGGGGAGGTGGGCACTTCCACGGTGAAAGCCGAAGAGCTCAAGAAGGTGATTCGCGAACGACTGGGAATGAAGGCGGACCGACCATGAGCACGCCCAGGGAAGCGGACCCCGTAAAGCTGATCTGCAGCATCTTCTCGGCCGGGGAAGATTTGATCGAAACGGCTGTGGGCAGCCTGGCAGAGATGTTCGGCCCTGTGGACTGGAAAAGCGCCCGGTTTTTTTTTGATCGGACCCGCTATTATGAAAAAGAAATGGGCTGGCCTTTGTTCCGCCGTTTCGTCACGTTCACAGATCTGATGCGGCCTGAGTCTATCGTGGAGGCGAAACTGAGGACCCATGAGCTCGAAGAAGCCTTTGTCCGGGAGGGTAAAAGATCGGTCAACATCGACCCTGGGTACATCTGCATGGAAAGGTTGGTTCTCGCTACGGGAAAGAATTATACCCACCGCCTCTACCTTTCAAAAGGCATTTATGCGGATCTGACGCTGGTGTTCCAAAAGGGGTGTTTCAGACCTCTGCCGTGGACCTACCGGGATTACGGCGATGAGCGCTTGATCGAACAGTTCAATGAAATTCGGGAAAGGTACAAAACTCAACTTCGCAGAAAGGGGTGAAAGGACCTTGATCAAATCCATGACAGGCTACGGCCGCGGGGAGAGCGCTGCGGCCGGGAAAAGGTATGTTGCAGAGATCAAAACGGTCAACAACCGTTACAGGGACCTGATTGTAAGAGCACCCAAAACGCTCCAAGCCGTGGAAGAGGATGCGAGAACGCTGTTGTCTGAGAGGATCAAAAGGGGTCGTGTCGAGACGAGCCTTCAGATGATCAGGGAGGGGGAAGAACCGGAATATGAATTGGAACTGAACCTTCCTCTGGTTCGGTCCTACATGCGTATCATGCACCGGCTCGGGGAGGAATTCGGGCTGGATGAAAAGGCAAGGGCAGACGATCTGTGCCGGATGAAGGATGTGATCCTGATTAAAACCGAAGAAGTGGACCTGGAGCAGGCGAGAGCGGCCTTTCTTGAAGCCCTCACGCTTGCTCTGGATTCCTGTGATCTCATGCGCACAAAAGAGGGTGAAGCCATTGAGCAGGATTTCTTGAAACGCATCGGTTTGATCGAGGATGCCATCCGGGATATTGAAGCAAGGGCGCCCTTGGTGGTGCAGGAGTACGCCAAAAGGCTGCGTCAAAGGATTGAGCAGATGCTCCAGGGGGTGGACGTGGACGAAGCGCGCCTGATGCAGGAGGTGGCTGTCTTTGCCGACCGATCCGACATTACCGAAGAACTCGTGCGCGCCCGAAGCCATCTCGACCAATTTACAGGCGTCATGACCCAGGAGGATGCGGTGGGCCGAAAACTGGAATTCCTTTTGCAGGAATTGAACCGGGAAATAAACACCATGAGCGCAAAAGCCTCGGATTCCGCCATATCCTTGAAAACCGTAGAGATCAAAGGGGAATTGGAGAGACTCAGAGAGCAGGTGCAAAACGTGGAATGAAATCCTCTGAGCCCCATGCCAGGAACCGTCCGCACTGCATTTCAAAAGCCGAAATCCTAGGACCATAGAAAGAGAGGGGATATGAGTGTCAAACTGATCAATATCGGGTTCGGGAATTCAGTGGTTTCAAGAAGGGTTGTGGCCATTATTTCGCCGAGTGCCGCGCCGATCAAACGCTTGCGCGACGAAGCCCGGGAGGAAAAAAGACTGATCGACGCCACCCAGGGCAGGAAGACAAGGTCCGTCATTATTACGGACAGCAACCATGTCATTCTCTCCGCGATCCAATCCGAGACCATTGCCCAACGATTCAGTCCGGACTGCAAACTCAGCAAAGAAGATCTCGAAGCATGAGTGTATCCGGTTCGATTTTTGTCTTATCAGGTCCGTCCGGCTCCGGGAAATCCACCCTCATCCGGCACGTGTGAGAATCTTTTTCCTCCCTTGCCTACAGCGTCTCTCATACCAGCAGAAAACCCAGGGGCGCGGAAATCAACGGGGTGGACTATCATTTCGTCAGCCGGGAGATTTTTACGGGGATGATCCAAAAAGGCGAGTTTGTGGAATGGGCCGAAGTGTACAAGGACTACTATGGTACATCGGTTTCAAGCCTTGAGGGGCCGACGTCTCAAGGATTGGATGTCATTATGGATGTGGACATCCGGGGAGCTGAAAACATCAAAGCCCGCTTTGAAGAGAGTATTCTCGTTTATGTGCTTCCGCCGTCGCTGGAAGAACTCGCAAAGAGGCTGAAAAGCCGGGGCACGGACAGCGATGAGGCGGTTCGCAGGAGGCTGGAAAAGGCCGCCGGGGAAATCAGGAATTGCCGGTGGTACGACTATTTGATTTTCAACGAGGACTTGATGCGCGCTGTGGACGAAATGAAATCCGTGATCGTTGCTGAGCGGTGTCGTCGTTCCCGTCAACTTCCCAAAGCGGGCGAGATCTTTGATCTGGATTAGAGCCCATAGGATTCACCAAAGAGGACGTGGAGAAAAAATTTTGTTTGTCGATAGACGAAAAAACAATCCCTCCTCGCCGTACTACTAATGTTCGATTTCTTGAAATTTTGTTAGGCCCATGACACGGCAGGCACTCAATGTATTGTTGATCCACAGATTTCACAGATTATATGGATTTTCAATTTTCCTAAAGAATCTGCGTTAATCTACCGTAATCTGCGGATACGATTTGTTTTGGTTGCGGCTACGCTGCGCTGTGTTCTATGTGCCTGGTGAAAGATGAGGGGGCATCTTATCAAGGATGACCGCACAAAAAATCCGCTCGTGATCCCGGGTTTTCATGCCGTCAAGCAGAGCCTGCTCGATCCGGCGAATACAGTCCGTGAAATCTGGATCGGGGAGGGGAAAAGGGGAACTCGGCCGGATGAAGTGTTTCGCCTTGCAAAGGAGAAGAGCATCCGCGTATTCATCAAAAAACAGGATGACATAGAACGCCTCGCCCCGGGTATCCATCACCAGGGCATCCTGGCTTTTGCAGCAGAATTTGCATATCTTGATCTTGAAGGACTCGTGCGCCGTACTTCGGGGGGACCGGGCTTTCGCCTGATTCTCGCAGCCGACCACATCACCGACGAGGGAAATCTCGGCGCCCTCATTAGAACAAGCGCTTTTTTTGGCGTGCAGGGTCTGATCCTGCCCAAAGACCGCTCCGCACAGGTTACGGGCAAGGTGCTGAAACGAACTTCAGGGGCTTTTGTTCGTCTGCCCGTGGCTCAGGTCGTCAATCTTCGAAGGGCTCTTGACACGTTGAGGGACAGGGGTTTCTGGATCATCGGGGCGGCGGGAGAAGGCCCGGAGACCATCTACGAGTTTGACTGGAAGAGGGATACGGTGCTGGTCCTGGGGAGTGAAAGCAAGGGGCTAAGCCGTTCGGCGCGAGAAGGATGCGATCAGCTCGTCCGGATCCCGGGGCAGGGCACTGTGGAATCGCTCAATGTGTCGGTTGCATGCGGCATCATTCTTGGGGAAATCAGTCGCCGACGGCGATGGGGAAGCGCCTGAGGGCGCCTGCGGCCAGAAGGGCCTTAACGAGGGCGCACAGGGGAAGTCCGACCACGTTGGTGTAGGAACCCGATATTCGCTCTACCATGAAGGATCCCAGTCCCTGAATCGCATAACTCCCGGCCTTGCCGAAGGGTTCGCCGGAGGCTACGTATCCTCTGATTTCTTCCTCGTTCAGCGCTTTCATTTTTACCCGAGTCACAACGGCCTCGGAGTGAGCCCGTTGACCGGCAGGGTCCAGGAGACAAAAACCGGTCACCACCTCATGCTCGGTTCCGCTCAGGCGAAGGAGCATGGCACGGGCTTCTTCTTCGTTCTCGGGTTTGCCGAGAACAAACGGGTCCAGGACGACCATCGTATCCGCGCCCAGCACCCAGTTGCCCCTGGACATGCCTAGAAGGGAACGAGCTTTTTTTTCGGCCAGCATGCAGGCGTTCCCTTCAGGAGGACCTTCTCCGGCATGCTCTTCGACGGCGCTTGAAAAGGAGCGAAAAGGTAACCTGATTTGATCGAGGAGCCTTTTGCGTCGAGGAGAAGAAGAGGCCAGGAGCAGGGGCGATTTCCGGCTGATCAAGCTTGAGCTCACGGCAGATCCCTCAATTTGAAAAGGGTTTTTGCGTTCCTCGTGGTTGCATCCGCGAGGGCGTGGAAATCCATGCCCCTGAGACGGGCGATCTCCAGGGCCGTGTACTTCACAAAGGCCGGTTCGTTGCGCCTCCCTCGGTGGGGAACAGGAGAGAGGAAGGGGGCGTCCGTTTCCACCAGGAGACGTTCCAGGGGGATTTTGGCGGCCACTTCCTGTACAAGGAGGGCTTTCTTGTAAGTCACGGTGCCCGGGATGGAGATGTAAAACCCAAGGTCCATAAAAAGACGGGCCGTTTCGTAATCCCCTGAAAAGCAATGAATGACTCCCCCTGAAGGGGCCCTGTTTTCCCTCAGCATGGTGATGAGTGGCTCATGGGCGTCCCGATCGTGGATGATCACCGGCAGACCCATATTTCCGGCCATATGGAGCTGCTTCTGAAAAATCTCGATTTGACGCTGAGGCGGGGAAAGACAACGGAAAAAATCCAGCCCGATTTCTCCCCAGGCCACAACCTTTGGAGATCCGGCCAGCTCGGCCAGATCCCTCAAAGCTTGGGCATCGACCTCTTTGGCATGGTGGGGGTGATACCCCACAGCAGCATGGATAAAATCATTTTTTTCTGCTATTTCAAGGGCTTTTCGCGAGCTTGGCCCATCGGTACCGATCGTGATGATTTGCTCGACCCCTTGTTCCAGGGCTCTAGCCAAGACCGCTTTGCGGTCTTTTTCAAATTCCTCCATGTCCAGGTGAGCATGGGTATCGATGAGCCTCTGAATGGTTACAACCTCTCAATATTTCAATGAATTTCAGCACCAATCCTAGGGGATTTCCCCGTGGTTTGCAAACAAATACCTTGCAAAACTCGCAGAATTCTTTAAAATAGTGGGGTTCCATGATTCATCCTGGTGGAGTTTCTTAACTCATGTCTGTAGGCGCGAAAACCGAAGAGCGGATTGTTGTTGTCGACAAGTCTCTGGAAGAGCAGCTGCGCTTTCAAAAAAAGCTCAACCATATCACCAATCGTATCCACGCCGCAAAAGACACCAATGATATCCTGCTCAACCTTCAGCACGAGATTCTGAGCCTTTTCGATGCCGACAGGATTACCATCTACATGGTGGACGGCATCAAGAAGCAGATCGTTTCCAAGTTCAAAACAGGCAGCGAAGTGGCTGAAATCCGCGTCCCCCTGGGTAGCGGCAGCATTTCGGGCTACTGTGCGGCCTCCGGAAGATTGATCAATATTACAAACGCCTATGATGAAAGGGAACTCAAGACGATCCATCCGGATCTCACCTTTGATAAGAGCTGGGATGAGAAGACCGGGTACAAAACAACACAGGTCCTTGCCGCCCCTGTTTCCTATAACAAATATCTTCTTGGTGTGATCCAGCTTATCAACAAAAAATCAGGGCGGCCTTTCAATGCCGAAGATCATACCTCGGTCCAGGAAATCTCCAAGGTTCTCGGGATTGCTTTTTTCAACAACCAGAAGGCCGCTCAAAAAAGAAGGCCCACCAAGTTTGATTACCTGATCGCCAACAGCATCATTACCGAAAGAGATCTGGAGACGGTGATTTCCAATGCCAGGAAATCCAAGAAGCCGGTGGAAAACGTGCTCATGTCCGACCTTCAGGTTTCCAAGGACGACATCGGCAAGTCTCTGGCGGCTTATTACAAGACCCGGTTTGTCCCCTATGACGAAAAAATGGTTATCCCAGGAGAGGTGTTGAAGGGATTGCGAGCCAGTTTTCTCAAGAACAATGTCTTTGTTCCTGTTTCCCAGAACGGCGCCAGGGTCGTCGTGGCCATGGAGAACCCCGACTACCTTCCTGCCAGGGACACGATCCGAAGGCTGATTCCCGGCAAGGATTTCGAGTATTGCGTGGCCCTCAAAGAAGACATTTTCAGGATGATCGACCTGTTCTTTGACGTGAAGCGCTCGGGTCTCATGGAGGAGGGAGGGAGCATTGAAGACATCCTGGGACAACTGGAGCCGAGTGATGACGAGGCGGTGGACGATGCGGAGAGATTCAGCGAGGAGGACAGCGCCATTGTCCAGCTCGTGAACAAGATGATCGTGGATGCCTTCAACCGCAACGCCTCCGATATTCATATCGAGCCGCGGCACGGGAAACAAAACGCCCACATCCGTTTCAGGATAGACGGGGCCTGTCAGCTCTACCAGACGATCCCCTACACATACAAAAGAGCGATTGTCTCCAGGCTCAAGATCATGTCGGACCTGGATATCTCCGAGAGACGCCTGCCCCAGGACGGCAAGATCAAATTCAAGAAGTATGCCCCCCTCGACATCGAGCTTCGGGTGGCCAGCATTCCCACCGCCGGTGGAAACGAGGACGTGGTGCTCCGGCTCCTGGCGGGCGGCGAGCCCATCCCCCTTGAAAAGATGAGCATGAGTGAAAGGAATCTTAAGGTTTTTGTGGAAATGATCACAAAGCCTTACGGCATTGTACTTGTCGTGGGGCCCACCGGAAGCGGTAAAACCACAACTCTCCATGCTGCCTTACATTTCATCAACAAGCCTGAAACCAAAATATGGACCGCCGAAGACCCTGTGGAGATTACGCAGGAAGGGCTTCGCCAGGTCCAGGTCCACCCCAAGATCGGGTTCGATTTTGCGACGGCCATGAGAGCCTTTCTGCGGGCCGACCCGGACGTGATCATGGTGGGCGAAATGCGCGACCATGAGACCGTAGCCACAGGTATCGAGGCATCCCTGACAGGGCATTTGGTTTTCAGCACCCTTCATACCAACAGCGCACCCGAGACCATCACCCGTCTCCTGGACATGGGAATGGATCCCTTTAACTTTGCCGACGCCCTCCTCGGCGTCCTGGCCCAACGACTGGTTCGAACCCTTTGCTCGGATTGTAAAGAGAAATACCACCCTACCACAGATGAGTTTGAAACCTTGGTGCGATCCTATGACGGGGATTTCGATACCCTTGGAATCACGTACAACAGTGACCTCGTGCTTTGCAGACCCAAGGGATGCACCCGATGCGGGAATACGGGATACCGGGGAAGAACGGGCCTGCACGAGATCCTGGTGGGGTCGGACGCCCTCAAGTCGCTGGTTCAGAGCCGAGCCCGAATGGAAGAGATTAGAGCCCAGGCCGTGGAAGACGGAATGACCACCTTGATGCAAGACGGAATCCGCAAAGTCTTCCTGGGGGTTACGGACCTGATCCAGGTCAGA
>Ga0209164_1004893_pt1 | contig 11679 bp, 9 predicted proteins | sample MTBNYHSulfiMetaG_FD_187458 | JGI IMG/M metagenome (GOLD analysis project Ga0209164, IMG submission 187458) | Enrichment culture microbial communities from rom New York Harbor, USA that are MTBE-degrading - MTBE-NYH (New York Harbor Sulfidogenic)... | ecosystem: Environmental > Aquatic > Marine >... | reverse complement strand
TCCAAAGCCGTCACCCCGGCGAAAGCCGGGGTCCAGAAGTGCTTCGAAACACCGGATTCCCGTCTATCCACCCTCCGTAGCAGAGCTACTGCGGAGGACGGGCACGGGAATGACAGAAAACGCGGTTTAGGACTTTTTACGAGATCATCAAGGTCGAGGTCGGTTTTTTCAAACGCCTATGGAAAAGGGCTGAAGGAGGGAAAGAGCGCGCTTGCCGGATCGAAGAAATCTCATTTACGGTCTTTTTTTCGCCTCCGGCGCCCTGGGGCTGATTTACGAAGTCTTGTGGCTGAAGGAGCTTCAACTTCTTTTTGGAAATTCGGCCTATGCCACGGCAACAACCCTTTCCGTCTTCTTCCTGGGGCTGGGCGCCGGCGGCTATTATTGGGGCCGTCGCTCGACGTCCGTTTCCAATTTGCTCCGAGCTTACGGCCTCCTGGAAATCGGGATAGGCGTTACAGCCGTTCTGTACTTCCTGCTGCTCGCCCTGTATCGCGCTCTTTATTCCCCATTGTTCGAGATATTCGGGAACACGACTCCCCTTTTCGTGCTGACCAAATTTGTCCTTTCTCTCACGATCCTCTTTCTTCCGGCTTTTCTCATGGGAGGCACCCTTCCCCTATTGAGCCAGCATTTCATCCGCAGGCCCGGGGAGCTTGGAAAGACAGGAACGCTGCTTTATGCCATCAACACAGCCGGAGCCGTCCTGGGGGTTTTCCTGGCCGGTTTTGTCCTCCCCCCTCTCATGGGATACACGCTTTCCTATGTGGCTGCCATCGTATCGAGCGCCCTGATCGGCTTTGTGGCGGTGATGGTGGGGAGGTCGATTGAAGCCGGCCCGCCCTCGATTGAGGGCGTTGAAAACCGGGAGAAAAATGAGCAACGAACCCCTGTCATAAGCCCAAGGTTGATCTATGGTCTCGCTTTTTTTTCAGGGTTTCTGGCGCTGGCGCTCCAGGTGCTCTGGACCCGCATGTTCAGCCAGGTGTTGCAGAACACGGTCTACACCTTTTCCATGATTCTCATCGTCTTCCTGGTCGCCCTGGCCCTCGGGGCGGCCCTGGCAGGCCTCATCTCCAGAACAAGGCTTGATCCGGTCCTGATGCTTATCATCCTGCTTACCCTTGCAGGACTCAGTTGCTCTGCGACCCCGGCTGTGTTTCATCATGTCACCCACGGATTGGACCGCTTGGTTTCCCGGGAATATGACCACTGGCCGTTCTACCTTGCCGCCCTTTTCGGGACCACGGCATGGATCATCCTGGTGCCCGCCATTTTTCTGGGAAGCATCTTCCCTTATCTCCTCAAGTCGGCGGAGGGCATGAAGGGGAAGGCAGGGCCCATTATGGGGCGCCTATTATCCGTCAATACGGTGGGGGCTATCTTAGGCTCCCTCATCGCCGGGTTTTTCATGTTGGGGCAATGGGGACTGTGGAAGAGCCTCAAAGTCACCCATCTCACCTACCTTGCCTTGGCGCTGTTGACGGCTTGGGCGGCAGGTTCGGGCAGGAAGAAACACCTCGCATGGCCCATCGGAGCGCTTGCGCTTTTGCTTTATGGGATTTCTCCCGGAGATCGATTCCCTCTCGTTCACCTTGCATCCGACGGGACCCAGGAGCTCGTGGCCGTCATAGAAGGGAGCCATTCCATCACTTCGGTCGTCAAGTTCAAGCCTCCGGGGCAGGAAGAATACGTCAACCTATTTCTCAACAACAAATACAGCCTGGGCGGAACCAAGCCTCTCTTCGTGGCGAACCAGAGGGCTCAGACCGTGGTTCCTCTAAGCCTTCACCCAAAGGCCGAATCCGTCTTTTACCTGGGCATGGGGACCGGCATTACCGCAGAGGAAGCCTTGAATTATGATGTGGAAAGGGTCACGGTCTGCGAACTCGTGCCGGAAGTCGTGGAAGCGGCACGCCTGTACCTCCCTGAATATGTGGGCCGCCTGTTTCAAGATCCCCGCGCGTCCGTGATGATCGAAGATGGGCGCAATTACCTGCTGGGAACGCGTGAGAAATACGACCTCATTATCGGGGATTTGTTCTTGCCCTGGAAGGTGGGCATCGGGAATCTTTACTCTGTGGAGCATTTTGCCACTGTCAGGTCAAAACTCAAAGAGGATGGGCTGTTCGTTCAATGGCTGGCCTTGTACCAGTTGTCGCGGCGGGAATTCTCCACCATTGTGAACACCATGCTTCAGGTCTTCGATGAGGTCACCTTTTGGAGGAATTCTTTTCTCACGGATCGTCCGGTCATGGCCTTGATCGGCCATGGGAATCCTTCAGCGTTGACGCCGGAAAATCTGTACGGCAGCTTCTTGCGGCTGAACCGGGGAAAAACGGCCCTTCCCACGCCCATGATCCTTGCAAATACGCTCATGCTCTATGGCGGCAACCTTCGGCAAGCCCAGGGTTTGTTTGCCGCCTTTGCCGTGAACACCGACGATCGTCCCAGGATAGAATTCTCTTCCCCTCAAAGCTATCAGTACCGAATGGCCGGAACAGAAAAAGCACTGACCGAGCATGATCTGCTGGGTCTGCTCGAAGATGTTTTTCACGAGGCCCCGCCCGAGAAGGACCCTTATCTGAGAGAATTCGGTTCTGAAGCGAAAGGGTATGTTCGAGCCGGGTTGAATCTCTGCAGGATGAGCGTGTGGGCCAAAGAAGACCGGTTGGAAGCGAAAAGGCATCTGGAGGCTGCGATCGAGAAACTTCCTCCTGAATTCGGCCGGGCGGTCGAAGCCCAGGCCGGCGAGTGGTAGAAGTTTTCTTGGGCCTAAACTGATCGGTTCCACGTTCAAAGTTCAAGGTCCAGAGCAATGGCCTTAACTTAAGTCTCTTACCCTCATCTGGAGTCGGCTTGTGTCATTCCGGCGAAGGCCGGAATCCAGGAAAAACAAGCACTTCTGGACCCCGCTCCCCGACTGCCACCTTCGGGGACAGGCTTCGCCGGGGTAACAGTGTGGGAAACGAGGTTTTCCTTAAGTGAACAGCATTGGGTCCAGAGGTTATAACAGCTTGAAATTGCATTCAATATTGACCAGATTTTGAGATGCGCAAATTCACCGATTGGGTGTAAAATTGCTATAAGCACAAGCAAGACGGCTGGAAAGGAAACGGATCGCCATGGAGAGTATGGAAAGCATTCTGAAGAATTATCGATTCATGCCGGCGGATGAGGAAAACATGAAGGAGCTGAGCGCTCTTTTGCTTCCCTTTTCCGAGGAGCTCGGTGATGACTTCTACGGATTTCTGATGGAGGACCCCAATACGGCCGCATACTTTCGCACGGAAGAAGCTGTTGAAAAAAGGAAGCGAACCATTCAGCACTGGTTCAAAGGTCTTTTCACGGCCAAGTATGATCAGCGCCACCTCATGCGCCTGCAAAGAATCGGCCGGGTGCACGTCAAAATCGGCCTCAACGGACACTATGTCAATGCATCCATGAGCTTCATAAGGTCCTACTGTATCAGCCGCCTCAACAGTGAGGTTGCGGACCCGGTGCGGCGTCAGGATCTCGTAGAGACCCTGAACAGAATTCTGGATATCAACCTGGACGTGATGACCAGCTCCTACAGGGAAGCGGAGCTCAAAAAGGTTTTTCTTTCCCACCGCCTGGAGTTCTGGCTGGTGAGGTGGGCGGAGAGGCTCATGCACGGGCTCAACCTGCTTTTGATGCTGGGCCTGGTGATCCTGGCGGCCGGTGTGGCAGGCCTGCTTGCCTCCGATATTCTCTATGCCCTGCGGGAAACCCTTGAGACCGGGGTGATCAAAGCTTTGGGCTCCTTGCTCATTCTATGGATGATGATTGAGCTTCTTCACACCCAGGTCGAACACCTGAGGGGGGGAAGATTCCGTGTGCAGGTTTTTGTAGAACTGGCCCTGGTGGCGTTCATCCGGAAGCTCTTTGTTGCCGCCATTGACGAGAAAGAGGCCGTCACTTTCGCGCTCTTGATCGGCGGCCTTCTTGTTTTGGGGGTAGTTTTCTACCTGCTGGGCAAGGTGGAACCCAGGTCCGGGAGATAAGGGGTTTTTTCATGCGCTTTCTTTTTGTCGTCCAAGGAGAGGGGCGGGGTCACATGACCCAGGCCATATCGCTGAGGCAGATGCTGGAGGGGCAAGGCCATCACGTGTGCGCCGTATGCATGGGCCGTAGCCGGGCCCGGGCGGTTCCCCAATTCTTCCTGGACAAAATGGGTTCTCCCATCATCTTCTATGAGAGCCCCAATTTTAAGACCGACCCCGGCCGGCGGGGAATCAGCATTGTGGGCACGGCTCTCGAGAATCTCAAACGGTTGCCTCTCTTTGCTCGAAGCCTGCGGACCCTTAACCGGACCGTTCGCTCTTACAAGCCCGATATGCTCGTCAACTTCTTTGACCCTCTTGCTGCCATTTACGGAGCCATGCACCCGTCAAAGCCAAAAATGGTGTGCATCGCCCACCAGTACCTCCTGCTTCATCCGGGTTTCGTATTTCCAAAACTGAACACCTTGGCCCGGCTGGCCATGCTTGCCTTTATAAAGCTCTGCGCCCTGGGGGCCAACCGGCTGCTGGCCCTGTCGTTTCGCAAGATGCCTGACCTGCGGGAGGCGCGGCTGGTCGTGGTCCCTCCTCTTTTGAGAAGGGAAATAAAAGGCATGACGCCCGTCACAGAGGATTTCATTCTAGCCTATGTTCTGAACGACGGTTATGCCGATGACCTGGCGGCGCAGCAGCGTCAGCGCCCTGATGTGAAAATGCTGGGCTTCTGGGACCGCAAAGGGGCCGCGGATGTGACCGAGTTGCAAAAGAACCTGGTTTTCCGACGGTTGAACGATGTGGCTTTTCTGGATGCCATGAGTCGCTGCCGGGGGCTCATGACCACGGCAGGATTCGAGTCGGTTTGCGAGGCCATGTATCTGGGGAAACCCGTGTACATGATGCCCGCGAACCGGCAGATCGAGCAGCACTGCAATGCCGTGGATGCGTCCCTGTCCGGCGCAGGGATCTGGGGTTTTGATTTTGACCTGAAGCGCTTTCTGGAGTATCTGCCGCGGCACCGAAGCAAGAGTGAGGAATTTCGTTCCTGGGTTGACAGCGGCGAGAAGATTTATCCCGAATTGTTTGCAGACCTGATTTCGTAAACCCTTGATCGGATGGAAAAAGAAAGAAAAGGTCGGACAGGCTTCACAGGAGCCTATACCTTCAAGAAAAAATCACGCCGACGCTTCGCGGCTGCTTTGTTTTGCAGCGTTCAGGGGGTCCCCAAGGCTTGAGGGCCGGCAGAGGCTTGTCTCCACCGGTGTTGCAGGTTATTGCTTTTTGGCCGTTTGCCGTCCGGCCTTCGTAGCCGACCCGCCTGCCTTAGCAGTGCGGCGGGCAGGAGCCACTTCGGCGGAGTAGGCTGCGCCTTGTGCCTTGCACCTTCCTCCTTACGCTGCGCGGGGCCTGCTTTGGGAAGGGGCCTCGATCTCGACGTCCATGGTCTTCTTGTCGAACCATCCCTGGAAAAGAACCAGTTCCGGATGCTCATCCAGGCTGTGATAGTTCTTAACGCTGATCTTTTTCATGGAAGCGTCGTTGGCGCTGAAGACCCGCACATAAAAGACGTCTTTTTCTCCCTCCTTGGGGAGCACAACGCCTTGAAGCGCCCAAACCCAGTCCGGATCCTGCCCTTTGTCGACCACAAGATGCCTTCCCACCGGATAGGGAATGTCCTTGGGACCAGGTAGCTTTTTCGGGGATCCATCGCTCTTTTTCTCCCAGAATTTCCAGGACATAACTTGCCCTCCCTATTGATATTATTTTCCGCATAACAAGACAGCAATTCCTATACCAAACAGGTCCTCGTCTCTTCCAAAGGAGCCTGCGAAGCGGAATTCAGGGAGCTTTAAAATGCAGCCTTTATGTTCAATGATATCAAATGGCTCCCATTTTTTTCGGAACAGGCATGGCTATTTGCATGGATAGGGTTCTTTTCGAGTTTCTTCGATGCTTCGTCTCAGAAGCGGAAGCAAGATCTAGGAATAGGGAATTCCTGTTTGACCATGCAAAAGAAGATTAGAAACGCCGGCCGATGGTGTATCATCAGCATAACAGCTTGATTCTTATGGTTTTATATAAAAAAGAACCGCGCGTTCCGCATTGGCGGCACCTCCAGGAATGGGGTGTTCTCTTTTTCCTTGTTGGTCCAGGCCTTTACTGCCGCGGCTGAACCCATTCCTAATATTTTTCTAATACCGGTCTAACACCGCCATGGGTATTAGAGGCAATATCGGTATTCCAGTCACGGCGTTCGGAATCGTCTTCGAGGCGCTGCGTGATTATCGAGACTTCCGGGCGAGTCATCCGGGTTGGTGTAAACAACATAGAGAAGGGAGATGGGGGATGAAACACCTATGCATAGGCGGGGCTCTGGCGCTTATTCTTGTTCTTGGCGCCGTCATCGGTACCGCCACCGAAGCGAGCGCCAAGGTCGGCATTATTGACACCCAGGAAGTGCTGAGGGATTCAAGAGCAGCCAATGTTCCTTTCCCTGGGTTGGTGCTTGAAATGAATTCTCGAAAGGGATACACCCAAAGAGGGAGATAATTCATGTCGAGGAAGACCGTTGCGAAGATTTTGCCCGTTCTTTTGGTCGCCTTCACGTTGCTTGTTTCGTGGATCCCTGAGGGGCATGGTTCCGGGAAGCAGGAGGGGGTCAAACACATCATCCTTATTATAGGCGACGGCATGCAGCTTGAGCACGAGATCGCCGCGAGCCGCTACCTTTACGGAACGGACAGGGGGCTTTCCTTTCACAGGCTTGCCTACCAGGGGTATGGGGCCACATGGGACATTACAACCTATGACCGGTACGCCTATGCAGCCGGTGCGCCTTCCTATGATGAAGCCGGCTTTAATCCGACCGTGGGCTATGACCCGTCTAGAGGGGGCCGCAGGCCCTATCCGGAACAGAAAAGCGGCATCCACGACGCCTATTTCCTGACCAGGCTGTCGCCGCCCGGAGGAGGGTCGAAAAAGCACCCGGCCACGGATTCCGCCTCTGCTGCAACGGCGTGGGCCACGGGGATCAAGACCGATGACGGGAACATTGCCTGGGCGCCGGGGGACCCTCCAGACGGGGCCCTGACGACGATCGCCGAGTTGCTTAGAGAGAGGAAAGGCTTTTCCATCGGCGTGGTGAGCACGGTGCCCTTCAGCCACGCAACGCCTGCCGCGCACGTGAGCCGCAATGTTCACAGAAACAACTATGCCGAGATCGCCCGGGAAATCATTCGAACCGTTCAACCCGAGGTCGTGATCGGCGCGGGGTATCCGGGAATGGTGGGCGGCGCATCCGCGGGTTTGAGGTATCTGAGCCGGGAGGACTACGATTATCTCAAAGCCGATCCGTCGAGCCCCTACTTGTTCGTTGAAAGGCAAGCCGGCGTGGACGGCGCGGTTTCCCTGCTTGAAGGTGCAAAGAGGGCCTCTGAAAAGGGCATGAAACTTTTCGGGCTCTTCGGCGGGCCCCAAGGGAATTTCGAATCCCCTGTTGCCCATGATTCACCGGGCGCCCCTCTTGTGACCAGAGCAACAGTGGAAAACCCGCTGCTCAAGGACGCCGTCCTTGCGGCCCTCAAGGTGCTGAGCCGGAACAGGGAGGGCTTTTTTGTCATGATCGAGCAGGGCGACATTGATTGGGCCAACCACGCCAACAACTTCCGGCGGATGGTCGGAACCGTCTGGGACCTGGACATGGCGGTTCAAACGGCGGTCGACTTCATCGACCGGCCGGGGGATTCCATGGACTGGAGCAACACGGTGATGATCGTGACGTCGGACCACGGGAACAGCTTTATGCGCCTTCATAAGGAACTGAAAGCGGGTGAACTGCCCGTGCAGAAAGGGACCTGCGGCTACCGGGAGCCCCCCTGCACCTATCCCAACGGAGAGGTAACCTACGGGTCCACGGATCACACCAACGAGCTTGTGATGCTTTACGCCCACGGCGCTTTTGCTGTCCACGGGTTCAAGGAAAAGGAGGGGGCCTGGTATCCCTGCACGCGCATTATCGACAATACCCAGCTTTTCCACATCATGGCGGAAGCCGCGGGCGTGCCGCGGCCCTCTCGCTTGAGCCCACATATCCAAAAGCCTGCGGCCTGCGAATAGATTTCACGGAGTTTTAACAAAGCGCTCACAAACCGCTTACAAAGAAGGAGGTAGAAAAAGCGCGTCGGTCGGCACAAGGCGCAATGTCTGCCTCTGCTCATGTCCTGTGCCTAATCGATTTTAAAAGGATGTTTTCGAAACTGACTGTTCCCATACCATCTCCAGCGCGATTCATCCCACAAAATGCTCACTTCATCGCACCCCTGTTGCGGGGGGCTGAAAATCCCTGCACACTGAACCAAAAGATCAAGATGAAGGAGGTTCATCATGTTGCCGGCAAATGAATGGTGGGGAATTCTTGGAGGGTATGGAGCGGTCATATGGCCTGCCCAATTGTTTTTCTTCTCAGGCGGACTGGTTTTGACGATTCTTTTGTTCCGGTCCCGGAGACCGCTCCTCAATTCGTTGATGAAACTCTACCTGGCTGTTTCCTTTGGCTGGATCAGCGTGGTCTTTTTCCTGATCCTTGGAAAAGGGCTGGCAGGGAACGTCTTCTTTGCCGCCCTCTTCATGGTCATTACGATCCTGTTTGCGGTAGACATCTTCAGACGAAGAGTGGACTTCCGCCTTCCGGAAGCTGGTTGGCAAAAAACCCTCACCCTGTGCCTGGCCCTCATTGTTTGGTGCTACCCTCTCCTAAGTATTACCCTGGGCCGGCCTGTGGAAAAGTGGCTCGTGCCGGGCGTTTTTCCCTGTCCCACCACGGCCCTTGCCCTGGTGCTGCTCGCCGCGTCCCTGCCCGGAGTCAACAGGGTCCTGTATATCCTGCTCCTTTTCTGGGCGATTCCTTTTGCCCCCTTTATCCAGATCCCGAGATATGGCGTCTATGAAGACATGATCATGTTCGGTGTGGGGATCTACGGACTGGTGATGCTGGTGAGACACTGGAAGGTGAGAACCCTTGCGGCGGTGTCTCAGGCAAGCGCTCCGGCCGATAAGCAAAGGGCTCGGATCAACCTTAATGCTTTCGTAGAACGTGCCTTTGGTAGTCACTCCCGCGGAGCCTGTCCCCGAAGGCGGCAGTCGGGGAGCGGGAGTCCAGAAGAGCTAGGAAAGACTGGATTCCCGCCTTCGCGGGAATGACAAGAAGAAGCTTTTTTGACTTTTATGATTTCATCAACTTTCATGGCGGATCGAGGTGTGCGCATGGTTAAGCAAAGAATCATCGAGACAGGAGAAGGAATTCAGGGGGATTTCGACGTCAGGATCTATGACCGGATGATGCGGCGCATGAGAGACAAAGGGTGGCTCGAGACCCGGGAGATTTTGAAAGCGGGAATCGACCGCGGCCTGGCCGTCGAGATCGGACCGGGGCCAGGCTACTTGGGCCTCGAATGGCTGAAGAACTCGACGGAGACTTTCCTGAAAGCAGTGGAGATCAGTCCGGCCATGATTGAAATCGCCCGCAGGAACGCCAAGGAATACGGCTTTTCTGACCGGGTGGAGTATGTAAAGGGGGATGGAGGGAATATCCCCTTCGGGGACAACCTGTTCGACGCGGCCTTCACCAACGGGTCCCTGCATGAATGGGCCGAGTCTCAAAGCGTGTTTCGTGAGATCTATCGGGTCTTGAAGCCCGGGGGGAAATACCTCGTGAGCGACCTCCGGCGGGACATGCATCCCTTGGTGAAGTGGTTCATGCACACGGTCACCAAACCCAAAGAGATCCGGCCGGGCCTCAGGTCGTCCATCGCGGCCTCCTACCTTGTGGAAGAGATAGAGGCCCTTCTGAGTGAGTGCCTTCCGGGCGGTTTTCGTGTGGAAAAGAGGCTCATGGGACTGGTCATCACAGGAACCAAGTCAGGATGAAAGGAGAAGGATCGTTGGACAAACATCCTGATCCGCCGGGCCGAAAAGGAGGTCGTGCCCGGGCTTTCCTCCATGATCGAGGTCAAGGAGGCGGCCACGCCTCTCACAAATTGGAGATACACAAGGAACCCCGAAGGGGCCATCTATGGGTTCGAACAGTCCATGGGCAATGCCTACATGAACCGCATCGAGAACCGAACTCCCGTGAAGGGGCTTTACCTGGCAAGCGCTTGGGGGAACCCTGGCGGCGGGTTTGCCGGAGTGCTCAGGGCCGGAGAGCGGGCCTTCGAGAAGATCATGAAAGACAGGAAGTAAGAATCAGTGATCAGTAAACAGTAAACAGTGAGCAGTGACCAGAAGGCAGTAAGCAGTGGACAGAATTACCAGGATTTTTGGAATAAAGAAAGAGAGTCGGACACGGATCATCCGCAGATTCATCCGCCTCCGGCGGGTTACGCCCTGGTGAAATGGTGATAGCTCAATTTCACTGGGTAAACAGATTAGCAGGATTAGAAAAGAACACAAAGTCGCTCAAGTTGGACTTTGGACCGAGTTTCTATGGTACCATCTGCACGAAGAGTAATATTAATAGATTTGTGACCCTATTCCGGATAATGCGGATATTCAGTAGGATATGAGATGTTTTCCTTGTGTGTCATTATTCCAATATTCCATTATTCCATGATTCCTCTATGAGCATGCCTATGGAGTTTCGATTGGACAGAAAGAGCGTCGTGACCACGCTCGCCCTCACGGCGGTGTTCAACACCATCATTGCCCTGTTCCTCACCTACCTTGCATTTGGTAAAGGGTTCCTCATTAACTTCACCTTTTCCCAAGCCATCGGTTTGTGCATGTGCTCTTTCATCTTGGCCGGGCATTATTTCATACGAGGGCCCTCCATTGCCGGCCATGTGGTCATGCTCCTGGTCACCATGCCTTTGGGGGCGCTGGCAGGCGCGGTCATCGGCGCTTTAGTCGCAGGCATTCCTTTTTCCGAAATTCTTCGAGGCAGGCCGGCGCTTTTCCTGCAAATGCTCTTCGTGGGCATGCTCTTTGGAACCATGATCACCTATTTCTTTTTTTCCAGGGAAAGGATTTCTCAAACCGAAGCGCAGCTCCAGGAGGAGCAGATCAAGCGCCTGACCCTGGAAAAGAAGACCCTGGAAAGCCATTTAAGACTTCTTCAGGCCCAGATCGAGCCTCACTTTCTCTTCAACACCCTCTCGAACATCTTGAGCCTCCTCGACTCGGATCCGGTCAAAGGCAAGGCTATGCTTGTAGACCTGACCCGGTATTTGCGCGCGTCCCTTTCCCGTACAAGGGAACGAATGACAACCCTAGGCCAGGAATTGGACCTGGTCCGGGCTTACCTGGACATCTATAAAGTTAGGATGGGAGAAAGACTGCGTTACACCTTGGAGGTGCCGGAAGGGCTTAAAGAAACCCCCTTTCCCCCCATGCTGGTTCAGCCCGTTGTGGAGAACGCCCTCAAATATGGCCTCGAACCCAGGGTCGAGGGCGGAGAGATACGAGTCGCGGTTGAAGAGCAGGGTGACCGGTTCCGGCTCATGGTTTCGGACACGGGGGCCGGCCTCATGGAGAACAAGGTTGCAGGCGTAGGGCTCTCCAATGTAAAGGAAAGGCTGGAAGCCCTGTATGGAAATAAAGCAAGGCTGATCCTCGAAGACAATCAACCGTCCGGTTTGCGCGTAACCATGGAGGTCCCTCGTGA
>Ga0209164_1004892_pt1 | contig 11679 bp, 14 predicted proteins | sample MTBNYHSulfiMetaG_FD_187458 | JGI IMG/M metagenome (GOLD analysis project Ga0209164, IMG submission 187458) | Enrichment culture microbial communities from rom New York Harbor, USA that are MTBE-degrading - MTBE-NYH (New York Harbor Sulfidogenic)... | ecosystem: Environmental > Aquatic > Marine >... | reverse complement strand
GTAGCCCATCGCCTCCTCGAAGCTCCCTCCGCACATCTCCACGGAAGGCTGGAGCCCCACGCAGACTGCCGGCCTGTCCGAGCGTCCGAAGAGCCGGCAGCGGTTGTCCGCCGTCAGCTGGACGCAGCGCACCCCCGCCGGCTTGCCCTGGGGCATGCCGGGAATCGCGGAGGAGATGGACAGGGCGATGCAGCAGGCGCCGCAGCCCGGCCGGCAGGCTACGGATCCGCAGGCCGCGGCCTGATCGACGGCGTCCTGGCTCAGTAGACCCCGCCCCTGCGGAGTGCGCGCCTGATGATCTGGGCCACGATCCCGACGGACACGACGGCCAGGCACACCAGCGCCGCGACCACGACGCTCCGGCCCGCCTGCGGATCGACGGACGTGCGCTTGATCACGATCCCGATCAGGGCCCAGACCACTACCAGGGCGTAGAACACGTCCCGGCGGGAGAAGAGCACCCCAAGGGTGATCGCGGCGGCCACGGCGATCACGGCCACCGTCCAGAAGGCCTCGCCCGCCCCGAAGCGGTTCCAGCCCGCATCCACCAGGAGCGCGGTCACGTTGGCGATGGTCGCCACGGTGATCCAGCCCAGGTACACGCTCGCGGGGAGGTGGACCAGGTAGCGCTCTCCGGCCGGCGCATCGGAGACCCCTACCCGCAGGCGCAGGTACAGCCCCAGGAGCGAACCGAGCAGCAGGAGCATCAGCAGCAGCGAGACCCCTGCCATCCGGTAGTGCCAGGCAAAGATCCAGCCGATGTTCGCCCCGCAGGAAATCACGAACAGGGGACCGATGCGGTCCAGGAAGCCCGCCGGCGCTCCGGGGCGCAGGGCGGCGACGAGCTGGTACACGGCAAAGATGGCCAGAAGCAGGTAGATCAGCCCCCAGATCGAGAAGGTCAGTCCCGCGGGGACGAAGAGGTTCGGATACAGATCCGACAGCTCACCGGTGGTGATGCCGTTGATCGGGAGTGCGTTCGCCAGGCCGTTCACGACCACGGTGCCGACGAACGCCGCCAGATTCAACACCGCCCACGCAACCTGTTTCCTGGACTGAGGCATGGACAACTCCTTTCGTCGACCGTTCGTTGGCGCCCCGGGCGCGCTGGCCCGTCCGCCCTCAATCATACGGGGGTTCCCCTTCCCGTGCAAGCGAGCGCGCGAACAGGAGCGCCCGGCCCTGCTTGCCCCGCACCGAGATCACCCCTGCGGCGCGGAGGCAGTAGCTCAGCTGCCCGGCGGTCCGGACGGACACACCCAGCAGGGAGGCAAGCTCGCGGTTGGTGAACTCCTCGGGACAGGCGTCGGGCAGCAGGGCCAGGAAATCCCCGGGGCCGCGGAACCGCACCCGTTCCCTGATCTCCAGGAGCCTGCGGTCCACGATCGTGATCCCCCGCCTCCTCCAGGAGCCGCGGCCGTCCTTCTGCCGTATCTCCTCCTCCCGGGTAAGGAGCACCTCCACCTCGAGCCCCGGGGCGGCGAGCAGGGGCGCGATGCCCACCAACTCCCTGAACACCTCCGGCAGGCGGGGCTTGCGGGGGGACATTCTCCTGGAGAGGATGCGTCGCTGCCGGGCGTCGTAGAGCACGAGCTGCTTCCGGACCGGCAACGGGTACACCAGGAGCACCCGGTGTCCGGCCAGCAGGGCGGCGAGCTTGGGCTTGAGTTTCGACAGGCTTCCGGTCTGGATCTCGACGATATCCCCTTCGGGGCGAAGGATGTCCACGACGTATCCCCCCACGAGGGCTTCCGTCGTCGAGCCGTCCCGGAGGTACAGCTCCTTGAGCTGGGCGTGCAGAGAGCTCTCGTTGAGGGTACCGATTTGCCTTGGGGTGTGCGAATTGCGGCTCTCCACGACTGTCCCTGCGGGAAACCGTACCAGAGAATCGTGCTTCCGGTCCACGGCCCCCGGGCAATTCACGCCGGGCTCGCAGGAGCTCTGCAATTGACGGATCGGTCTCGATGTCTGTATAGTAGTCTTGTTGGTAACCCCAAAGCCCTTTGCCGATCCCGCGGCCGGTCGGTAATCTCGCTTGAATACAGGAGGTGATCTTGTCCAGAAGATCCGGTTATAGCGCGCAGAAACGCAGACGCGAGCTGGCAAAGCAGAAAAAGAAAGAGGCCAAGAAGGAGCGGAAGCTTCACAAGGAGGACGCAGACCAGGACTCCCTGGTTGCGGAGTACCTGGGTTTGGCGGCGGAGGAAGAAGTCGAGGAAGATTCCGAAGAAGAAGAGGAAGACGAGGAAGGCGACAGCGCCACCTAGAACACCCTCAGGCTGCCTTCCATCCGGAGGAAGCCGCCGTTCGCCCCCCCGAGAGCACGCCCCGCCGTCCATGGACGATGCCTGCCCGCCCTTCGATCACAGCAGCCAGGATTCGACCCCAACCTCGAGGAGATCGTGACCGCGCTCAGGCCTCCGGTCCCGCCCTGTGGGCAAGCTCCGGGGCGAAGGCCGGCAGACACACGGACACGTACTCCACCTCAGCGGGAAAGGGGTTGGAGTACCGCACCGCCGCGTTCCTGGGAACCAGGATCGACTGCCCGGCCTCCAGGGTAACGACCTCGCCGTCCACCTCGACCTGCTTTCGGCCTCGAACCACCAGGGTGTACTCATCGAACTCCGGCCGCTGCACGGGCTCGCTCCAATTCGGGGGCGCGACCATGTGGGCAAGGCTCAGGCCGGACTGTCCGGTGCTGGCGCGCCCGAAGTGCTCCTCGATGAGCTTCCCGTCGGTGGTCGGAACGACGTAGGGTGCGGTCTGCTTGAGGTAGTTTCCCCCCGCGCTCTTCCTCCCCTGCCGCAGCTGCTCCAGGCGTTTGCCGTATTGCTCGTGATGCCAGCTCAGGTGGCGGTAGTAGTCCTGGATCAGCCATTCCAGGGTGTGTTCCTCCCCCCCGACTTCCCAGGTGTTCGGCAGGGCAGCGGGGTCGACGTTGCCCACGACCCACAGCAGCAGGCGGTTGTACCCCATCCACAGTTCCACCAGCATCCCCCAGTCCGCGTCGCGGTATCTCTGGATCGCGATCCAGGTCTCGCCCTCGTACGCCGGGAAGCGGGGACGGGTTTGCTCCTGCAGACGGACGAATCGCTGATGATTGTTCGAAGCCGAATCCACCAGGTGGCCGACGATTTCCTTGAGCGACCAGAAGTCCGCCGACAGCTTTACTTCCGCCAGCTCCTCCGGAGTCTCGACCAGCAGCCGTCGGAAGTCCTCCACGGCCTTTGCGTAATCCTCGATCTGGATCATCACCCCGCCTCCACTCACCCAGAGGTTTCGTGCACCCCGCCGCGCAAGGGGCCCCACGGCGGCAGATCGCGGGCCCTATGTGAGGTCGTAGATCAGTCTGCCGTTGCGCTCGGAAACACGCCCCATCACGAACAGGTTGTCGATGATGCCGGCCGCCTCCTCCGGGGACACCTTGCCCCGGAGCACGTGGGAGACGTGCTTCGAGAGGGTATTCCGCGTCCGCGGTCTTCTGGGCTTCTGAATTTTCTTGAGATTCTGGATGACCGCTTCGGTATTCGGATCTTCCAGCTCTTCCTTGGTGTAGCTGGTGATCTCCTTGAGGCTGTTGATCCGCTTGCACTGCCGGCCGAACTCCGACAGGTGCAGGATCAGCGGGTCGTAGCCGGTGTCCTTGGACAGAACCGTGAAGCGCACGTCCTTCGGCGTGGTCTGATTCAGCTCCCCCAGGTAGTAAGCAATGTGGAAGTCCAGGGCGTTTCTGCCCTGGCCGCTGATCTGAATCCACTCGATGGCACCGCCGCGCTTCTGGGCCGAGGTCACCAGCTCGAAAGGAATCTTCTTCTGCTGTCTGCCCACGAAGATGTAGACCTTGGTGTTGCTGTCGAGACTGCCCAGATCGAAGCTCTGGACATTCTCGAAGTCGACGAAGACGAACTCCGAGTAGGTCATCGATCCTCCCATCCGCCAACGTGCGGGCCCCTGGTTCGTTGCACCAGCCGGCGCCGCCGCGAGCACCACGGCCACAGTATACCAGTCCCGGGGGGGATGGGAAACCGCCTCTGCGGTCGTGCGCCTATCCCCCGGTGCGTCGCAGCCCCTCGAGGATTTCCAGGATCTTCCCGTGGTGGTCGGCAGAGCACTCCACGTGTCCCCAGGCATCGACGAAGCTCCAGGAGCCCTTGAACGAAGGGTCGCGATAGGCCTTGAGGTAGTGCGGAATGCCCGCCTCACGGAGGATCGCCTCCAGCAGGTTCGCCTCGATTGCGTTGCGCAGGTAGATGATCTGTCGGCCCCGATTCTCCGGCATCGCTGGCACTCTCGCCCCCGGCTCTAGATGACCGTGAGGTAGCGGCGCCTGTCCTTGCGCTCCAGGCGCGGAGGCTCGTAGCCCTCGTCCGGATACCCCACGGCCAGGATTGCAAACGGCCGCTCCCCCGCCGGCCGCCGCAGCAGCTGGTTCAGGAAGCCCATGGGACTGGGGGTGTAGGTCAGCGTCGAGATCCCCACGAGATGCAGCGCCGTAATCAGGAAACCGGTGGCGATCCCGACCGATTCCAGGGGGTAGTAGTGGGTGACTCTCTGCCCGGAATCGTCGGTTCCGTGCCTTTGAACGAAGATGCAGATCAGGTACGGTGCCTCCTCGAGAAAGGGCTTGCGGGCGCTGGTCCGCAGCGCTTCGAGCCGCCTCTTCCACTCCGCGCTGGCTCTCCGGGCGTAGAACTCCCCCTCGACGGCTTCGGCTGCCCTGCGAATCGCCTGCCTGGTCGCAGGGTCGCGGACCAGCACGAACGACCAGGGCTGCATGTTGGCGCCGCTGGGCGCCGAAGCCGCGATGTCGATGCAGGACTCGACCGCTTCCACCGGGATCGCGCGGGCGTCGAAGGACCGCACCGACCGGCGTTTCGCCATGATGTCCCTGAGCTCCCGGGCCCTCCGGAGGAGCCCGGCGTCGTTGGCGGCCCTCACGTGCGGCGCCGTCGGCCCGGACCGCCGGCCCGGGATTCGGCCGCCGGGAAAAGCCCTCGGGCCGCGACGAAGAGGAATACCAGGGTCACGAGGAACAGCACGGCGAACATGGCCACGAAGGCCCCCTGGCCGAGCTGGGCATAGTAGCCGGGGCTCAGCATGAGCGTGTAGGTGAGCATCCCGAAGCCGAACAGCTGGAGAACCACCCCCCAGCGGCGCCGGCACAGGGCCGCCGCGCCCGCCGCGACCAGGACGGCGGCCGTGGTGAACTCTACGGTCAGGTGAAACACGATCTCCACGGGTCGCTCTTCCAGCTCCGGCACCTGCCCGCTGGCGAGGAAGAAGGACCACATTCCGATCATCATCAAACCGATCGCCAGGGCGTAGATTGCGGAGGATTTCGGGCTGCTCACGGGTCGGACTCCTTTCTCGACGCGCAGATCATGCGTCTCTACCCCAGGATCTGCTTGACCCTGCCGATGTGGCCGCTTTCCAGGCGAACCTTGATCCCGTGGGGATGCCGGGGCGAGCTGGTGAGGATATCCCGAACCACCCCCTCGGTAAGCCTGCCGGTACGCTGATCCTGCTTCTGAACGATGGCCACCCGGGCTCCCACCGTCACGTCTGCTCGTCTGGTTCCGTCCATCCGCCGATTCTATCCCTTCGCAGGACCCCTGTCAGCGCCTCCCCGAGGGCGCTCCCGGAGGCCCCTCCCGGAGGATCCACAGTCGCAGGATCGACCAATCCCCGGAGACCCCGGCGACGCCCGCCTCCGTGGAGTACCGAAGAGCGAAGAGCAGCAGGCCGCCGCGATCCAGGCCCGCGATCTGGTCCTCCAGGTGCGACGCCGCCCGGTTTTTTTCCTCCGGGTCGTACTCCTTCCACACCTCCGTGATGCTCCGGATGTACTGGAGAAAACCCTCGACCAGCTTCGCCTCGCCCGCCGTGCCGGGCTCCTCCCGATCGTACTGGAGCGAATGTACCCCTTCCAGCAGCCCGGCCAGCTCCCGGCCGCTGTCCACGCGGGGCAGGAGGGTCACGCCCTGACAGCGGGGGTCGTAGCGGACGGCCGAGTCCGTCGGGTGGTCGGCCAGCTCAGAGCGGCGCACCCACTCTTCGTGCCGGGCCTTCACTCCCCTCAGATGCGCAGGCGCGTGCCCGGGTGCAGCCGCGCCCGAGCTCGAGGAGGCCATGCCCTGGTGGTCCCGGCAGAGCAGGATCAGATTGTCGTAACGGTCGCCGGCGCTCTCGCTGAGCCGCACGATCGAGCCCTGTTTCCTCGGGCCCGCGCCCTCCGGAGGATCCTGTCCCGGGGCCAGGACCAGCGGGCTCCTGCAGATCGCGCACCGGCCGGCCGCGCGGGCCCAGAGAATCCTTCGCGTGGTCGCCCCTGGCGCCATCTCAGAGCTCTTCGATCGGCGGCATCTGGTCCTCGGTGTACACGCGGATCCCGTTTTCCACCAGGAGCCGGGCGGTCACCCCCTGGCCGCCGGTCCGCGCCCCCGTGAAGCTCCCGTCGTAGACCTCCCCGAAGCCGCACGAGGGGCTCAGGGATTTCAGGACGGCGGTCGAGATGTGGTTGGCCCGGGCGATGAAGAGGCTCGCTCGGGCCCCGAGGGTGTATTGGGCGGTGAAGTCATTGTGCCGCTCGGACACCACCCTGGTGTTTCCCTCCAGGTCCCGAGCCATCTCACAGCGCTCGCGGGGCACGGGCAGACCCCCGAGCACCTCGGGACACACGGCCACAGCCCTGCCCCGCCGCACCAGCTCCCGCACGGCCGGCGAAAGACAGCTCTTGCCGTCGTAGCGGCAGTCCTCTCCGGCAAGGCAGGCACTGACCAGAATCATTCCCTATGCCTCCTGCACCGTCCGCGCTCTCCCCGGCCCGCGGGCCAGGGTGCGCGGTCCCCACACGGCCACCACGACGGCTGCGACGGCCGCGGTCAGGGCGAAGCTGAGCAGCTCCGCCCTCTGCGAAAGCTCGAAAAGCTGGCCGAAGGAGTTCCCGACGAAGTGGAACAGCACCGCCGACACCGTGCTGTAGCCGGTGTTGTTGAAGATCCAGGTGTAGAGCACGGATTCGAAAACCAGGCCCAGGGCCCAGAACCAGAACAGGCGGGTCCCCCAGCCAAGATGGACGGCCTGCCAGGTTCCCTCCACGAAGAACAGGGGGAGATGCCACAGTGCCCAGAACGCCCCGAGCACCAGGCTGGCGGCGAGGGCTCCGCAGCGGCGCTGCAGGCCGTTCAGGGCGTACCCCCGCCAGCCCAGCTCCTCCGGCAGCGGACCGAAGAGCATCCAGAACACGAGGGTCGGCAGAATCATCTGAGGCCGGGCCGCCAGACCGGCAAGTCCCTCGGGAGCAATCCCCGCCCCCCCGAGCAGCCGGTCGAAGAGGGCGGCGAGGCCGGCCCTGGCGGGCAGTAGGAGCCAGATGACCGCGTGCCATTGCGGCCGGATCCGCCGAAAGTCGACCACCCTGCGCCAGTAGTCCTCCCGGAAGCTCCGGTCGTGCCGGAGGTACCCCAGCGCGAGCGCGGTGGCAAGCGGGGATAGAGCGCCCCCGTAGACCAGGAGCAGCGTCGGGATACGGCCCAGGGCGTGCTGCAGGGCGGCCCCGGAGAAGCCGAAGGCCCAGTTGACGGCCACCGTCACCCCGAGGAACAGCCAGGGCTTCGCCCGGCCGGAGGGGTGCTGACCCGCAGGATGTGTCCTCATGGCGCCCGCCCTCGATGCCAAGCCGGTCAACTCCGGCTCAGGATGTAGCGGAGCTTGTTGGCGTAGTAGGAGGCCAGGTGCGGGTTGAGAATGAAGACCTCATTCCTGTCGTGGTCCATGGTCAGGTACGACTTGAGGGGGCTGACGGGGTTCTTCGGAAAGTTGAAGATGCTCTCGATGCGCCGAAGCATGCGGTCCAGGGGAATCAGACGTCCGGAGGAATCGTACAGCGGCGAGCAGTCGACCCCCAGGCGGTGAAGCTGATCCAGGTCCCGCTGGATGTTCTCCTTGAGCTCCTTCTTCGGGATGATGAACTTGTTGTTCACCGAGTGGAACACCAGCGTGCTCTCGTATACCCGCACCAGCCTTCCGATCTCGAAGTGGATCCGCTCGGAAAACTCCCTGGCCTTGCCCCCGAAATCCACCGGGAGCCCCGACCCGAACTTGATGCAGACCCGGGTCTTCTCCTGCCGCAGCTCCTTGGAGAAGGGAGCCTTGAAGAAGGTGTAGTAGTGGTCGTAGATGTACTTGGCGATCCTCTTGCGGCGGGACTTGCTCCTGAACTCCCTGAAGAGGCTGTCTTCCGGAACGCGCTCGTAGGAGACCGACACCGGGACGTACTCCGCCTCCTCGATCCCCAGCTCCTTGAGGGCTTTGGAGATCATGATGAACACGTACGGCGAGAGAGGGTTGAACAGGCCGCTGTACGAGCGCCCGTACTTCACGGCCCCCGAGTACGGGTCGGTTTCGTAGCCCGGAAAAACGAGGATGTTGAAGCCCTCCCGTCCCAGGATCCTCTTGAGCTGCTTGATGTAGAGGGTGCTGTAGAGGTCCCGGGTCACCACTACCGGCTTCTTGCCCAGGTGCTTGAGAGCCATGTTGGCGATCCAGTGGCTGGAGTAGAACGAGTGCTTCTCCCGCACGCTCATGAAAGCCCCGCAGCCGCGCAATACCGGGTCCAGGGGTCCCACGAAGAGATTGTCGCCGGCCTGGATCGCCGTGCGGATCCCGCCGAGGAACATCCGGCTCTGCAGCATGAGCCAGTCGTACTCGCTCTGGTGGTCCGGGATGAAGATCAGCCGCCGCCCGGAGCGCGCCTTGGCGACGACCTCTTCCAGGCCCAGGACCTCGATCTCGCTGAAGCAGCCCCGGAAGAGAAATCTCTCGCACAGGTAGCTCAACACGGTGAGGGTACGCGTGTTCCAGTTGTGATGCAGGAGCCGCAGAAGTGTGCGCTGAGGGACCCGTTTCATCTCGACTATGCTGTACTGAGGAGTATAGTCTCAAGACCGGCGCCCTGTAAACCGTTGCTCCGGATGCGGCGGGGGCGGGAAAGCAACGAAATCCCGTGCGACAGCCCCGGGCTACCGAACGCTCTCCCAGCGCACCCTGGCGTCGTAGCCGAGTTGGCGGACGATCTCGGCAATGCGCTCCAGAGAGCCGGGATTTCCTGCGTAGGAGACCCGGACCTCATGGGCGGCCGTGTCGACGCTGACCTCGCTGACGCCTTGAACCTTCCGGCCCAGGTGCTCGATGGCGTATGCGCAGGAGGCGCAGTTGGCCCCCTCGAGATCCAGAATGGCGGTCTTCTCCACCGATGCTCCGTTGTTCATGGACTCAATGTATGCACGCCGGGCGGGACAAGGCAAATCCACGCCCAGCTGCGGCTCAGTATCCCAGGACTATCTCTTCGACCTCAGCCCGGTGGGTCAGCTTGATGAACAGGCTCTGGGTGGATTCCACGTACGCCCAGCCGTCGCTGTACAGGAAGTACTGCGGGTCCGTCTTCCACGGGATGCCGTGCATGGCCAGGGACTCCGGGGGGCGGACTCCCTGGATCAGCAGGTAGTGGGTCTGGGCTGCTGGAAAGGAGAAGCGGTACAGGTGCCGATTCGGATCGATCTGAACCTCCGCGAGCTGCGATGCGGTGAGAATCCAGCTGCCCGGATACAGGAAGGCGTACAGCGGGTGCTCCTCGGGAGTGTAGAGCTCCTGCGCCACCAGGCGATACAGCTGTTCCGGCGGAATCCGCTCGGCTTCGGGAGCCAGCCCTTCGGTGTCCAGCCGGCCCCGGGCCGGAACGGACCCCGCCGCGTCGGCCCTCCGCAGCACCGCCAGGATCAGGTTGCGGCCCAGCTCCTCGTACGCCGGTCTCTGCAGCTGGCGACCCGCCTCCCGGAGGATCACCCCGGCCTGGGCGGAGGTGAACAGGTCGACCGTGGCGGCCCGGCCGCCTGGGTCCAAAACGAAGTACAGCTCCCCCCCGGCCGCTCGAATCGCCGGGAGGATCCGCTTTTCCACCGCGAGGGCGATGCGCCGGAGGGTGGTCTCACCGAGGCGCAGCGTGTCCAGCGCCTCCAGGTACGAGCCGGTGATGTTGAGGACGTCGATCAGGGCCTCCCGCTCCAGATCCACGCTGTCCGCCAGACGCAGCGCTTCCTCGGCCAGGGAAAACGGCGCGTGGTTCACGATGAAGGCAATGAGCTGCGGCGTTGCGAACAGGGAGAGATCCGCCCGCCGGATCAACTCGGTGAGCAGGCTGAGCTCCTCGAGAGCCTCGGCCTGGCGCCACCTCAGGAAGGAGGGCAGGTCTCCCAGGTAGCAGGCCCCGGCGTAGTCGATCCGCGCCTCGGGATCTTCCCGCAGGATCTGACGGATGCCGCGGGCCACCAGCGCCTGCATGGTACGGTACTGGTTCCGGCGCACCGACTCGGAGAGCAGCGAGATGCCCAATTGGCCTGCCAGCGCCGGGTTGGCGGGTTGCTCCGCGGCGACCCGGCTCCACTGGCGGTACGCGGCATCGAGAAAGCCCCCGAGCTCCTCCCCGAAACGGCTGCTCCCGGCCAGGGCCGCTTCCCGGGAGAACCAGTACACGTAGGGTTCCTGCGGGCTTTCCAGGCGCTCGAAGTCGACCTCCGGGCTCTCCCTGCCCGCGGCGCTCTCCGCGACCGCCGGGGCCCGGAGCACGAGACGCCTGCTTTGTCCGTCGATGGTGGACCCCGCGGGAAGGGCCACGTACCACCTGCCGACGCGTCCGGTCAGCTCGAACAGCGGGATCCCGGGAATCCCCTGGATCCCCTGCTCCTCCTCAAGGCGGAAGGGGAACGAGAGGGTGCTCAGGGTGCCCAGCGTGTTGGGGATCACCGGGTGCAGGGTCAGCACCTGCCCGGTTGCCCCTCCCAGCTCGAAGCGCAGGAGCAGTCCTTCCTCGCATTCGATCTCCAAGCCCTCGGCGAGGAGCGTGTGCGAGAGGGCGTGGATCTTCTTTTCCCGCACCTCGCCGAATCCCGCCAGAATCGGAGAGCTCGAATCGATCGGGAGCCGTAGATCGTTCATCCGAACCTCTATGCCCCGCAGCCGCCGGGCGCCGGTAAGGCTGCGGGCGTAGGTGCCGGAGATGGTGAGCGTCCCGACGTTCTCTTCGAAACGCTCTCCGGACTGGAACTGCATGTAGATGAACACCCCGATGACAGCCACGTAGATGACGGGAATGAGGTAGTACAGGCCGGAAAGCTTCTTTTTCATGAATGGACCATTCTATCACCAAGCAACAGGCCGGTTCAACCTTGCCAGCATCCGGGGCTTCCGGTTATAGTCAGGGTCGCCGTGCGACCCCTCCTGCGAGCGCTGCTCTTCGTCCCCATCGCCTCCCTTCTGGTTCTGGGCGGCTGCACCGGTCTGCCGGGGCCCTCCTCCCGGACACCGCCGGAAGCAAGCACCCGGGTGCCCGTCTCCCGGGAGATACCCCGGGAGCGTATCGCCGAGCTCGTCGAGGCCGGCGATCCCGAAGGCGCCCTCCGGGAGCTGGAGGCCGCCCTGGCTGGCGGGCCGCTCACCCCGGAAGCGCAGCTGCTCCGCGGCCAACTGCTCGCGGCCGCCGGCAGGAGCCAGGAGGCGCGCACCCAGCTCGAGCAGCTCCTGGCGGAGGACCCCGAGTCCGTCGATGCGCTCCTGGCGCTGGCGCTCCTGGAAGCAACCGCCGGGAATCCGCAAGCCCGGGACGGGCTGTACGAGCGAGTCCTG
>Ga0209164_1004889_pt1 | contig 11685 bp, 10 predicted proteins | sample MTBNYHSulfiMetaG_FD_187458 | JGI IMG/M metagenome (GOLD analysis project Ga0209164, IMG submission 187458) | Enrichment culture microbial communities from rom New York Harbor, USA that are MTBE-degrading - MTBE-NYH (New York Harbor Sulfidogenic)... | ecosystem: Environmental > Aquatic > Marine >... | reverse complement strand
TGGTTTTAATTTCTCTTCAAAAAAAAGATAAGCCTTCAAATATAAAGCAGTTTTTGCTATTTAGATTCAGAATCCCCCCTTTCTTTTGATAATACTTTTAAAAAGGCGATTTCAGGTACTTTTTAGCCTAAAATTTTAAACAATATTTTCCATGTGACAAGAGTCACAATGTCGATTTGGATACTAAAATAATAGGTTTTTTTTGTCAAGCGAAATTTTTTGTAATTTGATAAAAGATTTAAATGCAGGTAAACTATCTGAAATTATTAATTTATTTATCAATTCACAGATAATAAAAAAGGCATATAAAAAATGGATATAAAATCTGTTTAAATTGTCAGGAATTATATAAATTCAACTTTATACAGATTTTATATCCTAACCTATTGTCTTTATTTGGTAATTTATGTTATTTTAAAATTACTTTTTTTATTGGATGACTTAACCATTTTTTGGAAAGGCATATCTGCGAAGGAAATCAAACTTGAGAGGATGCCTTCATTTACCTTCAAGAAGGAATTTTTTCAAGCCTTTTTTGTTCAATTTGGAAAGGCCTAATTGTTTCATCCCCCTACCGGTTTTCAAGTAATCGGTCCGGTTGATGACAGAGGCTAATTGAATCACGGCATCGTGAGTTGGGGTAGGGACTCCGAGGAGGTCTCCCAGCGTGGAGAGGAGGACCATTCCATAGGGAACATCTTCGGTCACAAATCGGTCCTTTAAATGCTCAGGCCCTTTCATTTTGATCCCTGCGTAAATCCCATCTTTTCCAAAAGCGGCATCCATGCTGGTATTGAGGATCCGGTAACGGCATTCTTCCTCAGTTTCGCCCAGATTGTAATCCTTAAATTCCAGGTTATCCCAATGGTAAAGTTTATATCCGAGGGTCTTACAAATAGCGAGTCTTTCGTGATTGAGAGATTCATAAGTTCTCGCCACAGCAGGGGTCATTCCTTCGGCGTAAAGGTAGAACTCACCTTTTGAATGTTCAATTCGGGCGGCATTGAGCAAGGTCGCCACCGGATGAACGATGGGATTTGGATTGTTGATAGCCGCTTCCAGAACGTCTATGGCGGGGGTGATCGTCGGATAAAATTTTTTCAGCTTGGGGATGACCTCCCCCGTCTTTTTTGATGGGAAAACACCTGTGGGGAGAATGACGGCATTGATCAGTACCGAGACATGACCAGAGCCTTTGAGTCGGGCACCATAGGGAAGGGTGCAACTTTCAACAAAGGTGACTTCTCGCTTCACTTTTTTCTGTTGGAAGATGTTTACAAACTCAAGGCTACCTCCCGAACCGGGCATGAGGACAATGATTTGTCCATCCTGAATAAAAGGGGCACAGACTTCGGCCATCGCTTTATGCCCGAATGCAGGGGTGATCACAAAGATGACCTCAGCGTCTTTAATGGCCTGTTGAATATCGGTCGTGGCCAGATTCATTTTAGCCACTCCGTCAATCGATACCCCCTCGATCTGTATTTCTTTTGTCCGTAGGACTTTGTCAAGAGATTCGGCAAACGGTGGGAGTTCGAAGAAGTTGACTTTAAATCCAGCAAGAGAGAGATTTGCTGCCACGGCATGGCCGCCATTCCCTCCACCGAGTACCGCCACCAAATCTTTCTCCATACAATGAACCTCCAATTTTTTTAATTCTCAATTCATAACTCATAAATCATAAATCGAAATTAAGGTTACTCCATCTTTGAGAAAAAAACAAGAAGGTTTCAATTAATATTTTTTCTTGAAGTGGAGAAAAGTTGAAAATCCATCTATGAAATATTATAAATTGAGTGTAAATATTTTACAGGTTTGAAAGAAAAAGGATAAATTAGATAATAATAAGGACAAGGGAGGTAGATTTATGGGAAAGGAAAAATTATCTATCATCATTTTATTAATGGTAGGACTTGTGTTAGGAATAGCCTCGTGGGTGTTTGGCGCAGAGGGCCTTTTTAAAGACTATAGTGTCTGTATCGTCCAGGAGCTTGATGTTCCCAAAGGTTCCCCCGCTCCTGAATCTTCGGGTTTGCAGATGGCTGAAAAGGCGGTTTACCAAATTCAGAGGTATTCTCAGAAATATAATCTCTTTGAAACGATCGCTAAAGAGGGAGGAAAAACGAGCAAAGAGGCCCCTTCTGAGAAGAAAATCCTTATTATAAAAGGGGAGGTCAAAGAGTATGGGGTGCCTACTGTAGGGAGGCGCATAGGACGTTCATTTATCCCAGGGGTGGGAGGTCATGTCGGTTCGGCTACATTTGCAGCCCACTACACGTTTATCGATAAGGATACAGGGAAGGTTATTTATGAGACGGATCTGAGGACTACCTCCACCGGTTCCAATGATACCGTAGAATATGCCATGGATCGTAATGGCGAGGCCTTAGCCAAACTCATTACAAAATATAAAGGGAATTGAAACACACCCTGGGCTAAAGCCCAGGGTGTGTTTCAATTCATCGCGTCAATTGTCTTTTCCACAATCTTTCTTTCAAGGGATACTTCCTTGTAGATTCCTTTTACATCGGCTTGTCCCAACTGTGCGAAATCTTTTTCCATAGGGGTGATGATGAGGCCTCCCATATCAATCACTCCTGGACTGACCACCATCCGGGCATTTCCATCATTGAAAAAGACGTCGGGGCGATGTTTCCGTCGTGGGAAGATCACAAGGCGCCATTTCTTTTTTTCATGAAATCCAGCGATATTGATCATGGGCTCCTCTTCTATGAGAAGAACCTTTTTCAGGGTGCTCAGATAATTTTTTAAAACGATCCCCACAGACATCAGTTCGTCTCCATCCAGAATGGTGACTTCCCGTCCCAGATTTTTCATGCGATGGATGAGAACGCCGTCAACTTTTTTCATAAACGTGAGTCTTTTCTCCTCCCGAATTTCTTTCTCAATCGGCATCTGTCCCGAAGGGGCTACCTGAAAATGGAGGTGATCCGGCGCAGAGGCACCACACTTCGGCCCATTGTAGAGAATCATCCAGCCGGAACCGAAATCGGCCATGAGCTGAAGAAAGGTATCGAAATGTTCAGCGATGGCTTGAAGGCGATGGTCTAAATGAGAGATGGTGAAGTGAGAGGAGAAAACAGGCATGGGATTGCAGAGGATCAAGTAATCCCTTCGGTAGAAAATACCTTTCTGGCCTTCAGGAAGATGATCTAAACAAAGAAAACAATGCCGATCCTTTTCATTTGTTTTATCCACCACCGCCGTACTGCTTTTCATTCTTCCGGGATTGTACTGGAGGCGGACGGAAAATCCTTTAAAGGTTAGATCCCGCTCCTTTGCCTGCCGCAGCAATTCGTGGCCTTCTCGCAGATCCTTCCATGCCTTTTTCTGGTCGGAGAGGAGCTCGATACAAAGACTTGGGAGATTTTCTTTTCCGTGAAAGGTCACAAGGGACTTCTGATTGAGAAAAGGGGTCTTTCCTAATTTCTTGTAACCGATGAGGTGACTCACCGTCGTATTCCCCATGGGGAAAGGTTCTTCCCTGATAAATAGAAATCCTACCTTCCTATAAAAATTAAGAGCCTGTTTGTTTTTCACCATTACTCCGATCCAGAGTTCATCGAGCCCCTTTTTTGCAGCATATTCTTCTAACGCCTTAAAGAGTTGCCGGCCCATGCCCTGACCCTGAAGTTCTGGAAGAAAATACATTGAGGGGACATAAAGGCGATTCTCATCCCGACTGAAGAAAAGCCTCGCATAACCGGCGATACGATCATCCATCTCTGCAATAAAACCCTGTATGACCGGGTTGTCGAACATACTGAGGAGGGATGATTCTGTATAATAAATGTCGAAATGGGACTTGAGATCGATTTCGGGAATAAAGCTCGAGTAGGTGAACAGCCAGGATTGCCAGGTGATTCTTCGAATCGATGAGAGATCCCTTTTCTGCCAAGGCCGGATAGTTAGTCCCATAACAACCAATGAAATGGAATATTGGAAAGATGGAATCATGGAATATTGGGTATCACCTTACGACCATTGACAAGATGAAGGCTGGTTTGCAGTTTCCATCGTGTAGGGTTTTCCCATTATTTCATCATTTCACTATTCCATTATTCCGACTTCCTTTCCTTTAAGATTTTCTGTCTTGCGAGAATTTCTTCGGTCCGAATCTTATCCTTGAAGGCATTGTTTCGGTTCGCCTCTTCGATGCTGAGAGCCGAATCCGTGTTGCCTGACCAGCGTCTGCAGAGGTAGAGATTTTCATAAATTCGACCGATCCGGTATTCCCTGCAGATTCTCAGCGCCGCAGCGTAATCCTCGCCGTAACTCACATTCTGAAAACCGATTTTTCGAATGAGGCTGACGTTGAACGCCCGAGGGGCACCCAGACCATTGATGCGCAACGCATTGTTGTGACCGTTCTCATCTGTCCATTCTCGGTGATCGATAAGGCCCGGGGGAGTCTCCTTCAAGTTGGAATCAACAAGAGTGTAAGAGCCAATCACCATAGCGTCGTTTTCCTGGCGGAGCTTGTTGATCATCTTCTTCAAGGTATCGGCGCTGCTGTAAAGGTCGTCCGAATCGAGTTGAACGGCATATCGTCCGCACGCTTCAGAGGCAAGGGCCTCGTCCCAACAACCACCAATGCCAAGGTCGGTCCTCTTCGGGATAATATGCTTCAGGCGAGAAGAGTGCCTGGCAAGATTGGAGAGAATGGTTGTTGTTCCGTCTGTGGAGTGGTTGTCCACCACGATGAGGTTGAATGAAAAATCCGATTCCTGCGACAGGGCGCTTTCCACGGCCTCTGCAACTGTTTCTTTCCGATTCCGCACGGGAATAATGACAGAAGCCTCTACAGGGAAAGATTCCACTGTTTCCTCGACCTTCCTCAAGGAATGGGATGGCAGAAAAGCTCCTATTTTCTTCAGGTAATCCGTGAAGACAGCCTCCATTTCTTTCTGGGAGGCAAGATTCAGGGGATCAACATAGGCAAATCTCTTTTCGCTGTCGGGTAACTCAATTGTCCTCATTACGGAATAAAGTGGCTCTGGAAGATGCGACACAGAATAGTCGATGGAGACTTTCAGGCGAAGATCATATAGTCCGGCAAATTTTACTCCGGGTATGACGCCATATTTTTTAATGGACTTCCGGACAGCAGGGACCGAGAAGAGGATTAAGGAACCGAATTCAAAATCATCGCGGACGCTCCCCAGTTGATAATCATTTAAGGGATGGAAGGTCTTTCCGGAGTCGCTTTCATCATAGAAATCCGAATAGATCACGCCTGGCTTGTTAAAATCAGCCATTTCCAAGAGTCTATCCAGGGAGTTCGGGTCAATCGAAATTTGGTGGGCTTCTAATAATAGAAGGAGGTACTTCGTTTGAATTCCATCCAGAATTAAATTGAGGGTTTTGTTTGACGAGAGAGGCCCGGCGGCAAGAACACGGCACTTCGGCATCTTGAAATGGACCGGCCCCTGACTTACGATCACAATTCGTTCAACCAGGGTTGACTTTGTTAGAGAAGACAAGGTCTTCTCAAAGAAAGGTTCTGGGCGATAAGTGGTGACTACAGTAAAAGGCTTCATTCTCATTGATCGACTAGCTAATCATTAAGATCAACAGAGGCTATTGGCCGTCCGATGGAGGGAGTCGTTAGAAACCTTTCCCATGATTCTAAATCCATTCCAATTCGGTAACCGTTAGGTTTCCTCCTGCGTCTCCGGTATTGAGGGTGCCTGCAGGCTCAACTAATAAAATTTTGCATTCTTCCTTGCAAGATGGCTTATGTTCGACCCCTCTGGGAATCACGACCATTTCCCCTTTCTTTAAATGGAGGACATCGTCTTGCAGGTCCATCTGTAGATGGCCATCAATAACGATGAAGACTTCATCGGTTTCAGGATGCCGATGCCATATGAAGTCCCTTTGAACTTTAACCAGCTTGAAATGATAATCATTCATTTGTGCAACGATTTTATAAGAATGTTGTTCGTGTATTTTTCTGAATTTTTCTTCAAAATTGACGACTGATATACCCATTCATTGTTCTCCTTAAGGTATTACTTTTAAAGTTGACACGATGTTTCCATCAAAGGTCCAAAGTTTCTGGTTTGCATTATACACGACGCATAAACTTTTTGGAAGTAAGTGAAAAAAACTACCACTCTCACATTCATTCCTGCCTGCAGCAGGCAGGCACTATGTTGTTTTGGCATCTCTCAGACAGCTCCAAGAGGTGGGGGAGGGATGACACCTGCGAGGCTGCGAGGTGTAAATTATGGAGTCCAGCAGGGATGTGTTCAAGATAAGATTTAAGTCCTTTCTTTAGACCCAAGAATCCATAAGCACCAAGGGCCTGCATGAGCCGCTGTGCCGAAGCTTTCCAGAAAGTGTTCCGGAAATCTTCCCAGCTCAATTTTGGATTGGAAAGCTCGTAGTAACGAAGGAGCAGGTCCATCCTTTGATCGTTACTGAATTCAACATAGGGATCGCACAGGAGAGAGCCAAGATCATAGAATGGACTTCCGAAGCGCATTCCTTGGAAGTCGATGAGAAAAGGTTTTCCGCCACGGATCATCACGTTCTGGGACTGGAGATCCCGGTGCACCAGACAGCGCAGGGTTCCCGAAAGCTCCCCTGCCAGGTTGGAAAGCTCTCCCTCAATTTCCCGCTCGAGGGAAGGCTCGAATTCGATTCCACAGACATCTCTGACAAAATAATTCCTGAAGTAATCCTGTTCCCGGCGGTAGAGATCTGGGCCAAAGCCCTGCGAGAGTTTCACACGGTCTGGATGGAAGTCCTTTTCCGGGAAGGAATGAAGCCGATGCACAACGGCAAGTGTTTTTCGGTAAAGGGTTCGTCGATTTTCCCGGGTGGTTTCCCTTAAAGACCAGAGATCCGTATCGCCGAGGTCTTCAATCAGGATGAGACGGTGAGTTGAATCGTGGCGGATCAACCGTGGCACCGGGACGTTGATGTCATGAAGGAATACTGCAATCTCGGCGTAGTAAGTGTTCTCCTCACGCGTTAGGTCATAATGGATAAGGATGGCCGAATCCTTGTTTTTCCATTTCAGACGGGAAAAAGTTCGATCCGAGCCTCTTCCCTCTAAAAGATAAAGTTCTATTGAGACGGACTCCGAAAGCCCCAGAGCCTCTCGCGCAAAACTGATCATTTCTTCGTATTTCGGATTGTTCCCTGCGGGAGGCTTCGCCCGAAATTTGGATTGCGAAATCATTAATCCAAAACCCCCAACCTTATACTTTTTTTACGCTATGCACTCTGCTCCATGCGCTTTGCCATCTCTTGGTAGGCTTCAATGGAGCCGACATCATGCCAATCGCCTTCATCGATGATAATTCCCCGAACCGACCCAGGTTTTCCTACGATTCTTCTAACCCAGACAGGAACGATCGATTCGGTTTTACCGGCTTCAAGGAACGGAAGGATCGATGTCTCTATGGTGTAGATACTGGCAAATTGGCAACTTTGAACTCCAGGATTTCCCAGGGTATGACGAAGATCGCAGATTTCACCAACCTCATTAATATTCACATTGAGAAGAGGGCCGTTGCTTCGGAGGGCAAGTGTTACCTCCGGTCGCTTCTGCTCATGGACCTCCAGAAGCCGATGCAGAGGAAGATCGGTCATCACATCACCGTTGTAACAGAGGATCGCCTCGTCCTCACTCAGGAGATCTTCAATATTTTTCAGTCCCCCTGCTGTGTCCAGAAGGATAGGTTCGTAGCGGAAGATGATAGGCACAGCGCGCCACTTCCTGTCAGGAAATATTTTAGAGTAGACTTCAGGACAATGATGGGTGTTTACGATGAAGCGATCCACACCGACCCTCAGGAGGTGATCCATCGCATAAGTGATCATAGGCCGGCCTTTGATCTCCAGTAACGGCTTCGGGCATTGCTCTGTCAGCGGCCGAAGCCGTATCCCCATCCCGGCACCCAGGATAAAGGCTGTCTTGAATCGTCGTCTCTTCAATCTACGCCTCAATTAGACGTGAGTCTCTCGCAGAGCATTCTTTCCCATTATTCCATCCTTCCATTATTCCCAATCCCTATGTCTTCTTTTTTCCAAATTCCGGATCTATTTTCACCAGGCCTGTCACGATGAAACCCGGAATGGCCGCTGCCATGACCCAGAGGAAGAAATTCTGATAACCCAGCTGCTCCTGAAGCCAGCCGCTCGCCATTGAAGGCAACATCATTCCCAGCGCCATGATTCCTGTGGCAATGGCATAGTGAACTGTTTTATACTCCCCCTCTGACACCATGATCATAAACATTGTATAAGCAGTAAAGCCGAAACCATAGCCAAATTGCTCAACGGCAACACAGAGGTTAATCAAATAGATATTGTTCGTCGTGGTCTGCGATAGATAAACATAGACAAGATCCGGTAGATGCACCGCACAAACCATGATCCAGATCCAGAACTTAAGCCCTTTTCTGTAAATAGCATACCCGCCAAGAAGCCCTCCGATCAAGAGTGAAATGACTCCTACCGTTCCGTAAGTGATTCCGACCTCGGATGTAGTGAGCCCCAGTCCCCCCTTTGAGGCCGGGTCAAGCAAAAAGGGTGCGATGATTTTGACAATCTGTGTTTCCGCAAAGCGGTAAAAGAGGAGAAAGGCGAGAATACTAAGGAGGCCCTTTTTCCTGAAGAAAAGAATGAAGGTGTGGAAGAATTCTCGAGAGAGAGAGGTCGAAACGGTACGTCTTGCCGGATGGTCCGTAGCCGGATAGGGAAGAATAAAATAATGATAGAGGAAGAGGCCTGTAAAGACGCCGGCTGCCAAAAAGAATGCAATCGACCAGGCGGCGGGAATAGTATGACCGCTTCCTTCGAGAAAGCCTGCAAAGATGACGAGGCCGCCCTGAGTGGAGATCATGGCGATGCGATAGAATGTTGCTCGCACCCCGACATAGGCAGACTGGAAATCTTCCGAAAGTCCAAGCATATAGAAACCGTCAGCGGCAGTGTCATGGGTGGCCGAGCTGAAGGCCATCAGCCAGAAGAAGGAAAGAGTATATTGGAAGAACCGACCGGCCGGGATGGTGAATGCAACGCAGGCCAGCGATGCTCCGATGAGGAGTTGCATGAGAAGTATCCAGTAGCGCTTTGTCCCGAGCAAGTCAACTAGAGGACTCCAGAGCGGTTTGATGACCCAGGGAAGATAGAGCCAGCTTGTATAGAGAGCGATGTCCGTGTTTGAGATGCCAAGGCGTTTGTAGAGAACCACTGAAACCGTCATTGCCATGGTGTAAGGGATTCCCTCAGCAACATACAAAGAGGGGACCCATGTCCAGGGGTTTCGCAATGTCGGTTTTTGTTTCATCATGCCGTCTTAAAACCCAAAGGGTTCAAGGGGTCCAGGGGTCAAGGATTCAAAGATTAAGGTTTATTCTAAAATCTCTATTCTTATGTCCCTCACTGGAACCCCTGCCTATCGGCGGGCAGGCTTGATCCCTCAAACCCTTGAACCCTTAATATATTTTCTTTATCTCCACTCCCCTAAAATAATGCTTGAGGATTTTTTCTGCCGTAAATCCCTTGGTCGCCATGACAGCGGCGCCGATCTGGCAGAGTCCAACGCCATGTCCCCAGCCGGCCCCGTTAAAGATAAATCGCTCGACCTCCCCGTTAGGATTATGCCTTGTCGTTATTACAAACGCGCTGCTGTAAAGGTGGGTTCGGGAGAGCCAGCGCCTTATTTCGAGCTCCTTTCCCACGATCACGCTTCTCTTCGAACCGACGATTTTCAAACGGGAGATACGCCCTGAAGGACCACGCTGAATGGGTACGATCTCCTTCAGAGTTCCAAAATCGAAACCTGATTTTTTTCGAATGATCTCCTCCAACTCCTCCCGGGAGTATTCGACCCTCCAACGGAAAAAATTCTTCGTCTCGCGGTCACCATTGGGAAGGATCTTTTCAAGAAGACCATCGTCTTTTGTATTGCAGTAGGCCTCGGCCTCAGAAAGGATCCAGCGTCGAGCTTCTTCCTCTTTCTGGATAGACGGGTAAGGGACCGATGCGTCCGAAATGCTTCTGAGATATGGGACTCGTTTATCATCCCAGGCTGTATCGTACTCTTCTGTGAATCCTCCACAGGCCTTGGAATACCGGGCGTCGCAGATTTTATCCTGAAAGGTGATCACCCTCCCTTGAGTTTCTCCGGCAGCCTCTTCAACTTGTTTAGAGACGATCTTCGTCATCCCATGGTAGCGCTGGCAGTGGTCATCGGCGCAGGCATCGAAGAGGTCATGATCCTCCCGGTCATACCAGAGTATGGTCTCTCCCTCAGCGATCTTCCCATCCGGCATGGAAGGTTTTTCTGTTTTCTTCCCTCGGCCGAGGCCAGCCAGAAGCCAGCTCCGGGATAGTATGGTGTGGGTTTTCAGAAACTCCATCGGAGCAGCAGGATTCATCTCCGAGGAGATGACACTTTTTAAATAATTTTCAAGGGGAATTTGATTGATCACGGCGATTGTACCGTCTTGACGCATTTGGAGAATCAGATCTCCCTGAAAAATCTGATCCTCTGCTCTCTCCCAGTGGAAGAGCTTTCCAACGGTGACGTTGAAAAGAGAAAAGGTCGAATTTTCCCGGGCTGCAAGCTTGATGAGGGGAGAACGGCAGATTTCCCGGTGAGCCTTATCGAAGAAAACAATGATCCCCGCCTCTGCTTTTGCAAAAAACCGTCCTGAAATAGAACCGAATCCACCTCCAAGGAAATTTCCGTCCAGACTCCCGGAGACTTCGGTCTCCCGATCCATGATACCTATGGTGATGATTGGCTGATCTGTCGTTTTCAATTCGATAAGACCACGAGATACATGATACCGGTTAATGAAGAAATGTTTGAACGCGCTTTATCTTTGAAAGTTGAATTACAACTTAATCCTTTAGCTTGATCAGAATATGCCCTTCTTTTACCTTGAGATCTGCCACGCCATCAGAGAACAATTTCCAGAAGCCACCCCCGGACCCGAATTCCTTGACTAAATTCCTATTTTTCAAGTTACCCAGCCATGCATTAGGGATGGGGATACCACCCAGGGACACTCCTTTCAAGGCAACCACCGCCACTCCCTTTTCATAGCCTAAAATTAGGCCCACATTGAGTCGCAGGGTTTTGCCTCCGAGGACAGGGATCTCTTCTTCTACAGGAATAACCAGTTTGACGCTTACCAGATTATTTGAGAGATCGATTGCAACGCGCTGAGCAACTTCAGGATGATTGGCAATGAGCGCATTAAGCTCCCTTTCGGTGAGACTGATCTCTCGTTTCGCACCTTCTTCAGAATATGCTTCCGGTTTCAGGGGAGTCCCCTTATCCCCCCTCTTTTTTCTCGCTAAGGCCGTGTCTTTTTTCGCCGATTCCTCCAACCTGGCCAATTTGGATTCGAGGACTCTCTGCTCTTTGGCGGTCAATACGGTTGGTTTAAATTTAGAAGCGTAAATATAATGTTTCACCCACCAGGCGGTCAGGATGGCCGTAGCGATCATGACCAGTGCCACAATACCCATTACCTGCAGCCCGCTAAACCGGAATTTCTTGGCAGCAGGCTCAACGGTATTTTTGTTATGATCGTCCATAGGTTAAAAATACATCATTTCCGGCTAAGAGTAAAGAATTCTGGCAAGAGACTAAAGCTGAAGGATTAGGTTAGTTGGGGGGGTGAGCCTCCG
>Ga0209164_1004888_pt1 | contig 11686 bp, 9 predicted proteins | sample MTBNYHSulfiMetaG_FD_187458 | JGI IMG/M metagenome (GOLD analysis project Ga0209164, IMG submission 187458) | Enrichment culture microbial communities from rom New York Harbor, USA that are MTBE-degrading - MTBE-NYH (New York Harbor Sulfidogenic)... | ecosystem: Environmental > Aquatic > Marine >... | reverse complement strand
GGCATCACATCGGAGAGGTTACAAAGAAGCAGTTGCATCTGTATGATTGTCTCGGCGTGAGTCCCCCTTCATAGGTATAATTTGACGGGAATGCAGGATACTATAGACCATGCTTCAACAAATGTGCTTTAGATATCAAGGGTAGCTTGGCCTAGAGTTCATTGAACTAGTCGTGCCAATTTGCCTTGTAAAGCAATAATCAGGATGTAGAATTTATTGTACAAAATTCATGTACAAAACTGAAAAGCGGCATTTCAAAAATACAGTATTTCCAAGGACTTTTTTGCTTTTCGGGGTCGGGGGTTCGAATCCCCCAACCTCCACCAGGAAACTCAGGACCGCGGCCGAAAGGGGCCGCGGTTTTTGTTATCCCAGGGGCCGGGACTCCTGTTGATGCTGTGGATCCTCGAAGAATTGAGTACCGCAAGGACGGTAACTCCCACATCGGCGAAGACTGCCTCCCAGAGGGTGGCGGCTCCGAAGGCCCCCAGCAGGAGCACTCCCGCCTTGACTCCAAGGGCAAGGGCAATGTTCTGCCAGATCACCCTTTTTGTTTTCTGTGCGATCTTCAATACATCGGGAATTCCGGATACCTTGTCGTTCATTATCACCACATCGGCATTGTCGACAGTGACATCGGAGGCGACCCTGCCCATAGAGATACCCACGTCGGCCCTTGCTATTACCGGGGCATCGTTCATGCCGTCCCCGACAAACACAGTGACCCCTTTACCCGTATCGGATCCCTGTTCTTCCTCCAGCAGCCCGACCTTCTCCTCAGGGAGAAGACCTCCGAAGGCCCCGTCAAGTTCCAGGCCTTCAGCGACCTCTGACGTTGACGCTTCCAGGTCCCCGGAGAGCAGAAAGATCCTTTCGATCCCAAGATCCCTGAGCATTCTTATGGCATCGAAAGCCTCAGGTTTTACCGTATCTGCCACAACAAGGTAACCTGCGTAGTTTTCTCCTTCTGCCACATGAATGACAGTCCCTGTCTTCTTCGGAGCCGGTGCTTCGATCCCGTTTTCCAGCATGAACCTTCTGTTGCCTGCCAGGATCCTGCCCTCCCTCGTCCGGGCCTCGATGCCCAGCCCAGGGCGTTCGAAGGCTGAAAGGGGAGGTTCAGGCAAAGGCTGTTTCCCCCATCCCGACCTTACCGCGGCAGCGAGGGGGTGGTTTGAATCCGTTTCAGCTGTTACAGCAAGCCGTAGCAGTGACTCCGGGGACCTGCCCGAAGACGGGAATGCTCCTGCCAGTCGGAATTCGCCGTTGGTGAGCGTCCCTGTCTTGTCCAGAAATATGGTCTTGACCCGCCAAAGCCTTTCAAGAATATCCCCGCCCTTTATCAGGATGCCTCTGCTGGATGCCGACCCGATGCCGGCGAATATCCCGAGGGGGATGGATATGAGAAGGGCACAGGGGCAAGAAACCACCAGGAAAAGAAGGGCCCTGTATAGCCAGGTCTCAAAGGTCCCCCATCCTGCAAGAGGGGGTATCACTGCCAGGAGTGACGCAACGATCACAACGGCGGGTGTGTAGTATTTCGCAATGGAAGTTACGAACCTCTCTGTATTGGTCTTCCGGGATCCCGCGTTGCCTATTGCTTTCAGGATCCTCGATGCAGCGGAGTCCTCAAGGGGCCTTGACGTTTCTGCCCGAAGGGTTCCTCCCTGGTTCAGGAAGCCCGCGAGCAAGCTGTCCCCGGGAGCGACATCCCGGGGCATGGATTCCCCAGTTATGGAGGATGTGTCAAGGCTGGAAAACCCTTCGATCACGATACCGTCAACGGGGACCCTTTCTCCCGGTCTGATAAGGATCCTGTCCCCGGTGGAGACAGACCGGGAGGGAACCTGGCGGATATTCCCTTCTGCCGTGACCATGTTGGCCTGGTCAGGGATTATTTCGACCAGCGAGGAGATCGAGCCCCTCGCTTTCTCGACAGCGCTTTCCTCCAGGATCTCACCTGTCCTGAAAAACAGCATTACGGCTACCGCCTCGGGAAATTCACCTATTGATATAGCGCCTATGGTGGCCGCGGACATCAGGAGATATTCGTCGAAGACCCTTCCCCGGAATATATTTTTCAGGGCTCTCCCGAGCACGCTCCAGCCCGATACGAGGTAGGCGGCAATGAACAGGGTTGTGCTGATGTCTTTCCCCAGGGGAAGTAACGCTGCCAGAGCCCAGAATATCAATCCGGGCAATACCCGGACCGAAAACATTGTCAGGGCCCTCCGTCGGAGAGGATCCAGGAAGGATCTATCAGAAAGATCGGCAGGCAAGACCTTGACCCCCGGTTCTATTCCTTCAACCAGACTTTGGAGTGTCGAGATCATCTCTTCTTCAGAAGGGGGCTGTTTGACCTTTAACGTAAGCCGGGACGTCACAGTGTCTACTGTTGCCTCTTGAACCCAGTAAAGCCTTGAGGAGTACTTTTCTATGGCGGCCGCGCAGGTTACGCAGTTCAATCCCTCAAGGAAGAAGGATCTGTCTGTTTTCCCCGGCTCCAGCATCTCCCGGTTCACCTTGTAGCCTTCCTTGTCCCACCGTGGCGGAGATGTTCGAAACCCTCTGCCACGATGTTCTCCACATGTTCGTCGTCGAGGGAATAAAAAATGCTCTTCCCTGTTTTTCTTGCCCTGACAAGGCGCGCCTGCCTGAGGACTCTAAGCTGGTGCGAGATGGCAGATTGCGTCATCCCCAGAAGGGATGCGATATCCAGGACACACATTTCGGAAAAGGAGAGGGCAAGAAGAATACGGACCCTGGTCATATCTCCCAGGACCTTGAAAAAATCGGCCAGGGATGAACAGAAATCGTTCCCGGGCATTTGTTCCTTAACCGACTCCACGGTTTCACAATGCAGGGGTTCAGGAATACCAGGGGCCTCTTCCCGATCCTGGATCATGCACTCTCACACTCCTTTACACATGAATATATGAACACCTATTCATATAACTTATTCCCTCTCTTATGTCAACAGCATTCTTCTTTTTGACGAAACGGTGAAGGGACTATAAAATCGCAAAAAATATGGGGTCACGGTCCTCTTCAGGTTCCCGGGGCCAGACAGAGGGAAGGGGTGTGGTGTTCCATGTTCAAGGTCCTGTTCCTTTGCACGCATAATTCCTGCCGGAGCCAGATGGCGGAAGGATGGGCCAGGCATTTAAAGAGCGGCCTGATCGAGGCATGGTCGGCGGGGACAGAACCAGGGGTAGTCAACCCGCTGGCAGTCAAGGTCATGGCGGAAGCAGGGGTCGACATTTCATCACACAAGAGCAAGCACCTTCTGGATCTTCTCGAAATTCCCTTTGATGTGGTGATAACCCTGTGCGGGGACGCAAGGGACACTTGTCCGTTTTTCCCGGGACAAACGAAACGGATGATGCACCACGGTTTTGAGGATCCCTCAAGGGCCGAGGGCAGCGAGGAGGAAGTTCTCTCTTTTTTCAGACAGGTCAGGGATGAAATAAGGGATTTTGTGAAAGGAATGCCGGATAATCTCGCCGGATAATAATATCTAACAAGGACCTTTTGCCGGGGTTCCTTTTCCCGGCTTTGAACCGGGGGTATAATGTTAACTCACGAGAGTGAAAGAAACGAGCCCTCAGGGGGGAAGGGGGATGTTCCGTTGTGGACATCATGAAGGGCAGTATGGGGGACATCGATCCGGAGATAGATTCCCTGATACAGTCAGAGCTCCAGAGGCAGAAAAGCCAGTTGGAGCTGATCGCTTCGGAAAATTTTGTCCCCTATTATGTTCTGCAGGCACAGGGGTCTGTCCTGACTAACAAATATGCTGAAGGTTACCCTCACAGGAAGTATTATGGGGGATGCGAATTTGTCGAGTCTGTGGAAGAGATAGCCGCCCGGAGAGCCTGCGATCTTTTTGGGGCGGAACACGCCAATGTCCAGCCTCACTCGGGTACACAGGCCAACATGGGAGTCTTCTTTTCTGTACTGGAGCCGGGTGATCCCATCCTTTCCATGGACCTGGCCCAGGGAGGCCATCTTTCACACGGTCATCCGATCAATTTTTCAGGAAGGCTTTTCAGGATAGTTCCCTACGGGGTGGACAGGGATACGGAGACCATAGATTACGACGAAGTGGAAAGACTTGCCCTCGAAAACAGGCCCAAGCTGATAATTGCAGGTGCCAGCGCTTATCCGCGCCTTATAGATTTCAGACGTTTTGCAGAGATAGCTTCAAAGACAGGGGCTATCCTGCTGTCCGACATGGCCCATATAGCCGGTCTTGTGGCAGGCGGAGCCCATCCGAGCCCCGTGCCTCATTCCGATTTCGTTACCACGACGACCCATAAAACCCTCAGGGGGCCAAGGGGGGCCCTGATACTCTGCCGTGAGAAGTACGCTGCGGCGCTTGACAAAAACGTCTTCCCCGGGATGCAGGGAGGGCCTTTCATGCAGGTCATCGCGGGCAAAGCGACATGCTTCAAAATGGCCATGCAGCCCGAATTCACCCAGTATGCCCGCCAGATAGTCAAGAACGCCAGGGCCCTTGGGGAAGCGATGGCCGAAAGGGGCTACCGGCTCGTGGCAGGAGGTACCGACAACCATATGATCCTTCTGGATCTGCGTTCAAAGGGACTTACCGGGAAGGAAGCGACGGAGATACTTGGGGAGGCGGGCATAACGGTCAACAAGAACATGATCCCCTTTGATCCGGAAAAGCCCATGGTGACAAGCGGGATAAGGCTGGGGACCCCTGCACTTACCTCTAGAGGAATGATGGAGAAAGAGATGTTCCTGGTCGCTGATGCGATCGACAGGGCGCTTGCATGCAGGGGCAAGGGTACAGTAATGGCAGAGGTGGCGAGTGAGGTCAGAGAACTGGCAGAGTCTTTCCCGCTTTACCCGGAATTGGAAAAAGGTTACTTTTTCCAGGAACATTTTTCACGTTCGAATTCTTTACAGGGAGGGTAAGCCATGGACCCGAGGGGGATACACTATATTGTCGAGGCCTCAGGCTGCAGTGAAGTGATCGGTGAGGTGGACAGAATGCAGGAAATACTGGTCGAGGCCGCACGGAAGGCTAATACCCACGTATGGGCCGTATCGTTCCACAGATTTCCCCCTAACGGGGTAAGCGGGGTAGTCGTGATCAGTGAATCCCATCTTTCGGTGCATACCTGGCCCGAGGCAAAATACCTGGCGCTGGATATCTACACCTGCGGAGCCGAAAGCATGCCCGAAGCAGCGGTAAGCCATGTGCTGGAAAGGGTTCAGGCCGGGCACACCCACATAAGCGAGCTTACACGGGGCATCGATGATGACGGCGACCGTGTCTATTACCACTCTTTGATCACCTGGGAGGAGGAGCTCCGAAAGGGCAAACCCAAAAACTGACCATGGGTCTTCCGAATGAGAGCAAGGACCGACCGGTATCCGCGATAAGTCTCAGGGGTTTGAGGAAATCCTACGGGGACACTGAAGTAGTGAAGGGTGTGGATCTCGATGTCCCAAGGGGCGAGATCCTTGTCCTTATCGGGCCATCCGGCTGCGGCAAAACGACAATCCTCCGGATGATCAACAGGCTGGTGGAACCTTCCTCCGGGGCGGTCCTTATCGATGGGGAGGACACAATGGCAATGGATCCCGTCCTCCTCAGGCGGAGGATAGGGTACGTTATTCAGGGGATCGGTCTTTTCCCCCACATGAAGGTCCTCGAGAACGTGTCGATGGTGCCGAGGCTGAAGGGGGTTCCGAAACAGGAGGCCCTTGAATTTGCCCAAAGGGCTCTTGACCTGGTCGGTCTTCCCGTTGTCGAGTACGGTCCCAAGTGGCCAAGACAGCTTTCAGGAGGGCAGCAGCAAAGGGTAGGTGTAGCAAGGGCTCTGGCCGGGGATCCGGAAATAATACTTATGGATGAACCTTTTGGAGCCCTCGACCCTGTTTCCAGGGTAGGTCTGCAGGATGAGCTGCTTGACCTCCAGGGGAAACTCGGCAAAACTATTGTATTTGTTACCCATGATATTCATGAGGCAATGAAAATGGGTAACAGGATAGCAATAATGAGGGAAGGGGTTCTCGCGCAGGTAGGTAAACCCCTTTCGCTTCTTTCGGCACCTGCCGACGACTTCGTGTCAGGATTCGTGGGTGCTGGCAACCCCCTGGCGATGTTCAGCTTCATGAAGGTCATGGAAGCCCCGGTAAGGACTGAAGACCTGCCCCTGGTCGATATAGGGGACGACATGCTCAAGGCTGTCCGGTCGGCCCACGACACCACCCTCCGTTTCTGCAGGGACAGGTTTGTCTACGTGCTGGAAAACGGCAGACTGGCAGGAACGGTAAGTGTAGAGAATTACAGGGAAGGTGAAGGACCTGAGTACCTGCGCGACAGGCTGCAGCCCGCGACAAGTGTCAGAACTACCAGGACAGTACAGGAAGCCCTGGGATCGATGATCTCTTCAGGGATAGCGAACGTTGCGGTTGTTGACGAAGCCAACAGGTTCAAGGGCGTGATATCTTTCGGTGATATGTACGACATTGTCCAGCAGCAGAAGGAGAAGAGCAGTGAGGCGGACGAGAATCTTACACTGCGATAACCTTGCACTGCTGAAAATGCCGGTCACATTTATTCTTTGCCGTTCCTGGCGAGAAAATCGTCTATCAGTCTCCTTGAAATGCTGATACTTGGGGGGATATCCGGGAATGAACCCGGAGAGAACCAGGCGGCCTCCTCGATCTCGTTGCCGTCAACGGCAATATCTCCGCCTGCCCACAGGGCTCTGAAACCTACCATAAGGGAGTGGGGGAAAGGCCACGGCTGGCTTCCGAAATAGGATATGTCCTTTACCCTGATCGATACTTCTTCCATGACTTCCCGTTCTACTGCAGATTCCAGTGTCTCACCGGGCTCGACAAAACCCGCGAGGATGCTGTACCGCCCCTTAGGGAAACGTGAATTCCGGGCCAGAAGAAGTTGCCCTTCTTTTTCCACGGCAACGATTATTGCCGGGCTTACAGGGGGATAGCTCGTGTTCATGCAGTCAGGGCACTGCCTGGCGGTCTCTCCCGGGATGTCTGTCATCCTCGAAGCGCAATGTCCACAATAACAGTTCCTTCGGGACCATTCCATAAGCTGGAAAGCTCTTCCTGCCTCGCAAAATGCATTTTCGCCCAGGATGCCCCAGACGTCCCGCAATGATACAAGGCGCATCCCCCGGGGAAGTTTTTGATCGCTGCCCAGCGATGCCCACCGGTTCCCCGGTCTTTGATCCGACCCCAGGCCAGGACTTCTGTCGGAGAAGGGTAGTCCTTCCATGTCTGACAGAACCGGTAGAGAGGGCTCAGGATCTGACCTGATCAGAAGGAGATCTCCCACGAAAGCAAAAAAGGAATCAGTGTTGCCCAGGTTGCCTGCGTTATCCACCGTTGTCCATTGCACCCCCGTGATCAGTCTTAACCAACAGATATTAACATGTCTGGAGATCTCCTGAGCTACATTGGGGTAAAATTATCAGGGGGAGTTCCCGTGACCGAATTGATGATCCATGCAAGAGATCTGGACGAACCTACAATGCAACAGGTCATGGACATAGCCTGTCACCCCGCGGTTACAGGTCTTGTTTCGATCATGCCCGACTGTCACCTCGGGGCCGGCTGTGTAATAGGTTTTACGGGACGCTTCAAGGATGCCGTTATCCCTAATGTGGTAGGTGTTGATATAGGGTGCGGTGTTATGATGTCCCCTGCAGGAAAAATGAGGAGAAAGGATATCGATCTTCCTGCCCTTGATTTTTTCATAAGGAAGAATATTCCCCTTGGCATGACCCATCACCGCAACCCTGTTATTCTTGAACGCTTTTCAGTGAGGTTCCCTGATAAAGGAGCCAGGGCGAAAGAACTGGCTTCATTGGCCGACGGCGAGTTTTACGGGAAACTCATGTCAAGAAGACCGAAGTATCCTGTATGGGCACAACTGGGGACCCTTGGAGGCGGCAACCATTTTATCGAGATAGACGAGGATGAGAGCGGTTCTCTCTTTATATCGATCCATTCAGGCAGCAGGCATTTCGGTTTTCAGGTGGCGGGATTTTTCCAGGATATGGCCCGAAAGTTCCAGGAGAAATCCAAAGGACGCGAAAGTATCCCCAGGGGTCTTGAGCACCTTCCCATGGATCGGGGCGGAAAGGATTACATGAAATGGCTGGCGCTGGCACAGGAATTTGCACGGCTTAACAGGTTCATTATGCTGGACATAATCCTTTCATTTTTCGGCATGAAAGCCGAGGAGCAAACAATAGTTGAAAGCGTTCACAACTATATAAGCGACAAGGATGGTATCGTCAGAAAGGGTGCCATATCAGCCCATAAAGGGGAAAAGGTCGTAATACCCGTAAGCATGGCTTCTGGTATTGTGGCCGGTGTCGGCAAGGGGAACGCAAGTTTCAATTTTTCAGCCCCTCACGGTGCCGGCCGTCTCTTCGGCCGCAAGGAGATGAAGCGCCGGCTCAGTAAGGGCGAGATCTCGATGGAGTCTTTCAGGAAAAGCATGGAAGGGATCTTTTCGACTTCCGTCAGCAGGGATACCATTGACGAGTCTCCCATGGCCTACAGGAAATGGGAGGATATAAGCTCCGAGATCGGGGGAACCATTGAAGTCAAGGCTATTCTGAAGCCCGTCTATAACCTGAAGGCGGCGGAATAAAAAGGCGGGCACCAATAAAAGGCGTCCGCCTTGCAATTCTGGTAGCCCCAACGGGATTCGAACCCGTGTTACAGGACTGAGAACCCTGGGTCCTAGACCACTAGACGATGGGGCCGTTCGCTTTTCTGGCTGGGGGACAGGGACTCGAACCCCGACTTCTTGATCCAGAGTCAAGCGTCCTGCCAATTAGACGATCCCCCAAGGAATCGCTTCCTGAGCGCGCCGGATATAGTATCACGGGTCTGGCGGAGTAGTCAATGATATTGGGTCAGGATATTGGGTCAGGTAGGGCAAAGGAAAAAGGCGTAGCCTGGGACACGGGACTCGAAAACGGAAAGGGCAAGGGTGTAATTAATTAATAGCGAGGCGCTTGAGTGTACAATGAATACAGATAATTACTGGAGGTGTTCACGGTATGGATGTAAACAGCAGATCGTTCCGGGAACTTCTGGATAAAAGACCCCTGAACGTACAGTCTGCTTTCGGGGGGGAACCTGTAGCCCTTGTGAGCGGAAGGGATATCGCCGCAGCTGCCAGAAAAGCAAATGGTATTGTGCTTGCCGCAAATGTCAGAAACCCCCTTACCATTAAGGGGATACTTAAGGCCGCCAGGGACCTTGACGCCGTGGTCATGCTGGAACTGGCAAAATCAGAAGCGACATACTGCGGGTGCAATTTCGAGAATGTTCCCAGCATGGCCGCAGGCTTCTCCAGAGAGATAGGGGGAGGCGTAGTCTTCGGCCTTCACGTCGACCATTACGCGATCAAATCCCGTGATGACCTGCTGAAGTCAATACCTCACCTGAGAAGCCTTGTCGAAATGGGTTGGACCTCTGTTGCCGTGGACGCGTCCCATAACCCTGATTGGGAGAACCTTTGCTTTACAAGGGATGTCGCCATGCATATACCGGCTTACCTTGGACTTGAGGTCGAGGTTGGCGAGATAAAGGGTCCCGGAGAGGTTACCACAATGGAGGAAGCCCTTTTCTTTGTAGGCGGGTTGAACTCGTGGAGCATCTTTCCCGATTTCCTGGCGATCTCCAACGGAAGCAAGCACGGGACCTATGACAGCACAGCAGGGGAGGAAGAAGGGATAGACCTTGAACGTACAGGGGAAATAGCCCGGGCAATATCCCCCTTCGGAGTGTCGATAGCCCAGCACGGAATATCCGGGACCCCGCTGGACAAGGTGTCCAGGTTCACGGGATTCGGGATCAACAAGGGGAATGTAGGTACACTCTGGCAGAATATCCTCTTCGGGCTCGAGATGGATCCGGTTACAGGCAACGCTGTTGTAAGGGACGGGGGCTACGTGAAGGACCCGGGCCGGGGAGTTACTGCCGAACTCTGGGATGATATAGTAGCCTGGGCTGACGGTCAGGGGTTTTCAAGAAAGTCAGGAGATTACAAGAAAGCGAACCGTCCTTTCCACCAGAAGATCATGGACCTTCCCGACAGGATCCAGGACAGGATAGTCGAAGAAACGACGGACTGGGCCCGAAGGTTCATCAAGGCATTCAAGGCTGAAGGTAGCGCAGAGCTGCTTATGGAGATAGTCTCCGCTCGAAATGATCATAACGCTGCCCCGGAACAGGCTGTCCTGGGCAACAGGTGTGATTTCACACGCGAAAATGCTCCTGAGCAGGGATCTGAAAAGGAACACGGCAAGGATTATAGCGATTGATCCTTCAGGCGTCTGTTCTTCGGGACTTGACTCCCGGAACGAGAACAGGTCCCGGGAAGTTTTCTCATGTCGGCAACTTTTTTGCAGAGTCGTGGTAGGATAATCAACCGGAGGTGGATACATGACTGGAAACGCTCCGCGCAAAAGACGCGGGAGAAAAACCCCGGCCATGGATGAACTCAGGTTCATACCGCTTGGGGGTCTTGGGCAGATAGGCAAGAATATGTTCGTACTCGAGTGCGGGGAAGACATCATCGTCGTTGACAGCGGTCTGATGTTCCCCGACGAAGAGATGTTGGGCATAGATTTTGTCATTCCTGATGCAACCTATCTTTTTGACAACAAAGACAGGATACGAGGGGTCGTGCTTACTCACGGGCACGAGGATCATATCGGCAGTCTTCCCTTTATTCTTCCGAGGATCGATGTTCCAATCTACGGAACAAGGTTGACCCTCGCCATGGTGGAAGCCAAGTTCAGGGATTCCTGTCCGGATTACAAGCCTGTAGCCCACGAATTCCGGGCAGGGGAAAGCTTCAGCCTGGGCTGTTTCAATGTCACCTTCCTGTCGGTGTGCCATTCCATACCGGACGGGGTAGGTCTGGCTATTGAGACCCCTGTCGGTACAGTCGTGCACACGGGGGATTTCAAACTTGACCCCACTCCGGTAGACGGAAGGATCACCGATTACTCCGCCTTCGCGGAATACGGGAGCAAGGGTGTTCTTCTTATGCTCTCGGATTCGACCAACGTGGAACGCCCCGGTTTCACCCAATCCGAAAGGGTAATAGGGAGGACACTGGAAAGGCTTCTCCGGCTCCACAGGAACCGCAGGGTAGTGATAGCGGCTTTTTCGACCAACCTTCACCGTGCCCAGCAGATACTGGAGGTGGCTTCCAGGTTCAACAGAAAGGTAGCCCTGATGGGGAGAAGCATGATCCAGAATGTTAATCTCGCCATTGACCTGGGGTATATCAATGTCGACCCCGCTATCCTTGTGCCGATGGAAGAAGCGAACAGGGTTCCCGACAACAGGCTGATCGTCCTTACAACTGGCAGCCAGGGTGAACCCTTCTCCGGTCTTGTGAGAATGAGCAAGGGGGAACACCGGTTCATCAATGTCGGGCAGGGGGATCTTGTGGCCGTATTCGCCACACCGATACCCGGGAATGAAAAGCTTGTCAGCAGGACCATCAACCGCCTTTTCGAATGCGGGTGCGAGGTTGTCTACGATCGCGACCAGGAGGTCCATGTCTCCGGTCATGCAGCCAGGGAAGAGCTCAAGATGATGCTGAGTATCGTCCGCCCCAGGTACTTTGTTCCTTTGCACGGAG
>Ga0209164_1004886_pt1 | contig 11690 bp, 7 predicted proteins | sample MTBNYHSulfiMetaG_FD_187458 | JGI IMG/M metagenome (GOLD analysis project Ga0209164, IMG submission 187458) | Enrichment culture microbial communities from rom New York Harbor, USA that are MTBE-degrading - MTBE-NYH (New York Harbor Sulfidogenic)... | ecosystem: Environmental > Aquatic > Marine >... | reverse complement strand
TCCACTCGTAAATGGGCCCCGCGCCGGACAACGGCGCCTATTCCGACCGTGATTACCGTTAATAAAAAAAACCCGGCCACTTCCTCAACAAAACCCAAAGAGCTGTTGATGACATACCTGAAGAAAACGCCGGCCACCGAAATAACGATACTCGATAGTACGCAGACTGTAAGAGTGACGTTCTCAAACAACTCAATGCCTTTGGAGATGGTCATTTTTTTCTCCACCGCACCGCCCTCGGTTTATTGCCCCTTCCCACCGGGTGACCGCTTAGCTCGAGCCGGGCAAGGGCTGTAACCTGTTGCTCCCCCTGAAAAACCGGTAAACCAGGTTCCTTCAGGGGGAGCGCTGGTCCTACTGGCCTAAGACCTCCTTGTCGTAGTCTCGCCCAACTGATTTGAAAACCGTCTGCAAGAAGGCCCGGCCGTCGCCAGACTTGGCGTCGATCTTTTTCTCATGGGACAACCAAACCTTGTTGCTCGCCTTGACAAACTCGTCGATCTCGGCGTCGCTGGGAGTCCAAATCTTCATCCCATGCTTTTCTTTAAGCTCCTTGATCGCTTGATCATCGAATTCCTGCATCTGCTTTTGTTGCCAGGCACAAGCCTCTTTAGCCGCTTCCAGGACCGTCTTTTTCATTTCGTCGGACAGGGCGTTGAAGGACTTTTCCCTGACCCAGAATATGTGGGCCGCGGCAAAGTGATTGGTCAGGGTCATGTTGTTGACCACTTCATAGAACTTGCCGGCCGGGACCATGCCCGCCGGAGCGGTGAACCCCTCGACAACACCTTGCTGGCAAGCCTGGTAGACCTCGGGCCAGGGGGTCATGGCCGCGTTGGCCCCGAAGGCCTCGAGCGTCTCTTTGATGCTGTAAATGCCGGCCGTCCTCAACTTCCGACCCTTCACGTCCCCAAGGTTCTTGATCGGCGGATCCTTGTAGACGAGGACATCAAAGCCGTACGGAATCCAATCAACACCAATGATTTCGTGGTCTTTCTTAAGACAGTCCAGAATGAGATTGGCACCTTCGCTGCCGACCCAGACGTCCATGAAGGTCTTCCAATCGCGGATAAGATAGGGGCAGAACATGGTCGTGGCCTTGGGGTTAAGCGTCCCAGCCAGGGCCGCGCTGACCGTGGCGAACTGGAGGGTATTATTCTTCAGCTGACTGATAATGTCAGCCTCGCCACCCACCTGTCCGCTGTGGAACCATTTCCCGGTGAACTTGCCGCCGGTCTTGGCCTTCATGATCTCGAGGAACTTGGGTCCGGCCTGGGCGTAGGGGTGGTTGATATTACCGGCCGTGGCCCCTTTCCACTCAAGTTCGTCTGCCGCCATGGCGGCCAGGCTCCAACCCGTGCAAAAGCTAAGGATGATTAAACAGACCAAAAGATGCTTCTTTGTCCGCATGACTCCTCCCCCATCAAAGTAGTTTATGGATGACCCGACCAAACCGACCTTCCTCCTTGTTTCGTCTCCTCGTTGTCAATTGATTTGTGATTTTCAGTGCTTCTGAATCAATTCGATGTGGACTCCGTTGAACTCTTCGGCCTTGAAAAAGACCACCCGGGATCCTCTGGACCCCGAGATCACCTTGCCCCACTCGAAAGTGACGCCCTTTTGACTCAGTTCTTTGAATACCTTATCGATGTCATCCACCTCAAAGGCCAGGTGGTGGATGCCCTCCCCCCTTTCCTTGATAAAATCAGCGGCTAAGCCGCTGGCCGCTTCCACCAGTTCGACCTTGACCTCGCCAATGGGCAGGAACGCCACCCGGGTGGTCGCCCCTTGGACGTCGAGCTCCTCCGTCTCTTCCAACTTCAGGCCGAGCAACTCCTGGTAGGGACGGAGGCTTTCCTGCAGGTCCTTGACGGCAATTCCGATATGCTCAAGCTTGTTGATCATTTCCCCTCCCGCAGAAACATTTATGGCTGCGCGGATCTCAGCCCTAGTTCGACCCTCTTTCCTCCCAGGCCCCGATCTAACTATCACATTGTTAAAGATTAAAGATTATTTATTTTTGCATGTCAAGCTTTTTCTCGCCGTCCCGCGGGAGGATGGCGTATTAGTTTTTAATAATCTTTTAATCGATAATTTATTATAATTATGTCTCTTTTAATCCATGGTCGAGATTGACTCAAGGTGGTTGACTTGTCTTTTCGAATCGTATATGAAGTAATTAAGGATGCGGTTGAATTTAAGAAACGAGAGAGGTGGAATAGCGTGAGCGGGAGAGTGAGCAAGGTGGCCGGAACCAACCGGGAGCCTATTAAACCGATAGTGAATATTGATTATATTATTAAAATTAGAGATATGCTCTGGGATCGACCGAGAGACCTGCTCTTGTTCGATTTTTGCATCAGAACGGGCCTGACCTTGAAGAATATCCTCCGCCTGAAGGTAGCTGATCTTCATAACGTTCAAGTCGGCCAGTCGGTTCGAGCTTTTAAGGAATTTGGAAAATCAAACAACAATTCAGTGATAATGAGTGAAGCGCTTTATCAATCCTTTCAGAGGTACGTGGAGGTGTTGCGTCCGGAGCCAGAGGCCTACCTCTTCAAGTCCAGAAAAGGCCTCAAGCCGCTCAACGTCTCCAGTGCCTCGAATATGATCAACCGCTGGTTTGAGGCCATAGGGTTGACCGGCTTGAGCGGTGTGAGCTCGTTGAAGAAGACTTGGCAGCTCCATTTTGCAGGTCCGGCACCCACGGAAGATGAGCGGGTCAGCCCGCCCAATACTTTTGAGCAACTGAGACCGATTCAGGCGGGAACCAGAACCCTGTGGGAAAGAATCTACCGGGAGCTGCTGTCGGCGATCATCGCCGGTCGAATCCGGCCCGGGGACAAGTTGAATATGGAGATCATCGCCGGGCAGATGGAGGTCAGCCTCATGCCCGTGCGTCAAGCCATCCAAAGGTTGGAGTCGATCGGCTTTGTCAGGACCCAGAAAAAGAAAGGGACCGTGGTAAACAAACTGTCTCTTGATAACTTTTCCGAAATCTTTGAAGTCCGCCTATCCTTGGAATCCTTTGCCACCCACAAGGCCTGCCAAAATATCAGCCAGCAGAACCTGGACGAAATGGAAAGGCTGCACGAGCTGTACGCCGGGGCCAGGCAAAACAGCGACGTGGAGGAATTCATCAAGCTTAACAGAGCGTTTCATTTCTCGCTCTACAGCTACTCCCATAACCCCACCCTGCTGAAAATGATCAATGAGTTGTGGGACAAGGTCAGCCCGTACTTGCACCTTTTGTTGCGAGACGTAAAGGGTTACCGCCGGGATATGTCCTTCAGTTGCCACCAAGAAATATTGGATGGACTGCGTCGGCGTGATCCGGACAAGGTCGTCAAGTGGGTCAGAGCCGACCTGACTCAGGGAGCTGAGAAGCTGGTCAAGGCCTGGCAGCATAAGAACACCTCACGATATCTCAAATGACTTGGGTTAAAGGGCCGGATCCCCTCGTAATGCCGGGTCAAGCTGGGTTCATGCCTGAACGGGTTTTAAGCGCGCGGGTGCGGGACGTTGGTCTGGATAACTCTGAGGATCACTTATCTCGAGCCTGATAGGGGGATGAGCGTGTTTGGCTATCACGGACGCATCCTGAACATCGATGTTTCGATGAGAAGCTCTCAAATCGAAACGTTCGGCCATGAATGGGCCCGGATATATTTGGGGGGCAACGGTTTTGCGGCCAAAATCCTCTTTGATCGGATGCCTCCCGGTATAAACCCGTTCGATGAAGCCAGCGTAATTGTCTTTGCGGTCGGACCGATCACCGGCACGATCGTCCCCGGCAGCTCGCGAGGCCTGGTCGCGGCCAAGTCCCCTCTGAACGGCTTATTCTTTGACTCCACCCTGGGCGGCCGGTTTCCGGCCACCCAAAAGAGAACCGGTTTTGAAGCCATTGTAATTACGGGTAAATCAGACCAAAAAATCTACATCCAGGTCGATGAGAACGGGGCCAAGATAGAGGACGGCTCAGATCTGTGGGGCCTGGCCACGGATGAAACGGTTTCGGCTCTCCGGGAAAGACATGGACCGGATGCGGATGTGGCGGCCATCGGGCCGGCCGGCGAAAACCTGATTAAGTTCGCCTCCATCATCCACTTCGGGAGCGGGCGAAGCGGTGTCGCCGGCCGGGGCGGCCTGGGAGCCGTCCTGGGGGCCAAGGGTATAAAAGCCTTGGTCGTTAAGGGACAACGGAAGGCACCGGCAGCCCATCCTGATCAGCTGAAAGGATTGATCAAACGACAGCGGAAGAGCCTGGCCTCGGGAACGGCCGCCCTGACCGAGTTCGGGACGCCCGTGGTCGTTCAAGTGACCAATGCCATGGGTGCCTTGGGAAGACGCAACCTCCAATCAGAGAGCTGCCCCCAGGCGGCGGCCATCGACGGTGAAGCCTGGAAGCGGAAGACTTTTGAGAAGAACACCACCTGCGCCGGCTGCCCGGTCGCCTGCGGCAAGATCTCCACCATAAGGACCGGACCGAATCGGACCTTGACCTGGAAGACGCCGGAATATGAATCGATCTACGCCCTGGGCTCGATGGTCGAAAATTATGATTTGGCCGCGATCCTTGAGGCCAACCGGTCGTGCGATCTTCTGGGTCTGGACACCATAACCATGGGCGTCACCTTGTCCTTTGCCATGGAATGTTTCGAGCGGGGGCTTCTATCCTCGAAAGAGTTTGGCGGCCCGGAGCTGCGCTTCGGCCAAACCGGAGCCATGCAACAACTGATTCAGGATACCGCTTTCAAGCGGGGCTTAGGCCGGCTTCTGGGAGAGGGCTCCGAGGCAATGGCCGCCCAGATCGGCCCCCAAGCCAAGGAGCTTCTTTACACGGCAAAGAAATTGGAGCTTCCCGGTCATTCGGCCAGGGTTTTAAAGGGGATGAGCATCGGCTACGCCACGGGCACCAGAGGAGGAAGCCATCACGACACCCGCCCGACTCTTCAATACACCGCCGAAGCAAACCATCTCCGGCCCGAGGGGCAGGCGGACTTTGCCATCAGATCTCAGCATTACACCGCGGTTGGCGATTCCCTCACCCTGTGCCGTTTTGTCGGCGAGCGGGGCTTCGGAGCGATGCTCGGGCAGAACTACACGGACTTGGTCAACTTTGTGACTGATTTTGACCTGACGACCGAGGAGCTTGAGAGGATCGGAGAACGGATATGCAATCTGGAGCGCGCCTTCAACGTTCAAGAGGGGGTGTCCCGGGATGAAGACCGCCTGCCGCTGAGGGTGACCGAGGAGCCCGTGGCCGATGGCCCCCACAAGGGAATGCGGTGCAGTCGCCAGGAGTTGGATCAAATGTTGGATGAATACTATCAACTCAGGGGTTGGTCCACCCAAGGGCTTCCGTCGACGCGAAAGCTCCTGGAGCTGGGCTTGGATTTCGTGGCCGAGAGGCGGTCAGGCGGCCGGCGGTAGCTCGGCCAACCGGCCAAGAGATCCAAGAAGACCAAGAACATTGTCTCTAAAATTAAATAATATAGACTAGTTAAAAGGTTTTTGGCTTTGTATCTTGAGCAACCTAGCATCCAGGTCTTGGTCCCTCTGATTGAACCTGATCTCATGGAGCAGGGACATCTTATCCAGGGAGGAGAGTCGAAGCCATGACCCACAAAGAGAGAATAAGCGCCGTTTTCAGGGGTGAAACGGTCGACCTCATCCCGTGGGTGCCGCGGATCGACCTCTGGCACAACGCCCACCACCTGGCCGGCACCCTGCCCCAGGAGCACCAGGGCCGGACCGTGGAGGAGATCCACCGCGCCCTGGGCTGGCCGTTGCACAAGATCATTCCTGAATACCTCAAGCCCGAAAGGCCGGAGGATATCCATCACCGCGGCATCGGCCTTTACGATCTCAAGGAGTTTCCCTATACCTTCGAATTCTCCTCCGATGTCGAGATCATGGTCGAGATGGAAACAGACGAAGACGAGGAGATGACCCATGTCGAGTATCACACCCCGGTGGGCAGCGTCAGCGTCAGGCACGGCCTCACGGCCGAGATGAGGAGGTCCGGGGCCTCCATAACCTGGGTCAAGGAGCACGCCATCAAGGGCCCCGAGGACTATAAGGTCCTGGCCCACATCTTCGGCAACCTGACCCTCAAGCCGGCCTTTGATCGTTACCACAAATGGAGGGACTTTGTCGGGGACGACGGCCTCGCCGTCGCCCAGGGCCTGGGCATCGGCTGCACCTCTCCGATGCACTTCATCCAAAAGACTCTTTTCGACGCAACCAGCTTCTATGTTCAGCGCAAGGACCACGAACGGGAGATGGCCGAGTTGGCCGAGGCCCTCGAGCGTCCCTACAACCAGCTCATCTCCATTCTGGCCGATTCCGGAGTGGACGCCGTCCTCTGGTCGGCCAACGTCGACGACATGATCACCTATCCGGCTTATTTCGAGGAGTGCTTTCTGCCCTGGTGCCTCAAGGCGGCCGAGGCGCTCAAGCCCAAGGGGATTTTCCTGATAATGCATCCCGACGGCGAGAACCAGAAGCTCATGGACCTTATCCCCAGGTGCCGGATCGACGTCGCCGACGCGGTAACGCCGCATCCCATGACCAAGGTCAGGATAGAAGAGTACTACGAGCGGTGGTGCCGGCCTGGACATCTGACCATCCACGGCGGCATCCCCGAGATGCTCCTCCTCGAGGAGTCATCCTCCTGGCAGGACCTGGAGGATTACCTGGACCATCTCTTCAAGGTAGTCTCTCCAGGGACCAGGTTCGTGGCCTCCATCGGCGACACGACCCCGCCGGCGGCCGACTTTAACCGGCTCATTCGCATCGGTGAGCGCATCGAAAAAGAGGGCCGGCTGCCGCTCAAGGCCGGGGCCTATCGCCCCATGACGGCCAAGTCGCTGGCCCAGACCGGGCGCGAAACGGCATTCATGGGCGAAGCCGAGACCCGATTGGCTGTCGAGGGCGTTTACGCGGTTGTCTTGGAGGATGTTCTCAACGGTGACGAGAAGAAGATCCTCGAGGACATCCAGTCGCTTCTGGGTGAAGGGCACGAGGCCCAGGAGATTTTGAACCTGGGAATGCTGCCGGCCATGGAAGCCATCGGGGCCCGGTTCAGCAACGGCACGGTCTTCATTCCTGAAGTCCTCCTCTCGGCCCGAGCGATGAATGAGGGCCTGAGACTCCTCGAACCACATCTGGCCGGCCAGGACAGGGCCGGAGGCGGCAAAATAATCATCGGGACCGTCAGGGGAGACCTCCATGACATCGGCAAGAACCTGGTCATCAGCATGCTCAAGGGTGTGGGCTATGAGATCGTTGATCTGGGAGTCAACGTCAAGGTGAACGAGTTCGTGAATCGGATCCTGGAGCACAAACCCGATGTTCTCGGTCTATCCGCCTTGCTGACCACGACCATGCCCCAGATAAGGGACGTCATCGAGGCCATCGAGGAGGCCGGGTTGCGGGATAAGATCAAGGTCGTCATCGGCGGCGCTCCGGTGAACCAGAAGTTCGCCGACGACGTCGGCGCCGACGGTTACGCCCAGGACGCCGGGGAGGCCGTAAGCCTCGTCAAGGCGCTGCTGAGTAAATCACGGAATAACCGCGGCTAGGGGTTTTTGAGGCGGCCGGGGTAGCCCGGTCGGCCACGGAGACTTGGGGGCAGTAGCCGGCCCGAGGTTCATTTTACCCGGACGAAGTTGAAACTTGGCTGACGAGGAGAAGAGATGGACATCCGGTTCGACGACCAAGTGGCCATCATTACCGGGGCCGGCAACGGCCTGGGGAGAAGCCACGCTCTTTATCTGGCGTCCAGAGGGGCCAAAGTGATCGTGAACGACATCGGGGCCGCCGTTGACGGGACGCTCCTGTCAGAGAGACCGGCTCAGGTGGTCGCGGAGGAGATTCTGTCGAAAGGGGGTCAGGCCCTACCCAACTTTGACAATATCGCCGAACCGGAAGGGGCTCGCCACATCTTGGAGGACGCCTTGGCCAAGTACGGTACGGTCGACATCCTGATCAACAACGCCGGGTCATTGAGGGACAAAACATTTTCCAAAATGGCCCTGGAGGACTTTGAGTTCATCCTCAAGGTCCATCTGATGGGCGCTGTGTACATGACCAAGGCCGTCTTTGAGATCATGAAACGAAAAAACTTCGGGCGGATAGTCTTGACCACCTCCTCGGCCGGTTTGTACGGCAACTTCGGCCAGACAAATTACGGCGCGGCCAAGATGGCCCTGGTTGGTTTCATGAACTCGCTCAAGCTCGAAGCGGCCAAGTACAATGTCCTGGTGAATACCGTTGCCCCGATGGCTGTCACCAGGATGGCCGAAGGCACGAATATTTTCCCCGATTACGCCGCTGATAAGTTGAAGCCGGAGTTGGTTTCGGCCGCGGTGGCCTACCTGTGCAGTTCGGAATGCCGCACCTCGGGCAACATTATCTCGGCCGGGGGTGGATATTACAGCGGCATCAGGGTCTTCGAGGGCCCTGGCGTCGTTTTTGGATCGGAGCGGAAAGTGACCCCAGAGGACATCGCGGAAAAATTTGGCCAGATAACCGCCGCTGAAGGGGCGATTGGTTTCGATTCGGCTAAGGATCAAATCCTTGAAATACTGAACCGGATAAAGGGTTGATTTTCAGGGAGGCCGGAAATCATGAAGAAGCTGGACAATCCGGATGTGGTTATTACCGATGTCATGACCATGCAGGCAAAATGGCAGGCCGACAAACCGGCCCTCATCATGGGTGACAAGGTGTTGACCTGGCGCGAGTTCAACGAGCGAATAAACAAGGTTGCCAATGGATTGATTCATCTTGGCCTCAGAAAAGGCGAAACCGTCGGCCTTCTGGCTCACAATCGCCTCGAGGTGCCGGAGATAATCTTTGGCGTTGTCAAAGCCGGAGGAGTCATTGTCCCCCTATCGACTATGTTGCGAGAAGACGCCATTGCCAGGATGCTTTTGGATGCCGGGGCCAAGTTTCTTTTTGTCGACGCCAAGGCCCAGGGGCTGATAGCTGAGTATCGTCAAAACCAGGCGGGCATACCTGGGCAAAACATATTCTCCATCGACGACCAAGGCGACGGCCTGAACTCATACTCGGACCTGTTGAGAAAAAACAAACCGGAGAATCCTGACGTCAGAATAAGTTACGATGATCCTTTTAATATCATGTACACCTCCGGAACCACGGGCATGCCCAAAGGGATTCTTCACACTCACCACGGCCGATATAACTTCACCACCATGTTCGGCCTGATCGCCCGAATAGACTCGACCGCGACCACGATCCTCAGCACGGCGCTCTATACCAATGGGACGTGGCTCCTGCTTCTGCCTACCCTTTTTTCCGGGGGTACGGTGGTGATCATGCAGCAGTTCGAAGTGGGCGAATTCATAAGATCAATTGAAGCATACAAATGCACTCACACCTTCATGGTGCCGACTCAGTACCTGATCCTTTTGGAACAGCTCAAGGCCGACCGGCCTGATTTGAGTTCCATGAGAACATGGCTGTCGGCCGGCTCATCGTTTCGAAAGGAGGTAAAGAAACAACTCCTCCAAACCCTTGAAGGGGATTTGGTGGACGCTTATGGATGCACGGAAGGTGTGACCACCGTTCTCAGACCAGAGGCCGGAGAAGACAAGATCGACTCGGTCGGATTACCTCCGGTCGGCTGGGATGTGAGGATTATCGACGACCGGGATGGAGAGCTTCCGCCCGAGGGGGTGGGTGAGATAGTCGGCCGCACGTCGTTCATGATGTCCGAGTACTATAAGCTGCCCCAGCTGACGGCGGAAGCCATTTGGGAGGACGAAAGAGGCAGAACCTATATCAGGACAGGCGACGTGGGAAAACTGGATAAAGATGGATACCTGTACATCCTGGATCGGAAGAAGGACATAATCATTTCTGGCGGCATCAATATTTTCGCCAACGACATCGAAGAGATTCTGGCCCGGCACGAGTCCGTAGAAGACGCGGCGGTTATTGCCGTACCGCACGAAAAATGGGGCGAGACTCCTTTGGCCCTGGTCCGACTCAAGCAAGACGCCCAGATAGATGAGGATACGCTAAAAAGCTGGTTGAATGATCGGCTCGGAAAATACCAAAGAGTAAGCGCCGTCGTGTTTTACGAAGCACCCTTTCCCAGAAACGCATTGGGCAAGCTGCTAAAAAGACAGCTCCGCGAAATGTACTGGCCGGATCCAGAGACCCCTTTAGCTGGGATTACTCAGTCAACTTGATTTAACGGATTGAAATTCGGTATGGTCCGCCCTCAGTTTTACCCTCTCACGCCGGAGACACGGGTTCGAACCCCGTTGGGACCGCCAAGGGGATAAAGGGGGTTGGCCGGATCGGCCGGCCCCCTTTTTTTATTGAGGTACTGTTTGGGGTACTTTTTCTCGTAGAAGTGGTCCGGGCTGGCGGGTCCGAGCGGTTTAGGTACCAGGTCCTTTGAAGATTTTAATACCTTCCCCGTCATTCTCCAGCCATTAAAACCTGCCCACTTCCCTAAGGCCACCAATGCGCCGTTTTTAAAAATGAAAGCCATTCATTTATCTACATCTAACCCCGCTCGCCCCTCGTGTAGCCACTCCCCCAACTCCTCTGCCCTGTCTTTGTATCAAAGAACCTCCTTTGGAGCTGGTCACCTTTCAGCGGGGTTGTGATGGGTTATCCGTTTTGAAATAATTGTATTAACGACAGGTTGACCAATGCACTTTCAATGAGGTATTTTTAGCTGGTTATTTAACGGTCAACACAACCAGGAGCGATGAAACTGCCTCCCCAATTTCGGCCCAGTAATGACGACTCAGCGTTGAACTTGGATTTTCATAGGGTCCAAGATCGTTAACCGGCGGATCGAGAAAGACTTACTGAGGTGAAATTAGGCTAGCTGTGGCCCAAGGCCAAGTATGCCTAGAGTTGGTTTCTGATTTTCCCCCGAAATAATGGACACGTTGTTAAACCGCATTTGTGGTTAGCTCGTATTCGGCCGGGGAGCGGCCATTTCCGGGAGGGACCCATCATCTCCACCACCCCGGACGGGCGGGAGTCCCGGATCGGCTTCCATCTTAAGGGAAGGCGGGCACGGTGGGCTTTAAGGGTCTGAACGCCAACCTCCTGGACGCCAACCTGGCCGCGCTCCACCTCTCCGGAAAGCCAGGTAATTTTGATAGGGAGAGATAGAGACGCCAGCGTCCTCAAGCTCAGTATTGATTTCGACCGGCTTTCGGCAGAGGCCGAGGCGGCCACTCGGCCGCCGGCCAGCGAGGGTGATGTAGGATGACCATTCCAGACCACAGAGAACTCTTTGAGAAGGCGCTGGTGATCGCCCGCGAGGTTCTGCCCTTCATGGGCGAAACCAGGATTCCGGCCACCCCGCAGAACTACATGATCTTCTACCTCTACTTCGAGGACGAGTCCCAGGTGGTCCGGAAGGTGGTCGATGAAGAGCTCGGTGAGGACCGGGCCTGGGGACCCGAGACCACGGAGAGGATCTTCAACCGGCTCTTCACCGTGGAGGCCAACCTGGATCTGTTCAAGTTCAATGAACGGCTGGCCGGCCAGATAAAGGAGATGACCCAGCACATCATCCAGGAGACCAAGGCCTCGGCCGAGGCAGCCGACCAGAGCAACCAGAGGCTGAGCGACAGCCTGGACAAAAGCAGCCAGATCCAGGAGATCGTCCAGGCGGCCGAGTGGCT
>Ga0209164_1004885_pt1 | contig 11697 bp, 9 predicted proteins | sample MTBNYHSulfiMetaG_FD_187458 | JGI IMG/M metagenome (GOLD analysis project Ga0209164, IMG submission 187458) | Enrichment culture microbial communities from rom New York Harbor, USA that are MTBE-degrading - MTBE-NYH (New York Harbor Sulfidogenic)... | ecosystem: Environmental > Aquatic > Marine >... | reverse complement strand
ATCGCCGAGGCGTTCGATGCCGCCCGGCGCACGGGCCTGCCTGCCTGGCTCGAGCGGGACGAAGAGCAGATGACGGGCCGCCTGACGCGGTTGCCGTCGGTGGAAGAAGTGCAGCTGCCTCTGAAGGAGCAGTTTATCGTCGAGTTGTACTCCCGATAAAAACCCCCGAGGATCCCGCGCGCGGGCCGCTCTCGCCTTCGGGGCGAGGGGGATGGCCGCCCGCCGTTGTGCGGGAAGGAGGAGAAGCACCGATGAGATTCAAGAGCGTCGTAATGCCCAAGCGGGCTGTAACCGAGGAGGAGAGCAAGACCGGCTCCTACGGGAAGTTCGTCGTCGAGCCTCTGGAGCGGGGTTTCGGGACCACGTTGGGTAATTCGCTGCGGCGGATTCTGCTCTCCTCGATTCAGGGCGCGGCGGTCACCGGGGTGCGCATGGACGGTGTGCTCCAGGAAGTGTCGAGTATTCCCGGGGTGGTGGAAGACGTCACCGACATCGTGCTCAATCTGAAGCAGCTGATCATGCGCGCTCAGACCAACCGGCCGATCACCCTGCGCCTGGAGGCCCAGGGGGAAGGCCCGGTGACGGCCGCGCAGATCGAGCCGCGCTCGGAGGTGGAAATCCTCAACCCCGATCTCCACATCGCCACCCTGGCCGAAGACGGCCAACTCAAGATGGACATCATCGTGGACGTCGGCCGGGGGTATGTTCCCGCCGACCTGTACCGCCGGGATGACCGAGACATCTACCTGATTCCCGTGGACGCGGTGTTCAGTCCCATCCGCCGGGTGAAGTTCGAAGTGCAGAACGCCCGGGTGGAGGAGATCACCGATTATGATCGCCTCATTCTGGAAATCTGGACGGATGGCACCATTGACCCCGAGGACGCCTTGGCCTACTCGGCGCGTATCCTGCGGGATCATCTGATGATTTTTGTTCGCTTTCAGGAGGAGGCGCTGCCGATTCAGGAGAAGGCGGCCGAGCCGATTCGGCAGGTCAACCCCAATCTGTTCAAGGGCGTGGACGAGCTGGAGCTGTCGGTTCGCTCCTACAATTGCCTCAAGTCGGCCAACATCCGCACGATTGCCGAGCTGGTGCAGAAGACGGACGCCGAAATGCTCAAGTATCGCAACTTCGGCAAGAAGTCCCTGTCGGAGATCAAGGAGCTGCTGGCGAGAATGAATCTGTCGCTCGGCATGACCCTGGACGACCCGGAGCTGAAGGCGATTGCCGAGCAGCAGCGTGAGGTCGCCCCGAAGAAGAGCAAGTAAGCCGGGCGGGAAGCGCGCGCCCCGCCGCCGGAGAGAAGGAGAAGGAGACCGTGAGGCACCGCCGAAAAGGAAGACGCCTCGGACGCAGCAGCAGCCACCGCATGGCGCTTTTACGTAATCTGGCCACCGCTCTGTTCGTCCATGAGCGCATTCGGACGACCGAGCCGAGATGCCGGGAGCTGCGCCGCTTCGCCGAGAAGCTGATCACCTTGGCCAAGCGGGGCGACCTTCAGGCCCACCGGCGGGTGGCGCGGGACGTGCATGACCCCCGCGTGCGCATCAAGTTGTTCGAGGTGCTGGCACCGCGTTATGCGGAGCGTCCGGGGGGGTATACCCGGATGCTGAAGCTCGGCCCCCGGCAGGGGGATTGCGCCGCGATGGCGCTGATCGAGCTGGTGGATAACGAGATCGAATTTGAGGAATAGCGTGCTACAGGGCCGCTCGGGCCGGGCGGCGCTCCTCTCCGGTTGCCGCGTTCGCCCCGAGTCTTGGAAGGAGGCGATCTGATCTTGGTGGACCGGGCCAAGCATTATCCTCCCGCCGCGTACCAGTTTGTCCGCCAAGCGCTGGACTATGCCTTGAGGCGGATCAAAACGCGCCGGCATATCTCCGGGCAGGAGCTGTTGCAGGCCATCTCGGCGTATGCCAAGCAGCGTTTCGGTCCCCTGTCGCGCGAGGTGTTCGAGGAGTGGGGCATTACCGAGACGCTTGACTTCGGGCGCATTGTCTTCGAGCTGGTCGAGAAGGGCGTGATGACGAAGCGGCCCGAGGACTCGCTGGACGACTTTCGCAACGGCTATGATTTCCACCAGGAGTTCGAGCGGGGATATGACTACCTGGCCGATCTGCGCCGGGGCAAGCGCCGCGCTTCACCCATTCCGATCAATCCCGAGGACCCGGAAGCCTCCCCCTCCGATCTGCTCCCCTGATCCCTCCAGACCCTGAACCCGAGACCCTACCGAATGGGCCAGCCGCCGTGGGCGTCGATGACTTGATCGATCTCGTTCATGAGGCGAATCGTCTCTGACAGGGCGGCGACCATGCGCTGGTAGTGGGTGACGTCGTCGTAGGCCAGGCGGCGGCCTTTGCGGTCCTTGAGCCATTTGTGGCAGACCTGGTAGCCGCCGACGTGGAAGTTCCAGACGTCTTCCGGCACGCCGTTGAAGTATTGGGTCTTGTTGATCCACACGCGGCCCACGTTTCCCCCTCCCCCTAACCCCCTCCCGCCAGGGGAGGGGGGACGATGTGCTCCCTCCCCCCTTGCGGGGGAGGGCGGGGGTGGGGGGTCGGTTTCCGAGGACGTCGGGTGGAGCGGGTTGTGGTCGGTCCGGGCTTTGTTGGCGCAGATGGGGTGCGGGGTTCCCCCTCCCCCTGACCCCCTCCCGCCAGGGGAGGGGGGATGATGTGCTCCCTCCCCCCTTGCGGGGGAGGGCGGGGGTGGGGGGGTGGCCGCGGCTTGCGTGTAGCGCACGTGCTCGACCGTATTGTCTCCGCCCTGCGGAAAAGACGTGAAGGTTTCGAGGTCCGTTTCCATCAGGTGCAGGGCGACGAGCCGCTCGCCGAGGGCGCACAACGCGCGGAACAGCGCCGGCCGGGACGTCAGCGGCAGCCGGGGAAAATCAATCTTCAGAAACTCGGCGTAGCGCTGCCGGTAGGTTGGCGAGTGAAAGACGGCGTACAGATAGTGGAAGACGTCTTCCGGGCCGAAGGTGTTGTCCAGGTCGCCTTGTCCATCGGGGAGGAACTTCAGTTTCAGGCGCTTGGAGAAATCTTCGATGAACTCCGGGGCGAGGTTGGCCCGCCGTCCGCCGGGCGCCTCGCTCGCTCCCTCAGCGTCAAAGAGATCCTCTTTCTCGGGCTGGGGGTAGAGGTAGAGAGGGAAAACTGAGTTGATGTCGTAAGCGGCGAGTGACTTATGGCCGATTACGTATTCAGTGATGAATACGTCCCATAGGTCTCTGGTTTGCCTCGTTGCAATTAAAGCCAGGTTCTTACCAGAGATCATATGCCGCATAGCCTCGGGCCGCGGCATGCAAATGAATCCTCTGCTTCTTCCGGTGTAATAGGTGTACCGTGTGTCAAAGGGCCGATAAAGAACGGGAACGATCAGCTCTTCCCGAGGTCCCGATGCCTGCAAATCCTCTTGAGCGAATGTTACTTTCCAATCGCGAGCGTCTTTGCCCAAGTTATACTTCTCCCTTGCCTCCTCGGGGGGCAGGTTGCAGAAGTCCCGAACGGTGTTCCATGCCTCCTCCTCGGTCCAGTGAATCGTGAGGTGATCTCTCGCCGTCACGATGCCGACCGAGTTGACAGGGATCGCGTCACTGACTTTCCACCCTTCCTCGTATTCTTTTCGCAGGCCGACATCCTGCGGCACAAAGAGATAGAAGGGGGATTGAGGTTGGAGTTTCGTCCAGGGGGTGGAGGAGAGATCGTGTTCAAGCAGCCAGTGGTACTTGCCGCCGCTCAGGCGGGCTTCTCCCCGGGCGTCCTTCTCGACGATCTCCCGGCGTCCCCACAGATGGGCATGGCGGACCTTGGCGCTCATTCCGCAAGCTCCTCGTTCACATCGTGGACGCGGATCACCGTCGGACGGGCCTGCTCGTCGGGAAAATGGCAGGCCACAGCGTCGCGGATCATTGCCTCGAGCGAGTCCCGATCATCCACCTGAGTGAAGATGGATTCGCCCAACGCCCTGGCGGTAAATCCACCGCCGGCAGTCTTGTGAACCGAAAAGATCAGTTCACTGTTCTCTGATTTTTTCGTCATCCTATTCTCTATCCGCGTAAATGTACACGGCGATGTAACTGCGATGATTTTGAGGGCCTGCCTTGAGGATTTCTGCAAAGGCCGTCCCTCGAATGGGTTGTCATTCTGAGCGCAGCGAAGAATCTGACCTTCTCGAACACTTCGCGCCATGGAGTCAGATTCCTCACTCCGTTCGGAATGACAAACACGACTCGTGTTCGGACTTATGTCGGCGTCTCCAAATAAAGAGCAACAGCCTCTCGGATGTTCTCCATCGCCTCCTGCTCGGTTTCTCCGGCGGATGCGCACCCCGGCAGCTCGGGACACCAGACGTCGAAGTCCCCGGTTTCTTCGTCTTGCTCCAGAATGACACTCCACTTCATCGTTCTGTTTCGTTCGCTCCTTCAAACTCAGCCTTCAGTTCATCTTCGTCCCAAGCGACACTGGCCGTTCCATACTGCTGGCAACTGAGCAGGAACTGAACTCGAGAGATCTTGGCCAGCGCCGCCGCCTGGCCGGAAGTCAGCCGGCCCCGCTCATAGAGTTTCATGGCCAGGGAAATTCGGGCCTCCTTTTCAAAAGACTCCGGGCTTAGGTTGAGGGCGGACAACATCGCCTCGGAATAGTCAATCTGTAGAGTTTTCATCGCTCGCTCCTCTTGCCTTTCGGGCACTTGACCATCAGGCAAATGGCCACGCCCTGTTGGATGTCAAAGACATTATCGTCTTTTGAGCCGTCCGGGGCAACCTCCTTTTTCTTTGTGTTGCCGTGCAGGTCGAGCACATAGATGTCGTCAAAGGTTTCCATCAGGCTTTGGCGCATCCCCCGGAAGGTGGGATTGTCGAGATAGCCGTGATTGGTGATGAAGCCCAGGATGCCGTAGCCGGTCTGCTCGATGCGCCACTGGGCGAAACGGATGAACTTCACATAGTCGTCGTTCAGCCACTTGGGATTCTTTTCGCCCAGGGGCTTTCCGTCCGCCTCGAAGTAATTGCCGGTCGCCTTGCCGGTCATCGTGTCCTTGCCGTGAAGAAGGTCCACAATCCACCGGCCGACATTGGCCGAGTGTCCCGAGTAAGGCGGATTGCCGAGGATGACCATCACGGGAGCCTCCTGCTTGACGCGGCTGGCGGCGTTGGCCTCTTCCGCCAACCACTGGGCGAACAGAGGCAGGCCGGACAACTCATGGGCCTCCTCGAGGGTGTTCGTCAGGTAAATGCGCAGGCGCTCGTCGGCCTGGAAATCGTAGCCGGTCTCGGCCAACTGAAGGCCGAGCTTCATATGGGCGACCGCGTAAGGGGCCATCAGCAGTTCAAAGCCGAACAGCCGGGGCAGCAGATGCCGGGAGACGTAGCCCGACCAGGCTCCGGCGCGGCCCCGGCTCACCTCGTGCTCGTGGATGTGATCAATGACGCCGTAGAGGAAGGTTCCCGTGCCGCAGGCCGGGTCGAGAATGAGCACCTTGTGGCACTCGCCGGCCTTCTCGCGCCTGGTCTTGCCGTTCCTGGTTTTGACTTTTCGATAGAGCGGGATGGTCGTCGTGTCGGCCAAGCCGTCCTTCAGGCCGAAGTCGCTTTTCAGAATCTGATCAATGCTGCGCACAATGTACGAGACGACCGGCTCGGGCGTGTAGTACACCCCCCGCGCCTCGCGCATCTTCGGGTCGTAGGCCGCCAGGAAGGTCTCGTAAAAGTGCACGACCGGATCCTCGCGCCGGGTGCGCCGGCCGAAATCCTTGAGAATGGCTTCCATATCGCTGCGCCCGAGCAGCTCGGCCAGGTCATCCACGACCCACACGACGCGCTCGTCCAGTTCAACGCCGGCGACGTAGGCGAACGCCTTGCGCAAGAAGGGGTTGGTCTTCGGCAGGTCGTAAGGGGCGTGCTTGCGGCTGAAAGGCTCCTTGCCCTGGTGATGGCAGCGCGCGGTGAACAGCCCGTAGGCGATGGTCTGGGCGTACATATCGGCGAACTGCTCCCGCGTGAGGTCATGGAGCAGGACCTTGCGGAAGCCCTCCATCTGCTGATGGAGCGAGCCGCCGCCCGACTCGTCCTCGAACGCCCGGGCGATCGCGTCGCGGGTCAGGCGCGCCAGGGCCGCCATGCGCTCGGCCAACTCCTTCGAGCTGGCGACCGTGGGCACTTCGGCATGCAGGAACGCCTGGAGCAGCGCGAGCAGCGGTTCCAGTCCCTCCTTCTGTTTCCGCAGCTTCCCCTTCGCTGCCGCCTTTGCGGGAGCGGCGCTCAGGCGATGCTGTCCCCGGACGTACCAGCGAAACTCGAGGTAGTTGGTCAGGAGGAGGTTGCCGAGACTTTCGAGGTAGCGCTGGAGTTGTTGGCCGTCGTGGGTTTTGGGCTTGGCGCGGCGGGCGTCGGTCTCGATGGCGTCGAGGGACTTGCCGACGTCCTTGGTTTCGACGTAACCCAGCGGGGTCGAGCGGCGGGTGACGATGAAATCGGGAGCGCCGCAGGCGACGCGCTTCGGCTCGTTGGTGGCGGTGATGCCCTCGGAGAGGGATTCCAGGAGGGCCTTTAGAGCGGGGCGGTGGGTATGCTCGGTGGCGTCGCCGCGCTGGAGGTTTCTCTCGATGGCCTTGAGGTAGTTGGAAAGTTCCCGGGTCGGCACGGGGCTGCCCTCACAGAGTCGGTTTACGGCAAGAAACGTTGGGCTTTGTTGTACAGGGAGAGGCTGCGGGCGTCAAGGGGGGTGCTGCACAGCCGAGGGCGGCTGTGCCACATCGGGCAGGTGCCGCTTTGGAGTGTGCAAGCGGAGTTTCCACTTTGGAGTGCGAGGGCTTGCCCTCGCTTTCGCCCGAGTTTCTACCGCACGGGGATGGAAGTGTGCTTTGTTGGCGCCGATGGGGTGCGAGGTTCCCCCTCCCCCTAACCCCCTCCCGCCAGGGGAGGGGGGATGATGTGCTCCCTCCCCCCTTGCGGGGGAGGGCGGGGGTGGGGGCACTCGTTACTCGCTTTCGGCGGTGGGGGCTTGCTGCTTCTCCTTGCGGTGGACGAAGTCCTCCTCGTGGAAGTGGGTCATTTCTTCGCCGACCGTGTAGGGTTCGAGCGGGGTGCCGTTTTTGGCGCGGGGGACGTCGCGCGGGGCCTCCGCCGCTGGCTCCGCCTCTGCGGCAGCGGTGTCGGCCCTGGCTCGCTCGACCAGGCTCTCGCGCTCCTGCGCGGACAGCTCCTGCTCCTCTTCCACGGGCGGGAGGATGTAATCGTGCTTGGCATGATGGCGAGCGCGGTCGAAACTCATGGACATCATCTCGGTGACGCCGTTCTCGCTCATTGTGACGCCGTAGATGACGTCGGCCATTTCCATCGTGCGCTTGTTGTGGGTGATGATCAAAAACTGGCTCCGGTCGGTGAACTGGCGCAACACCTGGGTGAAGCGGCCGATGTTGGCGTCGTCCAGCGGCGCGTCAATCTCGTCCAGAATGCAGAAGGGGCTGGGCTTGATCAGGTAGATGGCGAACAGCAGCGAGATGGCCGTCAGCGCCTTCTCCCCGCCCGAGAGAAGCGAAATGCTCTGAAGATTCTTCCCCGGCGGCTGGGCGACGATCTCGATGCCCGACTCGACAATGTCCTCCTCGTCGAGCAGCAACAGGTCGGCGCGCCCCCCGCCGAACATCGTCCGGAAGGTCTTGCGGAAGTTCTCCCGGATCTCTTCGAAGACTTTCTCAAAGCGCTCCCGGGCGGTGCGCTTCGCTTCGGCAATAGTCCGCAGCAGATTCGCCCGGGCCTTTTCGAGATCCTCCTTTTGCGCCCCAAGAAACTCGAAGCGCTGGTTCAGCTCCTCATACTCGGCGCGGGCCAGGCGGTTGACCGGCCCGAGGCGCTGCATGCGGCCGCGCAGGCTTTCCAGCTCGGATTCGATCTCTTCCTGCGGCCGCTCCTCCCGCCGGTCGAAGGTGGTCCACTCGGCGTAATCCTTTTCGAAATCGTTCTTCAGCCGGCGCGCCAGATTTTCCTTCTCCAAACTGAGGCGGACCCGGGTGGATTCCAGCTCGACCGTTCGCTCGTCCATCCCTCGCCGCTCCTGCTCGATGGCCTCCAGGTCGGCTTCCTGCTGGGCGCGCTCGGCGGCGGCGGCCTCCCGCTGCTCGCGACAGGCGGCCAGCTGCGCCTCGAGCTGCTGCGTTTCGACGAGAATCTCCCCGGCCCTCTGCCGGAATTGCTCAATCTGCTGCGCGGCCTGCTCGGTTTGTCCCAGGAGAGCCTGCCGCTCCTCGGCGCGCGACGCGACCTGGTGCTCCAGTTGGGCGATCTGTTCCTGGAGGTTTTCCACCTCGGCGCGGCTGCGCTCGAGGTCTTTGCGTTGTTCGGCCAGCGCGACCGCCATCTGCTGGCGCCGGGTCTCGAGCTGCTGCAATTCATCCTGCTTCTCGCGCAGCAGGGCGTTCTCCTGTTCAAAGCGGGCGGTGGTTTCGTGAAACTCCTGCTGGAAGCGGTCGAGGCGCTCTTGCGTCGTCTGCAAGTCCTCGGCCAGGCGGGCCAGTTCCTGCGCCCGCTGCGATTGTTCCTGGCTCACCAGGTCCTGCTCTTTCAGCAGGCGCTGTTTCTGGTGCTCGAGGGCGGCGAGTTCCTGCTCGCTTTTCGCCAGGCGGATCTGGATCTCGTGGCGCTGCTGGACGTCCCCCTCGAGTTTTTTGCGGAACTCGTCGAGCTGGCGTTTCAGCTCTTCGCCGCGCCGGCTTTCCTCAGCGTGTTGTCGCTCGATCTCTTCGAGCAGGGTCTGCAGTTCAGTGATTTCCCGCTTGCGGGACAGCAAGCCGCCCTCGGTATGGCTGCCGCCGGAGAGGGTCCCTCGGGCGTCGATCACCTCGCCCTGAAGCGTGATCACCGGGTAGTGGTTCCCCAGACGACGCCGGGCCTCGCGCGCCTGCTCGAGCGTTGGTGCGATCAGGATATCGCCGAAGAGCGCCTGCGATACCTGCTGGAGAGGCTCGGGAACGTGAATGACTTCGGTCGCCCGGCGCAGTTGCCCATCGCCCAGCGTCTCGGGCAGCGGGGCGGCGGAAGGCGCGGAAAGACTGTCCAGGGCGACGAACCCCGCGCGCCCCTGGTCGCCTTCGCTGAGCGCTTCGAGCAGACGCACCGCCTCGGCCTCCTGCTCGACGAGCAGATATTGCAGGGTGTACGCCAGGGCGACTTCGACCGCCCGCTCGTAGCCCTTCTCGACCGACATCAGCTGCGCCAGCGTGCCCATACATTGGGGCTTCAGCGCGGAGTCCTCCTGCTCCCGCTCCTGGAGGAGGAACTTGACACCGTCTTTGTAGCCCTCGAAGTTCCTTTGCAGCTCGACGAGCGAGGCCAGCCGGGAGCGCTTGGTTTGCAGTTCGCTTTGCAGGCCGCTGAGGGCGGCGCAGCAGGCTTCCCATTCGCTGCCGAGCTGCTCCATGCGGCGGGAGGCGTCGTCGCAAGCGTTTTCCAGCCGGGCCAGGCCGGCCTGCTCCTGGCGCACCTGCGACTCCTTATCTTGCAGGGCTTCTTCGAGACGCTTGAGCTCGTCCGAGCGCTGCTGCTGTTGCGCGGTCAGTTTTTCTCCCTGCGCCGAGACGATCTCGCGCTCGCGCTCGATGCGCCGGCGGTCGTTCTCGCCCGCCGTCAGCTCGTTTTGGAGGCGCAGAATCGCCTGGCGCAACTGCTCCACCGTCTGGTATTGCTGGGCAACGAGGGACTTCAATTGCTCGATGCGCCGGTCGGCGGCCGAGGCGTCTTCCGAGGCGCGATGGAAGGATTGCTGTTCGGCCTCGACCGAGGCTTGCCGCTCGCCAAGCAGTCGCCGGGAAGTGTCCAGACGCTGCTCGGTTTCCTGGCGCTCCTGCTCCAGGCGGGCGCCGCGGGTCTCCAGCTCCTCGCGGCGTTCCTGCATCCCGCGGGCTTTTTCGTCCCAGCGTTCCATCTCGGCGCGCAGGCTGATCTGGCGCTCGGCCAGCTGGTGCAGCTGCTCGTCGAGAGCGGAGAGCCGCTGGGCGCTCTGGGCCAGCGTCGCCTGGAGGGTGGCGCGCCGGGCGGCCAAGGCTTGTTTGTGGTCTTCGCCGGCCTGGCGTTGGGCCTCGGCCTGGGCGGAGTCCGATTCCAGCTTCTGGGCCGTGCGGGCGATGAGCGCCAGTTCGAGAGCCTGGATTTGTTCCAGGTAGCGCTCGTAGCGTTCGGCCAGGCTCGACTGGCGTTTGAGGGAGCGCACCTGCCGGCCCAGCTCGGCGAGAATATCGGTCAGCCGAATCAGGTCCTGCTCGGTTCGGGTCAGCTTGCGCAGCGCCTCATCCCGGCGAGCCTTGTACTTGGTGATTCCGGCCGCCTCCTCGAAGATGATGCGGCGCTCCAGCGGGCGCGAGTTGAGAATCTGCTCGACGCGCCCCTGCTCCATAATGGAGTAGGTGGACTTGCCGATGCCGGTGTCCATAAACAGCTCGGTGATGTCCTTCAGGCGGCAGGGGGATTTGTTGATGAGGTATTCGCTTTCGCCCGAGCGGAAAAGGCGCCGGGTGACGACAATCTCCGAGTAGTCAATCGGGAAGGTCCGGTTCGCATTGTCCAGCAGGAGGGAGACCTCGGCCATGCCCTCCGAGCGGCGGGTTTCGGTGCCGCTGAAGATGACGTCCTGCATGCGCAGGCCGCGCAGGTGGCGGGGGTTCTGCTCCCCCAGGACCCAGCGGATGGAATCCAGAATGTTGCTTTTGCCGCAGCCGTTCGGGCCGACAATCGCGGTAACCCCTTGATTAAAATCAATTTGGGTTTTGTCCGCGAAGCTCTTGAAGCCCCTGATCTTCAGCTGTTTCAAAATCATAATCCGCCTCAGTGAAGGAAGTTCGCGCCCCCCGCATATGAAAAGAGGATGTGTCGAGAAGAGATGTTAAGAAATATGATTAAACTTCAAGATTTCCAAAGAGTAAGGCTAATACCCGATTCAGGGGTTGTCAAGGGTAAAGTCAATGCCTTGGGTATTTTGCCGCCGCTACCCCAAGATATAGTAGTCCGGTCCAAGAAGCGCCTGATATGGAACCTATTGAATTCTAAATACTTAGTTTCGGGTAGAAGGAAAGGGAGATGTCCGGGAAACTTCGTGCAGAAGGGGGGTGGCCTCCGGGGTGGACCGAAGCGCCTTGTGGAGTGCAGAAGCGCAGCTTCTGCCCGGGCGAAACGGTCTGAAGCAGGATTTACAGAATGGGAGGATTTTCAGAATGCGGGCGGCGGGGGTGGGGTGCGCTGCAGTTAGGTAGCCCGGCAACTCACTTGCCGGGGCTACGCCCCTCGCGCGTCATTGCGAGCGGAACGAAGTGAAGCGTGGCAATCTCACCTTCCCCCACCCGCAACGACGAGATCGCCCCGTCGCGGAGCCAGTCCTGAGCCGGGTCGAAGGGCTCCTCGCGATGACGCGATTCCTCTTTCCTTCAAGAACACACGGGTGCCACCCTCAAGCGAAGCTTGGGGGTGCACCGAAGCCCGTACTCCCCTCCTGGAGCAGCCGGCCGACCATGTCCCTTCCCAGCGAAGTCGAAAAAACGTATACTTATTTCTGGCGTGGATGAGGCAATCAGGAGGTGCCAGGATGAAGTTTCTCGTCATACTCCAACCTGCTGAGGAAGGCGGGTACAACGTGGAGGTTCCCGCCCTGGATGGATGTTTCACCCAAGGAGATACGGAAGAAGAAGCCTTGCGCAATGCCAAAGAGGCCA
>Ga0209164_1004884_pt1 | contig 11702 bp, 13 predicted proteins | sample MTBNYHSulfiMetaG_FD_187458 | JGI IMG/M metagenome (GOLD analysis project Ga0209164, IMG submission 187458) | Enrichment culture microbial communities from rom New York Harbor, USA that are MTBE-degrading - MTBE-NYH (New York Harbor Sulfidogenic)... | ecosystem: Environmental > Aquatic > Marine >... | reverse complement strand
TTCTGCATAGCCTTCACCTGTTGAGTGAATTGACAACAGGGAATACTATTGCATGATTTACTTAAATAATCAACTAGTTACATACTTATTTCTGCCAAGCGATAGTGAACATTTCACGGATTCAGGTAGAAGGTAACGGTGCTTTCAAAGACCGCCTCCGTAAAGTCTGCCCTCTTTCTGAAAATTGAACCATCGAAGCGCGCATCCGCGGTTTGTCCAAAAGTAGACTGGAGGAAGTCAATGTCGCCTCCGAAGTCACAGCAATAAAACGCTGTCGATGAATCAAATGTTGCTTTCTGGAAGGATGTCTTCTCATAAAACGTGGCTCTGTTAAACAACAAATGTTTCTCGAAGTGCGCATCGTAAAATATGGTGAGTTTTCCAAATTTTGCATCAGAGAAATCGACGACTCCCTCAAATCTAGCCATCTCAAAATTGGCACGTTGATCCGGACCAGCTTGTTGAAAGACCGTCTGTTGAAAACCAGCATATCCCACAAATCGCGTCCGTTGGAAGCTACAGCTCCCCCCTAAAACGGTTAGTTTGAAGTTCGCGTTTTGGTTGAACGTGGAGTCGAGGAAGGATGCGGTTCCATTGAAGGCGGCTTCACCAAAGTCAGTGCTCTTTAGGAAGCTGGTTTCATGGAAAGATGTGTTTCCTTCGAACCTCGTTCCCTCAAAGGATACGGTATCCCCAAAGTAGGCTCCTCGAAAATCTGCTCCTTCTCGGAATCTTATCTCGGAAAAGTAAGTGTTTCCCTGAAATCTTGTCCCGCTGAAGTTCGCTTTTTTAACGAATGCGTGATTCCGAAAATCTGCCATCCCGGTGATGGTGGCCTCGCTAAAGTCAACTTCCTGCCTGAACACGCCGCCACTGAAATCAGCAGATCCATTAATCTCGGTTCCGCGGAACCAAGCGTCGTCATTGAATATGGTGCCTGAGAAATCAACGCTTTTTCTGAATTGGGAACCATCAAAGTTCGCTAGTTGGGTAAACATTGTATCTTTGAAGTATGGGACTTCATAAAACTGTGTGCCTACAAAATCCACGGTTTCTATGAAGGTCGTCTTTTCAAACGATGTATTTGCACAGAATATGGCGTTCCGTAGGTCCGCATTCTCACTGAAGACTGCTTTGTCGAAGCGCGCGTTTCCTATGAAATTGGCCGAAAAAAGATTGATAGGCGGCAAAGGATAATTTCCGTCAAAACGCGAAAAATCGATATCACCTGGAAAGATCGTGCCGCCTAAATTGCATAGTTCTCGTTTCCGGTTGCGTTTCCTGTTAATAAGTTTAAACACTTCATCGTTAAAATTCTTTACGGAGATGTTCTTTTGGTTATGGGGTGCATGATACAGGCAGTATTCCTTGCCCGTATCTTTATCCTTGTACACGGTCCCTAGCTTCTCGCACCAACCGTCAAACTCTTCCGCTTTGCAGCACGGCATATGTGTTCTCCAAGGATCAACTCATCGTATAACCGGTTTTAGAAAGATGAATCCGTCCCTGTTTCATGACCCACGTTTCAAAACCCTGTCAAGGAATTTGTTTTCCTTTCCACGTCCGTGGGTGTCCGTGGCAGGCCGTCCTACCGGCGGTGGTGGCCCGGCACTTGCATTCGACCGTCGCGCGAGTTCTTCGCACGGAAGAATGAAGAACCTGACCTAAATCAAAAGAACACTGCAAGAAGCGTGGCAAATTCTTAATTCATTAAAATCACGAAGTATTTCACCTTGTGTTTGTTTTCGACTGCTCAGAAATTGAACAATCGACTCGGAAGACTTGCTCAAAAACTGCGCAGTGATCGGCTCACACTCCCATGCAAATCGGAGAACCAGTAGTTGCATATTGTTCATTCGCCATTGGTGTTTTCAAGGGACTGAACTGGGACAAGGAAAGACCATGCAGGTGGGTTTGTAGCTTTGTTTGGAAGGAATCTTGATGCTCTGATTTGTGCCTTTTGGTGTGCGATTTTGTGTGGGGTCTTTTTGTAAAATCAGCGAAAATTGCCTAAAATCGACAAAGATTGAGAATTCCCATTTTTTGTAAAATCAAATACTTGCAATGAAATGAGGAGGTTCGAAAACCGGAAGTCACTGTCTTCTAATCCGCAGGTCACAGGTTCGAATCCTGTCGGGCGTGCCAGTAAAATCAATAAGTTAAATGGCTCATGTCTTAAGCTCTCTTTCTACTTCCGGCAATTTATCCAACCATAGTCCAACCCCAAAAGGCTACGGGTGTGCCCTGGTGCACACAATGGGCGACGCGATATTCACCCCGAAACGGACCGGCAGGCCTATGCCACTTGGATGACCAAATATCATGGATAATGGCCGATCTTTTCGATATGCCCAGGGAGAACGAACAACATCCCTTCGAAAGGACGGTTGGGAATCATCCTGATTTAGGAAGTATAAGAGAGTTCCTTTAGCAGGGTGGATACATCGAAGTTTCAATAATGGGCAGGGCGGAAGGAACAAGCCCCAGAAGTGCACAGTTCTGAGGCTTGGCAATCAACGACACTGGGTGAGCAATTCAAAATAGCGGTCTCGCGACATGCCCGCTGTCCGCATATTACTCTGAATAAGGCTTACCGCAATCTCTGAGTGTTGCTGTATGACAATAGGCCTCGCAATCCCCTTCTTGACATACGACCTGTGGCTTCCAACCTGTCGCTCGAAGACGAACCCATCTTTCAAAAAAATGCATTCAAGCGTTTTCCAATGTACCGGCGTTATTCGTGGCATCTCTTAGGGTCACGCGAATTAGCGAGCAGGTGAATGGGTACATTCACATATTCCTCACGATCCGGCAGCGTTACGCTGGAAAGCGGCTCTGCAGCAGCGAAAAGCGTAGGTCTAAAGCCGCAAGCCCGCAACACCTCATCCAGCGTTCCTCTTTCCATACATGAAACGAGAAATAGCGCTAGAGCCTCCACAATGTTATCTCGAGCTTCTTTTTCGGTTCGACCTTGGGAACCCACGTCTAAAGCCGAACAGAAGGCAACGAAATAATCATCTTCGCGCCCGATCCGCACCGGAAGCTGAATATTCATTTCGCCCCGGATGGTTTCCATGGCAATCGACCTCCCCGCTGTGCTTCTTTTCTTTCCCTACTTTCCCTACGTGTAATAGTACACCAAATGAACATTTTCGCAACTAGTTTGAGAAGGCTTTTAATGGTCTTCTTTGCTGAAAAGATCGGAAGAATTCGAAAAGAGTTTACAGCAAAGCAATGAACTGGAGATTTTTGTGGTAGGCGAGAGGAGATTCCGCGGCCATCGATGGCGCATATTTCCTTGTCCGTTTGAGTTCGAGCTTTGAGACCTCCCTGATCAAAGAAAAAGGGCAGGGAGATTGCCCTCCACTGCCCTTATTTTCCGGTTGCCCGGTCTCCCGGGCTAAACAGCCTGCGAACCCTCCCGCTTGAAACCGTCCAGGATCTCACTGTCTTTGCCGCCCGCACTCGAAACCTTGTCGGCCGCGTGAGCCAACACCTTGATGACACACCGCAAAATCCCGGCCAGCCCGTCCGCTTCCTGGCGACTCAATTCCGCTGCTTCTTGCCTGAAAATAATTGCCCCCTCCGCCGTGCCTTTGCCCGCAGCATTCAAGTCTGCCGGGCGGGAGGTTCACGTATGGGGCCGCGCGTTTCGGTCGGCCTCATACATGACTAACTCCGGCGTTCCGTTCTCGATCACCCGACTTGCGTAATCCACCATGCGCCCCGACACCCCCGCCGCCTTGCCGGCTTGATCGCGGGATTGTGGAGCACGGTCACCCTGATAATTAAAGGAAGGATCTGGAGGCGACCTTCAATTAGGATCCTCAAGTTTGATTTCAGCAACTTGTCCATTTCGGATCACAAACCAATGGAGACAACGAACATATGCACCGAAGACGTTTTTCGCACGGTATTCGCATGGTACGATCCAGCCCAGATCCCTATTCCAAGATAGTTTTCCCCACCCTTCTATCACAAGGCTGCCAGGATCGTGAGCGGCCCGATTGAGATGCTTTTTGACAATAGGATACGAATTGTCCCAAAAACTCTGTTGGGGAGGATCACCATATCCGGAGACGACCTGGTTCCATTGTTCTCTTTCAAATGCCTTTCTGTCCTCCAGATATTTTTCATATAACGTTTTCTCTTTTGAGGCTGAGGGGCTCGGTTTGTCCGTCTCATAGAACGCTTCGAGTAATAACAAAAAACCAATGAATCCAAAAAGGATCAGACCTATTTTAATGTATAGAGATCTTCGGTCATTCTGATTGGGTGTTAAGACTGTCATAGCCACACTCCTCATCTTCGCTTTCGCAGCTATCGATGATACCACCACGCGCCCAGACGGCCCCCTATGTAGGCGAATAGCCCGAAAAAGAAAAAATACCCCATATAGGTGTTCTTTGGATCGAAGTTGCATGAGAAAATCCCGATGATAATGGAGATTCCACCCATGATCTTTTATCAAGCGTTAATATCATCAGCGGCATCAAATCCCTTTTTGAACAAAATCCGCCTGGTGGAAGATGCTAATCGGGGGACATCATACTAATAAAAGCCTTGCGTCGAAGTTTGCGGCAAGGTCGGCTCATACATTGCTACGGTGTCCTTGAAAATATAAACCGGTTGTTGGATCTCGCCTTTACGAACGCCCCGCTCGGCGCCTCCCCTCGGCCTTTCTTTGTCTCTTGATGATGTTTGCCAGGCTGCAAGGAGCCTCGTTCACCGCGTCGTGGTCCGGGAAGAACTCGGCCACGTCGGGATCGATGGCCACGAGGTTTGTGCCTTCCGCATAGCGCTTTGCGTATTTGCCTCGGACCCCATCGGTGAAGTCATATTCTTCGAGCATTTCCGGATCATTCTTCATTTTTTCCATATGTGTATTGAGGTTTCGTCGCGCCTTTTTCGGCTCCCATTCGAAAATCAATCCCATGACACGTCAACTTTCCCCATTTCCGTTGGCACACCCTAGTTGACTTGGAACGGGTGCTTGGCAAGACCAATATGCGTATCTTGGGCTAATAATGTCCGAATCTCATCGTCATCGCGCGAAGTGGAATACCGATGTTTCGTATTATACCAGAAATGAAGATTGATACAATATATGGGGCGGTTCCCAAAATTCCAAGAAGCATCACGGTCGTTGCCGGATATATCAATGGGGAAGCCTTGCGATTGCAGCCTTTCGAGCAACGAAACACCGGCATTGGTGTGCGGTTTTGTGTGGGACTTTTTTGTAAAATCTGCTAAAATTGCCTAAAATCGGCAAAGCTTGAGAATCTTAAAATTTCATAAAATCAAATACTTGCAATGAAATGAGGAGGTTCGAAAACCGGAAGTCACTGTCTTCTAATCCGCAGGTCACAGGTTCGAATCCTGTCGGGCGTGCCATAGGAAAAAGCATAAAATATAAAGAGGTTAGCCTCTTCGTTTTTAGGGAGTTTGGCGATTATCGTGGACATAGGGGACGTGATATAGGTGACGGGTTCATTTTGTGCGTCTCTGCCCTTGAACGGAAGATGTTGCGCCGCTCGATGCTCCATGCAGACGGTGTGACCCTACGCCCCGTCGCATCAACGCGTGCTTTTCTTGGCATGAAATTTCCATATCGTGGATAATGAGAAAAGAAACGCGCACACGCGACACCGTTCCCTCTTTTAGCTGATTTTGCAGTGAGTTCAAAAAGGCAACCGTTTGAAATGTCATGCCGTATACTATAAAGTGGCATTATTTCCGGTATCCAATGTCCCTTCTTCGGGAGACGGGAATGGCTGTATATAAGCCCAGCCGGTAGATCATCAGGAACATCGTGGAACTTGATGGTCCTATCGAGCGCCCGAACGGATGACAAGGAGTTTTTGATGAAATTTCGCGTTCTCATCGAACCCGACGAAGATGGAGTCTTTGTGGCCCAATGTCCGACACTGCCGGGTTGCATTTCTCAAGGGCGCACGCGCGCCGAAGCGGAGGCCAATATCCGTGAGGCCATTGCCGGCTATCTCGAAAGCCTGAAAGAACACGACGAGCCTGTTCCTCCGACCATCTATGAAGAAATAATAGAGATGGCCGTTTGAGTGGGCTTCCGGTCGTGTCCGGAAGAGACGTGGTGAAGGCTCTCGGCAAAGTGGGCTATGGGCAGGATCGTCAGACAGGTAGCCACATTATTCTGCGGCACGAGATGTCGCCCTACCGGCGAGTCACGGTACCCGACCATTCGGAAATCGCCAAAGGCGCCTTGCGGGCCATCATCCGAGAGACCGGGCTTAGCGTTTCTGAGTTTCTGGATCTCCTGAAATGATCAATGCATGAAATAATACCCATTCGATGGGACTGGTTTCGATAAGTAGCGCATGTTGTGGACAAATGGGGACGTCCATTCTTTTATACTTTGCTCATCAATTAAATCGATGTGCTTTTCCCATTGGCCACCTCCTTTCGACGAGCGGCTCATAGCCGGTTGACCGATCTCGACCCCCCGGTAAGCTCGACGCAGTCGGGCGATACCGTGCCAATCAAAGCCTCATTTGGAGCTTCACGCTGAGGCTCTTTCCCATTTAGTCATGGTTTCCCCGGAATCGGACTCGCCTTCATGAACGCCCCTTTTGATCCCTTTGCTCGAATTTTCTTTGACGGAAACAGGTGAGGCGTCCCCGGATTTGAGGGTGCAAGCCTTGAAACAGGGATTGAGAAAATCAGGCGGGAGAGGTATTGTCGAAGACCATGCGAAAAGAGTCCCAAACAGGTTTGGATACGGAAGTACATCGGTTGGCTACGGACAGTAACTTCAACCATGCCTTCCGAGGAGGCCGTAAAGTCCGTCATCCGGCAGGAGTATTTCCACCATTTTTTCATTTTCAGGAATAGCCTGATTTATACAATAATTATGGCAAAGCGCGGAAAAAACGGCTGTTGAGGATATGGCTACGGCAGCCTGACGGCCTCAAAACTTTGGAATCTAAAGTGGAGAAAGGAAAGCAGCAAATGGGATCATTCGTCACCATAAGCGAAGCCCTGAGTATGGCCGCTTATCACTATCCTGCAAAAGTCGGCGCCAAGGACCTGAGTCGTAGCATGACGTTCAGCGAGCTCAACGACCGCTGTTGTCGTCTGGGGAACGCACTGTTGGGTATGGGGCTGAGAAAAGGGGACCGATTTGCGGCGATGGCCTACAATTGTGTGGAGTGGATGGAAATATACGGCGCGGCCGCCAAAGCGGGCCTCGTGGCCGTTCCCATTATGTTCAGGCTGCTTCCCAATGAATACCAGTACGTTCTCGAAAACTCAGGGTCGAGGGCTTTCATCATCGGGCAGGATTTCGTCGAAGGCGCGAATTCCATTCGGGGCAAGCTTCCGAAAGACATTGCCTCCAATTACATCTTTCTGGGTGATGAGGCGCCGTCAGACTATATCTCCTATGAACAGCTCATGCAAAGCAGTTCCGGAGATCAACCGCACTTAGAAGTCAAACCGGAGGATACATGGGTTATTATTTACACTTCCGGCACAACCGGAAAACCCAAAGGTGCGGTTCGTTCGCATGAAAGCTGTGTTTTTCATTATTTGATGTACAATAATGAGATGGGATTTAACAGGGATGACACCGGCCTTCTTGTCATGCCCATGTGCCACGCCAATTCCTTTTTCTATTGTTTCAATTTCACCTATGACTACGCCACTGCGTGCGTATACAGCCGGAAAAGCTTCGATCCCGAAGAGGTGTTACGGGTCTTTGATGAAGAAAAGATCACTTTTACCTCTTTGGTGCCGACGCAATATATCATGATCCTGTCGCTGGCGGATGAGATAAAGAAACGCTATGATGTCAGCTCGCTGAGGAATCTCCTGTGTTCGTCCGCTCCGGTGCGCAGATCCACCAAATTGGAGATTATGGATTATTTCAAGAACGCTCGCCTATACGAGGGCTACGGATCAACTGAAGCGGGCATCCCCGTCCTGCTCCGTCCCGAACATCAAATGGAGAAACTGGGTTCTATCGGAAGAGAGATGATCGGAATCAGCCGAATTAGATTGCTCGATCTTGAGGGCCGCGAGGTGCCTGTGGGAACTGTCGGCGAAATTTATTCGAAACAACCCTGCACATTCAAAGAATACTGGGACGCTCCCGAGAAAACAAAAGCGGCGTTCAGAGGAGAGTACTTTAGTGCAGGCGATATGGCCTACAAAGACGAAGACGGCTTTTTTTATCTGGTAGATCGAAAACAGAATATGATTATTAGCGGCGGAGAAAATATCTATCCATCCGAGGTGGAAAATGTGGTCATCACGCACCCCGCGGTCAAGGAAGTCTCCGTTATCGGCGTCCCCGATAAGAAGTGGGGCGAGTCCGTAAAAGCCATCGTCGTTTTAAAGGACACATATGAGAAAAGCGACGAGATCAGGCAGGAGATCCTGGAATTTTGCAGAGAAAACATCGCGGGATATAAGCGGCCGAAATCCATCGATTTCGTCGACTTTGACGACATTCCCCGGACGGCCACCGGCAAAGTCATATACGGCGCCTTGCGTGACAAACACGGCCGCTGGAGCGACGACCTGGACTAACAAGCAGATGCGAGGGACATTCGAGAAGGCATCATGGGTTCATTAGGGTTGAGAATTCCAATTTTATGTAAAATCAAATACCTACAATGAAATGAGGAGGTTCGAAAACGCGACTTTTCTGTCTTCCAATCCGCGGATCATAGAGTCGACTCCTGTCGGGCGTTCGACGAAGAGGGACGGGGTTGATTTTGTGCGTTTCTATGCTTCAGCGGACCATGCATGATCCGAAGCAATCTGTCCGCACCTGCGGACAGCCCGGCTCACCGCCGATCTACTTAACTCAAGTTTCTTTGCCGTCTCGGATGCGGGTAAGCCCAATTCATAAACAGCCCAGTAGCTCAATACACTTCGGGCCGCCACGCGAGTCGGCTGTTTCCCCGGAATGACAAGCTCCTTCGCATCCAGACCGAATAATTCCCCAACGCGTTTGCACAACCGGTCGAACGCGTACCCTTTCCCCCGGAGACGGTACCGGCGATCCATCTGCTCGGAAACAGGGTCCAACACCTCTTCCACAAAATCGCCGGCGCCCGGAATTCGTTCATCGCCTTTCAAATGGATCCGCATCTTCCGCATGGATTTCAAAACGCCTCACCGCCGACGCTTCTCAACAAACCGGTTTCTGTCCGTATCGTTACGGAAGATGTTGCGCCGTTCGATCCCTCGGCAGATCATGTGATGCAACGCTCCCGCCGCGTCAATGCGTGCTTTTCGTGGCATGAGGTTTCCATATCATCGAAAATGAATCAAAGAAACGCGCAAACTCAACCCTGTCCCTTTTCAGTCCGTTTCTAAGGAATCCGACAAATAGCAATTTCACATAAAAATTGACAGTGCATTGAAGAATCGTGTAGAATTCAATATATAACTAAAGGGTACGATGATATTTGTAATTTTGACAGACTGACGACAATCTCAATCAACTGTTTGTTCCTCGGTGTTTGAGTCTTTGGCGTGTGATCATTACCTGTTCGGTGGTCTCCCGGGTTACAATGAATTCGAACCTAATAAGAGGAATGGAGGTCGCACATGGTCTCAAGAATCCGCCCATCCGCGGCCGTACTGATTTTTACCATAGCATTTTTCTTAACCCATTCGGTTTCAGCAGCCGACAGTGATAAAGCAGGTTTTATTTCAATCATAGTAAACTTGCTATTAAGTGGCTATGCATCTTGAGCCGATGTGGAGAAAACGGCCCTGGAAGGGCTGAAGGGCGCAACAAAGGTCGAGAGATCATGGGAGAACTTCAAAAAGATTAACTCAGTATACTATGCTCCTGATCTGATCGCCATAGAAGAGATGGAGGCTGCTTTCGAAAAGGCAGGGACCTACCGCGGGACCGTAAAATAGTGTTTGATGGCGTGAGGCTGCGGGGAACTTTAAAGAGTTTTCCTCAGATTCCTTTCGAATTTTTGAAACAGTGCCGAATCCCCCCGGAGGGAAGGGGTACGGGTTTGATTTTGTGCGTTTCTATGCTTCAGCGGACCATGCATGATCCGGAGCAATTTGTCCGCTCCTGCGAACAGCCCGGCTCACCGCCGATCTACTTAACTCAAGTTTTTTTGCCGTCTCGGTTGCGGGTACCCAATTCATAAACAGCCCGGTTGCTCGGTACACTTCGGGCGGCCACACGAGCCGGCTGTTTCCCGGAATGACAAGCTCCTTCGCATTCAGACCGAATAATCGCCCAACGCGTTTGCACAACCGATCGAACGTGTACCCCTTTCCCCGGAGACGGTACCGGCGATCCATCTGCTCGGAAATAGGGTCCAACCTCTCTTCCAGAAAATCGCCGGCGCCCGGAATTCCTTCATCGCCTTTCAAATGGATCCGCATTTTCCGCATGGATTTCAAAACACCCCTCCCGCCGACGCTTCTTAACAAACCGGTTTCTGTCGGTATCGTCACGGACGACATTGCGTGGGTCGATCCCGCGCGAGATGATTTGATTCAACGCCCCGGCGCATCAATGCGTGCTTTTCGTGGCATAAAATTTCTATATCGCAAATGGTGGAGCAGAGAAACGCGCAAAATCAACTCCGTCCCTCTTTTCACCCACCGCGTGCGGGAAAGCCGTATGCGTGGTTTGATGAGCGGAGACGGGAAACGGGGCTTTATGCTACCGCGCCCGTCTTTTACTCTACTGTCTGATCCCAACCGCCTGTGGTTAACGTGGCGGCACTTGCTCTCGATTTCCAGAATAAGTGCATTACTCAATTCTTCGCAATGTGGAAACCACACGCCCTGATTTTTCCCACTGCTTCCGTGCGGGGGAATTCCCTTACAAACGTGTAGGGATTCTCTCGCTCAAGCATGTAAGTAGATCCCGTTGCATACAAAACTGCCGCTCCCTGCTAAGGCTCATAGTGAAGACACCATAACCGAAAGCTTACCGGGCGAGCCTTCTGTATATTTATGGAGAAAAACGCATGCGGAACCTTTTTTTGAGAGAGGCTCCGCATAATTCCGGTTCATAAAATCTTCAAACGCGCAAGAAAGCTTGCTTTTCAGGAACACTTTCCCAAAAACCTTAAGTGCCGCCAGGCATGGGAGAGAGCAAAATGAAAAGTCGATTTTGCAAAACCTTGGTTTTAGTCTGTGTATGGTTCGCATGTTACCGGTTTTCCTCGCCGTGGTGTTTTTTTCCCATAACACGAATTTCTTCTAGTAATGCGACGGTGGGACGAGAAGATCAAAATTTGGACAAAGGGTCTTATTGAAGCTTGGATAGATGGTTTAGAAAAAGGTTGATTTTATTTCGAGTACGATGTTCGTGAATTAGATTGTTAAAACAAACCAAAGGAGAAAAAAATGAAGAAAACGCGACATTTGACCATTTTGTTGTCAGCAGTGATCATAATGATCTCGTTAATCTGTGGTACAGCGTTGGCGAAGCGACCCACTCCACCACCTGAATGTGGTGGTCTGACCGGAACCTGGCATGGTCAAGAACCAGGTGATATGATTTGGTTGGCGATCCATACATCAGACAGTTTGGACCCTTCAAAGGGAGAAATGTTGATGAACTGGGTTTGGATATCCCCTAATTTAATTGGACCTGATGTTAGTCTGACTTCCGGGCACGGTGTCTGGCAACTAAATAGCGATGGCGCATATGACTATACTTGGTACGCGTA
>Ga0209164_1004883_pt1 | contig 11705 bp, 8 predicted proteins | sample MTBNYHSulfiMetaG_FD_187458 | JGI IMG/M metagenome (GOLD analysis project Ga0209164, IMG submission 187458) | Enrichment culture microbial communities from rom New York Harbor, USA that are MTBE-degrading - MTBE-NYH (New York Harbor Sulfidogenic)... | ecosystem: Environmental > Aquatic > Marine >... | reverse complement strand
GCCACCCCGCCCACCTCCCCCAGGAGCTGGAATCGCCGCCCGACCCCCCGAAAGCCCCCCAGGCCCCGGCGGACGGCGTCCCACTCCACCCCCGTCAGGCGGGCCGCCAGGGCCGCCCCCAGGGCGTTCTGCACGTTGTGGCGGCCGGGGACCCGGAGGGTGAACTCGCCCTGGAAGGTCCCCTCCTCCCAGACGGCGACCCTGGTCCCCTCCGTTCCCTCGTGGAGCACCTCTCCCCGGAGCTGGGCGCCGGGATTCAGCCCGTAGGTGCGGGCCTTCCCGCCCAGCGCAGGGAGGAGACGGGAAGCGCCGTGGTCGTCCCCGCACACGGCCACGAACCCATCGGTGGCGACACCCTCCAGGAAGACCCGAAAGGCCTCCCGGACTCCCTCCAGGTCCCCGAAGATGTCCAGGTGGTCCGCCTCGAGGCTGGTCACCACCGCCACTTCCGGGCGAAGGTGGTGGAAGGAGCGATCGAACTCGTCGGCTTCCACCACGAAGTGGGTCCCGGTTCCGAAGCGGAGGTTCGAGCCCCACGCCAGTACCCTCCCCCCCACCAGTCCCGTGGGATCCATGCCGCCCGCCGCCAGGATCTCGGTGGCCATGGCGGTGGTGGTGGTCTTGCCGTGGGTACCGGCCACGGCCAGAACCCGTCCCCGATTCACCCACTCTCCCAGGGCCTGGGCCCGCTTCAGCACGGGAATCCCGAGCTCCCGGGCCCGGAGGATCTCGGGGTGGTCCGGGGGAACCGCCGCCGTCACCACCAGGGCGGCGGCCGTCTCCACGTGCTGGGGGTCGTGACCCTGGAGGAGCTCCATCCCCAACGAGGACAGGATCCGGGAAGCCGGGCCCGGCTGGAGGTCGCACCCCGTCACCGGCAGGCCGCTCCGCAGGAACAGCTCGGCCAGGGGGACCATGCCGGCCCCGGCGATGCCCATGAAGTGGATCGGGCCCCTGGAGGTGTCGAAGAGGAGCGGCGAGGTCATGGAGCATCCCTCCCGGGCCTCTCCGCCGGGCCCGGAAGGAGGGTGGACAGGGCCTCCGCGATCCGGAGGGTCGCCTCGGGACGCCCCCGCTCCAGGGCCGCCCTTCCCATGGCCGCCAGCTCGGGGCCCGAGGCGAGGAGGGTCGCGACCTCCCGCCAGAGTCGCTCCCCCGACAGATCCGCCTCCGGGAGGTGGACGGCCGCGCCGGCCCGGGCCAGGCTCTCGGCATTCCGGGTCTGGTGGTCCGCCGCAGCCGTGGGCAGGGGGACCAGGATGGCCGGGATCCCCCAGGCCAGGAACTCGGAGGTGGCCATGGCCCCGGCCCTGCTGAGGGCCAGGCTCGCCACCCGCAGCGCCCTGGGCATCTCGTGGATGTACCCGAAAGGCCGGACCCAGCCGGGGCTCCCCAGGCTCCGCAGGCGCTGCTTCACCTCTTCCTGGTTCCCGGACCCGGTGGCCCAGAGGAGCTGCAGGTCCTCCGGTTGCGGAAGAGCTCCCTCCACAACGCCCCGGACGGCATCCAGGACGGCACGGTTCAGGGCCACCGATCCCTGGCTTCCCCCCACCACCAGGACCACCCGGGTGGCGGAGTCCAGCCCGAAGTGGAGCCTGTCGGCCGCCGCGTCGCCGGGGACGGGGGTACGAATGGGGTTTCCCGACACCCGGGCCCGGGCCCGGGCCCTTCGGGGAAGCGCTTCCCGCGCCTCCGGGAAGGCGAGATGCACCTGCCTGGACCACCGGCTGAGGACCCTGGTGGTGACGCCGGGAAAGGAGTTCTGCTCCTGGAGGGCCAGGGGTATCCCCATGAGCCCGGCCATGAGCCCCGCGGGGCCGCCGGCGTACCCCCCCGTCACCACCACCACACCGGGCCGGAGACGGGAGAAGGCTCGCGCCGTCGCCGCCAGGGACCGGCCCAGCCCTCCCAGCACCTCCAGGGCCCGGCGTACGGTGAGCAGGATTCCCGCCAGGACGCCCGGGCCCCCTCGCATGGCCCCCCTCTCGAAGCCCCTGACCGGGAGGAGGAGGTGGTCCACGCCCCGCTCGGGCAGGATCCGGGCCTCGAGGCCGCGCTCCGATCCGACGAAGAAGGGACGGACGTCCGGCCGGACGGCGCAGAGAGCCTCGGCGAGGGCCAGGGCCGGGTACAGGTGCCCACCGGTCCCGCCACCGGAGAATACGGCCACGACCTGGCCGGCCGTCCCGCGGCCCGCCCTACCCACGCTCCCTCCCGAGGCCCGGCTGTTGCCGGGCGATGGCCATGAGGATGCCCACGGACGCCATGATCACCAGGAGGTTCGACCGCCCATAGGAGATGAGAGGAAGGGCCAGCCCCGTGGCCGGCACCAGGGCCAGGCCCACGCCCATGTGAAGGACGGCGTGGAGGGCGATGAGGCTCGTCAGCCCGACAGCCAGGAGCTCCCCGAAGAGGTCCGGGGCCCTGCGGGCCACCCGGAAGCCCACCAGGATGAGGCCCAGGTAGAGGCTCACCAGGAAGAGGACGCCCAGGAGCCCCCACTCCTCCCCCACCATGGCGAAGATGAAATCGTTGTGGGGCTCCGGCAGGAAGCCGTATTTTTGCCGGCTCTCACCGAAGCCGACCCCCATGACCCCTCCGGACCCGATGGCCACCAGGGACTGGCGCACCTGAAAATCTGCGCCGGTCGGGTCCATTCCCGGGTGGAGGAACGCTTGGATCCGGCTCAGCCGGAACCCGCTTCCCAGCTTCAGCATGAGGAAGGGCGCCGCCACGAATCCCAGGAGGATGAAGTGGGCGATCCTCCCCCCGGCGGCGAAAAGGACGGTGGCCGCGATGATTCCCACCATGAAGGCGGTGGAATAGTCCTCCTTGCCGATGGGGAGCAGCACCACCAACCAGATCAGGGCGAAGGGCCCCATCCCCCGTCTCAGGCTCTTGAAATGGGGCTGCTTCTTCACCGCCAGGGCGGCGGTCCAGATGACGATGGCCAGCTTGGCCAGGTCCGACGGCTGGACCCTCCCTCCCGGCAGGAGGAGCCAGCGCCGGGCCCCGTTCACCTCCGGGGCGATGGCCTCGGTGCCGGGCAGGATCACGATGATCAGGAGGACCCAGGTGACGGCCAGGATGGGCCAGGCCAGGCGCCTCCACCACTGGTAGGGGATCCTGGAGCAGACCACCAGGACCGCCAGGCCCAGGGCGCCGCCGATGGCCTGCTGCAGGACGTAGTGGGGCCCCCCTGCCCCGGCCCGATGGGCCAGGAAGGTGGTGGCGCTGGAGAGGGTCACCAGCCCGAACGCGAAGAGGAGGAGGGTGGCTCCCATGAGGGCCGCCGGCTCCCACCCCTTCCCCAGCCCCGTGTCCGGGAGAGAAAGGGGACCGGCGGGCGCCACGTTCAGGGGACGGGCAGCCATGTCAGGCCTCCCCCCGGGCCAGGGCCGTGAACCGCCGCCCCCGGGCCTCGTAGCTCTCGAACTGGTCGAAGCTGGAGCACGCCGGGGACAGGAGCAGCACGTCCCCGGGCTCCGCCATGTCCACGGCCGCCGCCACGGCCTCCTCGAAGGAGCCGTCCACGACCCGGCCGGGAGCCGCATCCCCGATGGACCCGGCCAACCTCTCCCGGGCCGCCCCGAAGAAGACCACGCCCCGCACCCCGGGATGAACGGCCCGGCGAAGGGGCTCGAAATCCTCTCCCTTGTCCTTCCCTCCCAGCAGGAGGACCAGAGGTCCCTCCAGGCTCCGGAGTGCCCCCACCGTTGCGGCCACGTTGGTGGCCTTGGAGTCGTTCACCCACCGGAGCCCCCCCGCCTCTCCGGCGGGCTCCAGGCGGTGCGGCAGAGGGTGGAAGGTCGTGAGGCCACGGATCAGGAGGCCCGGCGAGACCCCGGCAAGACGGGCCGCCAGCGCCGCGGCGAGGGCGTTGGCCACGTTGTGCCTCCCCAGGAGGGGAAGCTTGCCTTCCCGGAGGAGGGCCACTTCCTCGCCATCCTCCAGTGCCAGGCCCAGCGTTCCTTCCCTCAGGAAGGCGTGGGCGCCGGCCGCACCGTCGGCGCTGAACCGGAACCGTCGCCCGGGAGCGTCCCCCGCCAGGGCTTCCACGTCGGGCTCGTCCCCGTTCAGGACCCAGGAGCTCGAGGGCGTGGCGTTCTCGAAGAGGCGGGCCTTGTCGGCGTAGTAGGCCTCCACGGAGGGATACCGGTCCAGGTGGTCCGGGGCCAGGTTCGTCACCATGCCGATGGTGGGTGCGAAAGAGACCACGTCCGCCAGCTGGAACGAGGAGACCTCCACCACGAACCAATCCGGAGCCGGCTCCAGGAGAGCAAGATCCGAAGCGGGGGGCCCGAAAGCGGCGCCGATGTTCCCTCCCAGCCCGACGTCCGCGCCGGACTCCCGGAGCAGATGGGCCGTGAGGGCCGCCGTGGTGGTCTTCCCGTTCGTCCCGGTCACGGCGATCAGTGGACCATGGAGGAACCGAAAGGCAAACTCGGGCTCCGAGACCCATCGGCGACCGCGGGTGCGGAGGTTCTGGAGCACTGGAGCGTCCAGGGAGATTCCGGGACTGACCACCACGGTGCCTGCCCGGGCCACTCGCTCCAGATCGTGGCTCCCAAGATCCACCCGGGCCCCGAGGGCTCTGAGCTCGGCTGCACGAGCTGCAACTGCGGGTCCAGCCTTCCAATCCGAGACATAGACCTCACCTCCCTTGGCCAGGGCCAACCGGGCCGCCGCGGCTCCGCTGGCTCCAAGGCCGATGATAGAAACCGAGTCTCCCTCCAGGGGCTTCCCCTTCCGCACCCGCCGCTCCCCTCCGGCTCCTTCCTGGTTCGCTTCCATGCCGCCTCATCGGATCTTCAGGGTGGAGAACCCGATCATGGCGAACAGGACGCCCAGGATCCAAAACCGGATCACAACCTTGCTTTCCGCCCATCCCTTCTTCTCGAAGTGGTGATGGAGGGGCGCCATGAGAAACACCCGCCGGCCCGCGCCATATCGGCGTGCCGTGTACTTGAAGTAGCCGACCTGGATGGCCACGGAGACCGTCTCCATGACGAAGACGCCCCCGACGATGACCAGGAGGAATTCGGTCTTGAGGAGGATCGCCATCACCCCGATGGCCCCGCCCAGGGCCAGAGAGCCCGTGTCCCCCATGAAGACCGAGGCCGGGTGGGCGTTGTACCAGAGGAACCCGAGGGCGGCGCCGGCCAGAGCCCCCGCGAAGATGGAGAGCTCTCCGGCACCCGGGAGGTAGAGGAGCCCCAGGTAGCTCGAAGCGTCCACTCTCCCGATGACGTAGGCGAAGACCCCGAAAGTGACCGTGGCGATGGCGCAGAGCCCCGCGGCCAGGCCGTCCAGCCCGTCCGTGATGTTCACGGCGTTGGAGGTGCCGGATACCACCACCGGCACGAAGGCCACGTAGGCAGGGATCCAGAAGACCGCGACCCAGTCGGCGAAGAAGGGGACCATGGTCCAGTTCGGCGGGACGGGCCAGGGGGGCGCCAGCACCAGGAAGAGGCCCAGTCCCAGACCGAAGAGGACCTGACCCGCCATCTTGTACCGGGCCACCAGCCCTTCGGACCCCTTCCGGGCCAGCTTCAGGTAGTCGTCCAGGAATCCCAGCAGCCCCATCCACAGGAGGGCCAGGAGCGCCAGCAGGGTGTACCCGTTGGTCAGGTCGGCCCACAGCAGGGTCGAGGAGACGGCAGCCATGAGGATGAGGGCCCCGCCCATGGTGGGCGTGCCCGCCTTCGAGAGGTGGCTCTCGGGGCCGTACGCCCGCACCACCTGGCCCACCCGCATCCGGATCAGCCACCGAATGGTCATGGGACCCAGGAGAAACGCCAGGATGAGGGACGTCACGACGGCGCCGGCAGCCCGGAAGGTGAGGTACCGGAAGAGGTTGAAGACGATGTGGACGTCGGCGAACTGGGGGAGGAAGTGGAAGAGCATGGTCAGGTCTCCCCTCCCGCCCCGAAGCGCTGTTCTAGCGCCGGGATGAGGGCTTCCATGGCCACCCCCCGGGATGCCTTCAGCAGCACCATCTCCGTCCCCCCGAGGCGCTTCTGGAGCAGCCGGCCGGCCTCATCCAGCCCGTGGGCCACCTCCAGCTCCGGCCCCGTGGAGGGCCGGGTGATCCATCCCGCGGCCTCCGCGAAGAGCCCCGTGGCCACGATCAGGTCCAGGGGAAGGGCCAGAGCCTCCTCCAGGACCTGCCGGTGGAGGATCTGCGCCCGCTCCCCCAGCTCCAGCATGCTCCCCAGGACCGCCACACGAGGCCCCAGCTGCTGCATGGTGGCCAGGAGATCCAGGGCAGCCCGGACGCTCTGGGGGTTGGCGTTGTAGCAATCCACCAGGAGCGTCATGCTCCCAAGGATCCGGATCTCGCTCCGCATGCTACCCGGCCTCACCCTCCCCACCCGCCGGGCCGCGTCCCTCGGGGGCACACCCAGATTCCTGGCCACGGCGAGGGCCAGGAGGGCGTCCTGGACCGAATGCCGCCCGGGGACCCGTAGGTGTACCAGCTCACCCTCCCAGCGGAAGCGGTAACAGCCCCCCTCCGTGACCTCCGCCTCCCGCGGCCGGAGCTCCGGGAGCGCCCGCTCCGTCCAGCCCACCACCAGGAGCCCCGGCGCCAGGGCTCGGGCCCTCTCCTCCAGGACCGGCGGATCGTCCCCCACCACCGCCAGGCCGTCCGCCGGAAGGGCACGGAGGAGGTCCAGCTTCTCGTCCAGGATCCCCTCCAGCGTGCCCAGCTTCTCCAGGTGGGTCTCGCTGACGGTGGTGATCACCCCCAGATGGGGCCGGCATATGGAGGCCAGGATCCCGATCTCACCCGGCTCGTTCGTTCCCAGCTCCAGCACCAGGACCTGGGCGTCCGCCGGCGCCGCCAGCACCGTCAGGGGGAGCCCGATCCGGTTGTTCAGGTTCCCGGACGTGGCGTGGACCCGCATGCTCCCCGCCAGCGCCTCTCTCAGGAAGTCCTTGGTGGTGGTCTTTCCGGAGGAGCCGGTGATCCCCACCACCTTCGACGTGAGGGCCTCCCGGCGATGGCGCGCGAGGCCCCCAAGGGCCAGCAGCGTGTCGGGGACTGGGTACAGGCGAAAGGTTTCGGAGGTGCCGACGGCTCGGGAGACCACGGCGCCGGAGGCTCCCCGGGCCAGAGCCTCCATGACGAAGTCGTGCCCGTCGAACCGGCCTCCGTCCAGAGCCACGAAGAGGCTTCCGGCCTCCGCCTTTCTGCTGTCCGTGCAGATCCCGGTGTACGCGATGCCGTCAACGGCCCGGTCCGGGTTCAACCCGAGGGCCTTGCGGACCTCCCGGTCGGTCCAGGAGAACCTCATGCGCCCACCCGCCCTTCTCCACCGCCCACGAGGTCCAGGACAATGGTCCTCTCCACGAAGGAATGCCGCTCCCGGCCCACGGTCTGGTAGGTCTCATGGCCCTTCCCGGCCAGGAGGACCAGATCCCCGGGGCGGCCTTCCCGGAGTGCGGCGGCAATAGCCTCCCTGCGGTCGGGGATCCTGAGGCGGGGCGCCGTCCCCATCCCCCGGAGGATGTCCTCGATGATGGCCTCCGGGTCCTCCGTCCTCGGGTTGTCGGAGGTGACGAAGGCCAGGTCCGCCAGGCGCGCCACCACGGCCCCCATCCGGGGCCGCTTGCCGCGGTCCCTGTCCCCCCCGGCCCCGAAGAGGACGAGGAGGCGGCCCTCCACCAGGGGCCGAAGGGTCTGGAGAACACGCTCCAGGGCATCCGGGGTGTGGGCGAAATCGATGATTACCGGGAAGGGGGCGTCCACCACGCGCTCCAGCCGGCCGGGGATCTGAGGGGCGGAGGAGAGGCCCTCGGCAATCTCGGCCAGGCCCAGGCCCGCCACCCGTGCCACTCCGGCGGCGGCCAGGGCGTTCTCCACGTTGAACCGGCCGAGGAGGGGAAGACGGACCTCCGCCTCCTCCGCTCCGGCAACCAGATTGAGCCGGGATCCCGTGGGAGTGAGGTCGACGCCCCGAGCGACGATCCCGGAACCCTCGCCGAACCCGAAGAAAAGGGTCCGGCCCCTGGGGAGCGGCAGGTCCAGCCAGGCCTTCTCGTCCCGGTTCACCACCGCCCACCCGCCGGGCTTCAGGAGGTCCAGCAGCCGGGCCTTGGCCGACCGATAGCTCTCCAGGTCCGGGTGGTAGTCCAGGTGATCCCGGGTCAGGTTGGTGAAGACGGCGGCGTCCATGCCCACACCGTCCATGCGGCGCTGGTCCAGGGCGTGGGAGGACACCTCCACCGTGGCGTACTCCACCCCGTCATCGGCCATCTCCCGGAGCCAGGAGCAGACCTGGACGGGCCCCGGCGTGGTGAGTCCTTCGGAGCCGGGCCGAACGGAGCCCGACTCCTCCACGAGCCCGAGGGTCCCCAGGGCCCGAGCGGGTCCCTTCCGCTGCAGGAGATGGCGCGCCAGGACCGCAGAGGTCGTCTTCCCGTTGGTGCCTGTGACCCCCACCAGGAACAGGTCCCTCCAGGGAGAGCCGAACACCGTGTCCGCCGCCAGGGCAGCCGCCAGGCGACCATCCGTCACCTGGAGCTGGGCCAGGGGCAGGCCCGGCGCCAGGCGCTCCACCACCGCCGCGACGGCCCCGGCCTCCGCGGCCCGGGGGAGGAACTCGTGGGCGTCGTGCTCCGATCCCTTCCAGGCCAGGAAGAGGTCGCCGGGCGTCACGAGGCGGGAGTCCTGGCAGACGCCCGAGACCGTGACATCCTGGGAACCGCTGGTGGTGAGCAAGAGACCGGCCTCCCGCAGACGCCGGGCCACGGCACCGAGGGGGAGGCCGAGATTATCCATTTCCCTGTTTCCGGCACACGATCCGGACCGTGTCCCCCGGAGCGAGGGAGGTATGGGCTGGGGGACGGGTTCCGACGACCGTGCCCGGGGCCTCCAGGAGGACCCGGAAGCCCAGGGCATGGAGCCGCCGGACAGCTTGCCGAGGAGAAAGACCGGAGACTTCGGGGACAAGGGCGCCCGTCTCCGACTGGTTGAGGGTCCGGGGCGGGCGGACCGGTGAGGGAGAGGAGGGCGTAGAAGAGACGAACTGAGCCCCCGGAAGAGGAGAGGTCCTCGGTTGCTGCCGGGTAAGGGAAGCGAGGGCTTCCCGGTCGATGGGCGGTTGAGGGGCGGCAAGGACCGCCTCCATGGTCGCCCGGGTGACAGGAGCGGCCGTAGCGCCACCGTAGTACGCGCCCTGGGGCCGGTCCAGCTTGACGAACACCACGAGTTGAGGGTTCTCGACGGGGAAGTAGGATACGAAGGACGCGTAGTACCCGTCCGCGTAGCCCGTCCCGCTGTGGGCACGACTGGTTCCGCTCTTCCCCGCCACCGTGAAGGCAGCCAGCTGCGCCTGCGTTCCGGTGCCGTCGGCTACCACGTCCACCAGGACCCTGGTGATCTCCTGGGCCATGGAAGGGGGAATCACCTGCCGGATCACCCTGGGCTCGGAACGGAATGTCGTCCGGCCCTGGGGGTCCCGGAGCTCCTTCACCAGCCGGGGCTCCATGAGCTTCCCGCCGTTGGCCAGCGCCCCGTACGCCATGACCATCTGGATGGGGGTCACGTTGACCTCGTACCCGATGGCCAGGGAGGCGGGGGACAAGAGGGACCACTTGCGGGGCGGAGAGAGGGTGCCCGACGCTTCGCCGGGGATCTCGATCCCGGTCGGGGACCCGAAGCCGAAGTCCCGGAGGATCTCGAACTGCTGCCGGGGGGAGAGGCCTTGGGCCATCTTGGCCACCCCGATGTTCGAGGAGACCCGCAGGGCGTCGGCCAGCGTGATGGTGCCGTAGGGGTGGACGTCCGTGAGCGTGCGTCCCGGTCCCCGCCACCGGCCGTTCTCGCCGTCCACGCTGTCGCCGAAGGTGGCCACCTGGTGGAGCAGGATCCCCGCCACGGTGAAGGGCTTCAGGGTGGACCCCGGCTCGTAGGGCGCGTTGATGGCCGAGAGTGCTGTGGGATTGCCGTCCACGATGGAGACGAGGGAGAGGATCTCGCCGGTCCTGGGGTTGGAGACAATGAGATCCCCGCCCCGGGCGCCCGTCTTCTGGATGGCGATGGTGAGGGCCTCGTGGGCAATCTCCTGCAGGTCGCGGTCCAGGGTGAGGACCACGTCTCCGCCGCGAGTGGGAGGGGTGACCAGGAGGGACTGGCCGTCGATGGGGTTCCCTCCGCTGTCCCGGCTCTGGATCTCCTGCCCGGGAACGCCCCGCAGATGCTCTTCGAACCCTCCCTCGATGCCCCCAGCCCCCGTGCCATCCCGGATCGTTCCCAACACTCCACGGGCCAGGGCCGGATGTGGGTAGAAGCGCTCCAGCTCCCGGTCCAGGTGCACCCCCCGGATGCCCCTGAGCCTCTCGGCCACCTGGGCCGTGAAGCGACCCGGCGCCACCACCCACTTCGTCTTGGGATCCTGCAGGGACCGGGTCTTCCTCGAATCCAGGCTCAGCTCCCGGGCCAGGAGGGCGGTCACATCCCGGCGAGTGTCTTCCCTGAGCTCCCGGGGAGCCACGCCCACCAGGAACCTCTCGTGGGTGGAGGCCAATGAATTCCCGTTCCGATCCAGGATGGAGCCCCTGGAGGCCGGTACCTCCAGCGTCTCCCTCTGCTGGGCCGCCGCGATTCTTTCCCAATAGGGTCCCTGGATCACCTGGACCATCACCGCTCGGGCCACGATGACCAGGCCGCAGAGGAGCCAAGACCCCAGAAGCAGCCGTCGGCGGAAGGCATGCCGGACGGGAGGCGTTGCGCGGGGGGTCATGAACCCTCCCCTCCGAGGTAGACGATCTCCCCGGCCTGCGGGGGCTTCAGGCCGAGCCGCTGCTGGGACTCCGCCACGACCCTGCTCCGGCCCTCCAAGACCTCGATCCGGCGCTGTAGCTCGTCTCGCTCAGCCGCTTCGAGGGATCTCTCCCGGCGGACCATCTCCAGGGAGCTCAGGGTCTCCAGGGCCTTCGCCTGCCGGGAGGCCACCAGGCTCAAGGAGGCCAGGAGGGCCGCCGCGGCCAGGGCCACCAGGCTGGTGCCGGCGATCCGCTTCATGACGCCTTCCTCCATGCCCGGAGGAGTGCGCTGCGGGCCCGGGGATTCCCCGCGATCTCGGCGGCCCCCGGCCGACGGGGCCCGCGAAAGAGGGGCGACCCCAGAGCCACCCCCCGGCAGACGCAGATCGGGAGCCCCGGCGGGCACACGCAGTCCAGGCTCCATTCCCTGAAGGATCCCTTCACCAGCCGATCCTCCAGGGAGTGGTAGGAGATGACGGCCAGCACTCCCCCGGGCCGGAGAAGATCCCGGAGACGGGGCAGGGTGTGGCCCAGAACCGACAGCTCCTGGTTCACGGCGATACGGAGGGCTTGAAAGACCCGGGCCTTCTCCTTGGCCGAAGGGGCCCGCTGAAGAACCGCCGCGAGAGCGCCCACGAGGTCGTTGCTGGTCCGGAACGGGCGGTTCCGGCGACGGCGCGCCACTTCACGGGCCAGGCGCCTGCCGTTGGGCTCCTCACCGTATTCGCGGAAGATCCGGGCCAGCTCCTCCTCCTCCTCCCCGTTGAGGAGGTCCGCCGCGGTGTGGCCCTCCCCTTTTCCCCCCATCCTCATGTCCAGCGGCAGGTCCTCCCGGAAGGCGAATCCCCGGTGGTCCGCGTCCAGCTGCCAGGAGGACAGGCCCAGGTCCAGGAAGGCCCCGTCCAGGCCCTCGCTCCTGAGCTTCGCGTCCTCCA
>Ga0209164_1004877_pt1 | contig 11717 bp, 8 predicted proteins | sample MTBNYHSulfiMetaG_FD_187458 | JGI IMG/M metagenome (GOLD analysis project Ga0209164, IMG submission 187458) | Enrichment culture microbial communities from rom New York Harbor, USA that are MTBE-degrading - MTBE-NYH (New York Harbor Sulfidogenic)... | ecosystem: Environmental > Aquatic > Marine >... | reverse complement strand
GTTTTCAAAGGAGAGCCTGATGGAGATTGAGAAGCGGGCTGAGCAGTTTCGCGAGAATTTCGAGCGCATTCGCTCGGAGATCGGCAAGGTGATCGTCGGGCACGAGGACGTGATCGAGGGGGTGCTGACGGCTCTGCTGTCCGGGGGACACGTCCTGCTGGAAGGGGTTCCCGGCCTGGGGAAAACGATGCTTGTGCGCGCCCTGTCGGCCTCGCTCGATCTCCAATTCACCCGGATTCAATTCACCCCGGATCTGATGCCGGCTGACATCATCGGCACCAACCTCATCGAGGAGGACGAGGAGGGACACAAATCTTTCAAGTTCCAGCCCGGACCGCTGTTCACCCAGATCCTGCTGGCCGACGAGATCAACCGGGCGACGCCCAAGACGCAGAGCGCGCTCCTCGAAGCGATGCAGGAGCGGCGCGTGACGGTCGCCGGCACCACTTATCCGCTCCGGGAGCCTTACTTTGTTCTGGCGACCCAGAACCCGATCGAAATGGAAGGCACTTATCCCCTGCCGGAGGCGCAGCTCGACCGCTTCTTTTTCAAGTTGCTGACCCTTTATCCAAGCCTCGGCGAGCTGGAAGAGATTATGGAGCGGACCACTCGCGGCGAAGAGCCTGAGGCGCGGCCCGTCGCAGGCGCGGAGACTCTGCACGAAATGCACCGGCTGGTCCGGGAGATTGTCGTGGCGGGCCATGTGCGGGAGTACGCGATGCGCCTGGTGCTCGCCACTCATCCCGGGGGAGCGTATGCGAGCGAGTCCACGAACAAGTTCGTCCGCTATGGCAGCAGCCCGCGCGGCGGCCAGGCGCTGTTGCTGGCGGGCAAGGTGCGGGCGCTGCTCGAAGGGCGTTTCAATGTCAGCTTTCAGGATATTCAGGCGGCGGCCCGCCCCGCGCTGCGCCACCGGCTGATTCTCAACTTCGAGGGCGAAGCGGAAAACATTTCGCCCGACTCGATCATTGACGAGATGGTTCGCAATACGCCGCTGCAGGCCGAAGGGCGGGCGGCGCGAGAAAAAACCGGATGAAGTCGATCCGGGACGCAGCCTTGTATTTGGCCCGCTCGGTGGCGGGCTACCTTCTCTTCTATGCGTTGTGGCGCTTCTATGCCTCGGGCCGGATCACCGGGATCGCGCCGTGGTGGTATTTTCTCTTCATCCTGGTCGGCCTGGAGTTGCTGGGGCTGATGGCGGGGCGGCTGATGAAGCGTGTCTTTGACTATGATCGGCTGTTTATGTTCAAGATGCCGATCCTGGCCTATGCCTTTTACCGGATGGTGCTGGAGCTGGTGTTCCTGATTTTCCTGCTGGCCCTGCTGCGGCCCGGTTTGGCCGGCGCGGCGGCGGTCACGCTCCTCGTCGGGCTGCTCTATCTCTTCGGGGTGCTCCGGCACTGGATCCGGCAGAACCGGATGTTGATCGAAGGCCGGATGCCGAAATCGCGATGAATGAGAAGCTGCTTTTCGATTCCGACTTTCTCGCCCGGCTGGAACAGCTCCAGCTGCTGAGCAAGAAAACCTTTATCGGTCGTACGGCCGGTCAACGCCGCAGCCGGAAGAAGGGCCACGGGGTCGAGTTCGTGGATTATCGCAACTATGTGAAGGGCGATGATCTTCGCTATCTTGATTGGAATCTGTATGGGCGTCTCGAGCGGTTGTTTCTGAAGATTTCTTTGCAGGAGGAGGATCGGCACATCCACTTTCTGCTGGACACCAGCCGCTCGATGGACTTTGGTCGCCCCAGCAAGTTGCTGCATGCCAAGCGAATTGTCGCTGCGCTCGCCTATGTTGCTCTCTGCGGTCTGGACCGGGTCGAGATCACCGCCTTTCGGGAAGACCTCGTCGAGCGACTGCGGCCCTGCCGGGGCAAGAGCGCGATTTTTTCAGTTTTCGATTTCCTGTCGCGCCTGGAAGCCGGGGGCGCGACCGGCCTGCCCGCCAGTTGCCGTCACTATCGGATGGCCGACCCTCAACCCGGCATGGTGATCCTTCTGTCCGACTTCCTCGACCCGGGCGGCTTCGAGCAGCCGATCCGAAACTTTCTGTCGAGGCAGTTCGATCTCTGCCTCGTCCAGGTGCTCGCCCGGGAGGAATTGGAGCCTCAGCTGGCCGGGGACCTGCGGTTGATTGACGCCGAGACCGGGCAGGCGCAGGAGATCTCGGTCAGCCCCCGGGTGCTCAAGCGCTACCGGCAGACGGCCGAGTTCTACTGCGAGCGGCTGCGGCAGTTCGCCTTACAGCGGGATGTGACCTATCTGCACACCCTCAGCGACGAGCCGTTCGAGGAGCTGGTGCTGCGCTCGATGCGCCAACTGGCGGTTTTGGGATGAGGGACGCAGTCGTGTTCCGGCAGCGAGGGGCAGTATCCGATACTATGGCACAGCCACATCTATACACCGCGACGCAAGTTCTGTCTGTTATTCCGAATCGCCTCTTGTCATTCCGAATCCCGATTCATCGGGATGAGGAATCTGACTCTGCCGCACAGACTGTCTGAGAAGGTCAGATTCTTCGCTTCGCTCAGAATGACAACCTCGCAATCCGTCTGGCATTTATCTCGCTATATATCAACACAGCCGAGGGCGACTGTGCCTCATTAGAACACATCTTACATCTGAACAGAGCTACAACCAGCCGAGCAGGGAGCCGAGGAGCACCACAAGGCCGAGGGGGAAGAGGTACCAAGCGAACTGGTAAAAATTGCCCCGCCTGACGAGATACACCAGCAACCACAGCGCGGCCAGGCCGAACAGGAACGAGGTCAACACTCCCAGCCCGATGGCCATCGCGCCCGCCTCGAAACCTCCTTCCACTAACTTAATCAGGTTGGCCCCGAGAATGGCCGGGATCGAAATAAGGAAGGAAAACTCCGCCGCCGTCTTGCGCCGCAGGCCGAGCACCAGAGCGACACCAATCGTCGCTCCCGAGCGGGAGATGCCCGGCGTGATGGCGACGAACTGCGCCACACCGATCAGGATCGCCATCCACAGGGTGACTCTCTCAAGCCCGGCTTCCTCCGAACCGGCCTGGTACTTCCGCGTCAACATCAACAGCGTCGCCGTCAGCAGAAAAGCGACGCCCACCGCTATGGTGTTCTCGAACAGGCTCTCGAAAACATCCTTCAGCGGCAGGCCGAGCGCGGCGGTGATGACCGAGGCGAGCAGGATCAACCCGAGCAGGCGGATTGCCTCCGTTGCCTCGGGCGAACTCGGGGCATTCTTCCGCATCCGCTGCGCGCACCAGTGAAGGCTGCCGCTCAGGATCCGGCCGATGCGCCGGCGGTAAAAATAGATCGTCGCCAGCGCGGTGCCTATGTGCAGCAGCGCGTCAAAGGCGGGCGAGGCTTCTTGGATGTCCAGAAACTGTTGGAACACGACGAGGTGGCCCGAGCTGCTGATGGGGAGGAATTCCGTGAGGGCTTGAACCGTGCCGAGCAGGAAAGCGAACAGAAGGTTCATCGGAGGGCCGGCCGGCGCCGCGCTCAGCGAACCGAGCGGCCGCTGCCCTCGGAACGGGCCAGCAAGCGTTCGATGCGATCCGCCAGCACAAAAGGATCGAAGGGCTTGGTCACAAAATCATCCGCTCCGGTGCCGATGCGCCAGAATCCGTCCGCGACGTCTGAATCCTTGGTGATCACCGTCATCATCAGCACGGGAACCTGTTTCAGCTCGGGATCGGCCTTCAACTGCTGGCACCACTCCAAGCCGTTGACGCCGGGCAGCAGAATATCGAGTACAATCAGGTCCGGGCGGGGCTGCTCCTGCAGCACGCGCGTCGCCATCTCCCCGCTGTAGGCCTCCAACACCTCAAAGCCCCGGATGCTCAGTACCGCGCTTAAGGTATCAACGACCGATCGTTCATCGTCAACAATCAGAATCGTCGATTTCTTCTTTTCCTTGCCCGATTCACTCACGACGAGCCACCCGTCTCCTGACTTTCGGATTTCTTCTTGTTATTGTTCTTGATCATCCGCTCCACCCGGTCCGCCATCTCGAACGGATCGAACGGCTTGGTCACAAAATCATCCGCAGCCGTGCCGAGCTTCCAGAAGCCATCCGCCAAGTCGCTGTCCTTCGTCGCCGAGGTGATCACCACCACCGGAATACCCACCCAGCGGGGATCCTTCTTCAACAGGCGGCAAAGGTCCAGACCATTCATGCCCGGCATAACCAGGTCGGTGATGATCAGATCCGGCCGGTTCTTTTCGATGCATCGCAAGGCCTCATGACCGTTGCGCGCGCCAATCACCTCATAGCCCCGGATCTCCAGCACACAACCGATCATCTGGATCACCGCAGGCTCATCATCAACCACCAGCACCCGAGATACCATTATTGCCCCCGACGTCCCTGCTCGTCAAGCCCATTGGTTCCCGAGCAGCACCCCCCGATCCCCCACGGAAGACAGACCAGTCTAACACAAATATCGAGGGCTGCAAGTGGAATTCCGCGCTCTTGTATCCAAGATGTTTCAAATTCCTGCGGTTTTTGCGCGTAGTCCCTCTGCCTGTCTTATCCTCGACTCCGGCCCTGCCAGGGAAGCGTCAACGGGGGACTCGGAGGATATCGCCCGGACTGATTCTTGGGCAACCTCCTGATTTTTCAGGGTTTCAAGTTGTGACCAGGCAAAACCGCGGAGCGTCGTAGGCCCTCTAGAGCAGCTCATAGACAGCAATATCGGCTTCCCGGTCCCCTAGGGGCGAGGGATAAATCCGACGCAGGTATTCTCCGCTGTCCAGGAACTCTCGATAGCTCTGGTACACGGGGCTGAGGTTCACCTGCGCCCACAAGGAGGCCGTGCTCAACTGCCCCCGCCGATGAAGCGCGAGCGCGGCGAGAGCGTCCGCCTCGGCGAGAAAATGAAAGTGGTAGAAGAAGCCATAGTCCCCCTTGGCCAGCTCCCGCTCGTTGACGAGCACGTAGCGAATGCCCTCCGCCTTCAGCCGCTCGGTCAGCTGGCGCGCACTGTTGCACTCTCTGAGGTAGCGAATGATCACCGGCGTGTTAAACCAGTCATTGGCCAGCCAACTTCGCCGGCAGTGGTAAGGCCGGTATTCGCCTACGAAGATCACCTGGTCACTGTCCAGCGGGTTCGGCAGCGCGTTGAGGAACTGGAACGCAGGCCAGTAGTCGAGCCGCTCGGCCAGGAAGGCCTCCCGGCTCTGCCGCCCGGAGACAACTTCAAGAGGCCTTTGGTCGAGACAGGTGATGAAGAGAATTGAGCCACAGCCATAGGTCAGAAGGAGCAACAGCCCCGCCAGAGCGAGGCGCGAGCGCCAACCGTCCCGCCGCCCCAGGTCCGCATAGACGACGCCCAGTGTCACAGCCAGCAACACGAGAACCGGCAGCAGAAACCGGTTGTCCCGGTAAGTGAAAGCCCACACCAGGAACAAGGCGAGACTGCTCCAGAGCAACAGGCGGATGGCGCGTGGCAGCCGCCGCACAAAAAGAACCAGCAGCGGTGTGAAGACCAGGTACAGCGGGCCGATTTGCCATCGCCCCAGGTGTTCGACCGTCGCCCGCCAAGGCAAAAGGAGCAAGTCCCCCAAGCGGGCCAACGCGCCCTGCCCGGCCAGAGCGGCCAGCCCGCCCTTCTGCCCGGCATGATAACTGTAGAACGCGGCCTCGTAAGCGCTCCAGTCGGGACTGTGGAAGAGCGAGTTCAGAAAAGGGAAGAAGGGATTGCCGGTCACGATCAAATTCTTCAGATACCAGGGTGCGGCCACGATCAGCGCTGCCCAGACAAAACTCCACAGGTCGCCCAGGCAGGGCTTGCTTTCCACCGCGACGTCGGCCGGAGGCTCGCCGGCCTGCACCGCCCGGTCAATGCGCCGAACGATGTCGCGTGTGCGAATGACCAGAACGCCTACCATGACCGCCGCGACATAAACAAAGAGAAAAAGCGCGGTGTACTTGATCCCCATCGCCAGACCGCAGAACAGCCCGATCAGCAAAGCGAGCCGGTGGGCATGCACCTCCAGCCGGTACCCCCCCAGCCAAGCGTTCTTTCGCCTTCGCTGGAACTGCTTGTCCACCCACAGGACAAGCGTGTAGAACGTCAACAGGTAATAGTAGGTCAGCCCCAGTTCGATGAAGGCCCACGAGGCCAGCAGCGGCACAAAGGGCGTGCAGGCCAGGATCGCTGCCGCGAGCAGCCCGGCTGTCGAGCTGTGCAACCTGCGCCCGAGGGCGTAAAGGGCCAGCAGAGTCAGGGCGAAGAAGGAAAAATGGAGCAGGCGACACGCGACGTCCTCTCCAAACACGAGCGCCAGAGTGTAAAGCATCTCGACGGTGAAGGGGAAATTGCTGAAGGCGCTGTCGCGCAGGTACACCCAGCCGCCCTCGGCCACATACCGGGCCGGCGCCGCGAGGTGGTAACGTAACGCATCCGATTGGTGCGGCGGGGCCAGGGCCGAGAGGAATCCCAGCAGCACCGGGATCACGATCAGAACCCACAGAGCGATGCGCACCGGGTCCCGGAAAGTTCTCCTCCGATTCTCATCGCGCTCGCGCCAATTCGCCGGGAGCTGAAAGGACCGGTACACCACTCGAATTTCGCCCGGCACGCACAATGCAGCCAGTCCCAATCCGATCAACACCCAAGGGAGGCGCAGCAGCCCCAGCAGAGCCCATAGAAGAGTCCCGTAGGCCAGCGTCCCAAGGCCCAGCCCCAGAGCCAAGCAGACTTTCTCCCCGGAAAGAATCTCCCCGCGCACGCTCTCTAAATCCTGCTCGCTGTCCTCCGGCGGCCCGTGCTCTCCCTGCTGAGAGGTGAAAAGGGGGAAAGTATCGTTGAGGTAAATGCCAAGAAAGCGAAGGGCTTTCATCCCTACCGAGTAGGCGAGGAAGAGAAGAAGCCCGGCGAGCAACACCGGCCTGAGGTGCCCTGCCAGCGGCCGGAGGAACTCCCCCCCGGCATAGGCCATCCCCACGCCCAGGAACAGGACGGCAAACGCCGGCATCCACAGAACCTTCCACCGAGTCGAAATCTGCGCCATCCCTGCGACGACCCCCCGGACTCAAGAGGCAACAGTCTCAGATGGAGGCCACCTTGCAGGTGGACTCCACCCCGCTGAAGAGTTAAGGCTTCAGCCTGCCGTATATCCCCTACGCCTCTAAGTCATTCTAGACATCGAGCCGACTTTACCGCCCGCCGATGACAATGTCCCGTTTCTCAGCCCCATCAACCTGGCGGCAGAACTCGGCGAAACGGGCATAGTCCTTCGGCTCGATGCGCTGAGGCGGAACGATGAGGGAGCGCGTAATGTCCAACTGCCCTCCCTCGACCCGGAAGATAAGGCTATAGACGCCGAACTCCGACACCAGGACGGTGTCTTGCGGCACTTCGAGAAAGGTCCAGCCGCTTCCGCTCGGCAATCGGACCGAGGCGAAGTAGGGCATCCACTTGGCCCAGCCGGTAAACTCCAGGGGATGTTCCCGCGTGGCGTCCCGCACAAGGTCAGACATCGACGCAGGGTCCAGAACCGGTGTGAGGAGATAGCGCTCGCCGGCCGGCCGAAGCAGCTGGGGGATGCGGCCTTCAAAAGCGAAAGCCAAGTGATCAGCGAGCTGATTCTCTCCAAATACTTCGGTTTGCTCGACCTGGATGCCTCGCAAATTGTGACCAATCGAGACATCCACCAGGCGCTGGCGCAAATCCGGGTTGGTCATCTGTTGGCGCAGGGCGGCCCGCGCCGCGCCCAGGAACGTCAAGAGGCCCTCGACCCGGGCCGCACCCTGCGGCTCCAGCTGAAAGCGCACCTCGCTGGCCATCGCCGCCCCCGGACTTTGCCCCGGATCGGGAACAGTGAAAAACTCCCCTCCCCGGCGGAGAACCATCGCATAGGTTTGACTCAACCGGGGATGAATCTCCTCCGGCGGCTGGTAGCGGCTGCTGAAATCAATCCAGCGGTCGCGCAGGTGTCCCGGTGTGCGGCTTCCGGATGGATCCTCGGCAGGCACATAAAGCAGCGTGCCGGAGAGGTAGTGCGGCGTGGGAATCGAAGGCAGCCCCTGCAACCACCGGGGGTCGTAGGAGAAAGCCACCTCGCTGCGCAGCCCCATCGCGCCGAGCAAGGCCTGAGCCAGCAGAGCGCGCTCCAGCGCTCCCCCGGAGCCGGTGAAGTAAGTATCGTAAATCGTTCGTCCCCCCTGGCCGCTTTCCTCGATTCTCTCCTGGACGTAGTTGTAGACCGTGTCAATCTTCTCGTCGCGCTCTTCGAGGTCCAAGGCGAGCAAGGAGGCCACCGCCTCGATCGCTTCCATCTTCTCCTGCCGGCCGAGCAGCGTCGAGCGGGCGGCGCGCTGGCCGACGAGAAAGTCCGGGGTGGTGCTGATACGCACCGTGTCCACGATCTCGGAAAGCGGGGGTTGAAAAGGCTCGCTCTTGATCCCTTCGACCTCATGGCGTTCCCACAGGTAAAGGGTAGCGCCGGTCGCCTCCTCAATCCGGGGCGCGAAATCGGCCGGGTGAGTCGCCGCGTGGAAAGAGAGGCCCGGGGGCACCCGCACGGCAAAGCGGCTGAGCAGCATCGGGTCGTCCTCGCCGCCGAAATAGAAGGTCTGGCTCTGAAAGTTCCGGCCGGGCGGCAGGCCGCGCGAGGCGGTCTCCTCGTAGGCAAAGTCAATGATGCTGCCGTCTTCGAGGTTAAACATCGAAATAGCCTGGTGGCTTCCCAAGTCCTGGATCGAGGTCGGCTCATAGGTCTGGCTGCGGTCGGGCGAGTAGGTGCGCGCCCACAGCAAGCGAACGCCGTCGCCGCCGGGAATCGTGATCTCGGCAAAGCGCTCCCGGCCTTCCTTGTTCTTGAGCAGAATCGCCTGATGCACTTGGGTACGGGCAGTCCCGTTGGGGAAAATCTCCATCACGGAGCTGTCAATGAGATAGACCGCGCCTGCCCGCCGCTGGGGAAGCCGGGCAAGCGCTTCTTCGTCAATCTCCTCGACCTGTACGTCGTAAGGGGTGTACCAGTCCCGGGAGATGGCGATCTCCGGCTGCCGGCTTTGCTCGAGTTCGAGCTGCCGAAGGGTTTCCCGAATGCGAATGGACTCGGGCGCGCGCTGCAAGGCTTTTTGCAGCGCCAAGGCCGCCGCCTCTCTCGCTTGGGTGAGAGCCGGCTCGCTTCTCTCGCTGTGGTGCTGTGGGTAGGTCCGCCGAGCCGAGGCGGACCCATTGCCCGGGATCGCGGGCCACGCTCGGCTCGCGTGGCCTACCTTTCTCTGGAGGAGATGCAGCTGAGCCATCTGGAAATACGGCTCGGGATCGGCCGGGCACTGTTCGGTCAGGCGATCGAGCTCCAAGAGCGCCTCGTTCCAGTTGTCTTGGCGCATGGCCGCCTTGGCCCGTTCGAGCTGAGCCTTGCGGGACAAGGGCCATCCTTCGAGGTAGTCGTCGAGAAACCGAAGGGGTTCTTCCTCTCGTCCGGTTCGCCGGCCCTGCTCGATATAACGCTGAAGCGCCTCCCAATCGAGGCGGCGCTGAAGTCCTTCCTTCAAATACTCGAAGGCGGCGCGTTCTCCCTCACTTTCGTTGAGAAGGCCGATCATCGGCAGGAGAGCACGCCCCTTGCCCGGAAACAATTCCAACGCCCGGGCATAGTCGCGCCTCGCCTCGATCCAGAACTGCTTCTGGCGATGGACACGGCCTCGCTCGATCCATAACGTGCAGGGCACAGGCAGCCCTCGGCTTTCGCGCTGCTCCAGGCAAGCCTCCAGGACCCGCTTGGCTTCATCCCAAGTTTGCCTGGACGCATGGTATCGAGCAGCCTCGACGGCGGCCATTGCATCCGCCGGAAACCGCTCGAGGGTTTGCTCGAAACGCTCTTGCGCCTGTTTCTCCAATCGGGTGCGGGACTCGGGCCGCTGTTCGGCCTGCATCCGGTAGGTTTCTCCCAGCACCCGATGCGCCAGAGCGAAGGAGGAGGCGCTTGAAATCAGCCGCTCGGCGATGGCCTCCGCCTCGGGCCAGGCATCATAGTTCACTGCCAAACCCCAATGGAGGAGCAATCGCTCAGCCGAAGGGGACGCCTCGGCACTTAGCCGGTCGAGCGCCTCCAGAACAGGAGGGACCCAACCCTCGGCTGCCCCGCCGGCTGTTGAAGTATCGGTTCGTCCGGGAGGGGACACCGGAGTTGCCGGCAGCGGGCGAATGTTCCAAGGCTCGCCATTTTCGTCTCGCAGCTCCAGAGAAAAGGACCAGGAATTCCCGCTCTTCAGGCTCTTCACCAGAATCCAGTTGGGGCCGGGGCGAAGCCGGCAGGAGGCTTGCAGGTGGCGGGCCAGCTGGAGGTCGGCCGCGTTCTTCTCCAGGAGGAGCGTCCCGTTGAGCCAGACCCGGACGCTGTCGTTGCTCGTGAGTGATAAGGTTCCGGGGCCGCCCTGCTCGACCTCGAACTGGGTGAAGGCGTAGGCCACGCCGCTGTGAGGATAGAGGAAGTCCTCAAAGTCGAGCCTTCCCAAGCGAAGGGGCGCTGAGAGATTTACCCGGCGGGTGGTCCATCCCTCGAAGCTCCATTCCTCGGCGGCCGGGTCCTCTTCGGGGCCGAAGCGCTCCTGCAAGTCTTCCGGGCCGAAACGAGCGAAAGGACCGGCCACCCACTGCCAGGTGGTGATTCGGCCAAGCAGACCGGCGGCCTGCTCGGCTTCCTCCCATCGGCCCAGGCGAGCCGCCAGCCGCCACACGCGCCGCGCCATGGCAAGGCGCTGAGCGATGGAGAGCCGCTCGCCGGCCTTGAGAATCCTGCCGTAAGACTCCAGGAGGGTTGCGTCCAGATCCACCCGGCGGGCAATCTGGTCCAGGAAAAACAGCAGCCCTTCCCACTCCTCGATGGTCAATGGCTCCGGCTGCGACAGGACTTGGAGCCACGTCTCAGCCGCCTGTTCTTCCTGCCCTTGGGCGAAAAGAACGAATCCTCGGCTTATCCCGCTGGAGGTATCGGTGGCTGCCCCGAGAGCCTCCAACGCCTCTTCGAACTGGTTCCGGCTCAACAGCTCCCAAGTCGAACCCCAGTCGCCCGTGGCGATACTCCGAGAAGCTGTAGCCCAGTCGCCCTCGGCTGGGCTGAGAGCAGGGTCTGCCTTCATTTGAGCCAACGCCGCCTGCCCGAGCGCCAGGAACAGGAGGGAAATGAGTAACACGCAAACTCGTTTTCGACTTCGATCCGGGCCGGCCAACTGATCCTCCAGCGATACGGCAGAGTTCCCGCTTAAACAAAACTCCTTTGACACAGCAAGTCATTATTCCACAGGCTGCAACGCTTTGTCCAGAGCAAGCGGCCTGGCGGCTGGTTTGCCGCTCGGTTGCGGGTATCCGGCATATTGAGAGTATCGCCGGATTGGAGTAAACTCCGCTTCTGGTGGTCTGCGCGAGAGAGGCTCTGAGGACAGGCCGGCAAGGGAAAGAGGTGCCCGGTGGCGAAGGAGAAGCGCTCGTTCTCCAGTTGCTTCTTTCTGGTGATCGCCTTGGCGGCGATCGGGATCGTTGTGCTCCTGGCGAGTATGGACTGGATCAAGGAGCGGCTCGGCCTGGAGAAACCCGATTCACCGGTGGGCCGTAAGATTGACGAAACGATTCCCCAGATCGCTGCCGTTCAAACTTATGAGGAACGAGTCAGGCCGGGGCTGCAACTGGTCGAAATGAAAGCGATCAAGGATGCTTACGCCACCTATTATATTCTGAACGACCGGTGGCCGGAGAGCCTCGAGCAACTCGTG
>Ga0209164_1004876_pt1 | contig 11722 bp, 8 predicted proteins | sample MTBNYHSulfiMetaG_FD_187458 | JGI IMG/M metagenome (GOLD analysis project Ga0209164, IMG submission 187458) | Enrichment culture microbial communities from rom New York Harbor, USA that are MTBE-degrading - MTBE-NYH (New York Harbor Sulfidogenic)... | ecosystem: Environmental > Aquatic > Marine >... | reverse complement strand
ACCGCAGGTCCCGGAAACTCACGGCCTGGTATTTCGTAGACGACAGTCAGCACACGATACGTCGCTGCCGCCGCAAACACGCCGACGATCACACCGAGGAGCTGGGTCATCACCTGCTTTCGGACGGATACCTTCAGCATGTAACCTGCTTTCAGGTCCTGCATCAGGTCGCCCGCCTGGCTGGCACCCGCGCTCGTAATCGCTGCAGCCATCAGGTTTGTGACCATCTTACCGGGTGCCAGGGCGCCGTAGACCACCTGAGTGATTTTGCCCATCGCGCCGACCGGGTTGATGTCTGTCTCACCCGTGGCACGGACCGCGATTGCTGCGATGAAGAGGGAAAGGAAGATCGCAAGCAGACCTTCCCAGATGGGAATCTGGAAGTAGATCTTGGCGAGGGTGACTGTCAGCAGCGAGGCGAGGGTCATCCCGATCACCCAGTACTTCATCGGGTAGGGGTCGGGCGCATCCTCATCCTCCGGCTCATCTCCGCCCGATTCATGCGCGGGACGTCTGGTCGCGGCACGCATACTGGTAAACGTTCGGATGATCGTTTTGTACTGCATGGCAAGACTGGTGAAACTGGAAGTGATCATCAAGGCGACACCGGTCCAGAGGACCCAGTTGAACCCGGCACGGTAGGGGCTTGTGGTGTCTGGCGGACGGTCGATCACGGCTACTGGCTGCGCCTCATCCTCGGGCAGCATCCCCGCCTCACGCAGCAGCTCGGCCGGTGCGTTAAAATGACGCAGGACATCAATTGTGCTGACCCCGTCACGGTGGGAGGCGACACGTTCCGCCCGAAGAATCGCATCTGACACCGCAACCTCGAGGTGACGGTTCGCACGGTCAGGTGAACGTCCCGCATCATATGCCGTTTGAACTTCAACCAGGGCATGATTGACCGCAGAGATGTCAGGCGCAACTTCGACAGTCCCGTTATTGAGGAGGATCGGGGTCATCACACCCCAGGCGATCAGCGATCCTGCCAGCAGGCTCCAGCCCACTTTCGGACCGATCAACACACCCGCGCCGAGCATCATCGGCGAGAGGTTAAGGCCGATCTGAAGCTGGTAAATCGGCACACTGAGGATTGCAAGGGTAGCGAGCCCGAAGTCATTGAAGGAGAGGTCCTCGACAAGCCCGAAACTTCCAGGGAAGGCGAGGTAGAGCAGCTTCAGCACTGCGGCGGAGATGCCCGCAATCAGCAGCACACGTGTCTTTTTCAACGCCTCTGCGCCGGAGGCGTACATCGCCTTAATCGTTTCCGCGGTAGCAGTCCCGGTCGGGTAACGGAGCTTTTCGGTGACGATCATCTGACGTCTCAGCGGAACCGCGAAATGCACACCGAGGAAGGCGACCGCCATACCCCAGATGACAAGCGACACGAAGGGGAGGGGCTCCAGTCCCTGGTTGAGACGGATCATTTCAAGGGCGGGGATCGCGGCGACAAACCCACCTGCTGAGGCCATGGTCCCCGAGGAGGAGCCCGCAGTTGCCGCGATCAGGTTCTCTTTGGAGTCGAAGGGGCGACGCATCCCGCGCATGGTGCTGAACAGAGCAAACGAGATCACCGCTGCGGTGATCCCTGCTCCAAAGGTCCAGCCGATTTTCAGGCCGATCGTTACATTCGAGGCGCCGATCAGGCAGCCAACGAACAATCCTGAGATAACGGCACGGAAGGTCAATTCCGAGGGGGTACGAATTTCCATGTGGACCTCTGGTTTGGATCGCCCGTATTCAAGTTTCGTCCAAGTTAGCTGCGAGTCGCACCCCTTGCAATCCGAAAGCGAGCACAAGGCGTTTGCCGTCATAACGGTTCGGGGATGAAATGTCTCGACAGGGGAGGTTATATCGTTTCTGCTCATTTATTGCCAGGGCAGCGGCTGACTGTCCCGCCTGAAACGGGTTGTCAAGTAGCGCCGAAAGACTTTGCTTCGCTCAACTTGATAGCAAGACCTCCACGACGATACGTGCGAGCAATCTTAATTTATTCGGATCCTCGCACAAAACTGTGCGGCGATCTCTGCCCACTCGGGTTGTCAAGATCGCTCGGAGGCCGAAGGTCTCCAGGGGGTGCCTTGACAACCAAGCAACAAACACTTTGTTGTAAGCCCTGCCTCAACACTGGACAGACCTGCCGCGACGCTGGAATCAGCTTGAGGGTGGTGGGGCGCAACGAGGGATTCTGAAATGAAGGCGTCTGCTCTGATTCAGCCGGAGCAACTCTTCATGCTTGTAAGCAGGGGTGTCCTGTCGGTATTCTCTGAGGCACTTATCCGAGGGAACCATGAAATCGAAAGAAGCAGTACGCAGCCCGTTGCGCGGTCTGATTGGCGGACCCTGGCTGGTTATTGGCATGTTTCTTATCTCCACGATCGGCCTGCTGCTGGCCGTAATGCGGCGAAGAAAGCTGCGCGCCAACCCGCCGGAGGTGGTGGCTGAAGTGGATTACGCCAAACTGGAGGGGGTCTGGTACGAGATCGCGCACATGCCGGGCTCGATCCAGAAGGACTTTGTCGGCACAACTTTTACGTTCAGCCCTGAAAGCCGCGGCGCAGTTTTCATGCGTACACACTGGTTCCTTGGCACGTTGGATGGTCCGGAACGGGAGTCCACCACTCTCCTTACGGCTCCGGATCCCGAACAACCCGGCAAGCTGAGGCAACGTCGCCGTGTCTGGCCACTCGCCAGCGATTTCTGGGTTCTGCAACTCGGACAGCGGTATCGTTATGCCGTTTTTGGTACTCCCGATCGGACGCGGTTATGGATTATGAGCCGTGAGCCGGACATTGGGGTGAAGCTTTATCAGGACATCGTGGCTCGGGCGGAGTTGGCAGGTTTTAATACGGAACGTCTTGTCGATACTTTGCAACCGTTGGAGGGGAGTGAGGAAGGGTCAGACTGACGAAACGTCGTCAGCGATCTTCCGCAAGCGTCCAGGATCGATCGTGCATCCAGTCAGGTTCAAGATCTGCTGTATCCAGAGTGCTGAAGAGGCACAACTGGCCATCCAGTACGGTGCCCATGCACTCGGACTCGTGGCCGCCATGCCGAGCGGGCCTGGTCCGATCGAGGAGGGGCGGATCGCGGAGATCGTCCGCAGCTTGCCGGTGGGAGTCGACACGGTCCTGCTCACCAGCCTCAGCCAGCCGGAAAAGATCGCCAGGCAGCAACAGCGGACTGGGACGAGCAGCATTCAGCTCTGCTCGCCACTGAATGAGGCGGCACGTGTCCAGCTTGCCGCCCTTCTGCCAAGTGTGAAGTTGATGCAGGTTGTTCACGTAATCGGTGAGGATTCTTATCTAAATGCTCTGCGCGCGGCTCGGGGGTCGCACTGCCTGCTGCTCGACACGGGCTCGCCGGATGCCAGGGTGCCTGTGCTGGGCGGGACTGGAAGGACTCATGACTGGTCGATCAGCCGAAGGATTGTCGAAGAGTGCGGAGTTCCTGTTTATCTCGCGGGTGGACTGCACAGGGGGAATGTGGCGGAGGCGATAAGGACAGTCCGACCTTTTGGAGTGGATGTATGCAATGGTGTGCGTGAGGAAATGCAGCTTGTCGAAAATCGATTGTCGGAGTATGTGGCGGAGATCAACCGTGTCAACACTGAAATCGTTGCGGAAGGCAGATGAGTAACGAGCTGCTGTTCTTCCTTATCCTGATCGCGGCCTTCTCCGTCGTACTGATCGGGTTGAAGCTGGGGCGTGAAGGGCTGCTCGCCACGGTGATCATCTTCACCCTCACCTCGAACATGTTTGTGGTGAAGCTGAGCCTAGTCTTCGGTGTGGTGACCAGCCTCGCGCTTCCACTTTACGCGGCAGTTTTCCTCGCCACCCATCTGCTTGTCGAACATTACGATCACCGTGACGCTTTCCGTGCGGTCTGGCTCGGCTTTCTCGCCCAGGTCTCGCTTGTCCTGTTCGGGTTTCTCATCAAGCTGGGCACACCTCACGGTGACCCTGGAATCTCCAACGCTCTTGGTACGATCCTCTCCTACCTGCCACGGATGGTCGTGGCATCCTTCCTCGCTTATCTCATCAGCCAGAATCTGAATGTTGCGCTGTTCCGCATGTTGAAGGAGAAGACCGGATCACGTCATCCAGAAATCCGAAACTTCGTGGTGACCGCGATCTCACAGGGGATCGACACGATCGTTTTTATCCTGATCGCCTTCTACGGTGTGCTGGGGAACCTCTGGTCATTCATCCTGAGCTACTGGCTTTTGAAGGTGCTTGCCGCCGCGATTGATACGCCTTTCATCTACCTCAGTTACCTGATTCTGGGGAAAGAAAGGAAATAGGAGTCCTCACAAGTATATGTACTGCTTCCTCTGCCCGGTCCAGTTGTCAAGTCGCGCCAGGAAACGTCACTTCGTTCCGCCTCCTGGCGAAACTGACCGCTGAATCCACGCACGGCCACTCTGGTGTATCTGAAAAAAGTCCGATTGAAAGTTGTTTGAGCCAGCCCAAAGTTCAAAACGTAATCAGATAGATGCCATCAGCCTGCTCGACAACTGCCTTCCTGCCATTCCCGGCGGCAGCATTGGTGGCGTCGGCGATCGTATGAGTCTGGCCCGATTGCAGGTTCATGTAGAAAAGTGTCCCAATCCCGCCGCCGCCGTCCCTGTTCGCAAAGAGGGTCGATCCATCCGCGCTGACCGATGGACGATAAGCGCGACTCAAAAGCGTGCTGACGGTTGCACCCGTGTCGCCGGGTGTCACACGGACCACATCCGCGCCGATGGAGGAGACAAGCTGGCTGGCGTAGATCACATTACGCACAGGGTCCCAGACAGCATCCAGCCCGATCCGGTCTGCCAGCTTTCGTACGAATGGTTCTGTCAAGCGGGTATAACGTAGTTCCAGCTCCGGATCAGAGGAATTGACCAGGTAGGCAAGATATTGGCCATCGGCGGATACTGCGGCGTGGCTGCCAGTCTGGATCAGCGTCTCCACGGGGCCATCTACACGGTGTAGCTTGACCAGCGAGCCTGCGGATGACGTGGCGACCAGGTGGTTGTTGTCAATCCATGCAGGGTCATGGCCCCCCTCCAGAAGGTTGATTGTGGTACCATCCACGACAGTGACAACCACCACACCACCCTGCAGGGATGGAGTGCTGAAGGCGACATACTCACCATTCGGGGAGGCGATATAATCATGGTTATGGCTTCCCTCATGCACACCCACCACCTCGCCGCCCATGCTGGCGAGGTAAATCCCTACAGGTCCGCTGACGGGAGGGTAGACAAATAGAAAATGCGTCTCCTCCGAATTCAGGAATCGTGGCGCCCTGCCGTCCTCCACGATCAGCGTTCGCTGAACCTGTAGTTGAGAGTCATCCGGTTCATCCTGGAATCCGCACCCTGCCAGCAGGCTGACCGTCAGGATCGTTGTAAGGGATTGAATCCAGGCCGCCTTACCGTACATAACGGATCTCGTACTCCAGTTCAACAGTACTTCCTGCGCCGATCGGTACATCGAAACGTGCTGTTCTCGCATCCACTCGAACCAGATCGACAGGGGCACCATTCAGGGTTGCTGAGGAGATGTCCCACTCGCCAAAAACACGTTCCAGGACCCGTACTGTAGCCAGCTTGTCGCCGGAGTTTCCAAGTGCGACGCGGAAAACCTGACTTGTTCCTCCCTGCCCATCTCGCCCCTCGCTGAGACGAGTGCGTTCGGCTGTGATGTCGAAAACCGGACCGAGGGTCAGCTCGACCTGTGAACCGGCAGGTGTGTCGTCCATGCTGTCCTCACCCGCGAAGAGCAGCCCAGTAATCCCCTTTTGGAACACTCTGACCACACCTGCCGGGATCGCTGAGTTGAGGGTGAAACTCAGCTTCGCTGCCACACGGTCGTCGTAGATGGTGGCATCGTACTCATATAATCTTTCCGCTGCCCGGGCTGAAACCTCCCCGAGTGGCTGAAAGGTGGTTGAGCCGAGGGTAAGGTGCCCGGAGGCGGGCATCTGCCAGTGACGCAAGTCGCCGGTTTTGCCTATTCCGTCAGCTTTTACCGCGCCGGGTTTGGGGTTGAGACGGTCTACACGTCGGCGATCGCCGGCGAGATGCACCTCGCCGGCGACAAGGTCGAGGGAGGCGTACTCGAGGACCATGCCGGTATTATTTGTGACGGTGAATCCGGGAAGAAAGCTGGCAGTCCGACTCTCCTGCACCACCTTGTGTGCGCCGTTCCATGTCAATCCGGTCGTGAGATAGCTGAGCTGGATGGTGCGTGCTCCCGCCTGCTTTGTCGTGTAATTCCAGAGGATGGAGGGTTCGGTCACAAGACCTGTGGGGATGGTCTCGATCGTCAACTCTTTGTCGGCGGCACTCCGACTCACCGGCTTGAGCCCACCTTCCACCTCGAGGAAGAGGTGCGATGAGGTGGCGCGACGCAGAATGCCGGTCAACGATGTCGAATCGCTCTGCGGAAGGCTCACCGTCTCACCGACACGGCTGGCCCAATACTTATCCAGGTCGAACAGGTTGTTGACAAATTGCAGTGAGCGAGTCGTGGCAGCGTTTCCTTTAAGCGTTTCGATCACCTCCGATCCCGCTACGACTCCCGGCGGCAAACTACCCAGCGCAACACTCCCCTCACCCTTGTCGAGCTGAAGGGATCTTGTTTCACGTACCAGGGTCAGATCGCGCGTGTAAATCGTGAGTGAGCGTTCGAGCACCTCTCCCGACGCAAGACAGGGAATGGCAATGGTCAACACTCCTGCGACAAGCAGAAATAGTAGCAGAGATCGGTTCAGAAAGCTCATGATTTCTCCCGGATACAGGTACCTGGACTGGTTGCTGGAAGATACGCATGAAGCGGCGGGGATGCTCGTTTTGCGACAGGGCAATCAGCGAAGCGCACAAGCCCCTGGTATCCCACGAGTGAAGTCTTGATAATCGATCTGCAAATACCTGGTGGTAAGCCCTTGTTTTATTGAAAACAAAGCTTTCGAGATGATGAAGTAAAAGCCTCTGGTGAACTGTCGGCAATTCCTCTATAGAACCCACCCGGCACATTTGTTTTCAACAAAACGAGGGTCGCTTCAAGTTGTTTGTCCTGTGGCTGTCAAGTTGCGCCGAGAGACCGCGCTACGCTTGCCTCTCAGCAGACTTGACCGTTGGTTTCACGCACCAATTCTCAGGAGGAGCCTGAAAGTAAAACCCGGAACCGAAGCGCAGGGCCAAACGGCACGCAGAGAAGTCACCAGGCTAAGCGGCTATGTTGGCGGTCGACGATCCCTTCCTCACTCCCCGCCTTCTTCCGCCTGATCCCGGTCCCGCAGCAGCGGAAACAGCACCACATCGCGGATACTTGTCCGGTTGGTCAGGAGCATCGTGAGACGGTCTACGCCGAGGCCGAGTCCGGCAGTGGGGGGCATTCCCAGTTCGAGGGCGGCGATGTAGTCTTCATCGAGGGGCATTGCCTCCTCATCCCCGCCGGCACGGTTACGTGCCTGCTCCTCGAACCGTGCCCGCTGGTCGGCGGGGTCGTTCAGTTCGGTGAAGGCGTTGGCAATTTCCATCCCGCCGACATAGGCCTCGAACCTTTCGACCAGGCGCTCGTCGCTGCGGTGTTTCTTCGCAAGGGGAGAGAGCTGAACCGGGTAGTCAATGATGAAGGTCGGTTTTTCGAAGGTCGGCTCGACCAGTTCGCCCATGATCTCATCGACAACCTTCCCCCAGCTTGCGCCTTCCGGGTATTGGACATGCTTCTCCTTCGCGAAGGCTTTCACCTCCTCAAGGGTAGCCCCCAGCAGGTTACGTCCTGTGACCTGCTCGATCGCATCGAAGAAACGGACACGGTCCCAGGGTGGGGTAAAATCGATGGTGCGGTCGCCGAACGGGACGACATACCCGCCGTGCAGCTCTTTGGCGATCCCGCTGACCATCTCCTCCAGCAGCTTCATGGGGAAGGTGTAATCCTCGAATGCCGCGTAGCACTCCATCATCGTGAATTCGGGATTATGGCTGCGGTCCACCCCCTCGTTCCGGAAATCCTTCGCGATCTCGTAGACACGGTTCAAGCCACCGACGATCAACCGTTTCAGGTAAAGCTCGTCCGCGATACGGAGATAGAGGTTTTTCTTGAGCTGGTTGTGGTGTGTTACGAAGGGCCGTGCGGTCCCGCCGCCATAAAGGGGCTGCAGAACCGGGGTTTCGACCTCGAGGAAACCGACCTCGTCCAGGTGCTTGCGTATCAGCGAGATGATTGTCGCTCGGGTACGGAAGATTTCACGCTCCTCCGGGTTGACAATCAGGTCGAGGGCGCGATTCCGGTACCGTTCGTCTGGATCAGCGAATTCGTGGTAGCGTTTTCCTGTCTCTGCCTCTTCCTTGACAACCGGCAGGGGGCGTATGCACTTCGCGAGGGGAGTCCACTCACGGATGTCCAATGTGCGCTCGCCCGTCTGAGTGACCATTGCAGTGCCACGCAAGCCGATCCAGTCCCCGAGGTCAACTGCATTCTTGAACAGGGAATAGGGGGTATTCGGTCCTTCGGCTCCTTCAGGGTTGATCTCGTCACGTTTCACATAGATCTGAACTCTGGCGGTGTCATCCTGCAAATGCGCGAAGGCAGCCTTGCCCATGACACGTTTTGCGGCGAGACGGCCTGCCAGGATTACCTCTTTCCCGGACTCGAAAAGGGTGTAAAATCCGTCCAGAAACTCCCGCACAGTATGGGTCCGTCGGAACTCGTAGGGGTAGACTTCGTATCCTGCCTGACGCAGTTGTTCGAGTTTCGAGATACGTGCCTGGATCAGATCGTTGTAGGTTTCCATCCTTCGCCTTCGTAGATGCGCGGCACACGTGGTGTCCAGCCGCAGAGAATCTCGTATGCAATCGTATCGGCTTTCGTTGCCAGCTCCCAGGCGCTGATGAACTCATCTCCATCCCCGCCGAGCATGGTTACCGTTTCGCCGATCCCGAATTTGTCCCGTCCCGTGAAAACCATCATCTGGTCCATCGAGATGTTCCCGACGATGGGATACCGTTTCCCACGGATCAACACTTCGCCTCGGTTCGAGAGTATGCGAGGGTAGCCGTCGCCGTATCCCATCGGCAAAGTCGCCAGCCAGCCATCTTCAGGGGCGGTCCAGGTGTGCATGTAGCCGACTCCCATCCCTTTCCGGACGCCCTTGAAATAGACGATCTCTGTCTGCATTGACATAGCGGGCTTCAACCCGATGCCGTTTTCGATATGTGCACCAGGCGGATACCCGGTGAGGGCAATGCCGGGGCGAACCAGGTTAAATCGTGCGTCCGGAATGTTGAACAGGGCCGAGCTGTTTGACATGTGGACACAGGGAAACTCGAGACCCTGCTTCCTGCAGCCGTCAAGCACATCCAAAAACTGTTCAAGCTGCTCATTTGCCAGGGTCATGTCCGGCCCCTGGGCGCGGACAAAGTGGCTGAAAATGCCCACCAGCTCGATGTTCGGCAGTCTGGCCACCGATAGAGCAAACTCAACTGCACTTGCGGCGCGAACGCCGATACGGTTCATGCCGGTGTCAATCTTCAGGTGGATACGTGCCTTGCGGTCGAGACGTGACGCCTCCTCGCTGATCTGCTGCGCCTTGAACAGGCTGCTGGCGGTGATGTCCAGGTGGTAATCGATGAAGTGCCTGGTCTGATAGCCGACCAACCCGCCAAGGACAAGGATTGGCGCTTCGATGCCGGCGTGACGCATCTGCACCGCTTCCTCAAGGAAGGCGACACCGAAAAAATCCACACCTTCATGCGCGAGACGTAACGCGACCGGGAGCAGGCCGTGACCATAGGCATTCGCCTTGAGGATCGCCATCACCTGCGCACCCACCGCCTGCTTGCGCACCATCTTCAGGTTGTGAGCGGTGGCATCCAGATCGACACGGAGATAGGTCGGCCGTTGACGGAACAACGGTGGGAGACGATGGCCGGAGTCCGGGTCATGCATGTCGTTCAACAGGACCACAGGCGACCTCGAAGGCTGGCGAATCGACTCAACATTTTGCTCTCCGACGCAACGGCGCCAATATACCAACTGTCCAGGTGTGAAAAGGTAGCGGAAAGAAAGCGACTGCATCCCGATGCCCGGGATGCCTACTCCTTCGCAGCAGCGTGTTTGTCCCGTTTCTGGCCCAGTAGAAACGCCGTCACGAATTCATGAATGTCGCCATCCATCACATCATCCACATTGCTGGTTTCAACCCCGGTACGCAGGTCCTTCACCATCTTGTAGGGATGAAATACGTAGCTGCGGATCTGGTTGCCCCAGGAGATATCCCCCTTGCTCTCCTCCAGCTCGGAGCGTTTTTTCATCTCCTCTTCCTGTTGGAGCTGATAGAGCCGCGCCAACAGCATTTTCATCGCGGAATCACGGTTCCGGTGCTGCGAGCGTTCAGTTTGGCAGGTGACAACAATCCCGGTCGGCATATGGGTAATGCGAATCGCTGAATCGGTCTTGTTAATGTGCTGACCGCCGGCGCCGGATGCACGGAAGGTGTCGACACGTAAATCTGCCGGATTGATCTCAATTTCGCCCGCATCCTCCACCTCGGGGTAGACGAACACACTGGCGAAACTGGTGTGACGCCGGGCATTGGAGTCGAAGGGGCTGATACGTACAAGCCGGTGAACCCCGATCTCCGCCTTCAGATAGCCAAAAGGATGGTCGCCCCGAACCTCGATCGACGCTTCCTTGATCCCTGCCTCCTGGGCGGGCTGGAGGTCGATGACATCGAAGTCGTAATCCTGTCTTTCCAGGTAACGGGTGTACATACGGAAAAGCATGTGCGCCCAATCCTGGGATTCGGTGCCACCTGCGCCCGGTTTGATCGTGATGATGCAGCCTTTGTCGTCATCTCGGCCGGAGAGCATTTTGCGAAGCTCGAGCTCCTCAACTTCACGTTCCAATTTGCTTAGCGCACGTTCTGCCTCCTCGGGCTCCTCATCGAAGAGTTCGAGGTAGATCTCATAGTCATCGACTTCTGAGGCAACAGTTTCAAAGGATTCCACCACGCGACGGTGGACCGATGCCGCTTTCAGCACTTTCTGTGCGTTCTCCTGATCATCCCAGAACCCTTCAGCGGCAGCTTGTTCGTCGAGACGTCTCACCGCTTCGCGGTGCTTCTCAACGTCAAAGGTACCCCCGGAGCTGAGTGATCTTCCCGCGCAGTTCTTCCCATCGCTCCTGCGCGTCTTGCCGGGTTATCATCGCGAATACTCCATCTGTTACAGTTGTGTGCCCGTGGGGTGCGTCAAAGATACACAGTCGCTTCGGAAGGCTCAATGCCGGATCGCGGGTTACGCTCCCGAAATCAGCACATTGGGAAGGGTGGACTTCGTCCTCGAGGGTGCGTAGCTTATGTCGTTTACCATGCAAATCTCGATGGAGTACTGCACATGTTCAGTCCTGCCCGATCGACGGCGTTCATTCCGATGCTGCTGGTCCTCTTCAGTTGCCTGCTGCTGGCAGGTTGCGCCGGGCAAACCTACCGTGACCGGGTAATACCGCCCATGGAGGAGGTCGAAGCGATGCTCGCCTTTATGGATGAAGACCTGCAACTGAGCCAGGAGCAGGCCATCCAGATTCGTGCGATCATTGTGGAGAACGCAGGGATCAAGCAGAACATAGGGCTACAGTATAGAGGTCGCCCGATGGATGTCCGTGATGCGCAGGGAGCACGTCTGGATAAATTTGCACGAAAGGTTGAGGCACTACTCACTCCCGGC
>Ga0209164_1004873_pt1 | contig 11726 bp, 9 predicted proteins | sample MTBNYHSulfiMetaG_FD_187458 | JGI IMG/M metagenome (GOLD analysis project Ga0209164, IMG submission 187458) | Enrichment culture microbial communities from rom New York Harbor, USA that are MTBE-degrading - MTBE-NYH (New York Harbor Sulfidogenic)... | ecosystem: Environmental > Aquatic > Marine >... | reverse complement strand
TGCACCAGCGCCGGACTACAGGCTCGCTGACCTGGACGCCGGTGCTCCGAAGAGCCGGATGTGAGGCCCACAAGTCCGGTTCTGTGAGAGCTGGGGGAGGGTAACCTCCCCCGGCTACTCGACATCTGCCTCAGCGAAGGCGCTCCCTCCGTTGGGGCAGATCCCTCCGCTCGCTCCGCTCGCGTTCGGGATGACATGGTGAGTGGAGTGCTCGCGTTCGGGATGACATGGTGAGTGGAGCGCTCGCGTTCGGGATGACATGGTGAGTGGGGCGCTCCCGTTGGGAATGACAGACATAGTGAGGCGGCTGTCTCTGTCCGAGGGTGAGATTGCGCCGGGCCTGGGGTGAGAATTCCGGCGCAGCAGATCGACCTCCGAGCCGAGAGGGGCGCGACGCGGCGGGCTCGGCTTCCGCCGGTGTGACACCCGGCAGCTGCCCGTACTACCCTGCTTGACGTGAGGACCGACTCCGAGTCGCCGACCCGGGGGCGACCCTGCCGGCTCGGCCGGGAGGACCTGCTCTGCGGCGCTGCCCTGACCCTGCTCGTGCTGGCGTTCTTCGCGCCGGCGGTCGTCGGCGGCGAGTCGTTCTACTTCCGCGACCTGCTGTTCAACCACATCCCGCGACGGCTGGCGGCCCTCGAGCTGCTCCACCGCGGCGAGCTGCCGCTGTGGAACCCGTACGTGAACCTCGGCGAGCCCTTTCTCGCCAACCCGAACAACCTCCTCCTCCACCCTTCGGGCCTGGCCTTTCTCGTGCTCCCGGTCCATGCGGCGGTTCGGGTGGCGGTGGTGGGGCAGGTGCTGCTCGCCGCGCTGGCGCTGTACGCGCTGCTCCGCCGATGGCAGGTCCGTCCGCTGGCGGCACTGGTGGTGAGCTCGGGCTTCGCCCTGTCGGGGCCGCTGCTGTCGCTGGGCTGCTTCATGAACGGGCTGTCGTCGGCGGCGCCCGCGGCGCTCGCGCTCCTCGCCGCGGATGTCGCCGCGCGAGGGTCGCGACGCGTGGGCACGCTCCTGCTGGGGGCGGTTTGGGCGCTCCAGGCCACCGGCGGCGAGCCGGTCGTCGCCCTCGCTACCGCGGCGCTGAGCGCCGGCTACCTGGTGGTGATGACTCCCGGCGAGTCGTGGCGCGGACGCCTCCGGGGCGGAGCGCTCCGGCTCGGTGCGGCGGTGGCATGGGCCGGCGGCATGTCCGCGCTGCAGCTGCTGCCCACGCTGGACCTGGTCGGCTCCACGGCACGTGGCGAGGGGCTGGCAGCGGCCGAGATGAGCGCCTGGTCGCTCCATCCCGCGAGCCTGCTGGAGAGCCTGGCCCCGGGTCTGTACGGCGAGGCGACCATGGCCGGGACCCCGGCCTACTGGGGGCAGGCGCTGCACCATCGCGGGATGCCCTACATCCTCTCAGTGGGGCTCGCGGCCCCGGTCCTGGTGCTGGCCGCGGTGGGTGTCCTGGTCCGTGACCGCCGAAGCCGGTTCTTGAGCGGTGCGGGCCTCGGCTTCCTGGTCCTGGCGCTGGGCCGCTTCACGCCGCTGCTCGGCCTGGTCATGGCGACCGTGCCGTGGGCGGCGGTGGCGCGGTACCCGGTGAAGCTGTTCTACGTCACCGGTCTGTGCCTCGCCGGTCTGGCCGGCCTCGGGCTCGAGGCCCTGTTGTCCGGCAGGCGTCCCGCCGCACTGACCTGGGTCATGCCGTCCACCGCCGCGGCGCTCGGGTTCGCCCTGGTCGGGGCCTGCCTGGTGCCGCAGGCGCCGAAACTCGGGGACCTGGCGTGGCCGGTGGGCGCGGCTGCGGGCGCGTTGGGACTGTCCGTCATGTCCACCGCCCTCCTCGGCAGGGGGGGACGATCAGACCGGGTCGTGCTCCTCGTGCTCCTCGGCGTGACCGTGGTGCAGCTCTGGCCCGCCCACCGGGGCCTCAACCCGACGGCTTCCGTGGAGCGACTGAGCGGGACGCCCGATGTGGTCTCCACGTTGAAGTCAGACCCGGACCTGGCACGAGTCCAGCGCCGGTCCACGCCCGGTGGGCTGGGGCTGGCCAGCCCGGAGCGCGGCACCCCTTTGCCCAACCACCTGCTCAACCGCGACAGCCTCCACCCCAACGTGGGCCTCATGTGGGGGTTGACCTACGGTCTCAATGCCACGACGGACGGGCTCGACTGGCCCGCTGCCCGGCTCTTCGGGAGCTTCGCCGAGTCGCTCCCGTTCGCCGACCGGGTCCGGATGCTGGGCATCGCGCGGGTGTCGCACCTGCTCTCGTTCGACCCGCTCCCGGGGGGGATCGTCGAGCCGGCGGCCAACCTCGAGGTGGGGGCGGACCGGCCGCTCGGGGTCTTCCGCAACCCGGCACTCCTCCCGCGGGCGATGGTCGTGGGACAGGCGGCTCGCCGCGATGACCTTGCCCAGGCCTGCCGCGACCTCGCCCGCCGGGACTTCGACCCCAGGCGCACGGTGATCCTGTCCGGGGCGGAGCCGGGCGCAGGAGGGGCCGGCCCGACCTCGACCTGTAGGGTGGTGGAGGACCGCAGCGACCACGTCGTGCTCGAGGTCGAGGCCGACGGGGACGGATGGCTGGTGCTCCTCGACGCTTTCGCCCCGGGCTGGCATGCGGCGGTGGACGGGAGACGGGTGGAGATCCTTCGGGCCGACGTCTGCTTCCGGGCGGTGGCGGTGACGCACGGGTCCCACACGGTCGTTTTCCGTTACCTGCCGTGGTCGGTGGCGGCCGGGGCGGTGCTGACCGCCCTGACCGCTCTGGCCGCGCTCTGGGTCGTGATCGGTGACAGACGTCGGGCGGGTCGCTGAGGCTACTCACGGCTCCAACCGGTACCCCACACCGCGCACGGTGATGAGGTGTCGGGGGCGGGCCGGGTCGTCCTCGAGCTTCTGGCGCAGGGAGAGGATGAAGTTGTCAACGGTGCGGGCAGTGCCCTCGAAGCCCCACCCCCAGACCCGGTTGAGGATCGCCTCCCGGCTGAAGGCGCGGCCGGGAGAGCGGGCGAGGAGGCTCAGGAGCTCGAGCTCCCGGGCCGAGAGAGGGACCGTGTCGCCGCGGACCGTGACCCGTCGTGCCGTCAGGTCGACCTCCACGTCACCGAATCGGAGGGTAGAGGCGGTCCGTTGCTCGGCGCGCTGGCGACGCAGCATCGCCTCCACCCGGGCGATCAGCTCGGGCAGCTGGAAGGGCTTGGTGAGGTAGTCGTCGGCCCCGACCTCGAGCCCCTCCACCTTGTCCTCGAGCTGGTCGCGAGCGGACAGGATCAGGACCGGCGTGTGGACCTCGCGGGCGCGCAGCTCGGTGAGGATGTCGAGCCCGTCGGGGCCCGGCAGCATGAGGTCGAGGACGATCAGGTCGGGGTTGGAGTCGAAGGCGGCCCGCATCCCCTCGTGGCCGTCCGCGGCGGTGACCACGACGAAGCCGCGGAGACGGAAGTTCAGCGCCAGACCTTCGCGCAGCGCGCGGTCGTCCTCGACGACCAGGATGGTCCCGCCGCCGCCCCGTTCCGACGGTTGGCTCACGGGGCCTCCGCCGGGGTCGCCGGGAGGGTCACGGTGAAGGTGCTCCCCCGGCCCGGCTCGCTGTCCAGCCTGATCTCCCCCCCGTGCTCGTGGACGAGGTGGTGGACGATGGCGAGGCCGAGGCCGGCCCCGACGGCGCGCTCGCCGGTCGGGGAGTCGACCCGGTAGAAGGGGTCGAAGACCCGCTCCAGGTCGGTCGACGGGATGCCGATGCCGTTGTCGATCACCGCCACCGCCACCAGCCCCGTGCGGTCCTCGGTCGCGACCCGGATCCGCTTGTCGTCGCCGGTGTACTTGTAGGCGTTGACGAGCAGGTTGAGGACCACCCGCGACAGGGCGTCGCGGTCGTGAGCCACCGCCTGCTCCGAGGTCAGCGCGACCTCGAGGTGCACTTCCCCCGGGGCGACCATGCGCTGGAAACGGTCGACCGCTTCCCCCACCGCGTCCCCCACCGGGCCCGACCGGAGCTGGAGCTCGGCGCGATCTCGGGCCAGGGCGCGCCAGGTCAGCACGCGCTCCACCGTGGCCTCCAGCCACTCGGTTTCGCGGACGATGATGTCGAGGCTCTGCCGGGAGGTCTCGGGGTCTCGGTCGAGGGCCCCGGACTGGAGGGTCTGGGCGTACATCCGGATCGCCGCCAGCGGCGTGCGCAGCTCGTGCGACACGTTGGCGAGCAGGTCGGACTGGAGGCGGGCGAGGCGTGCCCGCCGCCCGAGCAACACCACGGCCGCGATCGCGCTGCCGGCCGCCGCGGCGGTCAGCGAGACCACCAGGACCCCGATCAGCAGCTCCTTGGTGCTGGAGCCGATGACCAGGGCCACGATGCCCACCGAGGTCGACAGGATCACCGGCAGCAGCACCCCCACCGAGACGGTGATGATGGCGCCGCGCAGGCTCAGGGCCCGGCGGAGGCGGTGGGCACCGGTGGCCATGGGTGGAGTATGGCGCTGGCACCCGGGGGTGGCAAGTCGATCGGTCTCGGTGACCTCGCTCTGGGTCGACGCCAACGTGGAGTTCGTCGACGCGTACCTGGCTGAGGTCGCGCGGCGGCACGACGAGCCGGTCGCCTCGTTCGACTGCGACTTCGACCGGCTTCGTGTGCGGCGCGTCGAGCCCGGTTCACCCGCGGTCAGTTGACCGGGAAGCCGAAGTACCGGTAGACCCTGGTGCAGGCCGGGCAATGGCGGACGTGGCGCCGCCAGCGGCTCACGTACTTCGAGCGGGAGGACTCCCCCTGCAGGATGGAGGGGCTGACGTGGCCCGCGCGCTCCTTGAGCGCCGGCACGCCGCCGAAGCGGATGGCGAAGCCCGGCTCGAGGATCCGAGCCATGAGCTGGTCGATCCCCATGCGTCGGGTGCCCGCGGTCAGCGTCAACGCGGTCATCACCTCCTACTTACTCCCCCCGGGCCTCCGACGCAAGCCCGGGGCGGTTCCGGAGAGGCGCAGAGGGTGACCGGGGACACCGGATGGTGGGGTCGAGGCGCGTGGCGGCAAACGCGCGAGGACGACGAACGCGCCGCCAATGACCCGTCATCCCGAACGCTGCTCCGAGCGGATGCGAGGGGCAGCGGAGGGATCTGCCCCAACCGCGGGGGATCTCTCCGCTCCCCGCTGCCGGCCGCCCAATCCCGGATAACGGGCCGCGGGCTGCAGGCGGCGGGTTCCGGGTGACGGGGAGCGGGGGCGGGGTCGTCGCAGTTGGGTGCCGTTGGGTGCCAGGTTGGGTGCCAGGCCCGAGATAAGTGTGATAACCTCCGCTGGCCCCTACAAGCGCAGAATTGGAACCCGACTGGAGCTTTGAGTTATCACACTTATCGCGGGCCTGGCACTGGTCTGGTCAGTGCGGGGGCGAGATGCGGATCATCAGCATGATCCTCGACCCCGCCGTCATCCGCACCATCCTTGACCATCTCCGCAAGAAGAGAGAGATTGACCCCAGAGCGCCCCCACACGCCACGGGCTCGTTCGAGGCAGCGTCGTGACCCGTCGTCGCCTGGATCCATCCGCCCTACCGGGATCAGTCGACCTCGAAGGCCGTCAGCTCCACCGGCACAAAACTGCAACCAGTGGCGCCGATCTCGCTGATGTCGAGAGTGTAGTCGCCCGAGTTACCGGACCAGCCGTCGACGACCAGGAAGTAGTCGGTCCCCGGGGTCGGCGAGAAGGTGAGGCTTTCGGCGCCGCCGGGCCCCGCGGAGTCTCCGTAGGCGATGCAACTTCCGGCGGGATCCGCGCAGTCGGTGACCACCCAGACCGCGGCGTCCCACGCCGAGCCCGGCGTCTCGGTCACGAACAGCGAACAGGCGACATCGACCTTGATCCGGTAGACCACGTCGGGCCCGGTGGGGAAGGCGACGCCGAGGCACGGCCCCGGTCCCACAAGGTTGAGGGCATTGCTCGCGCCGGCGGTCGTGCCGGAGTCGGCAAACGGCAGCGCGCCGACTTCATACGTAGCCGCAGCACAATCATCTCCGGGCAGCCGCCCGTCGGCGGCGCTGGAAAAAGGCACGGCGGCGATCAGAATCCAAGTCAAGAACACGGTGAAACGGTGCATGGTGTTGTCCTTTCGGCAGGCCTGAAGTTGACCGAGCGGTTCCCGGCACATCGGTTTGGCCCCGAACCCGTCCGTCGCGGCTATGGCACGGTCACCGACCATGCAGAGGTGTTTCCCCGCTCGAAACCGTCGCCGAAGAGCACCAGGGCCGCTTCGGACCACTCGTCGGCGCCGAGGTCGTAGACGCCGACGCCGTTGGGTGCGGACGGCAGGTCGGTGCCCCTCGCTTCCGTGTCGACATCGCTGTTCTGCGGCGTGTAGGTGAAGGTGTCGCAGTAGTCGATGGCCGGCGAGCCGAGGTCCAGGTGGAAGTCGCCCGCCGCCGGGTTGCGGAGCTGGGGATCGGCGACGGTCACGAGCGTCCCGGGGTTCGCCAGACCCAGGCTCGAGGCCACCAGCAGGCAGTCGTAGAAGTGGGTGGCGCCGTTGACCCCGCCTCCCCAAACCAGCGGATCGTTGATGATGCTCGAGTGGATCCGGGTTTCGGTAGTGTCGGTCTCGTTCGAGTAGAAGCCGTACCCTGCACCGCCGCCGGTGTTCCGGTCGCTGGTGACGAAGGCGGCGCGGACGAAGCTCCCGCCACCCTGTTGGATGACGGAGGCGCCGATGTTGCCGGCGACCACGTCTCCCTCGAGCAGCAGCTGGCTGCCGGCGCCACCGACCCGGGCTGCCGAACCGAAGTCGGCCCTGTTGCCCTCGATGTAGGTCTGGCGGATGTCGGCGACACCGTCTCCCTCGACGAGCACCGCGCCGCCGCCCGCGGTACCGTTGGCGATGTTGCCCGAGATCCGCGAGCAGCGATCGGCGGTGTGGCACTCCGCGCCGAGGGTGCGCACGGCGCCGAACGAGCCGCCCAGGCTGACCGCGACACCGCCGCCGAGATCGCCGGCAGTGTTGTTGGTGATCCACGAGTCGCGGGCCACCACAGTGGACTCGCTGACATAGACGCCGCCGCCGTTTCCCGCGGCGATGTTGCCGTCGACCAGCGCCGGGCGGCTCGGGCTGCCGTAGAGGTTGACGACGCTCGCGTTGAAGGCGGCGATGCCGCCGCCGAAGGTCGCGGTGTTGCCGGTGATGCCGCGCAGCGGACCGCCCGCGAAATCGTTCATGGAGCATGTGACGAGACCGACGCCGCCGCCGAACCAGGCCGAGTTGTCGGCAACCAGACCGGAGAGGAGGACGGTGCCGCCGTTGACGCAGTAGATGCCGCCGCCGGCGCCCGCACCGCCGACCGCGCTGTTGCCGATCACACCCGTGCTCTCGGTCACGGTCAGGATCGCGCCGTCGCTGCCGTCAAGGGAGATCCCGCCGCCGTAGTCCCGCTGGTTGCCGGTGATGAGGCTGCCCTGGATCGACACCAGGTTGGCGCCGGTGATCACCACGCCTCCCTCCTCGCCGCCGGAGATCACGAGGTTGACGAGCTCCACCGAGCGGGTGCCGTTGACCGTGCCCGAGATCTCGACCACCGGGTTCGACGACCCGCCGGCGCCGGACACGGTGGTCTGGCCCCCGCCGGTCGGGTCGCTGCAGCTCGAGTAGCCGCCGATGAGGCTCACCGACTGGTTCGAGATGACCACGTGCTGCGCCGTGTAGCTCTGGTCCGAGGCGAGCCTGATGACATCGAGGCCGGGTCCGTTGAGGGCGGAGAGAAGCAGCGCGCCCGGGATTGAGTTGGAGCTGCAGTCCGCGGTCGCGCCGACGGTGAAGGTGGCCGCGCCGGCGAAGTTGGCCGCGAGGATCGCGAGGCCGTAGGCCAGGACTGCGGTGTAGCGGCGAGTGTTCGAAGAAGCTGATGGCATTGTTTCCTCCCAGAAACTGATCGCGTTCGACAGATAACGGCGCTCGACCTGCGAATGCGTTACGGACCCGTTCTCATCAATGGGAGAAATGCGCCCCAAACAGTGGAGATCTCCGTTCATCGCCGCCGCTGCGCGGATCAGCCTGAGATCACGAGGCGGTAGGTTTCGAGCTCGCTCCAGTCGGCGCCGCGACGGCCGTCGACCACCAGGCGCAGCTCGCCGGCCCGAACGGCGCCGAGGGGCAGCAGCACCGTGAAGTCGTCGGTCGGTTGAAGGACGAGGTTGTCGGCCCGCCAGATCTCCGTGCCGTCGTCGTCGATGACCCGCAGCCGGTAACCGTCCAACCCGGTTTCGGCGCCGGCGGCGAGAATGAGAGTGGCAGCTTCGGTTCCGAGGGCGACCGACGCGGGCTCGAATCCGCCGCGCAGGGTGAAGCTCGTCGGAAGAAGCTCGACGACCGGCAGGTTGGCGAGCGGCTCTGCGAACGCTGGGGTCCGCTCGGTGAGCGCCTCGAGCTCGGCCGAGAGGGTCTCGATCCGAGCCTGGGCAGCGGCGAATCGACCCCGCTCGTCGTCGTTCACCGCCAACCGATCTCGGGCCCCGACCCTGAGCCACGAACCGAGGAGGGCCGTCAGGCACACTCCGGCGACCAGCATGGCGGCGATGGCGATCCCCCGCCACTGCGTCGCCCCGCCGCCGACGGGCCGGTCCCGCACCGGCACAAGGGCCTCGAGGGTTGCGGCCTCGCGCACCAGAGCGGCCTCTTCTTTGCAGGTCGGGCAGGCGGCGACATGGCCGGCGAGCGCTTCGGCGCCGGCGATGTCGTCGCCCTCGGCCCAGGCGGCGAGCAGGGAAGCCGGAGGATGCGCCGACATGAGCTCCCACGCCGCGGCGGTCTCGGCGAGCTCGGCGCGACAGGCGGCGCACCCTGCCAGGTGTTCCACCAGGCCGCGGCGCTCCTGGTTGTCGAGCGACCCGTTGAGCAGCCACGGGAGAAGCTCGGTCGCGGTGGTGCAGTCCATTCTCATCCTCACCTACTCTGGCGCTCGAGCCGGGAATTCGTTGCACTCGAGCCGGCGCCGGATCTCCAGCGCCCGCCGCCGGCACCGCAGCACGCGCACCCGCAGCGTGCCCGCCGCGATCTCGAGCGCCGTCGCCATCTCGGTGTAGCTCCGGCCGTCCATGAGCAGGCGCCACAGCCGCACACAGTCCTCGGGCATCTGGTCGACGATCCGCCGCGCGAGCCGCCACACATCGGCCGCTTCCACCGCGTCGGCCGGGCTCGCCGGCGACTCGGGCACCGCCTCGTCGACGAGCTCGGTCCACCGCCACCGGCGCCGCGCGCGCAGCCGATCGAGGCAGGTGGTGACCGCCACCCGGCGGACGTAGGCCTTGAGCGAGCCGCGGCCCTGGAAGCGGCCGCTCCCCAGACTCTCGGTGACCTGCAGCGTCGCGTCGGCCACGGCATCCTCCCAGTCGTCGCCGAACCGCCAGCGAAAGGGCCACGCCGCGAGCCGGATCCAGGTCACGACCGCATCGACGGCCATCCGGTCGCCGGTGAGGAAGTCTCTGACCAACGTCGACTCCATCGCCTCAAGATACCTCGGCCCGCGAGGAATCGTGAAACCGTCCGCAACGTTGAAGTTGTCGTGAGACTGCAGCTCGTTCTCATCATTACGGCATCCTCGACGGTACTCGCCGGCGTAGGGGACACCATCCCCGCCGCAGAACCGCCGGATGTCGTGGCGGTGCGGCCTCAAGGTGGGGACCTTCTCGTCAAGCAGGAAGCGGAGGCTCTCACGACCCGCGCGTTCGCGGTCATCGAGGCCGGAAACGACGGCCCGAGCGGCGAAGCGATCCTGCGCGCACGGGACGATCTCCGCCGCGCTGTCGCGCTCTGGGAGCAACTGGGAGACCAGCGGCAACTGGGCCGGTGCCTGCACGGGATCGCCGAAACCAGCGCCACCGTCAACGACTACGAAGCCGCGGCGACCGCGGCGGCCGCCGCCGTCGACATCGCCGAGACGACCGGCGACCGCGAGCTCCTCGCCCTCGCCCTCGGCGATCTCGCCATCGTTCTTCTCGAGCAGGGCGAGAACCAGGCGGCAGAGCCGGTCTTCCGCCGCGCCGCCGACCTCGCCGAAGAGCTAGGCCTCGACAGCCAGCGCCACACCATGTTGCACAACCTGGCCTCGTCCTATGCGGTTCGAAATGCCTATCAGGACGCCCTGGACACCCATCAGGAGGCGCTCGCCATGGCGCGCGAGGTGGGCCTCGCGGACAAGGAGCTGTCGTCGCTCATCGCCATCGCGGCGGTCCACGGCAAGCTCGGCGACGCCGACCGCGCCGGCCGGCGGCTGCAGGAAGCGGTCGCGCTCGCCGATGAGGACGGCGACCGGCGGAGGGAGGCCTGGGCGCTGCGCGAGCTCGGCGCGGTCCAGGTCGAGCAGGAGCTCTTCGACGAGGCCCGGGACTCCTACCAACGGTCGTTCGAGATCCGCCGCGACCTCGGTGACCGGCGCGGCGCCGCCATCGTCGTCAACCAGTTCGCCACCCTCGAGCGCACCTTGGGAAACCCGGAACGCGCCCTCGAACTCTACCGCGAGGCCAACACCATCGCCCGCGAGCTCGGCGACCCGCTCGGCGTCGCGGTCACCCTCGGGAACATCGCCCGGGCGCTGCTCGAAACGGCTCGACCGGCCGAGGCTCACACGGCTCTCAACGACTCGCTGGTCATCTATGACGACCTCGGTCTCGCCCGCAACCGGGTCGCCGCGCTGCGGTCCATGGCCGAGGCCAGTCTGGCGCTCGGCCTGCCCGGTCGCGCCCTCGAAGAGGCCCGGACCGCACTCGACCTCCTCGAGGAGATCCGCGGCGAGCTCGCCGACCCCGATCTCCGCGCCCGGTACGTGGCGCCGCGCCGCGAGATCTACGTGATCCTGGCCGAATCGCTCATTGCCCTTTCTTCAGACGGGCCAGAACTGCCGACCTCCGAGGAGGTCTTCGCGACCTCCGAGCGGGCGCACGCCCGAACCCTCCTCGAGCTGGTGAAAGAACGCTCCCCTGTCGATGAGAGCAGCGCCGATCGTGCCCTCGAAGCCCGCCGGAAGGTGGTTCTCGACGAGCTCAGCTCGGTGGAGCGGCTGCTGCTCTCACCCGGGCTCGAGCCCGCTCGACTCGCCGAGCTCGAGGGGCTCAGGCTCGAGCTCGACGACGACCGCCGCGACATCGAGGCGTTGCTGCGCCGCCGGTGGGCCCGGGCCCGGGAGGCGGCGCCCGACCTCGACCGGCTGCAGACGAGGCTCGGGGAAAAGGCCGCGCTCATCGAGTACCTGACCGGTGACCGCGCGACGGTGCTCGTGGTGGTGACCGACGACGCGGTGACCGCCCACCTCCTGCCGGGCGCCGGGGAAATCAGGGACCTCGTGGAACCGCTGCTCGAGCTGCTCGAGCGCCCCGGCCGCCGGGATCGGGAACGCCTACACCGGTCGACCGCCGCCGTCGGGGAGCTCCTCCTCGGGCCGGCGAGAACCCAGCTCCAAGGGCGAGACCGACTCATCGTGGTCCCCGACGGCGTGCTCCACCTGCTGCCGTTCGAGGCGCTGCGCCTCGGCAGCGGCCCCGGCGCGGTGATCGACCGGTGGTCGGTCAGCTACGTGCCGTCGGCCGCCTTCGTCGAGTTCCTCGGCCACCACCACGGACCGGACGGGGACAGGCGGAGCCTGTTCGCAGTCGCCGATCCGACGCTGAACCGAGGATCGGGGAACCCGGCGGATCCGGGAACCGAAGCCGGTACGCCGGTCCTCCGCCAGCTGGCCGACGGCCGCAGCGTCGACGACCTCCAACCCCTTCCCGG
>Ga0209164_1004871_pt1 | contig 11731 bp, 10 predicted proteins | sample MTBNYHSulfiMetaG_FD_187458 | JGI IMG/M metagenome (GOLD analysis project Ga0209164, IMG submission 187458) | Enrichment culture microbial communities from rom New York Harbor, USA that are MTBE-degrading - MTBE-NYH (New York Harbor Sulfidogenic)... | ecosystem: Environmental > Aquatic > Marine >... | reverse complement strand
GGCCGTCGGCGGCGGCGTAGGTGGTGAAGAAGGAGAAGGCGTTCCACAAGGGGAGCATCACGGTGCGCACCACCTCGCGCACCCCCTCCTCGGAGAAGCGGAGCGGTTCGGCGCGCACTACCGGGGAGTTGATCAGATAGGCGCGTAGGGCGTCGGCCCCGGTGCTCTCCATGAGCGTCAGGGGGTCGGGGTAGTTCTTGAGGCTCTTGGACATCTTCCGCCCGTCCTCGGCCAGGATCAGGCCGTTGACCACGCAGTTGCGGAAGGGGGCCCGGTCGAACAGGGCGGCGGACAGCACCAGGAGGGTGTAGAACCAGCCGCGGGTCTGGTCGAGCCCTTCGGCGATGTAGTCGGCCGGGAAGCGGCGGGAGAACGCCTCGGGCTCCTCGAAGGGGTAGTGATGCTGGGCGTAGGGCATCGACCCCGACTCGAACCAGACGTCGAGCACCTCCGGCACCCGGGTCATGGTCGTCCCGCACTGTGGGCAGGGGAAGGTGACCTCGTCCACCACGTGCTTGTGGAGGTCGGTGAGCCGCACTCCCGACAGGGCGTTCAGTTCGTCTATGGACCCCACGCACACCTGATGGCGGCAAGAGGGGCATTCCCACACCGGCAGGCAGGATCCCCAGTAGCGGTTGCGGCTGATGGCCCAGTCGCGCGCCTGGGCCAGCCAGTTGCCGAAACGGCGCTCGCCTACGAAGGAGGGCACCCAGTGGATCTCCCGGTTGAGCTCCACCATGCGATCGCGCAGGGCTTCCACTCGCACGAACCAGGTGGGTATGGCCTTGTAGATGAGGGGGGTGCCGGTGCGCCAGCAGAAGGGGTAGGAGTGCACGATGCGGCCGCTCTGCACCAGGGCCCCGCGCCGGTCGAGCAGGTCGAGGAGCACGGGGTCGGCGTCCTTCACCCGGAGCCCCTCGACTTCGGGCACGGCCGAGGTGAATCGGGCCTCGGCATCGAGGGGGTCCACCATGGCGGCGATCCCGGCCTCCTGCAGGGCGAAGAAGTCGGCCTCGCCGTAGGCCGGGGCCATGTGGACCAAGCCGGTGCCCTCGTCGGTGACCACGTCGGCTGAGGCGATGACCGCGAAGGCCCCGCGGGCGCGCTCGTCGGCGAAGTAGTCGAAAGGCGGGCGATAGACGGCCCCGACGAAATCCGCCCCGGTGGCCTCGGCGGCGGCGTGGAGGTGATGGTCCGGCCAGTAGGCATCGGCCCGATCGGCGGCGATCCAGTAGCGGCCGGCGTGCCCGCTCAAGGGGGCATCGATGCGGAGGTAGCGCACGTCGGCCCCCACGGCGACGGCCAGGTTGGCGGGGATGGTCCAGGGAGTGGTGGTCCACACCAGCAGGTAGTCGCCCGGATGCACCGGTCCGCGTCCTTCGACGACTTCGAAGCGCAGGGTCAGCGACGGGTCTTCGACGTCGCGGTAGTCCATGTTGGCTTCGAAGTTGGACAGGGGGGTGGCCGCCCCGTACGAGTAGGGCAGCACCTTGAAGTCGCGGTAGATGAGGCCCTGGTCCCAGAGGCGGCGGAACACCCACCAGACCGACTCCATGAAGCTGAGGTCGAGGGTCTTGTAGTCGTGCTCGAAGTCGACCCACCGGCCGATGCGCCGGGTATAGGCCTGCCACGACTCGGTATTGGCGGCCACCCGGGCCCGGGCCGCCTCGTTGAAGGCGGCCACCCCGAACCTCTCGATGTCGGCAGGGCCGGAGAGGCCGAGCTCCTGCTGCACCTCCATCTCGATGGGCAGCCCGTGGGTGTCCCAGCCGAAGCGCCGCACGACGCGATGGCCGCGCATCGTCCAGTAGCGCGGCACCACGTCCTTGAGCACTCCGGCGAGGAGGGTGCCGTAGTGGGGGCTGCCGGTGGGGAAGGGCGGGCCGTCGTAGAAGGTGAACTCGCTCTCCGGCGGGCGCATCTCCACCGAGGTGGCGAAGGCATCGATCTCGTCCCAGAGGCGCAACACCCCGGCCTCGAGGGCGGGGAACGAAACCTCGGGTGGGACCCTGCGGAATGCCTTGTGCGTTGCCATCGCGTCCTCGGTCGGCTCGGTGGTCGTCGCCGCCGGGACGGGCGGGGCCCGCGGTACCACCCGGCTTGCCGCCCCGCAGGGCGGCCGCTCGTTTGCCCCATACGGAGGGGTGCCGGCGGGTTCTACTGGGGCTCCGAAGGGCCGGTTCTTCCCGCGGCTCGGGGGTGATGTCCGCTCCGGGTGCAGGCGCCGGCCTCACACCGTCTGCCGGCTCGCTGGGCCTCAGGCCCGGGCGGCGCGTCCCCGTCGTCGCCGTGGCCCGGGATGGTAGCCGGGGCCGGCCGGCATCCCGGCCGGCGCGGCGCCGTACGATGGTCGAATGGATGATGCCAGGGCCGTTCTCGCCCCGCACCCCGAGGGGGTGCTGGTGACGGTCTGGGTGGTGCCGGGGGCCTCCCGGGAGGAGGTGGCCGGCATCTACGACGGGGCCCTGCGGCTGCGGGTGGGCGTGCCGGCCGAGGGCGGCAAGGCCAACCGGGCGGCAGCGGCACTGGCGGCTCGAGCGGTAGGAGGCCGGCGGGGTGAGGTGGTTGCGGGGCACTCCGCCCGGCGCAAGGTGGTGCTGGTGTGCGGCGTGGGCCCCGAGGAGGCCGGGGCTCATCTCGCCGCCCGGCTGGCGCGGGGGTGATGCCGGGAGGGGCGTGCTAGCCTGCCCCGTCCCAGGAGGTCCTGTGGCGCGAGATCTGGCCAAGTCCACCCTCGATCGGTTCCGCCGTAGGCTCGACGCCGAGCGGCAGCGCCTGCTTTCGGTGATCGCCGAGATAGAGGCCGAGCAGGAGGAGATCCGTCTGACCGAAACCTCCTCGGAGCGCAGCCCCGACCCGAACACGGCCGAGGGAGGCTCGCTGGCCTTCGAGATGGAGAAGGAGCTCTCCCTCGCCCGCAATGCCGGCGATCTGCTGGCCCAGGTGGAGGAGGCCCTGGGCCGCATCGGCGCCGGCACCTACGGGCGGTGCATCCAGTGCGGCAAGGCCATTCCGGTGGCTCGCCTCGACGCCTTGCCCTACACCAAGCTCTGCGTGAACTGCGCCGCCAACCACCGGTGAGCGCCCGCCTCCTCGCCTGCGTCGTCGCCGCCGCCATCGTGCTGGTGGACCAGTTGACCAAGTGGTGGGTAGTGGCGGCGATGCAGATCGGGGAGACCCAGTCGCTGGTGCCGGGAGTCGTTTACCTGCAGCGCGTGGAAAACTCCGGAGCGGCCTTCGGCCTGCTGCCTGGGGCGGGGTCGTTCATCGCCCTGGGGGCGGTGGCCGCCGCCGTGGTGATAATCCTGGTGGTGCATCGCCTCGAAGGCCGCCTGGAGACGGTGGCCATGGGCCTGGTGCTGGGTGGGGCGGTGGGGAACCTCATCGACCGTCTCTTCCGCGGACCGGGGCTGCTCGACGGCAAGGTGGTGGACTTCCTGCGGTTCGATTTCTGGGAGTCGTTCCCCGCTTTCAACGTCGCCGACAGCGGCATCACGGTAGGAGCCGGCCTGGCCATCATCGCCGCCTTCGTGCTGTCCCGGAAGCCGGCCGCAGATGCCCCGGCAGACGGCTGAGGTCCCGGCCTCCCTGGCCGGGGAGCGGGCCGACAAGGTGGTGGCGGCCCTGGCGGGGATCAGCCGGACGCTGGCCCGCCGGCTGCTCGAGGAGGGCCGGGCCACCGTCGACGGCGCCCCGGCTTCCCCCCGGGAACGGCTGCAAGCGGGGGCTCGGGTGGTAGCCGACATCCCGGCCGCGGAGGTGCTGCAACCCGACGCGGTGCCCTTCCAGGTGCGCTACGAGGACGAGCACCTGGCCGTCATCGACAAGCCGGCCGGGGTGGTGGTGCATCCCGGAGCGGGCCGGGGCGGGGCGGGCACCCTGGCGGCCGGCATCCTGGAACGCTGGCCCGGCATACGGGGGGTAGGCGAGGAGGGCCGCTGGGGCATCGTGCACCGCCTCGATCTGGACACGTCGGGGCTGCTGCTGGTGGCCCTCAGCCAGGCGGCCTTCCCGCCGCTGCGTCGCATGCTGGCGCACCACGAGGTGGAGCGCACCTACCTGGCCTTGGTGCACGGTATCCCGGAGGCACCTACGGGGACCATCGAGGCCCCGCTGGGCCGCGATCCGCGCCGGCGCGGCCGGGTGCGGGTGGATGCCCAGGGGAGGTCGGCCCGTACCCACTACCGGGTCCGCGGGACCTGGCCCGGGCCGGCCCTGGCTCTGCTCGAGATGCGCCTGGAGACCGGGCGGACTCACCAGATCCGGGTGCACTTGTCGGCCATCGGCCACCCCATCGTGGCCGACCGCCGCTACGGGCGAGACGACGGCCTGGCGCCTCGGACGTTCCTGCACGCCTGCCGGCTCCGCTTCACCCACCCCGTGACCGGGGCGGAGGTGCAAGTGGAATCGCCGCTGCCCGCAGACCTGGCCGAGGTGCTGACTCGGCTGGGGGAGCGGGCAGGGGGGTAGGCGGTTCGGTGCCGCCGGTGGAGAAGGGTTGCCTCCGGTGAGGCTCGGAGAGGGCGCTTCCTGACGTTGTGGGGGACTGCCTCCGGCCTCCCATCCGGGTGACGGGCTCGGCGCAAGGCCGCGCTGACGAAGTAACCCGAGCCTAGGGTGGGGCTAGGAGTCCTCTTAGGGCGACAGGGCGGGGAAGTCGGGGGTTCCGAGGGGGGGCTCATGATCCTGTTGCCCCGGCCAGCCTGCCGGGGGCAGAGGCAGCTCCTCCGGGTCGGGGGAGTTCCGCGGCGGCTGGCTGCCCATCCGGCTGGCCATCTGAGTACCCATCCGAACGGCTCTTGTGTCAGTGACTCTGGGTATCGTGCTCGTGTGAAGATCCTGCTGATCTTCGACGTCGAGCTCCCTATCCTCCACGCCGTCGCTGCATGAGGGTCCCTTTCGCGCTCCGCCGTCTCTGGTTGCTGGTGCGCGGGGCTCGCGCCGATCGCGATCGACCCGACCTCGACCACCTGGCGGCAATCGACGACCCGATGGACTTCGTTTGGGCGATCCTCCCCCATGTCGCCCGTACGTTTGCTACCAGCATCCTGATGCTCCCCGCAGCCCAGGCCCGGACGGCCGCAGTGGCCTATCTCTACTGCCGGATGCTCGACACCTACGAGGACCTGGGCGACGTCGATCGTGAGGCCGCCCTCGAGATGTTCGCGGCCCGTATGAAGACGCTGGAGCCCCCGCCGCCGGTGCCGACGACGGCGGCCAGGGACAACCGGGACCGCGTACACGTGCTCCTGGTCGAACGGTGCTCGTTGGTGGACCGCGTGTACGCCACGCTGCCGGGCGCCGACCGGCAAGGTGTCGCCGACCTGGTGCAGGCGATGGCCGGCGGCATGGCCTGGTCGTTACGACGGTTCGCGGAGCAGGGCGGTGTGCTGGTCGACGCCGAGCAGCTCAGCCGCTACTGCCACTGCGTCATCGGCGAACCCATCTTGTTCACGCTGCAGTTGGCGGGGAAGGCCGACCTCACCGCCGAACAGCGCCGCGACGCTCTCGCCGCCAGTGAGCTGATCCAGATTGCCAACATCACCCGTGACGTCGAGCGCGACTTGGTGCGCGGCATCGGCTACCACCCCTCGCTGCTCCCCCACCTCGGCAGCACCGACGCGGCCGGACCCGTCAGAGAAGCACGCCGCCAACTCATGGCCCATGCCCTCCCTCATGCTCCTGCCTACACGCGGTTGGCAGAGCAGATCGCCCCCACGCGGTTCAGCCTGGCCCGCGCCTCAGCAGTCCTCATGCTCCTGCACACGGACCGCCATTACCAGTGGTGCGCCCGCCGGATTGGCCGCCCCGACTGGCGAGGGCCCAACCGGGCCGGCACGATCGTTCTCGTCTCGCTGCTCGCCGCGTTCTCGCGCCGGTGGTCCCACCGGGTGATGCGACGAGTCGAGCGGGACTTCCTCTCGGCGGCGCGGTCCATCTAGATGAGCGCGACAGTCGCGAAGCTTCACCGGCTCAAACCGCGGGTCTCCTGCCTCATCCCGGATGAGGGCTCCATGACATCCAGGCCACCGGCGGGCTCGGCTATCCGGAGGCGGCGACCCCGAACCTGAACAGGACCACCTCCACATGGCGGGTGTTTCGCCTCGGAGGATTCCTGAAGGGCCGCGCTGACGCCGGTGACGTCACCGCCCCCTGGGCCAGCGTGCGGGAATGTCACTGGAGCGCTGGAGCGGTTGGGTCAGGGGGACGAAGGAGCCCAACGCCCCTCCCTGTGGGTGCGCGGGCCGCTCAGGACGGTCCTCTACGAGCCCGGCATCCGGGGCGGCTCGACTCCCTGGTCGCTGCCGTTCCCCTGCTCCGCCGGATCGGGCGGCCTGCGTCGCAGGCTGCGCCTTTCCGACCAGTACCCGATTGCCCCGCCGCCCGCGGCGCCGACCAGCACCAGCCAGACATTGGCAACGCTCGTCGTGGCAGTGACGATGCCTCCCACCACCCCGCCGGCGAGAGCGCCCACACGGAGGCCGTTTAGCGGGTCATACGGTTGCCGGCCCGGCGGAAGGCGGTCACGCACGATCCTGAGCGTACCCGGCACTCACAGCTGTGGGGCCCACGCCGATGTCTCTGAGCCAGCCCGAACCCAGCCGCGCCGAGAAGGAGACCCTAGAGAGGTTCTCGCAAGAGTCCCGAGGAGCTTCTGACCTCACCCTCCCCTGAGGTGGGATGACCTCATCTGAGCGGCGGGTGTGGTGGTCGGGGTTCGTGTCGTACTCGGGTGGTACATGGGTCTCATGTGCACCGAGGTGGATTGCGCTTGTGAGGCCCTGGCGGAGAAGCCGCAGGGCCGGTCGCCGGCGGGTCTGGGTGACGGTCTGCGCCGGCTGGCCCGGCTGCGGGCCCGCACCGACGCCCGCTACGCCGCTTGGATCGCGGAGGCGGAACGCACTCACGCCGCGGAGACGGAGGGGTTCGGGTCGACCAGTGAGTGGCTGGCCGTCTTGTCGGGGGAACCCGTGCCGGTGGCTCGCCGACAAGTAGCCGTGGCCGAAGCGCTGGAGCAGATGCCCGAAGCCAGGGCAGCGTTCGCTGCCGGGGAGGTGTCCGAGTCGAAGGTCAGGCTGTTGGCGGAGGCGCAAGCGCTGGCCCCCGAACAGTCCCACAAAGATGCGGCTTCTCTGGTAGCTGCGGTGGCCGGGGCCTCGCCTCAGCAGGCACCGCAGGTGGTGGCCTGCTGGAAGCGGGAGGCCGACCCGGAGGGGGACGGAGGTGCAGGCGGAACGGCTTCATCAGCAGCGTCGGCTGCACCTGTCCAAAGCCTGGTCGGACATGCTGCGCCTCTCAGGTGAGCTGGACCCTGAGAGCGGGCTGATCGTCCAAGACGCCATTCGCTCTTTGGCCGAAGCAGCCAACCTGGACCCTGGAGACACCCGTGCTCCGGCGCAGTGCCGGGCCGACGCCCTGGTGGAGGTCTGCCGCCGCTACCTCGACGGCCACACCGGGGGAAGCACAACGCGCATCACATCCAACATTGGGCCGACGGGGGCAGAACCGACCTGGCGAACTTGCGACTCCTATGCCGCAAACACCACCGCGACGCCCACCACCAGCCACACCCACAACGGGAGTAGCCGGCGGGCGCCGGGACCCGGGCTCAGCCGAAGAAGGTGCGGGCGACGGCGAACAACTCGGGGTCCACGCCGCGGGGCTCTACGCAGGCTTCGGCCAGAGGGACATCCACGATTCGAGCGCCGCGCAGCGCCACCATCACCCCCCGCTTGCCGTCGGCGGCGAGGTCGGCCGCCGACGTCCCCAACCGGGTGGCCAGGACGCGGTCGAAAGCGGTAGGCGTGCCCCCTCGTTGCAGATGACCGAGCACAGTGACCCGAGTCTCGAAGCCGGTCAGCCTCTCGATGACTGGGGCGATCTGATAGGCCACACCGCCGAGGCGTTCGAAGCCAAAGATGTCCTTGGCGTGCTCCACCTTGGCCGGGGGCTCCACGCCTTCGGCCACTACCACGATGGAGTAGTCGTGGCCGCGGCGGTGACGTCGCCGAAGCACGGTGGCCACCTCTTCGAGGGGGACGGGGTACTCGGGGATCAGGATGGCGTCGGCTCCTCCGGCCAAGCCGGCGTGGGTGGCGATCCACCCTTTGGTGCGCCCCATGACCTCCACCAGGATGACCCGGTTGTGCGCTTCGGCGGTGGTCACGAGGCGGTCGATGGCGTCCGTGACGATCTGCACGGCCGTGTCGAAGCCGAAGGTGAAGTCGGTGGCGGCGATGTCGTTGTCGATGGTCTTCGGGACGCCGACCACGGGGAAGCCGTCTTCGGCGAGGCGCAGGGCGGTGCGCAGCGTCCCGTCGCCGCCGATGACCACCACCACGTCGATGTCGTTGGCCTCCAGGGTCCGGCGGACGCTCTCGTAGCCGTCGCCGTGGACGATGGGATCCTTGCGGGAAGTGCCGAGGATGGTGCCGCCGCGTCCCAGGATGCCGCGCACCGCGTCGCGGTCGAGCGGCCGGGTGCGGCCTTCCATCAGCCCCTCCCAGCCGTTCAGGATGCCGACCACTTCGGAATCGCCGCGCTCGACCGCGCGGGCGGTGACGCCGCGAATGACGGCGTTGAGGCCGGGGCAATCGCCCCCGGCGGTGAGGACCCCGATCACTGACACGGCGCCTCCTCAGGGCAGGCTGGGCAGTCAGGGGGGATTATCACACCTCGCGACGAGCTTGCCCGGGGTTGGGCACGAGCCGTCCCGGGCGGCCCGGGCTCACGACCGGGCTCGGCCCAGGTGCATCGGCCCCTGCTCAGTAGAGGAACATGGGCTTGCCGGGGACGTGGCGGACCCGGGGCCGGTACTCCTTCGCGTCGTACAACTCGTCCACGTCGACCCGCTTCACCCCTTCCCGGGTGACCGAGATGGGGACGTTGGTGTAAGTACCCCCACGCAGGGCCACCATGCGCCCGGAGAGGCCTTCGACCGCCAAGTCGGCGGCCATGACGGCGTAGTTGGTGGCCACCATCAGGTCCAGGGAGTCGGGGCTCCCCGAGCGCATCAGGTAGGCGATCTGCTGGTAGATGATCCCTTCCCCGGTGATGGTGCGAAGCATCTCGCCGGCCTGCTGGCCGATGCCGCCGAGCTTGCGGTGCCCGTAGGCATCTTCCTCGCCGGAGAGGACCATCTCCCCACCTTCGAGCACGGCGCCTTCGGAGATGGCCAGCATGGCGTAGTTGCTGGGATTGGCCCGCTTGTCGGCGACGAGCAGGTCGGCCAGGCGGTTGATGTCAGCGGGCACCTCGGAGATGACGGCCCGGTCGACGCTGGCCAGGTAGCTGGTGACCAGGCAGGTCTCGCCGCTGTAGCGGCCGAAGAGCTCCACCACGGCGATGCGCTCGTGGGACCCCGAGGCGGTGCGCAGGTTGTGGATGAACTGCACGCTGCGGGTCACCGCGGTGGAGAACCCGATGCAGTAGTCGGTGCCGTGGACGTCGTTGTCCATGGTCTTGGGAATGGCGATGACCTTGACGCCTTCGTCGTGGAGGCGCAAGGCATAGGAGAGGGTGTCGTCGCCGCCGATGGCGATGACCACTCCGATGCCTTGGGACTCGATGACCTTCAAGGCATGCGGGGTGAAGTCGTAGGGGGGCTCGGCGCCGGCCGGGGGCGTGAGGAAGTCCGGTACCGCCTTGGCAGAGACTCGGGCCGGGTTGGTCCGTGAGGAGTGCAGCACGGTGCCCCCGCTGCGGTCGATGGTCCGTACCGCCGCCGGGTCCAGGGGAGTGAGGTGCTCGGCGACCGACGCCGGGTCGTCCGGGTCGGTGTTGAGCAAGCCTGCCCAGCCGCGCCGGATGCCGACCACCTGGTGGCCGGCCTCGGCGGCGCGCAGCACCACGGCCTTGATGCAGGGGTTGAGCCCGGGGACGTCGCCACCACCGGTCAGGATGCCGATTCTCACCACAGCCTCCTCAGCTAGTCCTCAGTTGGGGCGTCGGCGCCCCAGTTGCGCTGGCGTCTCGTATGCGGCGATGAACTTGCGGTAGGCGGCGCCGATGGCGGCGGCCGCCTGTCGGCGGGACAGGGTCCCATCCTTCCAGGCCGCGACCCCATCCCACCAGATTGTGCGCCCGATGGCGAACCCGGCATAGCCGGGGACGGCGGCAGCCGTTCGCAGCCAATGCTCTACCCGGGCCTCGTCGGCCCCGCGCCCCAGCACGACCAGCTTGACCCCCCGGCGCCCGCCGCGCTGCGCCAGGGCGGCGACAAGGGCGCACTCCTCGGAGGTGTCGATGCCTTCGATCTTCCAGACGTCGGGTTCGATGCCGGCTTCCTGGATCTCGCATAAAGCTTGGAGCATGAGGGCGGGGCGCAGGTGGGCGTCGTAGGCGGCGGGACGGCCGCCGACCAATTCCAGCTGGCGGGCAGTGGCGGGGACGATCAACTCGAGTAGGTACTTGCGGCCCTGCCGGCGCAGGGTCTCGCCCAGGAGGCGCAGGCGCCCCGCCTGGAGGTGCTTGACCCCGGGGTCGTCGGCGGGGTTCCAACGCACCAGGGCCTTGGCGAAATCCGGGGCGAGGCGCTCGAGGTGCGCGGCGAAACCCTCTCCGTACTCGAACTCGAAGACGTCCCGGCCCGACTTCTCTACGGCGAGGGCGACTGTTACCCCGGCGCCCCGCGCCGCTCGGGCTACGGCCGCGCCCATTTCCTCATCCACCAGCACCCCGGCGGCGGCAGCCGGGGCCCCCTCGGCCAGGGCGACGCCGAGGCCCTCCCAGATGAGGGATTTGGCGGCGACGAGGCGGTCCCGCTCGGCCGAGGTGGGGGCGCGTCCGCGAATGCCGAAGAGCGATTCCTTGAAGCTCGTGCGGTGGTCGAGGGCGAGGATGAACAGCGCCCCCTCGTGTCCCAGGCTCATCGCGACCCCGCGGCGGTAGTCGGTGGCTGCGGCGGGGGAGTCTAGGGGGCGAGGTGGTGCTTTCCCGGCCGGGGGGGTGCTCCCGACGCCGTGGGACGGCGCCGCGGGCACGGTGGTAAGGTGCGGGGGGTCCTTACACGTTTGTAGTTCGGGAGCCGAGGTGCGTCCGCCGGGCTTCGTTCACCTGCATCTGCATACCGAATACTCCATGCTCGACGGCGCCGGCCGCATAGACGACGTGGTGGCGGCGGTGGCCGCCGACGGCCAGCCGGCGGTGGCCGTTACCGATCACGGGGTGCTCTACGGGGCGGTCGATTTCTACAAGGCGGCGGTGGCCGTCGGGGTGAAGCCGATCATCGGCATGGAGGGCTACCTGACCCCCGGATCCCGCTTCGATCGCCCGCCGCGGCGCGAGGACATCCGCTACCACATCACCCTGTTGGCCGTCGACGACCGGGGCTATCACAACCTGGTGAAGCTGGCCAGTCGGGCGTTCCTGGAGGGCTTCTACTACAAGCCGCGCATGGACGTGGAGTTGCTCGCCGAGCACTCCACCGGGCTCATCGGCACCACGGGCTGCTTGGGGGGCCACGTCCCCCAGTTGCTCGCCCCCGAGGCCTACGACGAGGAAGGCAACGTGGGGGTGGCGCGCGATTTCGAAGGGGCCGCGGCGGCCGCAGCGATGTATCAAGACATCTTCGGCAAGGAGAACTTCTTCGTCGAGATCATGGATCACGGGGTCGCGGCCCAGCAGCGGGTGCTTCCCGACCTCCTCGCCGTGGCCCGGCGCATCGGGGCGCCGCTTCTGGCGAGCAACGACTGCCACTACACGCGGCGCGAGGAAGCCGAAGCCCACGACG
>Ga0209164_1004864_pt1 | contig 11756 bp, 8 predicted proteins | sample MTBNYHSulfiMetaG_FD_187458 | JGI IMG/M metagenome (GOLD analysis project Ga0209164, IMG submission 187458) | Enrichment culture microbial communities from rom New York Harbor, USA that are MTBE-degrading - MTBE-NYH (New York Harbor Sulfidogenic)... | ecosystem: Environmental > Aquatic > Marine >... | reverse complement strand
ACCCGAAAAAAAGGCAGAACACGCAGTATGCCACCACCGAAGAAATCCCGGCAGGGATGATCACCTCGGATTCGAACTCCGGGTCACGGTACAATACCTCGGCCGCGAACAGGGCCCCTGCCAGGGGAGCCCTGAAGATGCTTCCCACCCCCGCCCCCATGCCTGCCGCCATCATGATCCGGCGCTGTCGGTCGGACAGCTTCAAGCGGGTGGCCAAAAAGGATCCGAAACCGGACCCGATCTGGGCGATCGGGCCTTCACGGCCGCCCGATCCACCGGAGGTCAGGGTAATGGCCGATGCGATGGTCTTGAGGATCGGGATCCTTCCCCGGATGAACCCGCCCTTGTTGTGGTACGCATCGATGGCCGCATCGGTGCCGTGGCCTTCCGCCTCAGGGGCGAAGGTATAGACGAGCCATCCGCTGACAATGCCTCCGAGGGCCGGGAGGAACAAGAGCATCCACCGATTGAAGGGGGTCTGGGTGGGCGTGAAGAGGTGACCCTCTCCGGCCGGGGACGGGGGCCGGAAACCGGCCAGTTGATCCATGAGGAAATGAGACCCCACCTGGCAGAGGAGTTGAAACACCACCGATCCCAGGCCAGCGATAAGTCCTATCAGGACAAAATAAAACGCCCACTTCCCGGCAGTGGAAAGCGTGACCGAGCCGGCTTTCAGTGCTTTCATTTCAGGCCACAGCCTGGCGTTCATTCTATGGATCATTTTTCTCTTGAAAGGCGCGAGGCAAAAAAACGATACATTTTAACCTGAGTTGGATGCTCGCGTTGGTTATAATGGGCTCACGACAAATCGTCAAGTCCCAATCCCCTATTTGTCCCGGAAACGGCCATAATGATAGAGCGTTAACCAATGGCCTTTCTTTGGCAGTCCACCAGCAGGTCCCTGTACCTGAGGTTGGGGCGGATGGACATCACATGGGTGAATCCTCTGCGGATCAGGACCGCATTCATCATCCCGCCGTCGGGGAGAAAGAGAAAGAGATAGACCAGGCGCCTGCCGCCTGAATCGACCTTTTCCCGGTCATACTCCAGCCTGACGGGCATTCCCGCCGCCATTTTCCCGTTGACATCTCGGGCCGCTTCGGCCATAACGTCACTCCTGCCCCCTCGTGATCGAGCTCGGACGTGTCGATGCCCGGATATGGAACCCGGGTCCCGTTTTCAAGAAGAACCGTGTCGCCGTCATAGACGTGCATCACCTTATGATACGATGGTGCGGTCGATGACGGAAGAAGTGTCGCCAGGGCGACCCACGTGATCGGCAGAACAGATTTTCGAGATACCCGTGTCGTTCTCTTTTTTAAATTTCCCATAATCGAGCTTTTGAAATTGAAATATGACTATAATATGTAAAGCTAATATCCTTTTGCTTACTATTCATTATTAACAGGTTTTTTTATTGACTTTAGACTTTTCTGGTATTAAAATTGTTGTTCAAGAGGTATCCTTAAAGTCTATGGATATGAGGACATCCGTCCCATTTATACGAATCAAGAGGAGCGTGTTATGCCAAAGATAATGACCACGAAAGAAATCGCAAAGTATTTAAAATTGCATGAAATTACCATCTGCAAATATGCGGCGGAAGGGAAGATTCCGGCCATTCGGATCGGAAGGGTCTGGCGATTCGACAAGGATGCCATCGACAGATGGATCAGCGGTGAACGGAAGGGTTAAGGCCATTGGCTCTCGATGAAACTGCCCTGGATCTTTTGGGGACATCGTTCTCAACCCCTAAATCCGCAGTTCCGGTTTGTCCGGGTTATGTATAGAGGAGATAGGGTCTCCTCCATTGGATATAGGTTTCGAGCTCAGGCAGCCATTTTTCCCTCATGAGTGAGATGGATTCGCCGGACTCGAGACCGCGTCGCAGGGATACACTGCCCATGATCAGATCAATGGGCTTTTTTTTGAATTCATATTCATAGGGAGGTCGTTTCCACTCAAACTCCCGTGGATGGACCTCCATAACGGCCTTCAACAGGGAGAGCGAGGCATAGTAGGGCTGGTAGGCGTGGGGATCCACGACGTGTATCATAAATCCACGGCAGACGCTCCCCACCCACTTGTGGAAGGTGGGACGGAAGAGGTACTCCTGGAGAAAACAGCCCGCAAGGGCCTCGGGGGGAAGACCTTGTCGGATCGCCTGTGTGTCCAAGTAGGGGGCGCCGAAGATCTCAAAGGGACGGCAGGTTCCCCTTCCTTCAGAAAGGTGGGTCCCTTCCCAGATGACCTGTCCCGGATAGACGCATGCGGTATCTGGAAATGGCATGTTCGGAGACGGCATCACCCATCGGAGCCCGGTATCCTTCCACAACATGGGCCGACGCCAGCCCTGCATCGGGACGACCGTCAGGTCGCAATCCAGCGCCCATGCATGGTTAAAGACAAGGGCCAACTCTCCCATGGTCAGGCCGTGACGCATGGGGAGCCGATAGGGCCCGACAAATGAATAGAGCTCCGGTTCAAGGAGGTTCCCCTCCACCACATCTCCCCCCAACGGATTGGGGCGGTCCAGGACAACGACCCGTTTCCGGTACCTTGCCGCTGCCCTCAGGCAGTTGAGGAGGGTGGAGGCAAAGGTGTAGATCCTCGCTCCCACATCCTGAAGGTCGATGATCAGGGTATCCAGCAGGTCAAACATGGCCGACGTGGGGTCCCTCGATTCGGCATACAGGCTGAACACCGGGATCTCGAGCGTTCCCTCGCGGGAATGGGGGGTCTCCACCATATTGTCCTGGTCTTCGCCGCCATAGCCGTGCTGGGGCCCGAAAAGGGCCTTGAGTTGACCTGGAAACAGGTGCGAGATAACCTCTCTTGCACTCGTCAGGCGACCATCCAAGGAGGCCTGATTGGCAAGGAGGCCCAGTCGCTCACCCTTCAGCGGTTTCCACTGTCCCGCACCTACGCGGTCGAGCCCGGTAAGGACAGGGTTCATTTTGAACAGATCCTCCACTAATGCGGGCCACCCCCGCAACCCAAGGGCGCCCAGGTTTCGGGTTCAAAGGTTCAGAGGCTTAGGGTTTAACTCGGGACCCGGAACCTTTGCGCGGTTGCCAATTTCTTGTTTTTCATGGCAGAAATCCAGGGAATACGGCACTATAATAACAGCATTGTCTCATAACCTCTGTACGGGCACGCAGGCATCTTAGGGCAACCAGGACCCCTTTTCAAGATGATTCGGTCATTCACAGCAACCACATGACACGCAGATCCAAAAATGGAATCCCCGCCATCCGGGCCCGGCAATCCAGAATCCAGCATCCATCCTTCGGCATCCAGGCTGCATTCCTCCTGTTCTTCCTGTGCATCCTCGTCCTTTATGAAGGCCCGCTGTGCGCACAAGGGCTGTATGTCCTTGAAGGAAATGACATCCGGGTCCTGTTTGAGCCCCCTCATGAACCGGCCGCAAGGGAACTCGTCCATTTATATCCCGGGCTTCGGGATGAATTGAAAAGGACGTTCGGATGGGACCTGACCCTGACCCCGTCCGTACGCCTCATCCTGGACAGCAGGCGGTTTCAACAGTGGGTCGACAGTCCCCTCACGGTTGCCTTTGCGCTCCCTCGAGATGACCTCATCGTAATTGACTATTCCAGGATGAAGGCGCATCCCTTCAGCCTTAGAAATACCTTCAAGCATGAACTCTGCCACCTCTTGCTTCACCAGCATATTCAAGGCGACCTTCTCCCCCGGTGGCTCGACGAGGGGGTTGCCCAGTGGGCCAGCGACGGCGCTGGAGACATCCTCCTGGACCAGAAACGCTCCGTGTTGAATCGCGTCGCGCTGAGGGGACGCCTTATTCCCCTCAATTCACTGACCGGAGGATTCCCCCGTGATGACCAGGACCTGATGCTGGCCTATGAGGAGAGCAAGAGCTTTGTCGACCACCTTATCGGGATGTCCGGCGTCGAGGGACTGCTGAAGGTCCTCAACGACATGAAACAGGGGAGCGAGGTGGAAGATGCGGTTCTAAAGGCATACGCCGTATCCCTGGACGACCTGGAAAGGGGGTGGCAGGGCTCCCTCAGAAAGAGGATCACCTGGTTTGCGTATCTGAGTTATCATCTTTACGACATCCTCTTCATCCTTGCTGCGATGATGAGCATTTACGGATTCATCAGAATCATGATAAAGAAACGGCGTCGCATGAAGGAGGACCTGGAAATGAATAGTGAAGATTGAAAATTGAGAATTAAGGAATTGAGGAATTGTGAATTGAGGAATTATTAAACTCCTGATTCCCTAAATCAACCCGAAAGGAGTTACCACTTATGGAATATCCGTATCTGTTTTCACCCATCACCGTCAAGGCCATGACACTCAAGAACCGGATGGTGATGACCGCCATGCATCTGGGATACACCCCTGAAGGGACGGTCACCGACCGTCTCATCGACTTCTATGCTGCGAGGGCACGCGGGGGCGTGGGGCTCATCATCGTGGGCGGGTGTCCCATCGATGAATACGGCGGCCTGCCCGGCATGATCGGCATCTACGACGACCGGTTTATTCCGGGGCTTGAGCAGCTGACCCGGGCGTGCAGGGAGGCCGGCGCGCGGATTGCGGCCCAGCTCTACCAGGCAGGCCGCTATACCCACTCGTCCATGATCGGTGGACGCAAGCCCTTTTCAGCGTCGGCCGTTCGATCCAAGCTGACCGGCGAGACACCGAGGGCGTTGACCCTGGATGAGATCCCGGAGGTGCAGAACCGATTTGCCGAGGCCGCAACCCGCGCCAAAAAGGCGGGGTTCGACGCGGTGGAGATCCTGGGGAGCGCCGGGTATCTCATCAGTCAGTTTCTCTCGCCCATCACCAACCTGCGCGAGGACATATACGGCGGATCCTTTGAGAACCGGATGCGCTTCGGCCTGGAGGTCGTCTCAAGGGTGCGCGAGGCGGTCGGGCCGGGCTACCCTGTCCTGATGCGGCTGGCAGGAAATGAGTTCATGGAAGGGGGCAACACCAACCGTGAGTCCGCCACCTTTGCCTCAGAGGCCGAGAAGGCCGGCGTCGATCTCTTCGACATTACGGGCGGATGGCACGAGACCCGGGTCCCCCAATTAACCATGTCGGTCCCCCGCCAGGCCTATGTCTATCTGGCCCAGGGGATCAAGGCAAAGGTATCGGTCCCGGTCCTGGTCAGCAACCGGATCAATGACCCTTTTGCGGCCGAGGAAATCCTCCGCAACGGGTCGGCAGATCTGGTGACCGTGGCCAGGGGCCTGATCGCCGACCCGGATCTCCCCCATAAGGCTCAGAAGGGAGAATCCCACCTCATCTATCACTGTGTGGCCTGCAATCAGGGATGTTTCGACAGTGTGTTCCAGGGGCGGCCGGTCGCCTGTCTGGTCAATCCCAAGGCAGGGAGGGAAAAGGCATTCCATGTTGAGCCTGCGGCGAAACCCAAGAGCGTTCTCGTCATCGGCGGGGGCCCTGCCGGCATGAAGGCGGCCTGCATTGCCGCACAAAGGGGTCACAAGGTCACGCTCGTGGAAAAAGAGGCCCAGCTGGGAGGCCAGCTCCTCCTGAACCGCAGGATCCCCGGCAGGAAGGAAATGGAAACCACGGCCCAAGACCTGATCGCCAACCTGAAGGCCCTGGATGTGGAGATCATCACAGGCAACGCCGCAGATCTTGACTTCATACGGCAAATGGGCCCGGATGCGGTGGTTGTTGCGTCCGGGGCCGGACCCATCCGGCCGGACATCCCGGGGATTGACGGTCCGCACGTGGTTCAGGCATGGGACCTCCTGGATGGCCTTGTAGGCGTTGGGAAACGGGTGGTAATCCTGGGCGGAAATGCCGTGGGTCTGGAAACCGCCCTTTATTTGGCCAACGTGGGCACCCTGTCGCCGGAGGTCCTCCATTTCCTCATGGCCAACCGGGCGGAATCCGTCGAGACCCTGACCGCCCTGCTGAACAGAGGGATCAAGGAGGTCACGGTGGTGGAGATGACCGAAAAGGCCGGGAATGGCATCGGTCTCACCACCCGATGGACCGTTTTCGCAGAATTGAAACGCCTGGGGGTCAAGATCCTGACCAGCACAAAGGCCGTGGGCATCACGCCCGAAGGCCTTGAAGTCGAGCAAGGCGAGGACCGGGGCTTCCTTCCGGCGGATTCCATCGTAATTGCAGCAGGATCAAGATCTGAGAATGCCCTTGCGGAGGCCATCAAGGCGATCGTCTCCGAGGTCCACGTGATCGGCGATGCCAAGAGCCCCAGGAACGCCCTTTGGGCCATCCAAGAAGGGTTCGAGATTGGCCTGAGACTCTGATCGCGACTGCGATGGCCCGTAGGTTCAGGGGGTGTGGGGTTGAGAGGTTTAAGGATTCAATCCGCCCTGCGGACGGTAACGCGTTGTCCCTGTTCACAGAGACGGCCTGGTTGAGACATGATCCATGAATACACGGACTGAAACCAAGATCGGTTCTCCTCCCCTTTCGTCCATGGTGAAAAATTTTAAGCCCCTGTGGATCTACTTTGTCCGGAACCGGTGGGCCCTTGCGGCGGGACTCCTGAGCCTTCTTCTGGTCGATTTCCTCCAGCTTGTCATCCCTCTGGTCATCAAACAGGCCATCGACCTCCTGGTGACCCGGACAGACGCCGGCGGGTCGCTCCTTCTCAAACAGGCCGGGATCATCCTGGCCATAGCCCTTCTGATCGCCCTGCTTAGGTATGTGTGGAGGCGCCTTATATTCGGCCATTCCAGGATCGTGGAGCAGGGGCTCAGGAACCGGATGTACGCCCACCTCCAGACCCTTTCCCTCTCATTCTTTCAGAAGACCCCGACCGGGGACATCATGGCCCGGGCCATCAACGACATCAATGCCGTCCGCATGGCCAGCGGCATGGGACTGGTGGCGCTCATCGACGGATCGGTCCTGGGCATGGCCGCCATCGGGTTCATGATATCCATCGACCTCCGGCTCACCCTCATCGCCTTGATCCCGGCCCCCTTCGTCGTCATCCTGACCCGGATCCTCACCCGTCGCATGTCCAGGGGATTCGAAACGGTCCAGAAGACCTTTTCCGACCTGACCGAACGCGTGCGCGAGGCCTTTGCAGGCATTCGGGTGGTCAAGGCCCATCACCGAGAGCCATGGGAGCGGGGGAGGATCAAGGACCAGGGGGAGCGCTATGTGGCTGAAAACATGACCCTGGCCAGGACCCTGGCCATCTTTTTCCCTGTCATGACCATCTTTACCAATGCGGGTCTTGCGGTGGTGATCCTGCTCGGGGGGAGGTACGCCATCTTGGGCGAGATCACACCGGGGGATTTTGTCGCCTTTATCAGCTACCTCAACCTCCTGACCTGGCCCATGATGGCCATGGGCTGGGTCACCAATCTCCTCCAGCGGGGATCGGCCTCCATGCGGCGCATTAATCGGATCCTGGACGAGGTGCCGGATATTCGGGATCCGGACGTGAGCCAGGAGATATCAGGGCCTTGCCTGTCGGCAGAGGAGGGGTGTTTTGGGCCGGACCCGGGGGCGATCGAGATCAGGGGCCTCAGTTTCAGGTATCCCCGACAGGACCGATATGCCCTCAGGGATATCCGCCTGAAAATCGAGGCCTCTGAAAACGTGGCCATTGTGGGACGGGTGGGATCGGGCAAGACCACGCTGCTTCAGTCCATCCCCCGTTTGTTGAATGTCCCGGACCATACGGTCTTTGTGGGCGGCTTCGATATCTGCAGGGTGGGCCTCAAATCCCTCAGACAGTGGATCGGATTCGTGTCCCAGGAGGTGTTTATCTTCTCCGATACCATCCGCAACAATGTGGTGTTCGGGAGGGAGGGGATCTCCGACCCGGAGGTGGAGGCGGCCCTCCATGCAGCCGGCATCCTGGAAGAGGTCCGGGCATTTGAAAACGGTCTGGACACGGTCCTGGGAGAGCGGGGGATCACCCTTTCAGGGGGGCAGCGGCAGCGCCTGACCATCGCCCGGGCCATTGTCCGGTCTTATCCGATCCTCATCCTGGATGATGCCCTCTCCATGGTGGATACCCGAACGGAAGAGCTGATCCTGAACCGGATACTGGATTGCCGCCCCGACAAGACCAATCTGATCGTCTCCCACCGGGTCTCCACCATAAGGAGGGCGGACCGGATCCTGGTGCTGGACCGGGGCGGGCTGGTGGAAGCGGGGACCCACGATCATCTCATAGACCTGGCCGGCACCTATGCGGCCCTCTATGAAGAGCAGCTCCTTACAGAGGAATTGGAACGGGAGGTCTGATATCGCGCCATGTTCGGGGATTACGGATATGCGGAAGAAGGGAAACTGGGCAAACCCTATAACTGGCGGATCCTGAAACGCCTGGCCCGTTATGCCCTTCCCTACAGAAAGACCATTGCTGCGGGTCTCTTCCTGTCCATCCTGATCGCCCTGTCTGACCTGGCCGTTCCCTACCTGACCAAGATCGTCATCGATCGATACATCGTGGCCTCATGGCAGCGCATCGACCTGGACCGGCCTGATGATCCTGTCTGTCAAGAGCTGAAGCGGCGATACGGCCGTCTGCTTGAACCCGACCTTTCCCGCACCGGATACTATATCTCCAACCTCCATGTGAAACAGATCGATCCGGCGGATCTCCACCTCCTCAGGTCCCGGGGGATCCTCTCCACGGATCGGTTTTACCGGGTCAATCCGGGCGCGGAAACAGGGGACATTCCCGAGGCGGCGCGTCGCGACGCCGTTGACATGGCGGACGGCGCGGCCCTCATCCCCTACAGCACACTGAAGGAACTCCCCAAAAAACAGGTCCTGAAGATCCGCCGCGGCGACATCCATGGCGTGACAATGATCGCCCTTGTTTTTTTCCTCCTCCTTCTTCTCTCTCTGGGGGCCGGCTACGCCGAATACTATCTGCTCGAATTTACGGGACAACGGATGATGCAGGATATCCGTCTGGGCCTGTTTGACACCATGCAATCCCAGGCCGTGCGCTTTTTCGATCGGCACCCGGTGGGCCGTCTCGTCACCCGTGCCACCAATGACATCGAGAACCTGAACGAGATGTTCAAATCGGTCTTTGTGACCGTATTCAAGGACCTCTTTATTCTTATGGGCATCCTCGTCATCCTTGTCACCCTCAATTGGCGGCTGGCCCTCATATGCTTTGCCCTCCTTCCGATTATCTTCTGCGTCACCCTCATCTTCAGCACCATGGCAAGGGAGGCCTTCAGGGACCTGCGCGCCACGGTGGCCAAGATTAATGCCTTCCTGCAGGAGCGGATACGCGGGATGCAGGTCATCCAGTTATTTGTGCGGGAAGACGTCCAGATGGATGCATTTTCCAGGATCAACCACGAAAACTACCTGGCCGGGATCAAACAGATCCGCGTCTTCGCACTCTTCATGCCGGCCATGGAACTCTTTTCTTCCATTGCGGTTGCCTTTCTCATCTGGCACGGCGGCGGCAAGGTGGTTCAGGACGAGCTGACCCTGGGGACCCTGGTGGCCTTTATCGGCTACATCCAGATGTTCTTCAAACCGATCCGGGATATCTCCGAGAAGTACAATATCATGCAGTTGGCCATGGCCTCCAGCGAGCGGATATTTGAATTCATGGACGCCAGGGAGATTATACCGGCCCCTGCATCTCCGAAAACGCCTGCGGATGGAAAGGGCCACCTGATTTTTGACAACGTCTCTTTTGCGTATGAAAAGGGGAAGCCGGTCCTCCACAATATCTCCTTTGAGGTGAGACCGGGAGAGACCGCGGCCATTGTCGGGGCCACGGGTTCGGGAAAGACCACCGTGGTGAATCTGGTGGAACGTTTTTATGATCCGGACGAGGGGTCCGTCATCCTGGACGGGGTGGACCTGAGGGAATGGTCCAATGAAAGACTGCGGGACACGGTCAGCCTCTGCATGCAGGATGTCTTTATTTTTGCAGGAAGACTGGCGGATAATATCGCCCTGGGGAGGGAAGGGGTGACCGCCGATGCGGTCAGGAGAGCCGCGAAAACGGCCAACGCCCTTGCGTTTATCGAGAGACTCCCCAACGGCTTCGAAGAGGAGCTGGGCGAGGGGGGAGCCTCCCTGTCCACGGGCGAACGCCAGCTCCTCTCCTTTGCCAGGGCCCTGGCCAACGATCCCCGCCTCCTGATCCTGGACGAGGCCACGTCCAGCGTGGACCCTGAAACCGAACGGCTCATCCAGGGGGCCATATCGAGAATGGCCGAAAGACGGACCACCCTGATCGTGGCCCACCGACTTTCCACCATCCGGAATGCGGACCGGATACTGGTGATGCATCACGGCAAAATCCGGGAGCAGGGGACCCATGAGGAACTCATGGCCCTGGGCGGGATCTATTTCAGGCTGAACCGGCTCGCCTGATGCGCCGGATTCTGGAAAATCCGGTGACTATCCCATGTCCGGGAGACGTTTCAATGACTTGAGATGCCTACGGGTCAGATCCTGGTAGATGGAGAGGCCGTTTGAAATCCGGTCCAGTTGCTCCCGGCTGATGGCTTTGACCACCCGTGCGGGGGAGCCCATGACCAGGCTGTCTTCCGGGATCTCCATGCCGAAAGGGACAAAGCTCCCCGCCCCGATCAGGCATCGGGAGTTGATCCTGGCGCCGTCCGATACAATGGACCCCATTCCCACAAGGACCATGGAGCAGATCTCGCACCCATGGAGAATGCAGCCGTGACCCACATGGACGTCCGGGTGAAGCGTGGCCGGTTTATCCGGGAAGGTGTGAACCACGCAGTTTTCCTGAACATTGGATCCTTTCCCCACCCTGATAAAACCGATATCCCCCCTCAGAACAGCCCCCGCGCCGATGTACCCCCCGCGTTCGACAATCACATCTCCGATCAGTACGGCCTCGGGGTGCACAAAGGCCCCCGGGTCTACATGCGGCCTTTTCCCTTCAAACTCATAAAACGCCACGAGACTTCCTCTCAAATACAGGTTGATGGAAAACATGCTTGCCAGCAAGAGTGATTGTGACATACGATTCCATTAACATAATGTCAAGACCCATGAACCGATGAACCTCCATTGTGATGAAGAAGTGAAAACAAGAACCGAACCGGCCCTTTACACCTCGTCGTTTATCCTGATCGCCGCTGCCAATTTTTTCACGGTATCCAGTCTGGGGTGCTTTTTCCTCTTTCCTATCTTCATTATGGGCCATGGGGGATCAAAGGCGGACATCGGCATTGTCATGGGGGCGACCGTTCTTTCATCGGTCCTTTGCCGTCCCTGGATCTCTCAGATGGTGGACAGGTTCGGGCGGAAGCGGAGCTACGGCATCGGATGCATGATAACGGGTCTCGTGGCGCTCAGCTATCTCATGTTTCGCGGGGATCTGTCGGGGTTTTACCTGCTCCTCCTGGTGGTCAGGCTCCTGCACGGCATCGGGCTGGCGATCTGTTTTACCGCGGGATTCACCTATATCGCCGACATGGTTCCCATAGAACGACTCAACGAGGGCATCGGGATGTTCGGCGTAACGGCCCTGGTTGGCATGGCCATCGGCCCTGTCATGGCGGAGATGGTTATTCGAGAATCGGGTTTTCACTCTTTCTTCCTCCTGGCGGCCGGCATGGCATTTGTCGGGTTCGGGCTCCATCTCCCCTTGAGCGATTTCTATGATGCCCGCGTAAGCGGATCAGAGACGTCCTTTTTTTCTGTCCTGACGAGAAGGAAGATGGTGCTGGTGGCGGTTCTGGCCCTTCTTTTCGGCTTTGCCCTGGCCGCATCGAGCAATT
>Ga0209164_1004863_pt1 | contig 11758 bp, 9 predicted proteins | sample MTBNYHSulfiMetaG_FD_187458 | JGI IMG/M metagenome (GOLD analysis project Ga0209164, IMG submission 187458) | Enrichment culture microbial communities from rom New York Harbor, USA that are MTBE-degrading - MTBE-NYH (New York Harbor Sulfidogenic)... | ecosystem: Environmental > Aquatic > Marine >... | reverse complement strand
GGGCGGGGATAAACCCCGCCCCTACGTCGCCGGTTTATAGCAACGACCTGTATCACCAACCGAATCTTGTAGGGGCGGGCTTTATGCCCGCCCACAACATCCTCATAGGTTAGCGACATGGATTTTAATCTGATTTCAGACATGATTCCCAAGGGGGATCAGCCTGCGGCCATCGAGCGGCTCCGTGCTGGCCTCGACCGAAAATTGACCGACCAGGTGTTGCTGGGCGTGACCGGTTCCGGAAAAACCTTCACGATGGCCAATGTGATCGCGGCGGTCGACCGTCCGACTATCGTCATCGCTCCCAACAAGACCCTGGCCGCCCAGCTGTATCAGGAATTCAAGCAGCTTTTCCCGGAAAGCGCCGTCGAATATTTTGTCAGTTATTACGATTACTACCAACCCGAAGCCTACATACCCAGCTCGGATACCTATATCCAGAAAGACTCTTCGATCAATGACATGATCGACAAGATGCGCCATTCGGCCACCCGATCGGTGCTCTCCCGGCGCGATGTCATCGTGGTGGCCAGCGTTTCGTGCATCTTCGGCCTGGGCGCACCCGAGGATTATTTAGGGATGCGCGTGGATGTGACCTGCGATCTTGAATTTCCCCGGGACAAACTCCTGCGCGATCTGGTGGCCATGCATTACGAGCGCAACGATATCGATTTTCATCGCGGCACGTTTCGGGTGCGGGGGGATCGTGTCGAAATTTTTCCGGCTTACGAGGAGAACCAGGCTCTGCGCATCGATTTTTTCGGGGACACCATCGAGGGCATCGCCCATGTCGATCCCCTGCGCGGTGTTATCCTGCGGAAGGTGGCCAAGACCACTATTTTCCCGGCCAGCCACTATGTCACCTCCCGGCAGACCCTTAAACGTGCCGTCGAAACCATAATGGCCGAGCTTAAAGTCCGGGTCGAACATTTCCGCGATGAAAAAAAATTCATCGAAGCCCAGCGCGTGGAGGAACGCACCCGGTTCGACTTGGAGATGATCCAAGAGTTGGGCTATTGCAACGGCATCGAAAATTATTCTCGCCATCTGACCGGCCGACGGGCCGGCGAACCGCCGCCGACCCTGCTCGACTATTTTCCGGACGACTATTTGATGTTCATCGACGAGAGCCATATCGCCATTCCCCAATTGCGGGCCATGTACCGGGGGGACCGTTCGCGCAAGGAGACCCTTGTCAATTACGGCTTCCGGCTGCCGTCGGCCCTGGACAACCGGCCGTTGACCTTCGAAGAGTGGCGGCAAAGGGTGCGGCAGGTGATCTATGTCTCGGCCACACCGGCCGAATATGAAAACGAAATGGCCGGGGGAGCGGTGGTCGAGCAGATCGTGCGACCCACTGGCCTGGTGGATCCGCAGATCGTGGTGCGGCCGGCGCAACACCAGGTGGATGACCTCTTCGGCGAGATCGTGCAACGCAAAGAGCGCAACGAGCGGGTGCTGATCACCACCTTGACCAAGCGCATGGCCGAAGACCTGACCGAATATTATGCCGACCTGGGGATTGCCGTACGCTACCTGCACTCGGATATCACCACCCTGGATCGCATGGAGATCATTCGGGAATTGCGCATGGGCAAGTTCGATGTGCTGGTGGGCATCAACCTATTGCGCGAGGGGCTCGACATACCGGAGGTCAGCCTGGTGGCCATTTTGGACGCGGACAAGGAGGGTTTTCTGCGATCGGCCCGCTCGTTGATTCAAACCTTCGGACGCGCCGCCCGAAACGTGAATGGTACCGTTATTTTATACGCGGACAAGGAAACCGGCGCCATGCGTCAGGCCATCGGGGAGACATCCCGCCGGCGAACCATTCAATCCGATTACAATGTTCGCCACGGCATCGTGCCCCAAAGCATCCGGAAAGAGATCGGTGCCGGTTTTGACCTGGCCTACGAAGGCACCGACGCCGGCGCCAGGGAGGTCCGGGAGGCCATGACGGACTATCAGGGTATCGACCGGCTGAACGAGACCATCGAAGCGCTCGAAAAGCAGATGCATGCGGCGGCCGGCGATCTCGAATTCGAACGAGCCGCAGAACTGCGTGATAGAATTAATATGTTGAAGACCAAATTGATGATGGATTCGTAAAAATTCGTTGCCGCACGGCACCGCGTCGCAAATTGATGTACGAGTTTTGATGCCATGGTGAATATCCAAACGGAAAATAGCCAGGTACTTTCGGATAACTTCGATCGATTGACCGAACAGGTGGCGCACGTTTCGACCGATCCGGGGGTTTATATCATGCACGATCCCCAGGGCAAGGTGCTCTATGTCGGCAAGGCGCGCAACTTGAAAAAGCGCCTGCAGTCCTATTTCCAGAGGCATCGCCCCCATGACCCCAAGACCCGGCTTCTGCTGAGCAAGGTATCGGATTTCGAGACGATCATCACCCATACGGAAAACGAGGCGCTGATCCTCGAATCCAACCTCATCAAGCGCCACCGGCCCCGGTATAACGTGGTATTGAAGGATGACAAGCGCTATCCCTCCCTACGGCTGGACATCACCGAAAAATACCCCAATTTGAGTATCGTTCGCAAAATCAAGGAGGACGGCGCACTCTATTTCGGCCCTTACGGATCGGCCGGAGCGGTGCGCCAGGCTTTGAAGTTCATCAACAAAACCTTTAAATTATGCAAATGTCGATGTGAGCAGCAAAAAAAAAGAACACGCCCTTGCCTGAATTATCAAATGGGTCTATGCATGGGGCCTTGCGTGCTTGAAGTGGCACCCGAGGCCTACCAGGAAGCGGTCAGGGAAGTCATCGCATTTTTAAGGGGGCGCACACCGGCGTTGATCCGCAAGCTCAAAAAGCAGATGCTGGCAGCTGCGGCCAGCCAGGCGTTCGAAAAAGCGGCCGCCTTGCGGGATAAGATGTTCGCCCTGGAAAAGACCCTCGAAAAACAGGTTTCCGTGACTGCCGATCACAAGGATCGTGATGTGTTCGCGCTTGTCGAGGATCAGCAACTTTCCGCCATCGCCTTGCTGCGCGTCAGGGGTGGGTTTCTGCTGGGGAGCCGTACCTTTGCCTTCGAAGACGCCATCGGTGCGCCCGAAGAACAAATGAGCAGCTTCCTGAACCAGTACTATCTGACCGCGGCATCGGTTCCCAGGGAAATCCTTGTCAGCCACATGCCGATGGAAAAGGATTGGGTCGAAACCCGGTTGAGCCTTAGCCGGGGGGGCAGGGTGATCGTCAGCGCGCCCCAGCGGGGCGACAAGGAAAAACTGGTGCGCATGGCGATTCAGAACGCCAGACAAGCCCTGGTCGAGCATCGCCAGCTCAAGGATACGCGTTTTGAATTGCTCGAGGGACTGCGTCGATGCATGCATCTCAAGCGGCTGCCGCGGCGCATCGAGTGTTTCGACAATTCGAACCTCTTCGGCTCGGACCCTGTGGCCGCCATGGTGGTTTTTGAGAACGGAAAGCCCTTGCCGTCGGCCTACCGCCGCTATAAGATCCGATCCGGAGATAAGCCGGACGACTATGCCCACATGGCCGAAGTGATCCGGCGACGATTCGAAAAGGGCGAGGCGAGCCGACCCTGGCCGGATCTGCTGATGGTCGATGGCGGCAAAGGCCAAATCGGCGCGGCCCAGGCCGTTTTGATGCAACTGGGAATGGCCGATGCCTTTGATCTTGCGGGCATCGCCAAAAAGGATCCGGCCGCCGGGCAGACGCAGGATAAGATCTACCTGCCGGGACGCACCAACGCGGTCCAGTTCGGCCGGGAGCAGGAGGCATTGCTATTGCTGCAGCACGTCCGGGACGAGGCGCATCGCTGCGCGGTCACCTTTCAGCGCCGGCGCAGACAAAAAAGTGCGATGCATTCGACGCTGGACGATATTCAAGGGGTCGGCCCGAAACGAAAAGCGTTGCTCCTGAAGCGATTTGGAGGCATAGAGCAGATACGGGCCGCAAGCTTGGAGGAGCTGCAATCGGTCGAGGGAATTTCAATAAAAGTAGCGGAAAGTATTAAAAAAACCTCAACCACGTGACAACCTTTAAACCCTGAATGGAGAGCAAAAATGAAAAGCCCTGTACGCGTCACCATCACTGGAGCAGCTGGACAAATCAGCTATTCACTCATTTTCCGTATCGCCCACGGCGATTTGTTGGGCCCGGATCAGCCTGTCATTCTGCAGTTGCTGGAAATTCCACCGGCGATGAATGCCTTGAAGGGTGTCGTGATGGAACTGCAGGATTGCGCCTTTCCGCTGTTGTCCGGCATGGTCCCGACCGACGATCCCAACGTGGCCTTCAAAGATGCGGATTATGCGTTTTTGGTCGGTGCCCGTCCGCGCAGTGCAGGCATGGAACGATCAGACCTGCTCAAGGTAAATGCCGAGATTTTTTCGGTACAGGGCAAGGCCCTCGACAAACACGCCAATCGCGACGTCAAGGTGTTGGTCGTTGGAAACCCGGCCAATACCAATGCCCTGATTACATTGAAAAACGCTCCTAGTTTGAATCCGCGCAATATCACCGCCATGATGCGTCTGGACCACAACCGCTCGCTTTCCCAGTTGGCCGATAAACTCGGCAGCCACACGACCAAAATCGAAAAAATGGTGGTCTGGGGCAACCATTCGGCCACCCAGTATCCGGACATCAGTTATGCCACGGTCGACGGCCAGGCCATCGCCGGGAAAGTCGACCAGAAGTGGTATGTCAACGAATTCATACCGACCATCCAACAACGCGGCGCTGCCGTTATCAAGGCTCGGGGCGCTTCCAGTGCGGCATCGGCCGCATCGGCGGCCATCGATCACATGCACGACTGGGCGTTGGGCAGCAACGGCAAATGGGTCAGCATGGGCGTCTACAGCGCCGGTAATTCCTACGGCATCGACGGCGATATCATTTATGCGTTTCCCATCGTATGCGAAAACGGTAAATGGCAAGAGGTCCCCGGACTCAGTGTCAGCGATTTCAGCCGTGAGCGTATGAAGGTCACCGAAAAGGAACTTTTGGACGAGAAAGCCGCTGTCTCGTCCTTGTTTTAGAGGGCCAGAGCCGCTTTCATCCGTTTTAAACGGTTCGTGATGCAGGCGGCCGGCACGGCCAGGAAAAGAATGGGTTTGGTGCATTTGAAAAAAATGTACTAAACCCATTCGCGATTTGACCGAACTTAATCCCGTGTGGTTATAGCCTATTTAAATAACTATTAAATATTGACTTATAAGCGGCAAACGCGATAAAAGTATGTTTCTGTACGCACCCGACGAATGGCAACGTGCGTTACTCACGCACGAAAGGCGGGCCTTTGTACAGGAATAGGAAACATACAATCAGACGCGGAAGATGGTGGCCGGCAATGGCGATACGGTTTGACTCGGATGGGGGCTTTAATGGACATTAAACAGCGACTTAAGGCGGTGCTGCAAGAAGCTGAAATTTATCGTTCCCAAGGATTGATCTCCGAAGCGCAGAGCAAATACAAGGACGCGGTAAATATCGTCAATTCCATCGAAAAACTGAAAAACAAGGAGAGTCTCATCAAGGCGATTTCGGAAAAAATCAGCGCCTTGAAAACGACCAAAGAGAAGGTTGAAAAGGGTCCCACGACCCCTGAGCTTTCCCAGAAAGCCCAGGATTTGATCAAGAACCTGTTCGCTTTTTCGGAAAACACAGACCAGGATAGCGCCGCTCTGGAAGGCGCCGTTGCATTGGCCAAGTTCGGACAGTTTGATCGTGCGCTCACCGAGCTCAATGGTTTGCTGAAAAAGGAAAAGGTGCGCGTCGAAGCTGCCAAGAACCTCCTCCAATGCCATCTGGCATCGGCCGGCGCCGATGAGGCGATCAACCAATACCAACAGTGGTACACTGGCGATCTTTTCCACGCCAACCAGCTTGAGGCCGTGAGGACCTTTCTCGAAGAGGTTCTGGCCAAAAAAGGCGTTGAAGCCAACCTGCCTTCCCCTCTGGAGACCATCGACCCGCAACTCGAAGAATCGGTTGTGGAAGTACAACCTCAAGCCGAGGTTGAAGAGGAGTTTCTGGATATTACCTCCATCGGGATCACTTTCGATGCGGGCCCACGAAAAGGGAAGATGGTCGAGTTCGATGTCAATTTCCAGTCTGGAAACATGTTGAGCCTGATCATTTCCAAACAAGAGAGTGAATTGATCGAAACATTGGAAGAGCGAATGGAGCTGAAAGATGTTCAATTTTTTTCGCCCATCGCTATCTTTAACGGAGCCGGCCTGGTTGCGTCGAAAACCAAAATTAAAACCGGACCGAAACAGGGTGATTACTGCGTCGATATTCGTATCGTGAGCACATAAATACGGCGTCACGAAATTTTATCCGAGTTTTTCCTGGGGGCCTTGAGTTATGGCGATTTTCAATTTGAAGAAGCGAGAAATTGAGTGCAAAGTGGTGTATTACGGACCGGGTCGGTGCGGCAAAACGACGAATCTGGAGTATATCTTCGGAGCCTATAAAAAGCAGGTTAAAGGGGAGATGGTCTCTATCAACACAGAGGGGGATCGGACCCTGTTTTTCGATTTTTTGCCCATTGGCCTGGGCCAGATCCGGGGATGCGATGTGCGCGTTCAATTATATACGGTTCCCGGTCAGGTAAAGTATAGTTCCACCCGAAAGCTCGTGTTGAGAGGAGTGGACGGTGTCGTCTTTGTCGCCGATTCTCTCGAAGTGCGGCGTGAAAAAAACATGCTGTCGTTGAAGGACCTTCAGAGTAATTTGAAAGAATATGGCAAGAGCATTTTCAAAGTACCGCTTGTCATGCAATTCAACAAGAGAGACTTGGCGGAGCAAGGCATCCCGCTGATGTCGATCGAACAAATGCAAAGAGATCTCAACCGCCAGCTGAAAGTGCCCGCCTTTGAGGGGAGTGCCGTTAAAGGTGATGGCGTGGGGGTAACGCTGAAGGAGTGTCTAAAGTTGACCCTTCAATCGCTCCAAAGGGAATTTAAATGGGCGCAGTAAGATAGAACCATGCGGGATAGCGTTGTACTGGCAGGAAGCCTCAGTTTTCTAGCCTTGGGCGATATCATGCAGTTGCTGGGAGCCAACGGCAGCACAGGGGTATTGCGCCTGATCAGCAGGTACGCCGCCGAACCCGGGTTCATTTATTTTGAAAATGGGAATCCGATCAACGCCGCCTGCGGCTCGACGACCGGGTTGGAAGCCGTATTCGAATTGTTTGGCTGGACCGATGGAGAATTCGAATTCAACAAAGAAAATGTTTTGACCCAACGGGTGATTACCAAAAGCCGCATGGGTATCATTTTAGAGGGCTTAAAAATGGTCGATGACGGTCAAATTAAAAGAGTGGGGCCAGGCGCGGCGGTTCGCAAACAGGCGGCCGGCGGTTCACCGGATGCGATTCCCATCGTCAAGGGGCCAATGGTCGATTATATGTACGTGGCCGACGAAGAAGATTTTTTCGACGGAGAATATATCGTCGAAGAGGGTAAACACGGGAGTTGGATCTGGGTCATTCTCGAGGGAGTCGTGGAGATCGTCAGGGAGACACCCGAGGGGGCGCTGCCGATTGTGCGTCTGGGTGATGGATCATTCATCGGCAGTCTGGCTTCTTTTCTGATTCAGGGTCACATCCGCACCGCGACGGCTATGGCGGTCGGCAACGTCCAACTGGGCGTGCTCGATTCCCAGCGCCTGGCCCAGGAGTTCGCGAAGTTGACCCCGGAATTCAGGGGGCTGCTCATCAGCTTGGACAAACGATTGAAGCAGCTCAATGAGCGCGTCATCGAGTTGCGCCAAAAGAAGTTGAGCCCCGATGCTTACATGGACAATAAAAAGCCGGTTATGAAGCAGGGCGCGACCGAAGAAGAGCTGTATGTCATTCGTGAAGGCAGCGGCTCCATTGTGCGCTATGACGATATCGGTCAGATTCCACTCGTCCAGCTCTTCAAGGGAGACTATTTCGGAAGCATCCCGTTTCTGGATCTCGGGCATGAACCCGAGTTTGCATCGGTGCTGGCCAACAAAGACCTGAAAGTCCGCAAGGCCGAATTGGTGCAACTCCATAAAGAGTATAACAACTTATCCACGACCTTCAAAAACTTCATCGACAATGTATCGTCCTGCATATCCGTCAGTACGAGGGTTGTATGCAACTACTATCAAAAATATGGCCTGAAGAAATAGCTATTGAACCGAATGGATAACTCAATCAGGTGAATACATTATGACAAACGAAGAAAAGAGGAAGCATTCTCGTATCGATTCCGTCAATCTGCTCAATTATGTCTATTTCGACGAGAACGAGGAAGAAGAAAATCAGGGTATGGGGCGAACGCTCAATGTCTCCGAGTCCGGTATCCTGCTGGAGACGCATAGCCCTATGGATGCCCGGCGGACCGTTTCTCTGACCATCGGTTTCAAGGAGGAAGTGGTCGATATCAAGGGCAAGGTGGTTTACATGCGAAAAATGGAAAACAACATGTACGAATCGGGCATCGAGTTTTTTGACATGGACCAGTCGGCCGACCTTGTCTTGAAGAAATATATCGAGGCATTCAACGAGAACACCCAGCCCTGATACTTAAGAAATGGGCCGATCCATTGAAAAAAAGGAAATCTGCATCCGATGGTCATGGAAACCGAAATAAAGGCGTTGAATCTGGTCAAACGCGGCAAAGTGAGAGATATTTACGACTTGGGCGATGCCCTGTTGATGGTCGCTTCGGACCGCATTTCGGCATTCGATGTCGTCATGCCGGAAATCGTTCCGGACAAGGGAAAGATTTTGAACCTGATTTCCCTTTATTGGTTCGATATCATGTCCGACCTGGTGCCCAACCATGTGATCACGGGCGATGTTGAGGCGTTTCCCGAGAGTTGCCGCCCCTATGCCGACCTGTTGGCCAGTCGATCCATGTTGGTGAAAAAGTGTGCCCCCTTGCCCATCGAGTGCGTGGTGCGGGGATATATTTCCGGTTCCGGATGGAAATCATACCAGAAAGAACAGAGCGTCTGTGGGATAGAATTGCCTGCGGGTCTCAAGGAGTCCGACCCACTGCCCGAGCCGATTTTTACGCCCTCCACCAAGGAGGAGGTAGGGGTTCACGATATCAATATCAACTTTGAGGAGGCCGCGCGGCGGGTCGGCAGACAGATGGCCGAAAGGGTCCGCGACGTATCGCTCGCCATCTATAAAAAAGGGGCCCGATTGGCTCTTGAAAAAGGTATCATCATCGCCGATACGAAATTTGAATTCGGTATTGCAGACGGCGACCTCATCTTGATCGACGAAGTGTTGACACCCGATTCGAGCCGTTTCTGGCCAAGCGACCAGTATGCCCCCGGTGGTCCCCAGCCCAGTTTCGACAAGCAGTATTTGCGGGACTACCTCGATTCCATAAAATGGAACAAACAACCGCCAGCCCCCCATCTGCCTGAGGATGTGATCGCCAATACCCGCAAAAAGTATTTGGAGGCATTGCAGGCCATCACCGGCACGACCTATGGAATTTGAATGCAGGCGCATCGAGCTGTCTCAGATCGACCGGAGTGATTCGACGTTTCGAATCAGCACCGACAGCCTGACCGAACGGTTGAAGGCCTCTATACGGCAGATGGGGCTGTTGCACCCTCCCTTGTTGCTTCCAAAAAGCGAGTTTACACCCGACGCTGCATCAAGTACGCCCCAGTTCGTCATCGTGAGCGGTTTTGCGCGCGTCGAGGCCTGCGTGGAAATGGGTTGGCATGCGATCCAGGCACATTGCCTGCCAACCGATGCGGCATTTTCCCCTTGTTCCGTGATGGCCGTAGCCGACAACCTGCACCGTCCCCTGAACGTGGTCGAAATGGCCCGCGCCCTTGCCTTGGTTGAGCGAACGGGTGACGGCAGCGCGGAGACGTTTGACCTGCTGGCGTCGATCGGCTTCAAACTCAACGATGACCTGGTTGCCAAGCTTCGTAAAGTCGGTAGCATGAATGAGAGATTGCAACGCGGGCTGATCGAAGGCGCGATCGCCCTGCCCACGGCCATCGAACTGCACGAAATGGGGGATACCGCCGGTGCTCGAGCGCTGGCTGAATTTTTTTTGAAAATGCAGCTGAGCCTGAGCCGTCAGCGAGAGGCGCTGGAGTGGGTTCAGGCCATCGTTCATCGGGAAAGAATCGACATATCCCAGTTGCTGACGGATGCGCTTGCCGGACATCGAACGGACGATATCGAATGCGACCGCCCCAAGGTGTCCAATCAGATCCGCCAATACTTAAGGCGGCGGCGTTACCCGGAAATCAGCGCTCACGAACAACGTTATGCCCAATCCATCAAAGCCCTGAAGATCCCCAACGGCATCCAAATCCTACCGTCACCACACTTCGAACATCCATCCTATAGCTTACACATCGATTTCAAGACGCTCGACGATTTGAGCGAAAGACTCAAGAATGCCTACAGGTTAGCTGAATCTACCGCCATGGCGTCACTTCTGAATCCAACCATTGAACAAGACTAACCGGCTTCAGCGATTCGAATTGAATTCCATTCATTAAACCCGGCGTGGATAGAACAGGTGGCCGATGCCACACGCCAAGCGGTCAAGTGCCGGTAAAATGCACGGCGGGCGGCCCAGAAACTCGCTGCGCTCAAACAGTCTGGGCCGCTTATCCGCCGTTTGCATTCGACCGGCACTAACCCGCATGGTTCACGTGGCCCTGTCCACCTGTCCTATCCACGCCTGCCATTGCCATCACCATGCGAATTTTTTTATCAATCAGTTTCTGAAGAGCATACCCTTCAGGGTGAATTAAATTCAGTTAGAACTGCTGAATCGGCTTCTGCCGTTGGTATCCCAACTCAATGTCGTTAGCCTGAGCAGATCAGGTTGCAATACGGGCGGGGATAAACCCCGCCCCTACGACGCCGGTTTATGGAAGATGCCTCTTTGACTGTCCAAATCTGGTAGGGGCGGGCTTTACGCCCGCCCGCAATATCCGTGTAAGTTAAAGAAATTGAAACCAAAATGATAGAAAATATGGACCCCGGCTCAAGTTGATTCCAGACTTCGAGAGGGACCGGGAACCAATATTTTAAATGTACGGATAGGCTAAAGAAGTCCGTGCAGGGGATGGGGATGTTCATAACAACATAAAGTGGTTGGAAATAAAAAAATGAAGAAAAAGATGTTGACAAAACAATGATAAAAAAAATAAAACAAAAATAAGAAATAAATGAGATTCATAAAATGGGCATTCAAGAGCGAAAAGAACGCGAAAAAGAGCGCCGCAGGCAACAGATCATGGTGGCGGCCAAGCGGATTTTTGCAAACAAGGGGTTCGGACGCGCCACCATGGAAGATATTGCCAATGAGGCCGAACTCAGCCCCGGCACCCTCTACCTCTATTTTAGAAGCAAGGATGAACTGTGCGTTTCTCTCTCCTTGCGCGTGCTCGAATACCTGCTGATCCGAATGGAGCATTTGAACGACGACAAGCAAATGAGCCCATTTGAAAAAATTGTTCAACTGAAAAAAGCCCTTTTGGATGTGTATGAGTTCGATCCATCGATTCTTACCAATTTGTTTTATTTGCAATCCAATGACACCATCAATGCGCTGAGCCCGGAACTCAAGGCTGAGATCGACAAGTTGAGTGGTACGGCGCTAGGCAAAATTTCATCGATCTTTGAAAAGGCCATCGAAGAGGGAACCTGCATGGACTGGTCGCCGGAAGGTCTGGCCAAAACGATCTGGTCGACTTTCTATGGCATCGTGCTTTGGGAAAAGGGGACGA
>Ga0209164_1004862_pt1 | contig 11758 bp, 12 predicted proteins | sample MTBNYHSulfiMetaG_FD_187458 | JGI IMG/M metagenome (GOLD analysis project Ga0209164, IMG submission 187458) | Enrichment culture microbial communities from rom New York Harbor, USA that are MTBE-degrading - MTBE-NYH (New York Harbor Sulfidogenic)... | ecosystem: Environmental > Aquatic > Marine >... | reverse complement strand
TTTTCACATATCTGATATTTAAATCACTCTTATAATACATTCTTAAGAGATAATATTAGAAATTAAAACAAGGAAAGGGAGTAAAAATGAGTTTTCACACTATCATTATTGTAGGAAATTTGGGCAGGGATCCGGAAATGCGTTATGCCCCAAATGGTAATGCAGTAACCACTTTGAATGTCGCCAGCAACCGCGTTTTTACAGATACCAATGGTCAACGTCAAAAAGAAACCACCTGGTTTCGCGTTTCCGTATGGGGTAAGCAGGCAGAAAATGCAAACAATTATCTTCAAAAAGGCAGTATGGTATTAATTGAAGGTGAGTTGAGACCTGATAAAGAAACTGGCAATCCGCGCATTTTCACGCGCACCGATGGTACCAGTGGGGCATCCTATGAAATTTCTGCCCGAAATGTGCGCTTTCTTTCCACTCGCAGCGGAGGAACTCAGGAAGGGTTTGAAGATAGCAGCGAGATGAGCGACGAAGATATACCATTCTAAAAATTCCGATGACTTTCTTTGATCTTTTAATCGAAAAAACACATCGAGATTTTGAAACTCGCCATCAAGTACGTGAATCTGCACTTAAACAAACCCGTTTGTTAACTCGTAAATCAGCTGATGCTATTCGTGCAATCCATCGTGGAGATAAGAAGGCAGCTGAAGAAAACATGCAAGCTGGTCGTCAAATTGTGGCAGATCTAAAGCATTCAGTTGAACCATATCCAGAAATTTTTTACTCGGGATACACTCAAGATGCCTTGAAGGAATATGTTGAAGCTCGTTTGACCATTAATATGATTGGTCATGAATCTCTGCCATTTCCTGAAGACCTTGGGGTTGAATATTCAACCTATATTCGTGGTTTCGCAGAAGCAATTGGTGAACTTCGCCGGCGTTGCCTAGACATCCTGAGACAGGGATATTCAGAGGAAGCAGAATGTTTGCTATCATTTATGGACGATATCTATGCCCTGTTGGTAACTTTGGATTACCCAGATGCTATTACCAATGGACTGCGACGGCAAACTGATTTAGTGCGTGGAATTATTGAAAGAACGCGGGCAGATTTAACAATCAGTTTTCGAGAAGAGCGCTTACAACAATCTTTAAAAAAATTCGAGGAACGTTTTTATAACCATGACAAGGAGTAAACGAACTATACGCGCATCTGAGATAAGCACCTTCATTTTTTGTCAACGCGCATGGTGGTATCAGCGCAATAACATTGAAACAATGAATACCCCTGATCTGGTAAATGGTGTGGATTTTCATAAAGATCATTGGATAAAAACGAATTCTTATCACTTTCTCCGTAAAAGCGCTTGTGGCCTTTTGCTCGTAGCTTTTGCTTTGTTTATTATTTCTTTGACCTAGCATCCGGTATAACGACAAAATGCTTTCAACTTGGCTCATTATTGCAGCGCTTATTCTGTCTTTGCTTGCAATTTTGTTGTTTTTCACCTCGTATAGAATGCAGCAAACAAGTGGAATACCAGAAGGAGAGATTATATTTTCCGATAGCAGTCAATGGGGAAAAACCACAAAGCCATTGTACGATGCGCAATTGGGTTTGACAGGAAAACCAGATTATTTAATCCGCGAACAAGAGGTGATTATCCCAGTCGAAGTAAAAAAAACATGGGCTCCATCTGCCCCATTTGAGAGTCATAAATTACAATTGGCAGCATATTGCCTCTTGGTAAAACGTCACTTTGGCTTAGCTCCCCCTTTTGGAATATTGAATTATCGCAATCGGACTTTTAAGATTCCATATAATAAAGACCTGGAAATGGAGTTGCTTGCAGTCATGGATGAAATTCGGGTTCAAAAGGAAATGGGGGAAGCTAGTCGTTCTCATTCACAAAAAGGAAGATGTGCTCGATGTGGCTTTCGTCATGTCTGTGACCAGCTTCTGTAGAACAAGTAGAATAACGCTATAATTCATTAAATCGCATGAGTCAACCATTATCTAAATTTGGTATCGCCTATAACTCTCAAATAAATGAGGCCATAGGTTTCTCCGATCAAATCCGTGCATGCCTAGAAAAACAAGGTGCAACCGTCTTGGCTTGCGGTGCAATTCACGAAAAAACACTCCGACAACAGATTAAGAAGAAAGAGTTTGAAGCATTGATTGTCTTAGGAGGAGATGGAACAATGCTGCGAGCAAGTCATTTATGTGCTTCCGCAAACATGCCGATTCTAGGAGTCAATTTTGGATCGTTTGGTTTCTTGATGGAGCTGCAAAAAGAAGATTGGGGGGATTATCTACCAGGATTACTGGAGGGCAAATATCGTATTGAAGAACGCATGCTTCTTCAAGCAGAACATTTCCGCAATAAAACCAGTCGAGGAAGTTGGTTGGTTGTTAATGATGTTGTTGTATGTCGTGGACAGCATGTCCGTCCAATCCGCTTGGATGCCGAAGTAAATAATTATCATATGGCAAGTTACGTGGCTGATGGCTTGATTGCAGCAACTCCTACAGGTTCAACAGCTTATGCCCTGGCCGCCGGTGGTGCGATCCTGCCGCCGGACCTTAGAAATATTATTGTTGTGCCTGTTGCTCCTCATCTATCACCTGATCAACCCATTATCCTAAGCGAAGGTGCCTGCGTTACGATTATCGTAAAGACCAATCATCAAGCCGTATTCAGTGTCGATGGACATATTCCGGTTATCATGGAAGATAATGATTCTGTAAATGTTAGTGCCAGTGATTTAAATTCTCTTTTCATTCGCTTTCACGATCAAGGGTATTTTTATCGGACTTTAAACCGGTTTATGGAGCAGAATCCATCTATCAATCTGTTGCGCTGATATAATTTTGCGAGTAGATCTGATCTGAAAAAAAAGATCCCATAGATCGAAAAACATATGACTGATTCTGATTTTCTTTCATGTTACAGGCATCCGGATCGTAAAACACTGTTACGCTGCAATCAGTGCGAACGCCCAATTTGCACACAATGTGCTATCTTAACCCCAACAGGTTACCGTTGCAGAGAATGCGTTCAGAATCAGCAGAAAAAATTTGAGACGGCTGGAATAAGCGATTTCATCCTCTCCCTATTTACAGGAACAGGATTATCCTTCTTGGGAAGTTATCTCCCTTCGTTTCTGGGTTTCTTTACACTATTTATCGCACCTCTCATCGGAACAGGCATTGGAGAAGTGATTCGTAAATTAACCGGAAATCGCAGATCGCGAAATATGTTTATTCTTGCAGCTATTGGTGTTTTAGCCGGTAGTCTTCCTCCATTAATCAGCAAGTCAATATTTTTCTTGGTTGGAGTACAACAAGTCTCGGTAGGTTTTTATTCTATCCTTCCGTTGATCTGGCAGTTGGCATATACAATTTTAGTTACTAGTTCAATCTATTATCGCCTTACAGGAATAAAGATTGGTTGATTAATGTTAAAAGAATTACGTATTGAAGACTTTGCTATCATCCACAAGCTTGAGCTAAAGTTCGAGCCTGGATTGGCAACTTTTACTGGTGAAACCGGAGCGGGTAAATCAATTTTACTAGACGCCATTGAAGCTCTCATGGGTGGGCGCGCAGAAGTTAATATGATTCGAGCGAATGCTGACCGTGCAAATCTCGAAGCCATTTTTCTTATTCCAGATGTTCATCGAACAGAAATTATCAACATTCTTGAATCCGAAGAATTGTTAGACAACCCAAACGAAATCCTTTTGAATCGAGAAATTCGCCGTGAAGGTCGAAATGTTGCACGCATAAATGGTCATGTTGTGAATGTATCAATTATGAAAGAATTAGGCGAATATCTTGTGGACATCCACGGTCAATCTGAGCACTTATCCCTATTATCAGTTCGTCAGCATATTAATCTACTTGACCGATTTGCAGATAATCAAGATTTATTAAATGAATACAAGGATTTTTACAGAATTTATAAAGAAACCCAAAAAGAATTAACCGAATTGCGTCAAGCGCAATTAGATGCAGCTCGCATGAGTGATCTCTTAAACTATCAAATTCAAGAAATTGAAGCTGCTAATTTGAGAGCCGGGGAAGAAGAAGATTTACGTGAAGAACTTAACCGGTTGTCTAATGCTGAAAAATTGTCTTCATTGGCTAAACAGGCATATAGTCTCTTGGAGGAGGAAACTACCGAGTCTCAATCAATTTCTACAATGCTTGGTGAAGTAATCGGCGCAATCAGGGGTCTTGCAGCTATTGATAACAGCTTAGAAATTTTGACAGATCAAAGCGAAAATGTATTAAACCTTGTTTCAGATATTAGTCGTGACTTGCAGCATTATCTTGATCGAATCGAATATAACCCCAAGAGACTAGAACAAACAGAAAATCGCCTAGCTCTAATCAACACTCTCAAACGAAAATATGGTGAGGATATTCAAGCAATTCTATCCTTCGTTCAAATTGCTAAAGAGAAATTGAGCAAAATCACAACCGCAGAAGAACGAATTGAAGAATTGGAAGGCTTGGAAACAGCGCAGCTAAATAGACTTTCAAAAATGGCGGGGGTGTTATCTGTAAAACGTCAGGAGGCTGCCCGATCTTTGAGTGAACAAGTTGAACGAGAACTTGGAGATTTACGCATGGTGGGAGCAAAATTCTCTGTGGACATCCGATTCAAACCCATCGAGAGAGGCCTTCCGATTGAATCTGGTGAACGGGTAGCATTCGATGAACGCGGTATCGACCAAGTAGAGTTTCTGATTTCACCAAATCCTGGAGAAGGTTTAAAACCCCTGGTGAAAATTGCCTCGGGTGGAGAAACCTCTCGTCTAATGTTAGCATTAAAAAATGTATTAGCAAAAGCGGATACCATACCTACTTTGATTTTTGATGAAATTGACCAAGGTATCGGCGGGCGTGTGGGTGCACTAGTCGGAGAGAAACTCTGGCAACTTGGAAGCCACCATCAGGTCCTCTGTGTCACACACTTACCTCAATTGGCTGCATTTGGCAACCAACATTTCCACGTTTTTAAACAAGTTGTATCTGAGCGCACTCAAACCAATGTAGAAGAACTCAGCCCTGAAAGACGCCTGGTTGAATTGGCAGCAATGTTCGGTTCAGATAGTCAAGCTAACCGTATTGCAGCAGAGGAAGCGCTGCAGAATGCCCAAGAACAGAAGAGCGATCGATTAACCAAAAAACAGAATTCGATTTAAACTTGCATGATTTCCTGGATTGTGATATAAAAGAAATACCAAACGCTTGGGTGCCCCCCTCACCCAGGCGTTTGGCTTTTTCTATTTCTTGAATTTAGTATATTGACAGAGTGGAAAATTTTTGCTTAAATCAGGCATATAATCCTTATACCTATTAAAAAACTAGGAGGAAGAAATGAAAAAACGCTTTGGAATTTTAAGAATTTTGGCATCAATCTTAAAAATCTTAGGGGTCGTTGTGGCTGCCCTATCTGTACTTGGAGGGTTAATTTCTTTCGTAATGTCTTTTGCTGGCACAGATTTGTTTGCAGCCATGGGATTGGATAGCGTAAGTGGAATCTTCGTCGGGATACTTGGATCATTTGTGATGATTGTCGCTGGTTTGTTATACGCAGTTATGTTGTATGGATATGGCGAACTGCTCATGTTGATGATTTCAATCGAAGAAAATACTTTCCGAACTGTCACTCTTCTCGAGGATGTGACAAAAGAAGAAAAATAGAGATATTCTTTCTTACTAAAAAAACCACCAGATCTATTTTTCTCGGCGGTTTTTTTCTGTTTCTATAACCAGAATCACTTTCGCTCATTTTTGCCTGCTTGACAGGAAGAACTCAAAATTGCTATAGTATTACTGGTTAGACCACTTATCAGTAGGACCCATGAAAATCAGCTCTTGGAAACCTCCCCTGAAACCAAGAGAAATCACAGAATCTCGCTTAATACGAGCCATTCTTGATGGCACTTTTCCTATTAACTCAAATCTACCCGGTGAGCGTGAGCTCTCTGCCCTGCTTGGAGTCACCCGGCCAACTTTGAGGGAGGTAATGCAACGTTTGGAAAGAGATGGTTGGTTTGAAGTAAGGCATGGTAAACCTACTCGCGTTCGGGATTACCTTAATGAGGGGCATTTAGGCGTATCCATCGCACTTGCGAAATACCAGAATCCTTTCTCAACTGATTTTGTTGGGGATTTATTAGAAATACGTATTTTGCTCGCACCAACTTACACTAAAATAGCGGTCGAAAAGGCACCAGACAAGATCTTTGCTTTTCTTCAAAATTCCAGACAATTATCTGATGCTCCAGATAAGTTCAGTCATTTCGATTGGCAACTACATTGGTTATTATCAGTATGCTCAGAGAATGTCGTTTTTACACATTTAATCAATAGCATGCAACGACTATATGAAATTACAGGTGCGCTATATTTTGAATTTCAAGAGACTAGACAACATTCCCGTCAATTTTACAGATTGCTTTCTAATTGCACAGCCAGCAAAAATGGAACAAAAGCTGGAGCTCTGGCGTTGCATGTGATGTCAGAAAGTGCGAGTTTTTGGAAGGAACTGGTAAGAACACATACTTTCGAACATAACAAATCTAAAAATGAAATAGGGGAATAATATGTGGCAAAATGGATGGCGTGATGCGATTTGGACTCAGCTGGATACAACCTGGGATGTAATTATTATTGGGGGAGGTATTACCGGTGCAGGTATTCTGCGTTTAGCCGCTAAACTAGGATGGCGTGCATTGCTGGTTGAAGCACAGGACTTTGCCTTTGGTACATCAAGTCGTTCTTCAAAATTAGTGCACGGAGGATTCCGTTATCTTTACAATTGTCAGTATCAAGTCACATTTGAGTCCGTTCGCCAACGTGAAGCTTTGTTGCGAGAAGCACAAAACCTTATCACCCCTCTCAATTTCTATCTGCCAAATTATGAACGCTATCATTTGCCATCTTGGTTATTATCAGCAGGTGTTTCACTATATGATCTGATGGCACTCAAATGGCAACACAAAAAAATCTCATCACAAGAAATTTGTAAAATTTACAATGGAATAAACCCAAATGGTTTAACATCTGGCTTCCGTTACAGAGACGCACAGGTGGACGATACCCGCCTTGTATTGCGTATTATCAGAGAAGCTGTTGCTGAAGGCGCAACTGCAATAAATTATTCTCGTGTTGAGAGTCTATTGCAGAACTCTGCTGGTAATATCATTGGAGTTGTTTTACGAGATGATTCCGTAGCTGATGGTAAAACGAAAGAGATTTATTCAAAAGTTGTCATCAATGCAACCGGGCCATGGACAGATGAGATTCGTGCTAATTTGAATTTAGAGAAGCGTTTAAGAAAATTACGCGGCAGCCATTTGATTTTTTCCAAGAATAGGTTCCCTATCTTTAAAGCCTTGACCATTTTTCATCCAATTGATGGTCGTGCGATGTTCATTCTTCCTTGGGAGGGAACCACGCTGGTAGGTACTACTGATGTAGACCATATCCACGGAGAGTGTGAAGAATTATACGAACCTTTTGCCAGCCAAGCAGAAATCGAGTATATCCTCGAGGCTTTAATTTTTTTGTTCCCAAAGCTCAAACTGGATCGTTCAGACATTCTTTCGTCATTTTCTGGATTAAGACCTATCATCAGCAGCGGAGCTTCCACACCATCAAAAGAATCGCGTGCTCATCAGATTTGGGAGGAAAATGGATTGATAACCATCGCGGGGGGAAAATTAACAACTTATCATATTATGGCTTGTCAAGTCATTAAAACCATCTTGCCCAAGATTGACAAGAAAATCCATTTAAAGAAAAATCCTCCATTGTTTGAAGCAATAAAAGTACTGGCGAACAATGATCTTGATAAATTGACCCAGTTGTATCTTGCCGGTCGCTATGGAAATGATGCTCTTCGGGTTATCGGATTAGCCGAAGAAATGGAATTGGAGCACATTGAAGGTCTTCCGAATATTTGGGCAGAAGTCCGCTGGGCTGCTCATAATGAGGGAGTAATTCATTTAGACGATTTGCTTCTCCGCCGAGTTCGCTTGGGACTTTTACTTCCAGAAGGTGGAAGGTTCCTACTTCCAAGATTGCAAAAAATCATTCAACCGGAATTGAAATGGAGCGATAACCAGTGGCAATATGAATTAAATCGTTATCAGGAAATATGGCGAAAATACTACAGTCCTTTTCCAGGTGATTCTAGTGGATCTTACGAGCATAGATTAGATAAAACATAATCAATAATTGGAGGGATTTATGTCAAAACAGAGTTTTTTCACTCCTAATTGGTATGAGGGGGACACCCCTCAAGAGAGTTATCGCAGCTTGTTTAAATGGAATGATCCAAATGCATTCAAACATCCTAATCGAGGTTTTTATCAACTACTTAGAGATACCTTTGATCTCAAGGATAAGGATTTTAAACATCCGCAATTATGCTTAGAGAGCGTGGATCAATCAATTCCATCTCGTCTATCTATCCACGCTCTTCAGAAATTAAAAGAAATTGTAGGCGAGGATAATATCCGAACAGATACATTAAGCAGAACTCGCGCATCTTATGGGGCAGGAATGCTTGACGCACTGCGATTGCGCAACAAAATCATCGAGAATATCTGCGATGTGGTTATCTTACCTCGCAGTCGCGAAGATATCATCCAGATTGTCCAATTTTGTAACCATCAGAAAATCCCTATTACTGTGTATGGAGGCGGTTCTACAGTGACCCGTGGAATGGAAGCGCCTTTACATGGAATTGCTCTGGATATGAGCGTCCACATGAAAAAAGTAATCGCACTGAATGAAACCAACCATACCATTACCGTTCAACCTGGAATCTGGGGTCCTGAACTGGAATATAATCTCAACCATGCACCTGAAATATTTGGGGCAAATGATCGCTATACCTGTGGTCATTTTCCTCAATCATTTGAACATTCGAGTGTGGGTGGATGGATTGTAACTCGAGGGGCAGGACAAAATTCAACGTATTACGGCAAGATCGAAGATCTAGTAATTTCGCAGGAGTATATTACCCCCATTGGAATTTTAAGAACACAAGAGCACCCTCGTGCAGCCACAGGGCCTGATTTTGACCAAATCATGGCAGGTAGCGAGGGTTGTTTCGGGGTTTTGACCGAAGCAATACTGCGCGTATTTAAATTCAGACCCCAAAATACTCGCCGTTTCAGTTTTCTTTTTAAGACTTGGGAAGACGCTCTTAACGCCTATCGTGAAATTATGCAAGGTGAATTCGGTTCACCTTCAGTCTTTAGATTATCAGATCCGGAAGAAACCGACACGGCTATGCGTATTTATTCAATTCATGCTTCACCCGCTGATTCTGCATTAAAAATTCTTGGTTTTCAACCTATGCAGTATTGCTTGCTGCTCGGAACAATCGATGGCAATTGCGATTTCACACGCTTGGTGCAAAAGAAAACAAAAGATATATGCCGCAAATTTCATGCTTTTAATCTCACACCATTTAAGATAACAGAAAAGTGGGAGAGTTCTCGCTTTACCGATCCATATATGCGAGAGGACCTGATGGATTATGGTTTGCTAATCGATACCCTGGAATGTGCTGTCAATTGGGAACAATTACCAATCGTTCATCAAAAAATCCGCCAGTTCATAAAAAACAGACCGAAAACTATTTGCATGACTCATATTTCGCATGCTTATCCACAAGGTGCAAATTTGTATTTTATTTTTGTGATACAGTGTACAAGCATCAACGATTATTTATCTTTACAATATGGTATTCTTGAGGCTATATGCCGATCAGGGGCAGCAGTCAGTCATCACCATGGAGTTGGAAAGCAGACTGCACCCTGGTTAGAAGAACAGATTGGAAAGCAATGTATGGACATGATTCGGGTATTAAAAAATCATTTTGATCCAAATTACATTATGAATCCAGGCGGGACACTTGGGTTGGATATGAACCTGGAGCAATCCACAAAACGATGGGGTTTTCAGAAGGATCAATAAACAAGAGGCAGGTGTATCAATGGCAGAAAATTTGTTAGCGATTGATTGTGGAACACAATCGGTACGCGCAATAATTTTTGACGCGCAGGGAAATCTATTGGCTAAGCATCGAGTACCAATCGAGCCCTACTTTTCAAATGCACCAGGATTAGCTGAGCAACAACCCGAAGTATATTGGAACGCACTCTGTTTAGCTTGCCAAGGTCTCTGGAAACAAAACAAAATAATAAAGAATAGTATTGCAGCAGTTGCACTCACCACCCAGCGTTCGACAGTGGTTAACCTCGATAAAAACGGTAAACCGCTACGTTCTGCAATTGTTTGGCTTGACCAACGCCAATCACAAAAAATACCCTCAATAAAAGGATTCTGGGGTACTGCCTTTAAATTAGCCGGAGCAAAGCCTACTGTGGAATATTTACAGCGGGAATGTGAAGCAAATTGGATCGCCGCCAATCAACCTGAAATATGGGAAAAAACACATAAATATGTATTTTTATCCGGTTACCTTACTTATCAATTGACAAACCGCTTTGTAGATTCGGTTGGCTGTCAAGTTGGGTACATGCCCTTTGACTACAAAACCCAAAATTGGGCTGGAAAGAATCACTGGTATTGGCAAGCCTTGGAAATTCAACCAGAAAAATTGGTTGAATTAATAGAAGTCGGCCAACCTCTGGGTAAAATCAGCGATAGGGCAGCCGAAGCCTTGGGAATTCCGGTTGGTTTGCCATTAATCGCATCTGCAGCTGATAAAGCCTGTGAAGTGCTTGGGGCTGGCAGCCTTGAACCAAATATTGCCTGCTTAAGTTATGGGACAACTGCCACAATCAATACTACGCATGAGAAATACATTGAAATCATTCCATTAATTCCGCCTTATCCGGCTGCAGTACCTCGCCTTTATAATCTTGAACTACAAATATATCGCGGTTATTGGATGGTAAGCTGGTTCAAGCATGAGTTTGGCTTAAGAGAACAGCATCTAGCTGATGAAAAGGGGATTGAAGCAGAAGAATTATTCGACGATTTGGTCAATAGCGTTCGGCCTGGTTCACAGGGATTGGTACTTCAACCCTATTGGTCGCCCGGCCTGCGCCATCCAGGCCCCGAAGCGCGGGGGGCAATTATTGGCTTTAGTGATGTACATACCCGTGCACATCTTTACCGAGCAATATTAGAAGGATTAGCCTATGCCTTGCGGGAGGGAAAGGATCGTACCGAGGGTCGCACTCACACCAAGATTGATCAAATCAGAGTGGCTGGAGGGGGAAGCCAGAGCAATGCTGCGATGCAGCTTACCGCAGATATATTCGGCATGCCTGTTTCCAGACCACACATATACGAAGCCTCTGGTTTGGGAGCTGCGATTAATGCCGCTGTAGGCTGCGGACTCCATGCAGATTACCCAAGCGCACTATCAGCCATGACACACCTTGGAGAGACGTTTCTGCCCAATCGCAATGTCCACGAGATCTACAACCATCTCTACCATGAAGTATATCTGCCGATGTATGACCGACTGCAGCCTTTTTACAGAGCGATTCAGAAAATTTCTGGCACGTGATGTATGGGGGGAACGCATCAAAAACCTTAGGAATGACGCCTGCGCTTGACGGTTCTCAAGCGCTGAGGTATATTATCACCACAATTTTCCTCACGCCCTCGTAGCTCAATTGGATAGAGCGTTTGCTTGCGGAGCAAAAGGCTGCAGATTCGAGTTCTGCCGGGGGCATAAAAAGAAGTGATGCCTAATCACTTCTTTTTCTATTTAGAATTAATCCTATGTTTA
>Ga0209164_1004861_pt1 | contig 11759 bp, 6 predicted proteins | sample MTBNYHSulfiMetaG_FD_187458 | JGI IMG/M metagenome (GOLD analysis project Ga0209164, IMG submission 187458) | Enrichment culture microbial communities from rom New York Harbor, USA that are MTBE-degrading - MTBE-NYH (New York Harbor Sulfidogenic)... | ecosystem: Environmental > Aquatic > Marine >... | reverse complement strand
AGTATCATCAGCTTGACTTAATCAGTTATTTTGTCAGGAACAATATGCCCGTCTCTGTTGTCTTCCCTGAAAGGGATTCCATATGTCTCAGGTCGTATAAGGACTGCCGGATTGAGGAACTGAAATATAACGGGAGGAGACTGGATGACCACAGACTCAGAGATTATGAAACTGAGACCGTTTTCCATAAAATCCTCGATGATACCGATGCGGACATAGTGCATTTTCAGAGCATACGGACGCTTCCCTTGTCCCTCATAGAAATAGCGAAACAAAGAAAAAAGAAAGTCCTTGCGACCCTTCACGAATATTATTTCTGGTGTATTAATTGTATATTGCTGGCACCGGATTTCTGCTGGTTTGAAGACAATGAAACGGTGTGTTACAGGTGTCTCACTATGAATAACTACAATGTCCCGCAGGGTTACGTGAAAGAAAGACGGCTGTATATTGATTACCTTTTCAGTCTGCTCGACATGGTTATTGTGCCTTCTTCCTATGTGAGAGAGGTTTGCCTCAGTCTCTATAAGGGACTCACGGGAGAACGGTGCAAAGTAGTGGAATTTGGTGTTGACAGGGAAGTTCTCCGGACCGCAAGAAGAGAGAAAAAAAACGAAATATTGAGCCTGGCTTTCCTCGGCAATTATTTGCATTATAAGGGGAACAAAACCTTTGCCGAACTTGTGAAATACTATAGAAATTCAGAATCGGTCAGGTTCAGTATTATTGGAAATATATTTGATCCTCTGATGGTCCCCTCCAGTAAAAATCTTTTTGTGGCGGGTGGATATACAAGAGACAATGTCGTGAAGAAAATACACGAGGTAAATCCTGATCTTATTCTCCTGCTCTCAAACTGGCCTGAGACATTCTCATACACCCTTTCAGAATCGATAGCGAGCAGCGTCCCGGTGATTGCAACCGATGGCGGCGCCCTCCGGGAAAGAGTTGCGGGTGAGTGCGCCGGATTTCTTGTGCCTGTGGAGAACCCTTTACCGAGGATCATCGAGATCATAGAGGATATCAAACGTAATCCGGTCGTGATGGATTTTCTCAATGAAGCGGTCAAAAAGGCAAGGGGGAGGTTAAAAACAGTAGATGATATGTCGAAAATCACTTTTGCTGTCTATCGGTCTCTCCTGCAGTAACGACAGGAAAAAATCCTCCGGAGTGCAGGAGTCATAGTATGCCGGAAGACCAGGACAAGAACGGTGAGTTTGCCTTTCCGCCCGGACATTATTTTTCACCGGTTCCTTCTATAGAAGAGATAAAACTGCGGGAAGAATATATCTTCGATCAGTGGCCGGAAGCGCTTCCCGGGATCGATATGCGCATAAGAGAGCAACTTGCGCTCCTGGAGGAATTCAGGAAATTCTACGGGGAGTTTCCGTTTGAAGCACAGGGCAGGGAAGGCCTGCGTTTCTCTCTCAACAACCCAAGTTACAGCCATTCCGATGCGGTAATCCTTTACTGCATGTTGCGGTATCTCAGGCCGAAGAAGATCATAGAGATAGGTTCAGGCTTCTCATCGTGTCTCATGCTGGATATTAATGAGATTTTCATGGGAAACCGGGCCGCGTGTACTTTTATTGAGCCGTATCCTGAATTGCTGCTCACACTGCTTAAGGATACGGACGAACCGCAGATCGAAATTATACCGAGCAGGCTTCAGGAGGTTGATCCTGATATTTTTTCCGCGCTGTCTGCATCGGACATCCTGTTCATCGACTCCACCCATGTGTCAAAAGTAGACAGCGATGTGAACCATATCTTTTTCCGCATATTGCCTCTTCTCCAGTCCGGGGTGTATGTCCATTTCCATGATATCTTTTATCCTTTCGAATACCCGAAGAGCTGGTTTTATGAAGGTCTTGCATGGAATGAAGCGTATATTCTCCGCGCGTTTCTTCAGTATAATAGCGAGTATAAGATCAAATTTTTCAACACCTATCTGGCATACTTTTTCCGTGAAAAGTTTTTCCGTGAAATGCCTCTGCAGTTGGACTATGTAGGAGCGAGCATCTGGCTTGAAAAAGGTTCTCTTTAAAGGATGCCGGACAGCAACACAGCGGGAGGTTCAGCCTTGTTCTTTATCGATTCTCTGTTGAGAGTCCTCATGCCCGGCCGGTCAGGGAGAGTTGCAGCGCCGGACAGCTGCGGCAATATCTCTGCGAATAAATCCACGGTCAGGGACAGGCAGGGAATCGACACGCCTCTCCGCGATTCGGTCCGGAGGATGATTCTCGAGAATAAAGAGAATTTGCATAATCCCTTTTTTGTCCTTATGCGGTATCTTGCAGACCTCGAGGAACAAATATCCGGTATTGCCCCGGTCTCCTGTGCCGAGTATGAAAACTATTTCAGGAAAAATTTTCTGCTCAGCAATTGCCCGCTTGCAATCGATCCTGTATCTGTGAAAACACAGGAGGACATCATACAGTTCATCGATTCCTATGATCGTGCACATCTCTGGAAGATGGTCTCGCATGTATTTGTGGGGTTAATCGGATTTCTTGTGAGCAGGAGGGGCAAGGTCAGCCTTCTCGATTTCGGATCAGGTCAGAGTTGCGGCATGTATGGAGAAAACGGTCGTTTTCTCTTTACAGGGAAGCACGTCGATACCGATGCCGTTGCATTCTGGGCCATTGATGAACTCCATGAACCCTCAGGTGCTATTTTTCAAAAAGCGAATTATCTGAAAAGCGATATTCTCTCGTTCACTCCCGGGGAAAAATTTGATCTCATAACAGGCCACCACGTGCTGGAACACTGCTGCGACTGGCAGGATGTCATTGGACATGTCGCAGGGCTTCTGAAGGAAGACGGGTACCTCTATCTTTCTTTCCCGCGCTTCGGTGGATTTTACGATACCGTCTACCGCCTGATTTCACCGCATGACCATTGCGCTGATTTCACTCTGGAAACTCTTATAAGCACTGCCGGAAAGAATGGTCTCAAAGAGTGCCTGGTGGATGTCTATGTCGATCCGAACGGCAAATTCGACTGGATACCTTCGCTATACCCGGGGCTTGTCAGCAAGCAAATGTCTGACTGCTTTTATGACCTCTGTATAGCGATCGATTCAAAACTCCTCATAGGGTATCACCATTACGGATATTACGTGGTTTTCAGAAAAACTTCCTGAGTATGTGACCCTTCATATATGCGGAAAGTGTTCGGGAAAATATTTAACCCGACAAGGGCATGCAGGCGCCTTCGCATGGTCCTTGAAAAAAATCTTCAGACTATTCGGGTAAAGAGAGACTAAGGTGCGGGAAAATATTTTTATCACCCTGTCTGCGCACGGCGCATAAAAAAGATTCCTGATGAACAGGAATCCCCACCTCTTATGAGTTTCCGGAGAGTGGCAGCTTGACAATACCCGGCGAATAAATTATTGTTACTAAATTATAGCAGTGCAAGAAGGAGGCTTCTTTGAGATTCAGGATATTCGTTGTTCCCCTGCTTATTTGCATGGTCGTTTCAGTGCAAATGTCCTGTCCTGTCTTTTCTCAGGAAATCGGACAGGGAGCAGGAGAAGATATTGGTGAGGAGCAACGGACAATAATTCAGGAGAAGCAGCAGCAGGTAGAATCTGCTGTTCAGGATAAACTCAAAAAAAGGCTCCCCGGCAGAGACATAAGTTCCGGGGCTTCAGGCCCGAAACCGACCGCCACCAGTTCGCCTACAGAAACGGATATGCAGGAAGTGCCGGTAAGAGAACCGCAGGAACTTGATGAGCACCAGCAGGAGCTTGAGCCCCAGGAAGAACAGCCGCCTGCTTCGGTGCAGGTCGAGACCGAAGAAGAACCTGCTCTTCCGGTAAAGGAAAAGAAACAGGCAGGGCCCCCGACGGTAAGTTTCTTCTTTGATGACGCGGATATCTTTGAAGTGGCACAGACGATCTTCGCAGACGTGCTCAGGGTGAATTACCTTATTGATCCCCAGGTGAAGGGCAGGGTGAATTTCAGGACGGTCACCCCGATACCGAAAGATGAAGTCCTCCCGGTCATGGAGATTATCTTCAGGCTCAACGGAATTGGATTCGTTGAAGAGGGGGGGCTTTACCGAATCATTCCCCTTACTGAAGTCCCGAGAGAACTGGTCTATGCACAGATAGGAAAAACCCCGGACAAGGTCTCCATCGAAATGTTTACCTTCAAAAATCTGGACTTGAAGGAATCTCTGCCCGATATCGAAAATGCACTGGGACTGCACCTGAAGGGAGGCACGGTAAGGATCATCCCCTTCTATCGCATGAATGCGCTGCTCGTCGTTGCGTCTTCACCGGAACAGCTCGGATATATAAAACAATGGGTGGCTACCTTTGACAATATGTTTGAAGTTGCCCGGCCAAAAATTTATGTCTATCCGTTGCAGAACAGCAAAGCTACCCATATCGCCTCACTCCTCCAGTCGATTTTCACAGGGACGCAATCCACAGCCTCTTCGACAACTGCCGCGAAAACAGAGTCGGCAAAAACTGCCGGAAAAACCAGTGCTCCCGCGCCTTCTTCTGCCGCACCGCAGACCGGCGTTGCGGCAACAGTCACCGGCGGAGGGAACTTTGTATCTTCAGAGGCCAGGATTTTTGCGGATGAGATAACCAATACATTAATTATCCTTGCGAACCCTACTGACTATGCATTTATCGATGAGACGATCAAGAAGATCGATATCATGCCAAGGCAGGTGGTCATCGAAGGGCTTATCGCACGGGTAGACCTGATCGATAACCTCAGTTTCGGTTTCTCCTGGTCATTGCAATCGGATTTAAAAATTCACAACCTGAAACCCTTCAACCGCGATATAAACCTGGGCGGAGACTTCTTCAGCAAACCATTGGGGACAACCTATAATACCGGCGCGGGCGACGGCTTCACCTTTGTCGGTACAGACCCTTCCGGTATTGTGCGGGCCCGCCTCACGGCAGCGCTCAAGGATTCAAAAGCCAAAATCCTTGCAGCGCCGCACATCCTGGTGTCAGACAACAGGGAGGCGAGGATACAGGTCGGATCGCAGATACCGCTTGCCACGCAGACATCAACGGGAATCGAGACTACCACGACGGTAACCTCCACCATCCAGTATAAAGATATCGGGATTATCCTCAACGTGAAGCCGCAGATCAATGACAGCGGACTGGTTGCCCTGGAAATAACCCAGGAAGTCTCCTCACTCGGAGATAATGTGAAGGTTGCAGGTCAGGATTTTGCTTCAATAAACAAAACAGAGTCTACCACGAACCTCGTCGCGCAGGACGGAGAGACGATTATCATCGGGGGGCTGATACGGGAGGATGCAACAAAGTCCAAAGACGGCATCCCGATCCTCAGCAAGATCCCGATCCTGGGACATCTCTTTTCGAATACGACGGATAATACCCAGAGGACTGAACTCATCATTCTGCTTACGCCGCATGTGATAAGGAGCCAGAGAGAAGCCGGGAAAGTGACCAGCGACTACATTGACAGATACAAGGGGACTACCAAGGACGAGGCGCTTAAAGAGTTCATCCAGGAGAAAATCCCGTGAGAGATGAGCGGCGGAAGAATGAACCCGGGTAGCTTCCCTGTTGGCTGAACATTCCCCAATGCTTCAAGAATCAGAGATTATCCCCTATCATTGTTCCCCTCCCGTCGGAGAGAAGATCCTCGTCCTTGCACCGCATCCCGATGACGAAACGCTCGGATGCGGCGGGACGATATCCCTTCTCGTCAAAGCGAAGAAACAGGTGAAGGTTGTTTTTCTTACGAGCGGTGACAAAGCAGAGCCGCTTCATCCCTTGTCTGCAAAGAAGCAGGTTGGACAACACATTTCTGACTATTCCCTTATGAGGGAGAAGGAAGCAATCAAGGCGCTTAAAGTTTTGCAGGTGTTTGATTGTGAATTTCTCCGGTTCCCTGACCGGGAACTCTCTGCCTGTTCCCGGAGCGCTCTTCAAAAGATTGTTCAAATTCTCCGGGAATATGTCCCTGATGCGATTTATAGTCCCTCTCCTCTCGAGCTGAATCCTGATCACAGGGCTACTGCTGCGTTTGCGATTGAAATGCACAGAACAATGGCGCAGTCGGGCATGGCAGGACACCTTATCTTTTACGAGGTAACGGTACCACTCAGGCCGAATTTGCTTGTGGATATCTCGACTTCGTACGGCAGGAAGAAAAAGGCGATGAAGAAGTATGCATCACAACTGAAGCTGAACAACTATCTGGGCCATGTTACCGCAGTGAATATTTTCAGGACACTGACAGTGAGGGGAACAAAATATGTCGAGGCGTTCTGGCATATGCAGACCCCGCTGAACAATGAGGAGATCGCCCGATGGATCAGTTATGCCGGGCCGGCCTAATGTGGAAAAAAAACAACACAATGATCTGTAAAATACACAGGTGACAGCGTTCCTGCGTATGTATGTGGTTGAACTGTAATGATTTCAATGCAAAAAGAACTGGCCTGTTTTTTGCTTTATAATACTAGAACATATTCAAAATGCTTGACAGCTAGAGAAGTAAGTGTTTATACTTTTAGACTAGAAAAATAAAGGAGCTTGTTCTAAAAAAAAACTTGACAAAGGTGACTCCTTTATTTACAATTTACGCAAAAGTAACAAGATGTTCTTTGATTATATGCAGCATATTCATAGTTATAAGCTATCATTTAGATAGCACTTAAAATTGTTGAGATATTACAAAAGTGAAGGAGGTGATAGGGACAGGTAACAGGGTAATTCAAGTTTTCCTGGAGTTTCACTGGTCTTAGCCCTTGGCTAAAAAATTTTTTCATCTTAAGGTAAAAGGAGGTTTTAAAAGTGAGAAAACTGGTTTTAGCATTAATGCTAAGTGTTTTGCTCTTAGGGTTCGGTTCAGCAATGGCTGCGCAGTCATCCGTTGACAATGTTCCCGGGGGCGGCGGATTCAACTATTTTCATGCATCAGCAGCGGGTGATCAGACCCTGTTCAATATCCAGAACGTCGACGTTACCGCGATTCGCGTTCATCTCACCCTGTACGACACAAACAGCAACAAGATCGTAGACTTCAGCATTCCTCTTTCAAACTGGGATAACTGGGGTTGTTCAATCACCGGCGACGGCACCAACATCACCATTACTCCTCAGACACCGTGCTTCTATGTTGGCGCAAACAACGGCTGCTTCCCGCCGGTTACCGTTGCATTACCGGCAGGCGCTGACGGACTTCAGGCTGGCTACATGAGCTTTGTAGTTTCCGCTGGTGACTCTGTATTCTATGGTGGTAACAACGACGGAGATCCGAGAAACGATCCGATTCTTAGCTTTGCATCTGCAAGATTATATGATGTAATCGCAGCGAGGATCGCACTCCTCAACCCGACAGCAGGCAGCGCTATTGCCATGAATTCAACAATGCTCCAGGGCTATGTGAATATTTATAATGCCCCTGGTCTTGTTGAAGCAATTGCAGGATTCACAGGCGGTTGGGATTCAATCGCAGATGTCGGCGTTCCGTTCTACTGGAACTGTGATCTTGACACTCTCGACACCTTCCCTTCCCATGACGATCCGCTTGTCGGAATCAATATCGATTCATGGGAAATCATGCTTACCCGCTGGGAATCATGGTCACTTGTTACTGACGACACGAATGCAGGCGGCGTCGGTGAGACACTCTATCAGGCAGTCGGCAGCCCGACCTGGTATGTCGGAAGATACAATGAAACACCTGGCCTCTCCAATACCGTTCTCATCACTGTATTCCCGGCCAACAGCGGCGGGTCACCGGTTGCATTCAGCCCTGCGTGCGGTTTCAGCTCAAGGACCATTACTACATTCTGTTATGATGACAATGAGCTCCCGCTTTCAGACGCAGTACAGCCGCCCGAAGTCGGCAGGATCGGATTCGGTCCGGCAGTCAACGAGATCCTCGTGCCCTCAACATCGGGTGAGTGCAGGCTGCTCGTTGATGCACCGCTTCTCGGCTTCACCTACACAGAAGCAGGAAACTATGCTGACCTGTATCCTCTCTACAAGGTTGACCAGCTGATCAACGCAGAAGACAGCTTCTTCATCTTCTTCGGTGGAACCCTCCACGCAGTTGACAACACAACCACAGAAGTTATCGAGATCGGCATCCAGGAAACCTACTAATCCGAATTCTCATAGTGAATCAAAAAGCCCCCGGAAACGGGGGCTTTTTTTTGTCCTGAAATGAGCCTGAGTCTTCTCGATCGTCCTGCCGGGGAAGGATCGTTTTCCTTATTCATTCACACAGATCTGAAATATTGCCGGTTTTTTCTGTAAATGCCTGGTGCGCAATTGATATAATAGAGAATCAGAAGCATATGTCTCCGAAATACACTTTTTCAGCAACCTGTGCATTAAGAAAAAATCAAGAAGAAGCATACTACAAGGAGGAAGAGAGATTTGAAGAAGATAGTTTTAATGTTTCTTTCCATTGTGTTGTTGTTTTCCTGCGCATCAGCGCAGAAAAAAACCCAGGATGTTGCGGGCCTGCAGGAACGGGTCGGGGCCTTCTATAAGGCAAGATCGGCGCATGATTTTAAGGAGGCGTTCCGGTATGAACACATGCGCCTTGACCCGAACTTTACGGAAAAACAATATATGATGAATGCCGCAAAATCTTCCATGGAATATCTGGAAGCTGAGATGCTCTCAATCGACATGAACGAGAGCAAAGACGAAGCCAGGGTGAAAATGAGACTTAAATACCGGTTGATGCCGATGCAGGGCTTTGAAAAGTTCAACCAGATACAGGAACAAACGATAGAAGAGAAATGGGTTTATAAGGAAGACAACTGGTACCATATAATCAAGGGTATTACAAGGGAATGGTAAAACACCTTATTCGAGGGTATCACCGGGAAATGAAGAACCTGTCTGCTTGTTTCTTAGTGGTTGTGGTTAAATTACCATTCCGATAGAAAGTTGTCATTCCGGCTTGTCAGGGATCTTTCTTTGCTTTAATAGTTGAGTATAAAGACTGATCCGGAAGGATTCCCGACAAGCCGTAATGACAGATAAAAATATTGACCCCGATGCAGAGCATCAAGGGATCTTTTGATTGAAAGCCGGGCCCGCCGCTTCGTTGTCGGTCTCATCAAGGTAACCCGTGATTTTGATTAAGAAATTAAGCCCTATCCCGTAAATTTATACGGATTGAAAGTATGTATCCTGAACATAACTGATATTCGGTATATTTTGGATAAAGGTGGCAATTCAGGCGATGATATTCTAAAATAGAGAAAAAGGAGGTCTATGATGCATAGAGGTCAATTTTTCACAAATCTCGGCAAATGGCATCTGCTTATCATTATGATGATCATTGCCTGTATGTCTTTCTCATCGGCCGGTGTGTCGGCCTATACTCTGACGGAACAGGAAAGGGTCCCCCAGTCTGCAGTCGATAACCTTGCAAATGGGAAGAACCAGGACCTTATCGTGCTGTTCAGCGAAGAAGGGGTGCAGCAACAAGCAGAGGTTTTGAGGAGCATGTACGGCGTTTCCGAAGATATACCGGAGATACTTGCCTTTAAATCCTCGGAATACGAAAGAATAAAACTGGGGGTTCTCAGTTCCCTCCCGGCAGGAGATATCGAGGTCCTCACAGATTACAGCCACCTGCCGATGATGTTCCTGAGGGTCACATCCCTGAGCAGCCTGAACCAGTTGCTGAATAATGCTGACGTGGTGAGGGTGTATGAGAACAGGGCTTACCAGCACTTCCTGGCGCAGAGCCTCCCCCTGATCAACCAGCCGCCGGTGGCTTCCTCCGGACGGGTCGGGACAGGGACGGCAGTGGCAATCCTCGACACCGGGGTTGACTATACGCGGACGGCCTTTGGAAGCTGCACATCACCCGGAGTCCCCGCGTCCTGCAAGGTGGCCTATGCGCAGGATTTTGCACCGGACGACTACCAGAGGGACGCTAACGGTCATGGCACAAACGTGGCAGGAATTGCGCTCGGTGTTGCGCCGGACTCCCGCATTCTCGCGCTGGATGTTTTCAACGGTCAATACGCGTACACGAATGATCTTATCAGTGCGATAAACTGGTGCATAACAAATAAGAGCACCTACAACATTGTGGCGATCAATATGAGTCTTGGAGGGGGAGGATACTCAGCGCCCTGTAGCGGAGATTCCCTTGCGACCCCGATTGCCAGTGCAAAGAATACAGGGATTCTCTCGGCGATCGCTTCCGGCAATAACGCATACACCAATCTGATATCCTCACCTGCCTGTGTGCCTGCGGCAGTCTCTGTAGGAGCGGTATATGATGCATCATTAGGCACCAGGACCTGGAGCAGTTGCACTGACTGGACAACGGCAGCGGATCAGATTGCCTGTTTCTCCAACAGTGCAAATTTTTTAACTATTCTTGCTCCCGGATGCAGCATATATTCAGCCGGTTATTCCATGTGCGGCACTTCTCAGGCAACCCCCCATATTGCAGGGGCAATTGCAGTATTGAAGGGGGCCGGGGCCTATCCCGCTGAAACTCCTGATCAGATCGTCAGCAGGATGACGAGCACCGGGGTTTCAATTTTAGATACGCGGAACAGCATTACAAAGCCAAGGATAGACCTGCTGGCTGCTGTCGGCAGTCTTGAGGTTCCGCCTGTTGCCAATTTCACCGGAAGCCCGACTTCAGGGACAGCGCCGCTGAATGTGAGCTTTACCGACACCTCGACCGGAGGGCCGACCTCATGGTCGTGGACCTTTGGGGACGGGGGCACTTCGACACTCCAGAACCCCTCTCACAGTTACAGCAATCCGGGGACCTACACCGTCTCCCTGACCGCAACGAACGCATATGGCTCTGACCCGGAGACAAAAACAGGGTATATTACTGTGCTCGCTCCGACTGCTCCGACGGCCAATTTCAGCGGAAGCCCGACTTCAGGGACAGCGCCGCTGAATGTGAGCTTTACCGATACCTCGACCGGAGGGCCGACCTCATGGTCGTGGACCTTTGGGGACGGGGGCACTTCGACACTCCAGAACCCCTCTCACAGTTACAGCAATCCGGGGACCTACACCGTCTCCCTGACCGCAACGAACGCATATGGCTCTGACCCGGAGACAAAAACAGGGTATATTACCGTACAGGCATGTGCGAGGCCGCCGTATATCACCTTCCTGAGTCCGGCTTCAGGCGATGTGAATCAGAACATCATGATCTACGGGCGATACTTCGATGCCCCGTATCTGGTATTTTTTAACGGCGTGCAGGCAACCGTAACCTATACCAGTCCCTGGCAGTTGACAGCCAGAGTGCCTGCGGGAGCAACCACCGGGCCTGTATGGGTAGAAGGGCCGATTGGGTGTGTAAGTAATCAGAAGAATTTTACGGTTACCGGAACAACTCCTCCGCCGACGGCCAATTTCACCGGAAGCCCGACTTCAGGGACAGCGCCGCTGAATGTGAGCTTTACCGACACCTCGACCGGAGGGCCAACCTCATGGTCGTGGACCTTTGGGGACGGGGGCACTTCGACACTCCAGAACCCCTCTCACAGTTACAGCAATCCGGGGACCTACACTGTCTCCCTGACCGCGACGAACATATATGGCTCTGACACAGAGACAAAAACAAATTACATTACGGTTCAGGCTCCGGCTCCGCCGACGGCCAATTTCACCGGAAGCCCGACTTCAGGGACAGCGCCGCTGAATGTGAGCTTTACCGACACCTCGACCGGAGGGCCGACCTCATGGTCGTGGACCTTTGGGGACGGGGGCACTTCGACACTCCAGA
>Ga0209164_1004858_pt1 | contig 11763 bp, 9 predicted proteins | sample MTBNYHSulfiMetaG_FD_187458 | JGI IMG/M metagenome (GOLD analysis project Ga0209164, IMG submission 187458) | Enrichment culture microbial communities from rom New York Harbor, USA that are MTBE-degrading - MTBE-NYH (New York Harbor Sulfidogenic)... | ecosystem: Environmental > Aquatic > Marine >... | reverse complement strand
GGCAATAGTGGACCTTGCACAATGGATGCTGACAGACCCAAGCATGAAGGGCGAATACCTGCACTGGTACAACAATGATGAAACGAAGTTCATACATGACCTTGGCTTTGTGCTCGGCGGTGTAGAAGGTGACCAGTCTTGGTGGGCATGGATACATCAGGAGACAAACCTGACATACATGGGGCAAACCTACTTTGTAGATGCCCAAAGCCACGAGTATTACTCAGGCTTCCAAGCCGTGCTCAATGACAACTCCAATACCGTGAGGCATATCTTCACAATGATCACGTTCGCCTACGAGTACGGAGACACTCTTGGTAACATCGCAGGATGGTGGCGTGACCGCCCCGGCACGGGCACCGTACAGGACCGCATAGCCGCATATGTGGCAGCAGACCTCGGTGAGGAAATGGACGATGCCGTGGACTTCGGCCCGGACCTCGAAGATTTCGGGGAGGCTTTTGCACGTGACTTCTGTGACGAGCCAGCCAACTCGCGCCTAAATGAAACGTATGGATGGTAGCTTCGGCTGATATTGCAGGAGTTGATTATGTTCAAGTACCGGAGAATCCTTGTCTGGGGTAGTCTCGCTCTTTTGTGGCTGGTCACTGCTGTATGCTTTTTCGTCACTGGGAGCCTTTGGGGTATTTCGGAATCTAACAGTAGGTATACGACGGAGATTGCGTACCTTGATGTGCTGCTCAAAGAGATGCGCGCATTATACAAGGCAGAAGGGCCTCATCCAATTGATCCTGAGTTCTGCATGAAAATGGCTACTAGGAGCAACAATGTCACCATTTCAGCTTTTGGGCCTGACCATGTCGAGTTTTATTCTGGTGTCGGTGGGGACCATATCATCCGGCTTGAGATCGACCCCAATGGTGAGGTTAGCCTCCTACGTAAGTGACTAGGGGACACTAGGGACACGGAGAATTAAAGATAATATGTAGGCCATTCATTCGGTGATGGGTAAGCTGTTGTGAATTAACAGTTCGAACAACGGTTTACTTCACGAAAGGAAGGAAACTAGGGACAGTCACCTGTTTTCTTGTTAACAAGCGATTGGCTATCGAGGATATTGTGCATCCATGCCAAGGGTAGCCAGAGTAGTAGTTCGTGGAATGTCATACCACGAGGAGAAATAAAGGTGTCAGGAACCTTAATCCAGCCCGTCATACCCTCGTGACATTGCCCCTTCTCTTCAAATCAGTGCCATCAGCGTAATCCCGAAGGTCACGCCATAGCTTCCCAGCGACGGCGGATGCGTTCCCCTTTCGTGTTCTTCCGCGTATTTCGTGGTATGTCACTTACCTCGGCGTCTCTGCGCCTCTGCGCGAGATATCTTCTTTCTTTGTCGCGCTTCGCCCCTCCGCCCACCCAGCCACATTCAAGGCGATAGGCAGTTCCAGCTTGTGATTCCCGATTCAGGGATTGCGGTCCCCCGGGGTACGGACACACTACAGCGTGTCCCCGTCCAACGACCACTTTCTTCCTCGCTTCTCCGACCACCGGCCACTGGCCACCGACCACCTCTTCCCTCTTTCCATTCTCGACTGTCGATTCTCTATTCTCCAGCGGCTCTGCCGCTCGGCCCTCTCTCCTCTCCCCTCTCTCGCCCGCCGCAGGCGCGGCGGACTATCTACTTGCCTTCTCGCTACTATCTACTATCTACTTGCTACTATCTACTTCTTATCTACCCCCTTCTATCCCCTGTGTGCTCCTATCCTGCTGCCCCTGCTATCTACTATCTACTTGCTACTTCTTTTATGTACGCCACCTCGTCACAGGCATCCTGCTTTGGGCATCTTGCGCAGTCGCTCCAGACCTTCATCGGCAAGAGGTCCGTATTGATCCGGTGGAACCCCACTTTCTCAAAAAACCCCGTTTCCAGCGTCAGGGCGAAGACTTTCTGTACCCCCATCGCCCCGGCCTTCCGGATAAGCTCCGTTACCATGGCCGTGCCGATGCCCTGGTTGAAGCGGTCGGCATCGACAGCCAGGCTCTTTATCTCTGCCAGATCCGACCACACCACCTGCAGTGCGGAGCAGCCGACCACCCTGCCCGCATCCTCCGCAACCACAAAGGTTTGCAGATTCTCGAAGATATCCGTCATCGACCGGAACAGCATCCGGTCCACCTCCGCATGCGAGGCAATCAGCTCGTTTATGCGCTTTGCATCGGCAACTGTGGCATCTCTTACTATCATGGGCGGCATTCTACCAACGGCAGCAGCATTTCCGCAACAATTTCTGCGGACCGCCAGCCAGCCGCTATTTCCAGATTCGAACAAAAAAAGCTGGAAATCACGCCCAGCCGGGGTACAATCCCCTGTCTGTGAAATTCGTGCTGATAGACAAGATACTGTCAATAGAGCCCGGCAAGGAGATAAAGGCTGTCAAGTCCGTCTCCCTCGCCGAGGAATACCTGCAGGACCACTTCCCGACCTTTCCGGTCCTGCCGGGTGTCCTCCTCCTGGAAGGGCTCGTCGAAACCGCCTCATGGCTTGTGCGCATCTCGCTGAATTTCGAGCACAGCATGGTCCTTCTCGAAAGCGCACGCAACGTCCGCTACAAGAGCTTCCTTGCCCCGGGGCAGCAGATAGAGTACTCTGTGACGGCGAAGACGATTGAGCAGAACATCAGCAGCTTTGCAGGGGTCGGGGTGGCCGGCGGCGAGACAATCGTGGAGGCGAGATTCGGGCTGAAGCATTTTAACCTGGTGTCGCGCGACCCACGGATGGCGGATGTGGACGGGCGGCTGAAGGAGGCGATGAAAGAAAGATTCAGGTTATTGAACGCGGCACAGTGACATGTGGCTGCGATAGTTTTTGTGATATTATGACATGAGGCATTGCAGGAGGCCATTTTATGGCAATCGGTCGTGACGAGATATTCGCGAAGGTGAAGGATGTGCTTGTGGATGCGCTGGGCGTCGATGATGACGAGGTAACCGAGGACGCGACTCTGATGGGCGACCTTGGCGCAGAGAGCATAGATTTCCTCGATGTTGTGTTCAGGCTCGAGAAGGCCTTCAACATCAAGATTGCGCGCGAGGAGCTTTTCCCGGCGGAGAGCCTCATGGGCAATCCTGAATTCGTGGTGAATGGCAAGCTTACGGCGAAGGGGCTGGATGAGCTGAAGAGCAAGATGCCGCACGCGGAGCTTGGCGATTTCGAGTCGGACCCGGACATTAACAAGCTGGCGGACCTTTTCACCGTCCGCTCAATCATCAGCTACATCGACGGCAAGGTCAATGGCTAAGGCAGGCGATGTCGGCAGATGAGATGGATATGGATAGACAGGTTCGAGGAGTTCAAGAGCGGCGACAGCGCGGTTGCGCTGAAGAATGTCACGCTGGCTGAGGAGCATCTGCACGATCATTTTCCGGGTTTTCCGGTAATGCCGGAGTGCCTGATGATCGAGGCAATGGCGCAGACGGCGGGGATACTGGTGGGCGAGGCGAGAAGCTTTTCGGAGAAGGTGATCCTCGCGAAGATAAAAAAGGCGGTTTTTTTCGATTTTGTTCGGCCGGGTGATACCATACGGCTGCATGCGAAGATCGAGGGGATAACGCCGGAGGCTGCTCAGACGGCCGGCAAGATAACGCGGGGCGAGGACCTGATCGCCGAGATCGATTTGATGTTCAGCCACATCGACCAGAATCTCGGGGGCAAGAAATTCCCGGAGCATAATTTCGTATTCACCGAGATGTTCGGGGAACTGCTTCGGGGCTTTGTTGACAGGTATCCCGGGTCGGAGTCGAAGAAATGACCACCCGTCGGGCTGTCATCACGGGGCTCGGAGCGGTGAGCTGCCTGGGGCTGACCTCGAGCCAGATGTGGGAGGGGCTATGCAGTGGGTTCTGCGGCATCGGGCCGATCAAGGCCTTCGGGACGGACGATTTCCCATGCAAGTTCGCGGGCGAGGTGCCCGAATATAACATTCGCGATTTTGTGCCGAAGAGCTACCGCAAGGCGACGAAGCTGATGTGCAGTGACATCGAGCTTGCGGTAATCGCGGCGGATGAGGCGTTCAGGATGAGCGGCCTCGTAACAAAGGCAATCGATGAGTCGAAGGTGTCGGTCGAGCCGTCGCGTATGTCAGCGGTGATCGGGGCGGGGCTGATAAGCTGCGAGATACCGGAGCTGATACCCGCGATACAGGCCAGCGTGACGGACGGGGAATTCGATATTCACAAGTGGGGACGCGATGGATTGCCGCTCGTTACGCCGCTGTGGCTGCTGAAGTATCTACCTAATATGCTTGCATGTCATATCGGTATCATTCATGACATACAAGGGCCGAGCAACTCAGTAACGTGTGGAGAGGCGGGCGGGCATATCGCGATAATCGAAGCGAGCGAGGTTATAGCGCGCGGCGCGGCTGATATCGCTCTTGCAGGCGGAGGCGAGGCAAAGATAAATCCATTCGTGATGATGCGGCAGTGTCTGCTGAAACGCACGACACCTGCAACAGGCGACCCAGGTGCGGCGTGTCGGCCGTTTGCTGCAGATGCAGACGGTTGTGTCTTTGGTGATGGCGCAGGGCTTGTGGTGATGGAGGACTATGAATACGCGAAGGGGCGCGGCGCGAAGATGCTAGCGGAGGTATTGGGGGCAGGTGAGAGCAATAACCTCAATTCCAGCTTCGAGAAGCTTGAACCGTCGGCAACGGGGCTTCAGATCGCCATCAGGAAGGCACTTGATCAGGCCAGTACCAGGCCCGAAGAGATTGACATGATCATCCCGCACGGGACGGGTATTCCCGCGGACGATGCGGCTGAGGCTGCTGCGATCGCGGCGGTGCTGGGGTCGGCTGTGGAGAAGGTGCCGGTCGTCCCCACGAAGAGCATGCTCTCAAATACGGGCGCAGCCGCGGGCGCGCTGGATGTAGCTACTGCCGTATGTGCGATAAGGGATGGCATAATCCCTGCTGCGAAGAACTGCCAGAAAAAGGCTTCCGGCTGCAAGCTCAACATATCCTGCGAAAAGATGCAGAAGAAAGTGCGGCGAGTGTTGTGCTGTGGGTATACTTATGCAGCCCAGACCGCTGCCATCGTCGTCGGAGCCGTCGAAGGATAGAGATGCGCGAAAGAGTCGTCATAACAGGAATGGGGCTTATTTCACCGCTCGGGCACAGCGTCAGTGCCACGTGGCAGGCCTACATGGCTGGCAAGAGCGGCGCCGACAAGACCACCATCTTCGATGCCTCGACATATCCCACAACATTCTCCGCCGAGGTCAAAGGCTTTGACCTGGTGAAGTTCATAAAGACAGCCGACCTGCACAAGAACGGCAGCCGCGGCTCGCGTTTTGCGCTGGCGGCAACTGCCGAGGCATGTCGTCAGGCTGGCGTACATATCGAAAAAGACAAGCCCGGTGATGGCATAGATCGCACGCGGCTGGGCATCTATCTTGGCGCTGGAGAGGGCTCTGCCGATAACGATGCCTTCTTCACTTCCATCATCGCGGCCACGAAACCCGGCAGTGATGAGATAGACTGGAAAGCCTGGGCTGCCGTCGTCAGGAAGATGATGTCGGCATCGCGAGAGCTTGAGCAGGAAGCTAATATGGCTGCCACTCACCTGGCCCTGCTGACCGGGGCCCGCGGCCCGTCGCGCAGCTGCCTTACGGCATGCGCCGCAAGCACACAGGCCACCGGTGAAGCCGCCATGCTCATCCGCGCCGGCAAGGCGGACGTGATGATAGCCGGCGGAGCGCATTCGATGATACATCCGCTGGGTGTTACTGGCTTCAACCGCCTCACCGCTCTTTCCACCCGAAACGACAGCCCGCAGACAGCATCGCGGCCTTTCACTCGATCACGCGACGGTTTCGTCATCGGCGAAGGCGCTTCTATTCTCATACTCGAGTCGCTTAAGTCGGCGAAGAAACGAGGCGCTAAGGTACTCGCCGAGTTGATCGGCTACGGTTCGAGCTCCGACGCCTTCCGCGTGACAGATATGCACGAGAGTGCCCGCGGCGGCTCCTCTGCGATCCGTTTTGCCCTTGAAGATGCCGGCCTCAGGCCAACTGACATCGATTACATCAATGCGCACGGTACAAGCACCGGTGAAAATGATTCCATCGAGACCAAGGCCATCAAGAACGTCTTTGGTGAGAATGCCCGCAACGTACCTGTCTCCAGCACCAAGAGCCTGATGGGCCACCTTATCGGCGCGGCGGGCGCCGCCGAGCTTATCATCTCGATAGTCGGCATGCTCGAGGGTATCATTCCACAGACTGCCAACTACGATGACCCTGACCCCGAGCTTGATCTCGATTACGTGCCCAATAGGCCGCGCAAGGCTGACCTCAACATCATCCTTAACGAATCCTTCGGCTTCGGCGGCCAGAACGATGTGGTGATAGTCCGCAAATTCACTGACAGCTGATCCGCAGACAGCATGCTCCTTTCCCGAAGAGGCGCACTATGGTAGATATCAAAGAGATACGCGAAAATCCGCAGCGTTTCAAGGACGGCGCCAGAGCAAAACGCTTTGACGTCGATATTGACAGGCTTCTGGACATTGACTCGAAGCTTCGTTACGCCAAGAACCGCCTGCAGGACCTGGTCACCGAGAAGAACCGCATCGGCAAGGATATCCCTCGCCTCGCGCCTGAGGAGAAGAAGGCTGCCCTGGCGAAGCTCGCCGACCTCAAGAACGAGGAAGCCGGTCTGAATACGACCGTGACAGAGCTCCAGCCGCAATTCGACGACCTGATGCTCTATGTTCCCCAGCCGCCGGCAGCGGAGGTGCCCTACGGCGAGGATGACACACAGAATGTGGAGCTTCGCAAGTGGGGCGAGGTGCCGAAATTCGATTTTCCACTCAAGGACCACATCGAGCTGGGCCAGGCCCTCGATATCATAGACATCGAGCGAGGCGTCAAGCTCTCCGGCACGCGCAACTACTTCCTGAAAGGTGATGGCGCGCTCATGCACTGGGCCGTCCTGCGATACGCGATGGATACGATGCTCGCGCGCGGCTTCGTGCCGATGAGCGTGCCGCTCTTGATGAAGGATTCGGCAATGCGCGGCACTGCCTATTTCCCCGGCGGCGAAGAGCAGGCCTATCGCATGGAAAAGGACGAGCTGAATCTCGCCGGCACCGCTGAGGTGCCGCTCACGGCATATCACAGCGGCGAGCTGCTGACTGAAAGCGAATTGCCCAGGAAGTTCGTCGCGCTGTCGACATGTTTTCGCCGTGAGGCTGGCGCCGCCGGCAAGGATACGCGAGGCCTCTACCGCATCCACCAGTTCGACAAGATCGAGCAGGTCATCGTCTGCCGCAATGACGAGGCCGAGAGCATCAAGTGGCATCACGAGATACTCGCCAATTCGGAAGCCGTTCTGCAGGGACTCAGACTCCCCTACCGCGTCGTCAACGTCTGTTCGGGCGACCTCGGCCGCGGCCAGGTGCAGAAATTTGACCTTGAGACCTGGATGCCTTCTCGGAACAGCTACGGCGAAACCCATTCGGCCAGCCGCTTCCACGAGTTCCAGGCGCGGCGGATGAACCTCCGCTACAAGACCGCCGACGGGAAGCGGAATCTCTTCTGCCATACACTCAACAACACTGTCATCGCCTCCCCGCGAGTCCTTATCCCGATCATCGAGCTGTATCAGAATGCCGATGGTACGATAACCATCCCCGAGGTCCTCCGACCGTATATGGGTGGCAAGTCGAAGATAGGTTGATGCCGGACTCCCCAGACGCGGGCTACAGCAATGCAATGAAAAAGGGACGGCTCTTGCAGCCGTCCCTTTCCGTCCTCTGAACTCTGCTGACTATCTACTTCCTTCCTCCAGAGAGGCCAGCGCCTCCGCAACCTTCTTTTGCAGTTCCTCGCCGGTCAGGCCGCTGGCAATTATCTTACCATCCGCGCCGACCAGTACGCTCCACACGCTCATGTTGCCTAAGCGGTATTCCGCAGCTATCCTCCCGGCATTCTGCGAGCCGGCGTATCCCTGCAGCCATGGGAGTGCAAACTCACGCATCATCACGCGGATAATCGGATGTGACTTTATCCCCGGGACTATGCCTAGCATTGCAAATCTCTCATCAGTTGAGTACGCCTCGTATATCTTCTTGAGATTCGCGATCTCAGGTTCTTTGTCCGGCCCGAGGCCCACACAGATGGTCAGAAGCACCAGCTTGCCCCTGTAGTCGGACAGGCGTATCGTCCTGCCATCGGCGGTCTCAAGTACGAAATCGGGCGCCATACCATCCGCCGGCTTCGCCCCCACCTTTATCTTCCCGATATCCAGCGGTATGTCCAGCTGGCCCTCCTGTATCTCGGGCACCACGAACTGGTGATACACATTCGCCAGAGTATTCTCCCAGTCGATTATGCCGCCCGCCCTGACCGGCCTTACCTGGCCCTGCAGGATATACTTTCCTGCCGGCACATCTTCGATCGTCACAGCATTCCCCTCGACCTTCACCGGAACATACCGCCTCCCCACAGAACTCTTTGCTGTGAACTCCTCAAAGAGCTTCTTGCCCTCTTCGCTGTTGGCGAAATTCTGGTACCACTCGGCCACCTGTGCTATGGTCATACTGTCAATGCCTGCCGGCACAGGAACACGACTCATCATCTCATCTTCATCCATCTCCGGAGAGACACTCAGACTGAAAGACCTCTCCTGTGCAGCATTCATCAATTCCTCCGAGAGAACAAGCTCCGCTTTCACAGTCCGCCCCTTTCCGCCAATGGCCACTGTCGCCGTCTCGCCAGCCGCCACTTCCACGGCGTAGCCATCTATCGTGGCCGGTCCCGGACGCACCCTTTCGAACCTGAAGTGACCCTGCTCGTCTGTCACGCCGCTGAGGGTTCCGTGTATCACGGGGTAGTGACCTTCCGTCCTTGCCATCTGATACACCAGATTGAGCTTTCTTCCGGCTGCAGGTTTGCTGCCTTCATAGTATGTGCCTTCCACCTTGCCCCATGACGCCAGGGTCATCGCGCCCGACCGCTTCAGGTCGTCACCCTTGGCTGTGGCCACACCAGCATCGCCCAGCGCCACCAATTGGTACTCTTCTGCGGATTCTTCCAGTATAAACACACCGTCAGGGCCGGTCTTGACTGACACTCTACCTGAATCCTCCTGCACCCTTCCGTTATCGAGATACAGACCCACATTCCTGGTCAGCATATACACCGTCACTCCCGCCGCCCGCGACCCGTTCGGCAGGTACACAATGCCCTTGACCTGAGTGCTTCTTTGTAGTGCAAAGTCGCATATCACATTCCTCTCGTTCGGTTCTATCACTCTGGAGTCAGCCGGCAGATACCCGGGTGCGATGATGCGGACTGCATAGCAGTTCCCGAATCTGTCGAACGTGTAATCATATTGGCCGTCCTTGAACTCCTTTGTCCAGTGCGTCGACTCCTGAAAACTTATGCTCCTTCCCTGGTCTGCCCATGCTATGCCGGGCGCAAACCTGAATTCCCTTACAGGTTCACCGGTTGTGGCGTCTGTCACCCTGCCGGTGACCCGTACGAGTTCTCCGAGGGCAAACACCTTGTCCTGCCCGTCTGCAACAACATCCGTCACGATTACTTCCCTGTACCCTTCCGCCATTATCGACAGGTCCATCTTGCCCACAGGAGCCATCTTGTACTCGAATCGCCCCGACTCATCAGTCTTGATGTTTGCGCGTATAGTGTGATACCCCTGCCACTTGTCAACGCTGATGCTCGCCTTTGCCACCCCCGCGCCATTCGCATCAACAACCTTGCCTCTGAGGGGCGTGCCCTGGTCAAGGATGAACACCTGCTCCTCCGCGAACTTCTCCACCGCTACTTCCCTCATCGCCGGGGCATATGACTTCGCCTCTACCGTCACGACCTGCAGCTTGTTCTTTACATTTCGCATGTCGAAGCGGCCGTCCTCGCCCGTCCGTGCAACCTCTTCACCGTAATCGCCAAGCACTATCTTGGCCTTCGCGATAGGCTGGCCTTCGGTATTCCTGACCACGCCATAGAGCCGCAGGCCGTGCTCCAGCACCTGGACCGCTGTCCCGGCCCTCAGCTCCGCCTCCGGCCTGTCGCTGCTCCAGGAACTGCTCTGGTATTCAGGATGCTTGAACCCGATTCCCGTGTTGTTCATATCAGCCGGGATCATGTCACACAGCCAGCGCCCTTCTTTGTCGGTCTTCAATTCGGCCCGTACGTATGGGCTGGGAGTGCCATCTTCTTTCGGCATGTCTCTGTAGTATCTGTAAACCTCCACATCCACCGCCTCTATGGGCTGACCCTCCGGGTTCCTGACTATCCCGCCGATGACCGTCCCCCTGTCCAGCCTGAATAGCTGCGGGCTGGGTACAAATCTTGCCGCCTCATCGCGCCACGTTGCGCTCTGTCCGGCATATCCCGCTCGCGTGACCACAATAGACATGTATTTCGTCTTGCCCAATACTTTCAGCGTCGCTATTCCGGCAGCGTCGGTTTCAGCCTTTGTCTCACCCTTATCGTCGCGGCCCCGCACCAGCGCTCCAGCCAGCGGCTCTCCCGTACCATTGTCAAACACCTTGACCATTATTACCTGCGCGTCGGCGGCCGGGACCGGCTTACCTTTTCTTTCCGGCGTCGTCACAGCAGTACTGCTCGCCTCGGGCGGCGTTTCTGAAGTTGGCGCTATCGCTGCCTCGGACTTACCAGTTTCTATCCTCTTCTTTATCGCCTCGGCAGCCTTTGTGAATGGGTTCTCCGCTGCATTACCTTTCCATTCGGAGCTGACATTTTGCAGAGGCGCCACACTATTCGCGTCGCCTATAACTGCGAGGTAATTGGCAGCCGCAACCTTTGCCTCATAGCTGGCGCTGCCGAGCGCCATCGCAAGCGCCTTGGTATTCTTCATCTCGTAAAGCTTCTCGATGATTGCCATCTCTGCTGCCTGCCCCTGCTCCGGCGTCCGTACCTCAGGCCCGGCGTTCGTGCCGCTCTGCGCCGTTTGCTTCTGCCCTCCCGGACTTTCAGTCTTGTTCACTGCTGTCAGTACGCCGAGCCCCACCGCTATCACGATTGCCGCCGCTACCCCGACCTGCACGTAACCGTTCCTCATGATCCTCATAATGACCTCCCATACGCTTAAGAAGTTGTTTTCCCCGATTCGCCGGTGCTCCATAGCTGCCCGGATATCGTCTATCGTTCGCCTGTCAAGCTCAGGACTTGTCGCCCGTCTCATATTCTCTATCTGTTTTTCCACCGGCGCACGCCTCATATTGTCACCTCGCCGTTCAGAATGTGTCTTAGTTTTGCTATCCCCTGCCTGTATCTGCCTTGTGCGGTATTGAGTGAGACGCCCTGAATGTCGCCTATTTGCCGGAACTTCAGGCCGCCTTTGTGATGAAGTACGATCGCCTCCCGCTGCTCCTGGGGCAGTGTCAAAATGGCTGCCTCGAGCTTTGCCTGCATCTCGCGGTTGGCGGCGGTCTCGGCTGGGCCTTCTTCGTCGGATGGAGCAGTTTCCTCCATTCCGCCCAGGTCTTTTTCGCTGCGGCTGCGTTTCTTTCGCCTGTCAATGACGGCATTGCGGACGCTGACGGCAAGATAGCTTTTGAGGCTGCCGTGAAGATCGAGGCGGCCGACGCGCTCGGCGAATTTGACGAAGACGTCGTGAACGATATCCTCGGCAACCTCGATATCGCCGACGAGAAGGTGCGCCGTGGTGAGCATTTCATCTTTGTAAAGCTCGTATATCCGGCACATCGATTCGCTGCACCCGCGACCCGCCCGCCACACAAGTATCTTTTCTT
>Ga0209164_1004857_pt1 | contig 11763 bp, 6 predicted proteins | sample MTBNYHSulfiMetaG_FD_187458 | JGI IMG/M metagenome (GOLD analysis project Ga0209164, IMG submission 187458) | Enrichment culture microbial communities from rom New York Harbor, USA that are MTBE-degrading - MTBE-NYH (New York Harbor Sulfidogenic)... | ecosystem: Environmental > Aquatic > Marine >... | reverse complement strand
ATGAGGCCATAGAGGATGGCCGAGATTTCCGCATAAAAGAAGCCAACAGGGCCGTGGAGCGCATCGACCAGGTCGCGCGGATGGATATTGTCGGTCGAAACCTCTTGGAGATTTTTCCCACTGTGAGGAATTTTGGTCTCCTGGAGGTTTTAGAGAGGGTGTGGCGAACAGGAAATCCAGAGCACTTTCCCATTAAATTCTACCAGGATCAACTTATCAGCGGATGGAGAGAAAACTATGTCTACAAACTGTCGACCGGGGAGGTCATTGCAGTTTATGATGATGTTACGGAGCAAAAACAGATCGAAGAAGATCTCCAGGTTGCGAGGGACTTTCTTGAAAACATCTTCAGCAGTTCTCCGGATGCCATGGGGGTGGTGAATGACAGTGGCAGATTTGTCAAATGGAACAAAGTTGCAGAAAAAGCCTACGGGTTCACTCTAGAACAGGTTCAGACTCTGCCCTTTTCCGACCTCTATGCAGACGAGGGCGACCTCAAATTGATGCTGGGACTATTGCACCGTGAAGGCCGAGTGATGAGTTATCAGATCGACATGAAGAGAAAAGATGGTCGCATAGTGCCCTTTTCTCTTTCCATAAGCAAGTTGCGGGACAAGGGCGGTAAGTCCGCAGGCAGTTTCTGCATAGCCCGGGACCTCACGGAGACAGTTAACAGCATCAATCAGTTGCAGCAGCTCAACGAACAGCTTGAGCAGGAAATCTCCGAGCGCCAAGAAGTTGAAAGGATGCTGCAGGAAACCAACGAAAAACTGAAGATGATGGTTTTGGAATATGGTCAGCACAATAAGGAAGTTACGTTGCTCAACGAGATGGCCGATCTGCTGCAGGCATGCATTACATGCCAGGAAGCCTACGAAGGGATCGCTAAGCTCCTGCCCCGATTGTTTCCCGGTGATTCAGGCTCCATCTTCATGCTCGATGGCAACAAGCGCGTTTTAGAACTGGTAATGTATTGGGGGAAGCATCACAACGGTGAACGGTCATTCAGTACGGAGGATTGTTGGGCCGTGCGCCGCGGCGAAATCTATGAGCTGAAAGATCGAGGTACAGGGCTTGCCTGTAGACATCTGAGCTCCGACGTTGTTGGGGGCTCCTTGTGCGTTCCCATGACGGCTCAAGGCAAGATTTTTGGTCTGTTGAATTTTCTATTTCACACTGGGGATCGTCCCGATTTTACAGAGGAACAGGCAAATTCCATGAGGGAAGCCAAAAGCCGCCTGGCGGTCACCGTGGCCAAACAGCTTTCGCTGGCATTGGCCAACCTGAATCTTCGGGTGACTTTGCAGGAGCAGGTTGTTCGAGATCCCCTGACGGGACTGTTCAATCGGCGCTACCTCGACGAAACCCTCAAACGTGAGATATTGAGGGTCAAGAGGAAAGACCTCAATCTCAGCATCATTATGGCAGATATCGATCATTTCAAGAATATCAATGATACTTTGGGCCACGAGGCCGGCGATGTGGTGCTGAAGGATCTCGGCAGGATGCTAAAAGAAACCGTCCGCCGGGAGGATATGGTCTGCCGATATGGTGGCGAAGAATTCCTCATGGTTCTCCCCGAAACACCAGGTGACATTGCCTTGGGACGCGCCGAGCTTCTGCGAGGACTCGTAGAAAATCTTCAGATTCAATATCTTGGGGGCCGCCTGAAAACCATCACGGCATCTTTCGGAGTAGCTACCTTTCCAGAACACGGCGACAGCATGGACAAAATAGTAAAGGCGGCCGATGCCGCTCTCTATCAAGCCAAAAAACGAGGTCGCAACAGGGTGGTTGTCGCTTTTGATTAGCAGACACTCCCAACAGTTATAGGGCCTCCTCTTGTCAACAGTCAAAACCACTCTACCACGAAAAAGATGTTCTTTTTTAATGGCTCCCATGCTCCTGCGTGGGAACCCATACTGTACCCGGTGCTGTGCCCAGAGGTCGGCGTTCCCACGCTGGAGCGTGGGAACGAGATGTTAATCTCGTCCAGCCCTGCAATGCCAGTGGGTCTTTTCTTCAACTGCTCCATGAAAGACTCCCTTTTGTACAAGCGTTTTGAGCTCTGGGCCTTTATCGTCGCTCAATGCCATGTATTGCGTTGTGATCGGGCGCGTTGGTCAGTGAAAAGTGAGTCAACGATTAGCCGCTCTGCTCCTTGCCTCATCGAGCAACTTCCGCACCAATTCCGACATTTCCTGCTGGTCTACTGGCTTTTCAACATATTCACTAATAGCGGCCGCCCGAGCCTTGTCTCTATCAATTTTTTCACTGTAGCCCGTGCAGATGATGATGGGGATGTCCGGGCGGATCGCAAGCAATTCCTTGGCCAGCTTGTCCCCGGTCATACCTGGCATTGTCATGTCCGAAATAACCAGGTCGAAGCCTGCAGGGTCTGATTTGAACAATTCAAGGGCTCTCATTGGATTTATCTCGGTTTCCACACGGTAACCAAGTCGGGTGAGCATCAGTCTTCCCAACTGAGCCAGTGAATGTTCGTCATCCACAAATAGAATTTTCTCATTTCCGATCGGCAACGCTTCTTCTACCGCTGCCTGTTTAACAGCTTCGGCGTCTGCCGCGGGCAGAAAGATATTAAGGTCGTTCCTTGATTGATTCGACTGTCAACTGCCGTGGCGGGGCAGGTAGATCTTGAAGGTGCTGCCCTTTTCAGGCTCGCTATCGACATTGATAAACCCGTTGTTCTGTTTGACGATGCCGTAGACTGTAGCCAGCCCAAGCCCGGTACCCTTACCTACGCCCTTGGTTGTAAAAAACGGCTCGAAGATCTTATGCAAGGTTTCCGGAGCCATACCGTAACCATCATCGCTTACGGTCAGCATGACATAATCACCTGGGGCATATCCTCCACGGGCTTCGCAGAAGTCTTTGTTGAGGCTGATGTTGTTCGTTTCAATGGTAACTTTTCCTACACCAGCTATTGCGTCCCGGGCATTAATGCAGAGATTTGCCAAAATCTGATCGATCTGTGCCGGATCAATTTTTACAGGCCACACTTTTTTCCCGGGCAGCCAGGCCAGATCAATGTCTTCGCCGATGAGCCGCCGTAACATTTTGAGCATTGCTTCAACAGTTTCGTTCAGGTAAAGCACCTTGGGCGCAACCGTTTGCTGACGTGCAAAAGCCAGTAATTGCCGGGTAATGTCCGCTGAACGCTTTGCGGCTGTAAGAACCTCCATGAGGTCGGCATGCAAGGGATCGGTCCGTTTCATCTTGTTAACAGCCATTTCTGTATAACCAATGATAATGCCAAGCATATTGTTGTAATCGTGAGCCACACCTCCGGCCAAACGCCCCACAGCCTCCATCTTCTGGGCCTGGAGAAGCTGGGCTTCCAGTTCCTGGCGTTTGTGTTCAGACTCTTTATGAGCTGATTCCATTTTCAAGGAATAGAGAGCATGGGTCAGGTCCGCAGCCATTTCAGCAAAGAGACTTTTTTCTTCATCGTCTACACTCAGATCATGATTTAACAATGCGGCTACGAGGTGACCAAAAACCCTTCCATCGTGGATCAACTGAACATAGAGCGAGCGCATCGCCGTGCAGCCTTCGGCAATGGGGCATTTGTCGCAAATACCAGGTCTGTCATCAATCAATACAACTTTTTCATGAGGTTGAGTATTGACGCAGGGCGGCAGTTGGTAACGTTCGAACATGGTTTTCAACGATTGGTATGACGCTGCAACGCCCGCTGCAGCCCAAGCAAGGGGCCGGTTACTTTCGTCGGTAAGTACGAGCAGTGCAGATTCATAACCACGATTTTCCACCAGCACCCGGCAACATTCGTGGATCAAAGCGTCAGTGTCCCGCTCGCGCACGATTAACTGATCTACCTCGCGTATCGATTTCAGCACACGGTTCAAATGCTCAATACGCTGCTCGGCAAGTTTGCGCTCGGTGATGTCGCGGATGATCATACTGGTTTTTTCCAGCCCGTTTTGATCGGTAAAAATCATAGAGCTAATGTCTGCCGGAAATTTGGTCTGATCCGCCCGAATCATCGTGATTTCGGCACGTCCTTTGCCGGTGAGGGCACGCTCTTCAAGCGATTTCTGTAGACGTGGATCGGTGACGTCCACCAGACCATTTCGACCAAGTTTTTTGATCTCTTCGGCAGTTCTTCCAAACATTTTGCAGGCGGCCGGATTGGCGTCAAGGATGGAGCCATCAGGCGCAGTGAACAGAAATGCATCCAGCGAGTTGTCAAAAAGAGACCGATAGTGGATTTCACTTTTACGCAACGCCTCTTCCGTTTGTTTTCGCTCGGTGATGTCATTGCTATAAACTGCAAAGCGATATACTTTGTCGTGAGAATCGAAAATTGGATAAATTGTCTGATCAACCACAATGCCTTGTCCTTCATCCTCAAAACGGACAGGCTCACCTGTCAAAGCGACTTTTTGAGCTTTTCCCCGCCTTGATTCGGCAACTTGACTCGGAAGAAAATCATAAATATTTTGTCCAATCAGATCGTCAATGCTCACACCAAGCCTTTGAGTCGTAACTTTGTTGCCGGTAATGACAGTTCCATTGAGATCAAGAAGAAGCACCGACTCTGTTGTGGCATTCAACAACGCCCGTGTGGTTTCATTGCTGTCTCTTAACTCTTCCATGACTTTCAACTCCTTGAGCCGTGTAAGACCCATGTCGGCGACAAGGTGCGATAGTTTGGACAGGAGGGAAACGCCCGCTCGAAACTTTTCTTTTGTCAAAACCGGAATTTCTCTGAATGCTTTTATGTACGCTGCCTCGTCAAACCCAAATTTTCGAGCCTGTTCTCTAAAAAACTGCTCCAACTTATCATCCGCAGGTTCCAAAAGGACCTGCCCCGAAAAGACATTTGCGACGTGCTCGCCGTCAATTACAACCGGGGATGACGCATCAACCAGTCCACGGGGACATTTGTAGATTGCGAATGTTTCACCCTTATCGATTTTCACCCTGATTTTTGTGTCGCTTTCAATGCATTCCTTTTCGGTCTGCGGGTGTTGCCGATGAAAGTCGGTACATATTTTTTGCCACCCGGATCCGGTCAGAATCTCCCCATCCATTGCAATGATGGATGAGGGAATCGTTGCAACGGTGTATAATTCGTCGGTCAACTCCTGCAATTTAGAAATATCAACCAGATCTTTGAAGCTGTACTTCATAGTCTATTCCTTCGTGGCGATGGCTGCACGCAACGCGTGCCGAAAAACTCTTCAGTACCAAGATCCTTGCAAGCCTCGAATCCTGAATCATTGCTATTGCAGCGCTGCCCTGGTTTTGGTCGCCAAGTCTTGGATGGAGAATGGCTTTTGGATAAAATTGATGCCCTCCGCCAGCACACCGCGATGAGCAATCGCACTAGCAGTGTATCCCGACATGAACAGGACCTTGATGTCGGGGTAGACGGACTGGAGTTGTTTGGCTAACTCTTGCCCGTTCATTTCCGGCATGACGATATCGGTGATTAGCAGGTGAATCCTGCCCGCGTGCTCCTCGGCCAGGCGCATGGCTTCACTCGGCTTGTTCGCCGCCAGCACCTGGTAACCCAGTTTTTGCAGCATCACCTGCCCCATCTTCATCATCGCCGGCTCGTCCTCCACCAACAGCACCATCTCACCACGACCAGGGGTCAATTCCTCAGCGCTTTCCGCTCTGACCTCCTCGGCTTCGCCCGCATGCTGCGGCAGGTAAATCCTGAAGATCGTTCCCTTGTCTGGTTCGCTATAGACGTTGATGAACCCGTTGTTCTGTTTAACAATGCCATAAACCGTGGCGAGCCCCAGGCCAGTGCCACGGTTCGCATCCTTGGTGGTGAAAAACGGTTCGAAAATGTGGTGCAACGTGTTTTTGTCCATACCGCAGCCGTCATCGCTCACCGCGAGCAGAACAAATCCACCCGGAACAAATCCTGGGCGCTCGGCGCAATACGCTTCATCAAAAGTGACGTTTCCTGTCTCAATGGTCACCTTGCCCACTCCGCCAATGGCGTCCCGCGCATTGACACACAGGTTGGCCAGGATCTGATCGATTTGGGCAGGGTCCATTTTGACCTGCCACAAGCCTGACTCGGGAAGCCAGGCCAGGTCGATGTCCTCGCCGATCAGCCGCCGAAGCATCTTAAGCACGCCTTCAACGGTCTCATTCAGATCGAGCACCTTGGGTGCAATGGTTTGCTTGCGGGCAAAGGACAGCAATTGCCGGGTGATACCAATCGAGCGCTTCGCAGCCGAGCGGATTTCCTTGAGATCGGAATGGAGAGGATCAGTCGGGGCCACTTTCCCCAAAGCCATCTCTGCATAACCCATGATCACTCCTATCATGTTATTGTAATCGTGGGCCACGCCTCCGGCCAGGCGCCCGACCGATTCCATCTTCTGGGCATGTATAAGTTGCGTCCTCAAGTTCTCGTACTCCGTGATGTCTCTGGCACTGACGACGAACCCCCGGACTTCAGCGTCCGGCCCAAGGTATGGGAAGTAGGCGACGTCCATGTACTTGCGCCCGGCTGCCGGAAACTCAAACCAATACTGGAAACGGATGTTTTCTCCAGCCAGGGTGCGTTCAGCCCTTGGTCTGATAAATGTGCTGAAAAACTCTTCGCCAAACACATCACTCACTGTCCTGCCAATCATCTCATCGGAAGCTTTTCCGAACGCCTGCAGATACGCAGCGTTGGCGGAAAGGTATACAAAATTCTTGTCTATCAGCGCCAGCATATCTTTGGCGCTCGAAACGATATGCGCATACCGGCGAAGTTCGTCCTCCGTCCGTTTACGTTCGGTAATATCTACATGGCAGCCCATGAATCGCTTGGATCCTTTGTCCGTTCCCGCGATTAATTTGCCGGATGCGGCAATCCATCGATACGCGCCGTCCTTGTGGCGCAGACGGAATTCGACATGATAGCCCCGGCGGCGACCTTGCAGGTAGGCGTCGACTTCAGCCAGGATGCGCGGATGATCCTTCGGATGCAGTCGCTTTTCCCACTCCTCGTAGCGGTTGGGTATTTCATGATCATCGTAGCCGATCTGGCGCTTCCATTCCGGAGAGAACCAGGCATCCCCGGTTTCGAGATTCCAGTCCCACAGGCCGACATCGGCGGATGCAAGAGCCAGGTGTAGCCGAGTATTGCTGATTTGCAGGGCTTCCTCGGCCTCTTGTCGTGCCTGGATCTCACTTTCCGCGTACAACATTTTCTGCTCAAGCTTTCTCACCAATCGTTCGCTGTAAAGCTTGAAGATTTCCTCTTCCTTTGCCGGCTCCGGCGTTGAGACATTATCGCTACCCGTGGCTGCTGTTGCCATCACATCTTCCACAGCCTTCATAAAAACGTCGGGCTCGCAGGGTTTTTCGATGAAGCGGTTCGCGCCGATCTTCATGGCGAACGCCTCATCCTGGGGACCGGTGTAGGTGGCGGTGTAAATGATGAACGGGATATGGCGAAGAGACTCGTCTGTTTTGACTTTTCGGCACAATTGAAAGCCGTCCATGACCGGCATGAGGATATCGCTGATGATCAACTCGACACCACCGGCGTTAAGCTTTTCAAGAGCCTCGGCGCCGTTTGCGGCCGCCTGCACAACATGGCCGCTTCCCTTGAGGATGGTTTCCAACAAATACAGGTTCTCCTCATGGTCGTCGACGATAAGAATGTTCATGTCTGTCTCCCCTGGTCGCTCAGATCCTTCGACAGATATTGCACAATCTCTGCCACAAAGGTTTCCGGGTCGATGGGTTTTTCGATGTAACCGGTAGCTCCGGCAGCCAGAATCCGTTCCCGATCGCCAACCATGGCATAGGAGGTCACCGCGATAATGGGCACCTTCCCCAGTTCACCATGCTTTTTGAGCTCCTCAGCCACGGCATATCCGTCCATTTCGGGCAGCTGGATGTCCAACAATATGGCCTGTGGCTCGTGGCGAAGCGCCATTTCAATGCCTTCACGGCCGTTTCCCGCACCGATGACCTTAAGACCGTTTTTTTCCAGCAGAAAACGCATCATGTAAAAATTTTGCTCGTTGTCTTCGATGATCAGTAGCGTGTCGCTCATGGCAAACCTCCTGTCTGTCTCGGAAAGCGCACGGTGAAGGTGCTGCCCCGGCCCCATTGGCTTTCAACACCGATGCTTCCGCCGAGCATATCCAAGAGCTTCTTGCAAATTGACAACCCGAGGCCGGTCCCCTCGTGCTTGCGTGAAAGCCCGGTATCGATCTGGTGAAAGGGTTGGAAAAGATCCTGGAGTTCTTCCGGCTGTATGCCGATGCCGGTGTCTGAAACCGAGAAGAGATAATCATCATTATCGCTTCGGCAGGAAATCCGGACATACCCTTTTTCGGTGAATTTAACGGCATTGTTGAGCAAATTAAGAAGGATCTGTTCCAGACGTCGTTGATCCGAGGTCACCGTTGCAACATCATCGGCGATATCCATACATAGAGTGATCCCCTTTTTCTCAGCCAGCGGCGAAACGAGTTGGACCATTTTTTCAATGGATGGACTCAACTCGAAGGATGACAAGGAAAGCTCCAACTGGCCGGCCTCGATTTTGGAAATATCCAGCACATCGTTGATCAGGGCCAGAAGATGACGGGAGCTCCCTTGAACCATGGTCATCTGCTTTCTCTGTTCATCGTTCAGGGGTCCGGCCAGCCCCTGAAGCAGGATGCCGGTGAATCCGATGATGGAGTTCAGCGGCGTCCGCAATTCGTGGGACATGGTGGCCAGAAAGGCGGACTTGATGCGGTCGGCGGATTCGGCCTGGTCCCTGGCGACGACCAACTCCGCGGTGCGCTCCGCCACGCGTTGCTCCAGCACCTCCGCGTTCCGCCGCAAGTCATCATTGAGCCGACGAATCTGCTCAGCGGCCAGCTTGCGATCGGTTATGTCGGAGCCGATGCTCAAGACCTCTTTTATCTGGCCCTGCTCATCGAGCACCGCCTTATTCGTCCAGTCAATCCATATCCGTTCGCCATTGCGGCGCATATTCTCGTTGATATTACGCTCGAATTTTCGCGGGTCCGATAGGATCTCCTCCATCAGCGAGCGTAAGTTCCTCTGGGTGGTTTCATTCTCTGGAACTATGGTCCCTACCACATGTCTGCCAAGAATTTCTGCTTCCGCGTAACCGAAAAACCTCTGACCGAATTCGTTCAAGAAAGTGATTCGCCCATCGCATGACCAGCGCAGGATGATACTGTTGGCGAGCATCATCAGCTCGCGGTATTTGCGCTCACTTGCCTTTAGTGTCTCCTCCATGTTTTTTTGTTCGCTCACATCCCGTATGGTCTGAATGGCGCCGCAACGCTGGCCAGCCTGGTCATACAAGGGCGATGCCACTCCCCACAGATATGCCCCCTGGCCATCTCTGAAACGCGGGATGAAAAACTCACCATAAATCCTGTCGCCTTGACGCTTAATGGATTTATAGGTCGCTTCGACCTCCGACATGGGCAGGTCAAGCAGATCAATGAGAATTGGACGTCGTTCGCCAAAGAACGGTTCGGCGTAGGCGTAGCTGCCTTGGCCGATCAAAGTATCCTTTTTGACGCCGGTCATGTTTTCACATGCGTGGTTCCAGGCGATGACCTTCTTGTCCTGATCGATCACGAATGTCGCGTCGGGCAGAAACTCGACAATATCCACAAATCGTTGCTGCGCCTCTTGACGCTGAATTTCTGAATGCTTGTGGGCGACACGTGTCCGGTGATTAACGATACCAAAGGCCAGATCGCGGGCCAGCTCAGTGATCTGAGCTACTTCATCGTTTTTGAAAGCGTCAGATTCAACCGAGCAGATGCCCAGTAAGCCGAACGTCTCTCCTGCGGCCAGCAGCGGCAGTACCATTGCTGAGGCATACCCTCGCTTGAGCGCCTCGACCCGCCAAGGTTCGAGCTCCGGATCAGTTAGAATATGCCGGGCGGAACAGGGCCGACCGGTCCGAAAGGCATTGTTCATCAAGCTGCGGACGGGCTCGGCGTGGCTCCAAACGATACTTGCGGCTGCGCGGCTACCCTTCTCAAAGCCGGCCTGAGTAACGGAACGTATGGTTTCTTCTGTATCCGTTGCTGGGAACACGACCCAAGCCAGGCGATAGCCTCCGATGTCCACCAGGATTCGGCAGATGGCGTCAAGCAACCCGGCTTCATCGGTGGAGTGAACCAGTGCCTGGTTGCATTCGCTCAGGATGCGCAAAACGCGGTTCATCTTGTGCAGTTCCCGAGTGCGCGTATTCACCTTGTGCTTCAAGACGAAGCTTCCCACAATGCTCAAAAGCAGGGCAGCCCCCAAAAACAGGCCAAGTGTTTGAAGCCATGCCGGCAGCTCGAACCGGACATCCTCGGAAACCCATCGTTTCAGGGACTGGTAATATATGGATTGTGTGTCTTTTTTCAGATCTGTGAGATGGGCATCAATGGCGTTCAATAAGTTCTCATGGGTGTCTTTGGGGGCTGCGAAAAAGAGGTCGGACGGGTTGAAAATAACCGCTGTATCTTCAAGACCCAACTTTCTTGCATGCATCGGCCCGTAGAAACGATTGGTAATGGCTGCGTCGGCTTCACCCCTGGCAACGCTCTCAAAAATGGTTTGGTAATCCGGCAGGGAAACGAAGGTGGTGTTTAACCCGAAGCTGGCAGCCATTCGGGAAAACGCATCCTGCTGAACTGAACGCTCCAGCACAGCAATGCGTTTTCCGCCGAGATCCAGTATCGATTTAATCCCACTGCCTTTGCGGGCATAAACCTGAAACCAGGAGGACAGGACCGGTACCTTATGAAAAGAGAATATGCTTGCCCGATCTTCCGTATATGCCACATCGGGCATGAGATCGATTTCTCTTTTTTTCAACCGATCCAGTCCCTCTCCCCAAGTTCCGAACACATAATGCAGTTCCCATCCTTCGCTTTTCGCAATATATTCGATGATATCAACAAAGATGCCCGAAGGTTGGCCGGATTCGGAGATGAAGATCTTGGGTGCATTTTGGTAGACGCCCATAGTCACAATCCGATTATCGGCGCTCGTTGATGAAGTCCAAAAGGATAATAAAATCCACAAAACGATAGAAGACTTTAAAAAGAACCGTCCGTGATTACCTGTGTCTCGATGGTTTACCATCACACGAGTCCTTTTGGATGAAATGCAGGGAACGTGCATGTTCCAAGGAACATGTTGAGCTACCCCTGTGGGAGCGTGGAATCAAGGCCACATTCAGGCAAGAATGCGACACTGGTGGCATTGAGATCCTATTGGTCATTGGGCAAACGTTGGTGCGCGGTCCAGGGCGGGGCCAGGGTGAGAGTCCACTACAGCACTACCCTATAGAAAATCCGATTTGCCCATCAGGTGGCACGGCCTTCCAGCCCGTGCCACTAAAGATAATCACTTATTTGTGTGGAGCTGTGTTTGGTAATTCGAGTGATGATCAGTGAAAAGTGAGTCAACGATTAGCCGCTCTGCTCTTTGCCTCATCGAGCAACTTCCGCACCAATTCCGACATTTCCTGCTGGTCTACTGGCTTTTCAACATATCCACGAATACCGGCCGCCCGAGCCTTGTCTCCATCAATTTTTTCACTGTAGCCCGTGCAGATGATGATGGGGATGTCCGGGCGGATCTTAAGCAATTCCTTGGCCAGTTTGTCCCCGGTCATAGCTGGCATCGTCATGTCCGAAATAACCAGGTCGAAGCCTGCAGGGTCTGATTTGAACAATTCAAGGGCTCTCATTGGATTTATCTCGGTTTCCACACGGT
>Ga0209164_1004856_pt1 | contig 11765 bp, 10 predicted proteins | sample MTBNYHSulfiMetaG_FD_187458 | JGI IMG/M metagenome (GOLD analysis project Ga0209164, IMG submission 187458) | Enrichment culture microbial communities from rom New York Harbor, USA that are MTBE-degrading - MTBE-NYH (New York Harbor Sulfidogenic)... | ecosystem: Environmental > Aquatic > Marine >... | reverse complement strand
ATGGCCCCGGACATTTTCAAAAATCCTCTTCTGCTGATCTCCATAATGCCTTTTCTCCTTGTTGGTACGAAATTGATTGTTTGCGGAATCGCGGCAGGCGCGCATCCGGTTTCAGCCGATCACATTTTTTTTTTCAGTGGTGAGGGAAAAGGAGTCAAAATTGTTTTCATTCATTATACATGTCAGATTTGACATATGTCAAGAATGACATACTTTTTAAAATTTACCCTCTGTGCCTCATATTCAGGGCCATCATGCATTTATCCTTATTTGTGCAGGACAAATTTTTTTCTTGACACATCGTTATATTCATTCATATATAACGTTATGAAAAAAAACAGACACAAAAAACGCCATACTGAACTCAACACCTGTCAGTGGCGGGGACACCTCTGGCTGGAAGGCCGGAGCGGCACCTTCCTTGGCTATGGCAGAATCGTGCTCCTGGAACGCATCAGGGACTACGGCTCCATATCGCAGGCCGCGAAATCCATGGAAATGTCATACAAGCATTCCTGGGACCTGCTTGACTCCATGAATCGGCAGGCCGGGAGAAAAATGGTGGAAACGGCACGGGGCGGCAGGCAGGGTGGTGGAGCAACGTTAACCCTTGCGGGGGAACAGGCGATTGAGACGTTCTGGCGGGTCCACCGACAATTCCAATCTTTCCTGGACCGGATGACAGAGGAACTGGATGGCGACGTGTGCGGCTAACCCGATTTCCGGTAGGGCAGGAGAAACGTCCCGAGGCACGCCCGGGAGTTGCGCCGAGGTGACGAACTTTACCGCAATAATGGACAGGAGGAAAATTCCCATGAAAAACAAAATGGTTATTCTGTTGCCGCTGATCGGGCTCTGTCTGCTGTTTGTCCTGCCCGCCCGGGCCGAGGAGGTGCGAATCTCGATCGCGGCCAGCCTGAAAGACGCGGTCAACGAAATCACAGCCGCATTCGTCAAATCGAATCCAGGATTTTCCATCGTCCCCAATTTCGGGTCTTCCGGTTCCCTTGCCAAGCAGATCGTCCAGGGCGCTCCTGCCGATCTCTTTATTTCGGCCAATCCCGACTGGATTGAGTATCTTGTCAAGGAGGGAAAGATTTCCCAGGATACGGTGCGCATCTTTACCCACAACATCCTTGTTTTCGTGGGCCCGAAGACAACCGAAATCTCGTCGCTTGCCGATCTTGCCCGATTGCAGCGCATAGCCATCGGCAGTCCCAAAAGCGTTCCGGCCGGTCAGTACGCCGAACAGGCCATGCAGGCGGCCGGAATCTACGTTGAACTGGCCGCGTCCAACAAACTGGTGATGGCCAAGGACGTGCGCGAGGCACTGCTGTACGCCGACCGCGGGGAGGTTGAGGGGGCCTTTGTCTACCGCACCGACGCCCTGCTGGCTCAAAACAGCACAATCCTCTACAGCGTGCCGGCCGGGATGCATGACCGCGTTTCCTATCTCCTCGGCCTGACCAGGGAGGGGGAACAAAAGAAAGCCGCCCGGGATTTCGATGCCTTTCTGGCAGGCCCCGAAGCTCTGCGCATTCTGGAAAAATACGGATTTGATATCGGCGGTGACACCACGGGGAACAAGTAAACAGGCCGGGGAGCCCTCTTGATGTTGTCCCTTTCATCCCATGACATGCAGGCCGTGTGGCTGTCGCTCAAGGTCGCCGCGGCAGCCACCCTGCTCACCGCCCCCGTCGGATTCGGGGTTGCGTACTTCCTCGCCTTTGTTCGGGTGCCCGGGAAATCACTGCTGGAGGGCCTGGTGAATCTTCCCCTGGTGTTACCCCCTGTGGTGGTCGGCTACCTTCTTCTTCTTTTCTTCGGCCAGTCGGGTTGCATGGGACCGCTGCTCAAGGCCTTCGACCTCCGGGTCGTCTTCACCATGGCCGGAGCGGTCATCGCCTCGGCGGTGGTCGGATTCCCTTTGCTGGTGCGCGCCATCCGCATCGGCATGGAAAACATCGACCTTCATTACATCCAGGCATCGCGCACCCTGGGAGCAGGACGGCTGGACACCCTGCTGACCATTATTCTTCCCCTCTCCTTCAGGGCCGTCCTGGCCGGCATGACCCTCATGTTCGCCAGGAGCCTCGGCGAATTCGGCGCCACAATAATCCTGGCCGGAAATATCCCCGGGGTGACCCAGACCATCCCGCTGGCCATCTACGACTACACCAACACGCCGGGCGGGGACAGTATGGCCCTGACCCTCTGCCTGGTGTCCATATTTTTTTCATTTGCCGTTCTGCTGGCAAGCGATGCCGCCTCCAGATCCTTCCGCGCGAGGTCAGCCCGATGAGACTCGAGGCATCACTGGACAAGCGGTTTGGTTCTTTCCGCCTCCAGGCCGAATTTACCCTGGATTGCAGCAGGTGCGGAATTTTTGGACCATCCGGCAGCGGCAAGTCAACCCTCGTCCACATACTGGCCGGTCTCCTCAAGCCGGACAGGGGAACAATCAGGTTGGACTCCACGCCCGTTTTCGACGCGGACAGAGGGATCGATATCGCTCCCGAGCGGAGACGGATAGGGGTGGTTTTTCAGCACTCGCACCTGTTCCCGCATATGAGCGTCAAGGCCAACCTTTTTTACGGCTGGCGGCGCACGCCCCCGGAGGGCCGCAGAATTGAACCGCCCGCCCTGATAAGCGCCCTTAACCTTGACCATCTGCTGCGCCGAGGGGTGAGCAGTCTCTCCGGCGGGGAACAACGGCGGGTGGCTCTCGGCAGAGCCATCCTTGCCTGCCCGCGCCTCATCCTCATGGACGAACCGTTAACCGGCCTCGACGAGGAGCTGAAGGGCCAGATCATGCCCTATCTGAAAAAGGTCTTTGCCGAATTTGAGGTGCCGCTGCTCTTTATCAGCCATTCCCTGGAGGAAATGTGCATGATGACCGACAATATCCTGATATTTGACAACGGCTGCCTGCGCGAACAGGTGACCAGCGAAGCCCTGAAAGCGCGCTGCACCGCGAGTATCTGTGGCGGGGATTATGCCCGCCTTTCGGATCTCCCGGGAACGGGCACCGCATCGTGATTGAAAACCGGCGCGGAAAAAAATTAACCGTGAATCACCAAGCCTGTGGCCACCGGCAAACAAGCCGGACTACGACCGCCGCTTTTGCCTCCCTTGATCAAAGCTGTCCAGAGCCTCGGTCAAACTTTCTCCTGACAAGTGCGACAAAAATTCATGAATAATAACGGAAAGTTTCCGATCAGAATTGTTCATAGAAAAAAAATACGAAAAAAAATGCAAACGCTCTTGACTCCCATGGCACGCCGTGGTATATATTAAACATACTGATGGCGCTTCAGTACAATTTCTCCTTGATAGGACCAAGGTGGTTACCTCCTGCCTTGGTCCTGCCTTTTTCAGGCATCCGGTTTTCTCCTTCGCGTTCACCTCGCATCCGTTCCCGGCTGTGGACATTTTCTTGAATTTTCTTTCATCCCGGGTATAATCCCGTCCTACCGGACAACCCGAACAATGAGTCAATGCGGAGAAAGCAGTACCGATATCATACCCGATGGTCCTTATTCCCCCGGGGTGCAGATGCATCCCCTGCAGGCCATATTGAACCGACCGCCTTCCATACTGTCCCATGATCCCTGATTATCCACTGACAGCGGAACTCTCCCTCACGATGCGCCCGTTCCTGCACCCGTTGCTGCAGGAACTGCCGGACGGCATTTCGGAATTCACTTTCGCCAATCTCTATCTTTTCCGCGAAGCCCATCAATACAGGATTGCAAGACTCCCTGACGGGCTGTACATCCTGACGGGCAGGGACAACGACAACCCCTTTTTCATGTCGCCGTTCGGCCTGCCGCCGCATAATCTTTTGCGCGAATTATTCGCCGCGCACCGGAGAATGAAGTGCGTCTCCGAAGCCCAGGCGGACAAATTGGCGGCAATGGGATTTGCGGTGAGCGAGGACCGGGACAATTTTGACTACCTCTATCGCCGGGAGGACATGGCCCTGCTCTCCGGCCGCAAATTCTCCAAAAAACGGAACCACATCAAGGCATTCATCAACAACTACGATTACATGGGGCAACCACTGGTCGAGGAATTCATCCCCGATGCCCTGGAAATCCTTGAACAATGGCGGCAGGGGCGTGACAATCCCGCCGATTACGCCGCTGCCAGGGAGGCTCTGCTCAAATCGGAGGAACTGCAGCTTTGCGGAGGGATCTATTATGTCGCCGGCAAGCCCGCCGCCTATTCACTGGGGGAGGAGTTGATGCGCGGCGCGAGCTTTGTCCTCCACTTTGAAAAAGCGGTCAGCGAGTACAAGGGGATATGGCAGTTCATCAATCAAGCCTTCGCGTCAATCCTTCCGGATAAATATGAAACCATCAACCGGGAGCAGGACCTGGGCGACGAGGGCTTGCGCGCCGCCAAAATGAGTTACAAGCCCATCGGCTTTGTCAGAAAATTCACGGCGTCGGACGGGGAGTGAGCGGCAGGGGACCTTGCCCGGAAAGGGAGCTAGCGCGCTGCGGGGTTCTCCATGGTGACCGGCAGCCCGGCCCGATACCACCCATTGATTCCGCCGCTGAGATTATACACTTCCCGGAACCCCTGCCTGGACAACACCTGGCCGGCAACATAGCTGCGGCCGCCCACCGCGCAGACAAGCAGTATCGGTTTATCCTTGGGAAGCGGGAGTTTCCCCTTTACCAGGTCAAAAATCGACACCTGCGTTGACCCTGCAATGACGCCCTGCGCCCTTTCCTGAGGAGACCGGACATCAAGGAACAGGATATCGTCGCGCGACTGGAGCAGCCGCAGCGCTTCTTCCGGCTTTATGGAGCGGAAAATTTTCTCTTCCCCGGAGACGGAACCGACCCGGGCGGCGGCCCCCGTTTCTCCCTTACCCTGTGGTGCCGACATGGAGACCGTCCAACCCGACAGCATCACCATGACAACAATGACAAACCCCGCCAGTTTCAGTCCCTTTTTTCCTGTCATAGAGAAATACTCCCTGTGATTCCCCACTGGGAACCTTTCGGGCGGGCCAGGCCGCCCTATTTTTTTTCAGCACATTGATAAGGTATTATTCTCATAAGTCAAGATAAAAGCTTTCATCTCGACAGACTGTACAGAAACAGTCCGGCAAATCGCCCTATTATTCGTACTGCCCGGCAAAGATGCCCCGCAGGATCATTCTTGCCCCTTGAATGCAGAAGGGTGAGAAAAAAAACCGGTCCGGACCGGATGAAGAAAGGTTTCGGGAGGGAGAAAAGGCTGGACCGGCACCGGTCAGTCCGGCCCTGTCAATGATGTTCGATTCTTGGCTGACCGGGGAGCGGTGCCGTGAAAGACGTCGTGGCGGGGCGCAGTCAACCGACCGCGGCTGTAGCCGACCAACCGTTTTTACGGTCCTGCCGTGAGCAGTTTTTTAAGGGGCCGCAGGCAACTCCAGGCTGATTGTCGTCCCTTTTCCGGGACCGTCGCTTTCCGCCCAGATCTTTCCTCCCATGGCTTTCACGACAGCATGGGCCATGGGCAGATTCAGGCCGAAACCATCCGGATTCCTGTCGCCGCGCTCAAGGACAAAGGGCTTGAAAATTTTCCTGAGCTTCCACGGTTCAATCCCTTTGCCCGTATCGGTGATGCGGAGCCGCACCCGGCCGTTCACAGGTTGTCCCGTTATGGTCACCCGGCCGCCCTCGGGGGTAAAAATTACCGCATTGTCCAGAACGCTGCGCAGGGCCTTGGCCAGTTTCGCCGGATCGGCCGTCACGACCGGATTCCCCTCGATCGCTTTTTCCACCTTCAATCCCTTCCGGGCGGCGGGGCCCTGTATTTCGTCAAGGACCTGATCCACGGCCTCACCGAGGACCACCGCCTGGTTGTTGACCTGTATTTCGGAACCGGTGAAAGCAAAGTAATCCAGAAGAACCTCGACGAGTTTTTTGATCCGGTCCAGGGAGGAATCCATTTCCTGGGCCAGATAGATCAGAAAATACACCTTGTTGGCATCAACCAGGTTCAGGCGGTCATAAGCCTTGGCCAGTTCGGCGGTCTTCTCTTCGACCATTTTTTCCAGGTTCTCGCTGTATTCCTTGAGTTGGATATTCTGTTCGGCGAGAATCCTTTTCATTCTCCGGTTCTCAAGTCCCTTCTCAATGACATTGATCAACTGCTGCCTCTCGGTGGGCTTGTACAGAAAACTGAATATATGGCCATCGTTGACCGCTTTGACAATATCGTCCTTTTCGGCCTGACCGGAAAGGACGATATTGCATATGTCGGGATGCTTCCGGTGAATTCTCCCCAACAGCACGCTTCCCCGCATTTCCGGCATCATTTCATCGGAGATGACCATATCGACATCGTTCTCGTCGACAAATTTCTCCGCTTCCTCCGGATTGGTAAAAACATGCACCTTGTACAGTCGGCCGAGCAGAATCCGCAACTCCTTGAGTATCGACTGCTCATCGTCGACGACGACGATCGAGGCCTTTTTTTTCGTTTCAATCTGCTCCATGGAATCCGCTTCCTCTGCTTTATTCCTGCCCGGTCTTTTTCCGGTCTCCGCCGCCCACCGGAATATCGATGCTGATCATCACCGTAAAGGTGGTCCCCTTCCCATACTCGCTTTCCACCTTGATCGACCCGCCATGCGCTTCAACGATGATGTGGGACAGATTGAGCCCGAGTCCGGTGCCGACACCGAATCCCTTGGTGGTAAAGAAAGGATCGAATATTTTCGAAATCACTTCATCCTTCATGCCGATGCCGTTGTCCTTGAAAGCGGCCTCGAGCTGTCTCGTCCTGCCGTTGTAACCGGTGGAGATGGTCAGCAGCGCCTCATTTTTGGGCAAACCTTTTTCCTTCATGGCGTCGCGGGCATTCATAATCAGGTTGATGAACACCTGGCCCAGTTCCTGCGGCATCCCTTGAAAAACGGGAAGATCCGGGGCAAGATTCATTTCAACGGTCATATCATACTTCACCTGATTATGGGTGAGCGTCACGGCATCGGCAATGATCGTATTGAGATCGGCATCGGTAAAATCATCCTCGAAATGGGCCATGCGCTTAGTGCTTTTGATGATTTTGCTGATCCTGGTCACCGACTCGATATTCCGCTCGGCAATATCCTCTATGTCCTCCATGACCAGGTCCATGTCGAGCTCCTCCACCAGTCTCTGCAGATGCTCCTTTTTCGCCATCAGGTCCCGGTTGTCCCCCTCGAAACATTTTTTCAGTTCACCGAGAAATTTCCTGACATACTCGGCATTCATCTTCAGACCTTCCATGGAAAACCCGATGGCCTGGGCCGGATTGTTGATTTCGTGGGCGATGCCGGCAACCATGGTGCCGAGCGAAACCAGCTTTTCCTGTTTGATCATGTGCTCCTGGCTGTCGCGCAGGGCCTTTTCGGCCTGCTTACGCTGGGTCAGGTCACGGACCATGGCAATGGTCAACTGTTCCTCACCCTGCTGCGTCGCACTCAGAGAAATCTCCACCGGAAACATGGATCCGTCCTTGCGGCAGCCGATCAGTTCATAGGGGGTCTCCGTCACCAGGATAAAATCCTGCTCGGAATATTTTTCGTGGCCGTGGATATCCCCCCCTTCATCGGGCAGCCGGAACAGAGTGTAGACGCTGTTGCCGACAACTTCTTCCGGTTCGTAGCCGAACAGCCGTGAAGCGGCAGGATTAAACGACCTGATGGCGAACCCTTTGTCGAGGGTGATCAATCCGTCAAGCATGTTGTCGATGATGGACCTTGTCCGTGACTCCATCCGTTCCCGCTCGCGGATCGTCAGGGTCAGCCAGTAGGTGCCGAGCAGAATGCCGAACAGTCCGAGCAGCCAGAAGGTGACATGGGCGACGGACGTGGCCAGATTATGCGCCCTGGCGATACCGAGCAGCGGCGCAAGGGGGATGGCGACACTGATGCCGCCGCGAATGTCTCCCACCTGGTATCCCTGGACCGCATGGCACTTGAGGCATCCCTTTTCCGTGACCATCGGCCGCATATAGCGCAGATAGGGAAGCCCGCCCATTTCCTCCACGGAAACAGCTTCATCACTGCCGTCGTTAAACGACTCCAGGGCTTCTGTCTCCCATTCGTCGGCCGCGTTTTCAGGGCGGACCGGGTCAAGGCTGGTTATGTGCTCTATGGGCCCGAAGTCCTTGCTCTGCATGCCGTACACCTGCCTGATCATGTATTCCGGATTGACCAGGGTCAATTTTTCGCCGGTCGTTGTTTCAATATTCGAGCCGGGAATATGGGACAGGTAGGGATTGGGCTGCGTGGTCTCCGTTATCGGCACAAAAATGCCGTCATGCTGGGTTGCCCATCGGTGATAGGTCAGATCTTTTTCATAGACGGTTCTGGCCTCGATGGTGGCCAGTTGGATGGTTTCGTTTTTCTGCCGGGTAATATTCCAGACAAGGGAAGCGGCCATGATGGCGGTTCCCATGACTATCCAGATTACGGCAAGGGCCCAGGTGTAAGGAATAAGACGCCCTGATTTGATCTTTATTGTATTACCCGTCAGCCACATGGTGTCTCATTCATCGTTGCTGTTTTCCATCGGGATGTTATAGGCTTCAATTTTTCGTCGCAGCGTATCTTTTGATATGCCGAGCTCCCGGCACGTCTTCATTTTCCGGTACTCATTCCGCTTCAGAGCCTCCGTGATGGTCTTTCTTTCCATGTCCTTCAGAGTCAGCGGTCCGTCAACCGTCTCGCCTTCTTCTTTTCCGGCCGTCAGCCATTCCGGGAGATGCTGGGGCATGATTAATCCCTCATGGCACAGGATAAAGGCATACTCGATGATATTTTCCAGTTCCCGAATGTTGCCGGGAAAATCATGATGAATCAGAATGGACAGGACTTCCTGGGAGATCCCCCCGACATTCCTGTTCCGCTGTCTATTGAACTTGTCGATGAAATGCTCGACGAGCAGGGGGATGTCCTCCATTCTCTCCCGCAGGGGGGGAAGTTCTATCTTGACGACATTGAGCCGGTAATAGAGGTCCTCCCGAAAGGTCCCGTCCTGGACCATTTCCTCGAGATTTCTGTTGGTGGCGGCAATGATCCGGACATCCGTCTTGACCGGGGTGTTTGCCCCCAGCGGCTCGTAGGCCTTCGACTGGATGACCCGCAGCAGCTTGACCTGCATGGCCGGGGATATATCACCGATTTCATCAAGAAACAGGGTCCCTTTTTCCGCCGCCGCAAACCTGCCTTTCTTGTCTTTCCTGGCATCGGTAAAAGCGCCGGCCTTGTATCCGAACAGTTCGGATTCCAGCAGGGTGTCGGGGAGCGCCCCGCTGTTCACGGCCACAAAGGGGTTATCGCTTCTGTGGCTCTGGGCATGGATGGTCTGAGCGATAAGCTCTTTTCCCGTGCCGCTTTCACCCAGAATAAGTATGGTGGCATCGCTCCGGGCAAATTCAGGGAGAACGGAGAGGATTCGCTTCATTTTGGGACTGCGGGTCAGAATTCCCTGATCTGTGCCCTCTCTGGCCAGCTTGCGGCGAAGCTCATTGATTTCCGTCAGGTCCCTGACCATCTCGACTCCGCCGATGATATTGCCCATGTTGTCGGTCAATACGTTGGCGATGACGCTGACAGGAACCGATCTGCCGTCCCTGGTTTGAATCTCCATGGTCTGCATGGAAGGGCTGAGGCCGGACTGAATGGCGGTGGCCATGGGACACCTCTCTGTCCCGCAAATTTCCGAGCAGAATATCTCGCTGCAATGGGTGCCCATCACCTCATCGGCCCGGTAGCCGGTTATCTTTTCAAGGGCTTTATTAAAAGACGTTATCACAAAGTTATGGTTCACGGTAAAGACACCGTCCGTCACGCTGTCCAGGATGTACTGGTTCAGAATCTGATCGGTTACATCACGGAAAGTGGCGACGCCGCCGACGACGGATCCCCTCGCATCAATGAGCGGCGCAAACCTGATGCTGAGGGGAAGAATATCCCCCCTTGCCGTGGAAAGGTAAAAACACTCCTCCACCACGGGCTCACCCGACTGGATCGCTTTGGCCAGGGATGTATTTTGAATTTCCGGTTTTCGATCCTCCGGAAAGAAAAAATCGATAAACGGCTTGCCCAGTACGGCTTCCTGATTGACACCGACAATCTGTTCGGCTGCTTTATTGAGCAGGGTTGTCTTGTATTCCATGTCAACGGTAAAAACGCCGTCAAAAGCGTTGTCCAGAACCAGCTGCCGCTGAAAGATCTCCTGAATCTCCTGGAAGGACTGAACCCCGCCGACCATTGCACCGCTGTTGTCGGTTAACGGTGAGGCATTGACCATGACGGGGATGGTCCGTTCCCCGATCTGCAGAAATCGTGTCAACTTGTTCACCGGCCGTTTTTCAAGCAGTACCCGGCCGATGATGCAGAAATCATTATCAGGAGGGAGGGGGAACAAGTCCGTGCATTTTCTGGTCAACGCTTCTTTTTCGCTTATTCCCGTCAGAGTTTCCGCGGCCTTGTTGAAGGAGGTGATGTTCAGTTCCGTGTCAACCGTAAACACTGCTTCGGTCAGGTTGTCCAGTATCAGTTTGCGCTGAATGGCATCGCTGAAAATGGCGGATGTCAGCTTGTGCAGGGTGCCGAGAACATCTGAAAGCTTATCGTTCTTGTTGTTCATCTGCAAACTCCTCGCCGCACAAGCAAATTTCCGCGCCGGGGCACGAATGGGGTTTCCGATCGAACAGTCTGCATTAAACGCGGCCGGGCCTGCAATGACGTACTCCAAGGATAGGGCATAAAAGGAGCAACCGGCAGGCTAAGCCTTGCGCTCATCCTCTGTTTCAGCCCGGTTACAAGGCTGCCGGCGAATGATGCCGGCCTCCGGTTGTCGGCAAGATGAATGGACAAAAAATGATCTTGAATTGTTCCGGGGGTAATATCGACTACAATGAAAAAAATGCCTGACCTCCTCCACATGGCAACTCTTTAATTTGCTTACAGGATATGATGGCAAAAGGCAAGAGAAATGCCTGAAAGCCGTTGGTTCTCCTCCACTGCCCGGCAGCGCCCCCGACCTTTAATCCGGGATGGAAAATTCCTACTTTGGTACAATGGACAGCAAGAGCAGGTCCCGTATAATGGAATCATGAGAAGGAGTGCGGTCAAAGCAGTGCCGGTCTGTCTCGAATAAACTGTTTTGCCATGAAAGTGTAAAGTACATTTGAACCACTGAAGCGAGGTCCGTCATGCCCGACATTGAAACTACCGCCGCCGGTTCCGGTGAAAACATGCAGGTGGGGACTGTTCTCCTTACCCACGGCAGCGTGAAGGCCGTGTCCCCCGATGGGAGTGAACGGATACTGGCTGCCGCCGATCCCGTCTTTGCCGGGGAACAGATTGTCACCGGAGAGAATGGAAGGGTTTCCGTACTTTTTGACGATGCCGCCCAGACCCGCCTCGATGTCGGTCGTGAATCGACCGTGGCACTGACCGAAGACGTTTACCAGGGCGCGCCGCCCGAAGATATTTCCGAAGTGACGGCCGAAGTGGAAGCGATCCAGCAGGCGCTGGTTACGGGGGACATTGATCCGACCACCGACCTCGAACCGCCTGCCGCCGGAGGGGAGGCCGCCGGCATGGGCGGATCCCGGGAAATAATTGTTGACGAACTTGACGCCCCGGAACAGCCGGTTGTGGCCGGAGCTGAAACTACCGGCGTTGGGTATAATTTCCTCGATCCGGAAATTCCCCCAGGCATTGTCCCCCCCGGCGGGCCTGAACCAGGCGACACGGACGATGA
>Ga0209164_1004855_pt1 | contig 11767 bp, 13 predicted proteins | sample MTBNYHSulfiMetaG_FD_187458 | JGI IMG/M metagenome (GOLD analysis project Ga0209164, IMG submission 187458) | Enrichment culture microbial communities from rom New York Harbor, USA that are MTBE-degrading - MTBE-NYH (New York Harbor Sulfidogenic)... | ecosystem: Environmental > Aquatic > Marine >... | reverse complement strand
GTCCGAAGGGAGCATCCCATTTTTGTTAATGCCACCTACAAACAAACGTTTTCAGATATGCCGAGGTTTTATCACTTTCTTCATTAAACACTTATATAGGATTGTATACCTTTTGTGAGGAGTGTTAAGGGGAATAAACAATATTTACAAAAAAGATCGAGTGATTAGCCCGCCCTTAAATGTTACTCAGTTCTCAGTATTTATTGTGCACTCGCTGTTAAAAGAAGAAGCTTGGGTCAGCCGCTTTCCACACTCATATTGTTGAGATGGAGAGTTAGCAATCAGAAGGCACTTTTACCATCTCTATAGGTTGCTCCTTGCCACAGTGTTTGCAATAATTTGCATCTTCTTTAATGATCTCTGCACAATAAGGACATTTTTTGGTATATCCTTTAGATACCAGAGGTGGAAGCAATACAATAACAATAATAAGCAAAGGGAAAAGGGCGCATAGTATAAACCACCACACCGGGCTGCGCCCTTTTCTTGTAGCTATAATGCTCCCTACAATACCTGCAATAGCAAGCAGAATAACAAATCTAAGTCTAAGCAATGGGATTCTCTACTTTTTTATGATTATTCGTTTATCTTTTTTGTATATCACCTACGCCTATAAATGGCACTGCCCCAGCACCTGTAACCTGCGGGAGAATTCCGTTCCATTTCTCTATGGCCTTGAGATTGGCCTCTATTTTTCTGAGCTCTATAAGATCCGGTGAAATATTTGCCCTCTGCAACCGCAATGACTCTGCCTCTGCCTTTGCTGCTGTAACCTTCTGCTCTGCCTCTATCTTTATCCTATCCAGGTCTCTTTTTGCCTTTAGTGCAAGCTGTTCTGCTGTCTGCTTTGCCTCAATAGCCTCTGTAAATACTTTGGAGAAGCTGAATGCGACAATAGAAACCGCATCAACTGCTATGTTATTAGGCAGGAGTCTTTCAGCAAGGTTTGCTCTCATTGCCTCGCTTACTGCTGCTCTCTTTGTTATAAGTTCTTCTGCTGTATACCTGGCCGATACAGCCTTCATTACTTCTTGTATTGCAGGGTCTATAATACGCTCCTTGAATTCTACCCCAATGGTTTGATAAACAACATTTGCTTTATCAGGTACTACATGATAGTTAAGCGCAACTGAGGAGGTCACATCCTGAAGATCAGCTGAGGCAGATGTGGCATCTGTCACTGCCTTCTGCACCTTGACATCAATTATGGCAACCCTCTGCATTATAGGCATCCTGAAATGCAGTCCTTCATTCAAGACTTCATCTTGAACGGCACCAAAATTGAGGACAACCCCTCTTTCACCTGCGCCTACCTGAACAAATGGGCTTAAAATCAGGAAAAACAGCAAAATTGCTACAATAATTAACACTATCTTCAAAGGGCCGCTGTTCTTTACAGACTGCATTGCATCCTTTGTTGCTTCTTTTGCCCTGTAGATATCTTGCTCATCCATTATGCTTCCTCCTTTGGAATTATTGAAAACTATTCACTACTGTCCACTTAAAGTCATGGAAGGAGGCGAGATATCAAAACCTCAATGCTTTAAGGGCTGCTTCCCTATTTTTCCGCAAATATTAATCAAAATAAAAAAACCGAACTTACCAAAGGTTTATATCCATTAGAAGCCCGGCTATCTATCACTTTGTTAGTAAGAATCTTTAATTAGTACTGTACAGTTATTATAACACCCTCAAAAATATTTATTATTATTTAACCAAACGATGAATCTGATGGTCGAGACTTCAGGAAAACATCTGTAAAGCAAGCCAATTGAGAATTTACCTTTTTTGTTTATTTCAATTCTTTCTGAATAATTTTGTCTATTTGACATTTTGCCCCTAAAATGTAGAAGTCCCCCTATTATTTTTAGGGGGACTTCTATCGTACATTAATTTTTAACTACATTGATCGCTTTGGGACCTTTCGGGCCTTGTTCAGTATCAAAGCTGACGTTGTCACCTTCGGCAAGGCTTTTAAAGCCGCTGCCCTGAATAGACGTATGGTGGACAAAAACATCAGTATTGTCTTCAGCGGTAATAAAGCCAAACCCTTTGCTGTCGTTGAACCACTTCACAGTTCCTTGTGTCATTTTGTTTACCTCCTTATCTTTAAACTAAAATCTCAGAAGGAGCCAATAAAAAAAGGCCACAAAGCTAAAAGTCTTTGTGGCCTTCTGTGAACGCAAAAACCTCTAAAATCTCATTTATACGATAGCATGTCCTGGCAGGTTAGTCAATGTAATTCAAGAATGACAGTATATCGAGAGAAGTGGATAATGCTTTCTTTGAAAACTTCCTTATGTAATGCTCCAGTATCTTATTACCGACAACTACCAGGTGGGAGGCGCTTCGCATCTTTGTCAAGGTTTCAAGGCATTGACTTGAATGAGTAATCAACATAGTGAGGAATTTTTTGAAATGCGTATTCCTATGTAAACGCTTGCCCTCTATTGGGATCTTGTGGGCCGTTTGTAACAGGAAGGTCAATCACTGCAAATCAAAGAGTGTGATTTCAATAGGAATATAAACGAAATTCCCTATATTCAAAATTGTTTTATTCTGTGATTGAAATCACAGAATTCATTGACAGGAATTTTCTAGATTATAAATAGGTGGATACCAATTATTCACTCAAGGGGGTAAAAATGAAAAGGAAGATAATATACGTTGTCCTGATTGCTGTCTTTGGGGTGTGTATTTTACCGACAGTATCTGCGGGTCAAAGTCTGCTTGGACCTATCCTTGACCAAGCAGAATGGGGATGGAACAATTTCGGTTTGGTTGTCCGTGCCGAAATGGATATTATGCTGGTATCTGTTCACTACCCAAATCAGGGCTTGGCAGACAGTATAGAACTCCGTCTTCGTACAGATGGAACTCTTTTATGCATTGTTCCTGTTCCTGCTGGTAATCCTGATGCCACAGTTATTATCAACTATCCACTCACAGCAGGCGAAACCTATGCATTAGTATCAACCACACCAGATAACAGATACTATACAGAATTTTTACAATGGCCAGTTACCAACTCAGAACTTACCGTGCTTTCTTCTTACGGAAACAACTTTACCTATAGAGATTACTGGTTTGCCTTTGACGTTATCACAACTGGAAGCATAGAATCATTAGCTCAGGAAATAGCAATAGATATCAAGCCAGGGAGTGATCAGAACAGCATTAATCTCAATTCAAGAGGCGTTGTTGCAGTTGCAGTACTGGCCACGGAGACATTCGATGCCTATACAATGCTTGATCCTGAGAGTGTCTTGTTCGCAGGTGCTCCCCCTTTGCATTATAACGGAGAAGATATAGACGATGATGGCGATGAAGACTTGGTATTTCATTTCAGAACACAAAGTTTGACAGAACTCGATGAGAACTCAATCGAGGCTTTTTTAACAGGGATAACATATGAAGGAGGCCAGGTTATAGGAGCGGATTCTGTAAAAATCGTTTCTAAGAAAAAATGAGAGCATAATTCTGCCTGAAGTCTTAAAAGGAGAGCTTACATGAGCTCTCCTTTATTGTAAATTGGACTTTCTTACTGAATTAAGAGAAAAACTCTTGTCAACAATAAATAAATATATATGCTTTTCTTATATTATGTTACATTTGACTCTCAATCTACTCAATTTCAAATAAAACAATTACGATATTCAATTGGCCGCTATTTATTTCTACATGAAAGGTTACCGTCTATCAGGATCTTACGAGGTGTTTGTGTCAGGAAGTTATTGAACTGGGGAAGAAGGATTATTGGTCCCTTTCTGACAATATCTTGGAATACATTAATCTGCTTTAATTATTTTCAGTTTTGTAAGCGGGGTAATATCCCCTTCCTTAATTGAGTATTTTCCGATCATCTCAGAGGAAAGTGACTCTATTGGAAGTTCACCTTTTTTCATATACTCCACAATATTTTCTTTTTTCATGTTCCTCCTTTCTTTATTATTAAGACTCCACAACGACGATCTTGCTTATCTCCCCGATTTTATAGAAAAGCTTATCCGGAAAAGGCAAATAGGATTTAACGCTCTCAGTGGACGTCTTATACATCTTTCTTTTCCATTACGGATTTAAGCTGTTTGCTGACCCGGAATGTAATCACCCTTCTCGGAGTTATCTCAAGTTCTTCACCTGTCTTGGGATTTCTCCCTCTTCTTGACATCTTCTGCCTGATATTAAACGTACCGAATCCTGATATTTTTATCGATTCGCCTTCAATAAAAGTCTGCTTCATGGTATCAAAGAGTATCTCAATGATCTCCTGAGATTCTTTTTTTGAAAGACCTATTTTCTCAAATATCTTTTCTACCAGATCTGTTTTCGTCATAATGACTATGGCAATTTTATTGAAAAAATTCTCTTACAAGAAGAAACTGAAAATAATTACATAAGGAAGCCCCTCGAAATCAAGAGTAGCTTTCTGGTTTATGTCTACTTCTTACTTATTTACTGCGTCCTTGAAAGCCTTGCCTGCTGAAAACTTCGGAAGTTTCTTTGCTGCAATCTTGATGGTCGCTCCGGTCTGAGGATTCCTTCCGGTCCTTGCTTTTCTCTTGGAAAGTGAGAATGTACCGAAACCCACGAGAGAGACCTTTCCTCCCTTTTTGACCGCCTTGGTAATTGCTGCAATAGCTCCGTCAAGAGCTTTGCCCGCACAGGCCTTGGTACAGCCCGATGCAGCCGCCATTTTTCCTATCAGATCCGCCTTTGTCATATCACTGCCCCCTATAGAAGATTATGTTTGATGAAGATGATTTTATGATAAAGAAATGATTCTGTCAATGTGATTTCCTCTTAGCTCGGTATGAGCTAAGGCTTTGTGGTTGTCATCCTTGTCTTATTCCGGTTGTACTATACACAATATTTTCAGGTTTGCATGTTGCGGCTTTCAGGAAGGATGCTTTCCTCTCAGGGACCTCAGGAAGGCTGTGTAACATTCGCCCCGAAGGAAACACCCATTTTTTCTCAAAGCCATAATTGCGCAACTTTAGCATGAGATGAAAAATAATGAATATCATTTGAAACATGCATATGGAAGTTTAATAAGTCAACTTATTCAATAACGTCCCCTCTTTTCATTCCTCACTTTCAGCATATACTCCTCCTTTCTTTCACTAATTACTTGATTTGTAAAACCAACGGCTCTTTCACCACCTCCATAACATGTGAAGCCGGCAAGCCGTTTTCCAATAGCTGGGTGATAACTCTCAGGTATTTACGGATATACAGGAAGAATTTCTTGTAGCCCTCACAGAGGTAATGAAGCCCTGGTTCATCGTAAACCGTCTTTGCAAAGCGGTGCTTGGGACATCCGCCCCAGCATGCTTTTAAAACTTCACATTCCTTACACCACTTCGGTAATGATGTTTCCTTACATGCACCAAACCCGCTTGCAATTGATTGTTTAATCATACTCATTGGATCATCTTGTACAATATTGCCCAACTTGTATTCAGGGTACATGCTATGATCGCAGGCATAGACATCACCATTATGCTCAACAATAACGGATTCCCCACACTGTTGGGCAAAAGTACAAACAAGGGAGGGAATCCCTATCCAGGCATGAAGTGCCCATTCAAAATTCATAACGATTCTTTTTCCAACATCATTCCTCACCCATTCATCAAAAATCGCGATAAGAAAGTCGCCGTATTTTTCTGGTTCCACGCTCCATTCTGTCACCTGCACATTTTTTTCTTCCTTATCAAGAGAGGAAGGACCTGCCAGTTTAAGCCCGCTCTGTTTTCTTACGGGATCTGCGATCCGTTCGACCACCGGTATAAACTGAATGAACTCGACTCCCTGATCTTTGAAGAAACGATATACCTCAAGCGGTTTATATGCCGTTTCTTTTGCAACCGAGGCCATGACGTTATACTCGACACCATGTTTCTGAAGAAGTTTCAGACCTCCCATAACCTTGTCAAAGGTGCCCCTTCCTCCGCGGTTACGCCGATACCGGTCATGAATCTCTTTGGGGCCATCGAGACTGATCCCCACAAGAAACTTATTTTTCTTCAGAATCCGGCACCACTCGTCATTCAGGAGAGTGCCGTTAGTCTGCAATGAATTGATGATTTTCTTCTGTTTCATAAAAGGTTTTTGAAACTCGATTATTTTTTTAAAGTAACTTAATCCTAGTAAAGTTGGTTCTCCCCCCTGCCAGACAAATTCGACTTCCGGTGTAGGCTTCGAATTTATATATTTAGTGATATATGCTTGAAGCACTTCACTAGACATGCGACAGTCATCTTCCCTCGGGAAAAGGGTCAGTTTCTCAAGATAAAAGCAGTAGTCGCAGTTCAGGTTGCATCTCGGACCAGCAGGCTTGGCCATGACATGGAAACGAGCATGTGGAGATTGTGGAATATTGATCATTTTAAGTTGTCCCAATTGGTTTATCGTTCAGTGATTGCAGATGAGCAAATTATATTATCAATTTCAAAAACATGCAACCTGTTGTACTCGTTCATTTTTTATTTATCATTAAAAGATAGAAATTTCCCCAAAGCTGATGGAGCATCTTTATATTTTAGGAAGAAAACTGACTGTATAAATTTGTAAAAGGAATCTATCCCTATGACAATTTTTTGTATTATTGATTCCTATGTGAAATATATACGCTTTGAGAAGGTCCGAGGTCTGTTTATAACACCCATATAGAGGGCATGTGTCAAGAGAAAGAATTATCCTATCAAAAGAAAGTTGTTTTTTCTTTTTCTTGTCCTGATTACTTCAGCTACCAATGCCGCTTACTATTACCATGTCCCAGCCAGAACTCTATGTAAATGCTTTTTTTGGCATAAAGTCGACCCCATCCCTCATTAGGTAATACGCTTCCTGGAGAATTTGTGCGCAAGTGCATTGTGCGCTATAGTAGCATTCGTACTTTTCAGCTTGTGATTGAAGAACTTCCTCGATGCTTCGTCATAACGCTTCGCATGCTCTGCTGCTTCAGAATAAGCACATGCCAGATAATGGTTGCCATTTTTCGGGTTGCCCGATCCTTTCCTCTTTTCGTTACTGTACCTTCCTGTAGGGACTTTTCTGCAGTAAGAACAGAAGTTGCCGACTCTAGGAAATCTACTAATAGATTCAGTCTCAAGCATGATTGTTGATCCAATGATAGATCCAACTCCGGGTATGCTTAAAAGATGATCATATCAACGATATACTCAGGGGTGCACTTTATATAACTATCAGGAAGAAAGGTTCAAAAGAGAAATTCCCTAATATGATTATCAAATGGTGAATTTTAGGAGTGTCTGAAAATAACGATATGGTTTAAATTGAGCAGATGATTATTCCGAATCCGTCAGGGACAGTTGCGGCAGGGGTCAACGCAATTCCAGACTGGTTCTTTCGGGGTTTCCGGCCAATCAAAGCTTTGAGGAGTCGCACGGGTACTCTTCATCTTTGCGGTCAGCTGTCGATGGATATCATTCCAGGTTGGCCGGATGTCATCGCTGGGGTTGTAAAGCAGGTTGTTCATCTGCAGTGAGTCATGGACATTGTCGTAAAGCTCGTATTGAAACATCGAACCGTCGTCTACATAGTAGACGGCATAAGTCCAGCGGGCTGTCCGGAGCGCCCTGATGTGAGAGACCATATCTTCTCTTGTTAAGACAAACTCGTCATCGTAGGCGAATAAGACCGAATCCTGGACTGAGGCATTCGGGTCTCGCAATACCGGCAGCATGCTCTTGCCGATCCCGACCGGCTCAATGCCCGCAAGTTCGGCAACGGTGGGCAGCAGATCCACGTGCGAGTAAAGCGCAGTGGTTTCCCGCGGGGTGGGGAACAGTTTCGGATTCGAAATGACCAGCGGGATATTAATAATTTCCTCATAGGCGGCGTAAGATTTTTCCCTCAGGCCGTGGGAAAGTCCCATCTCGCCATGGTCGGCCGTGCGAATGACGATGGTGTCCTCAGTAAGTCCGTTGGTTTCCAGCGCGTCGAGCACGGTCTTGATGTGCTTATCAACCACCGTATGCAGGTAAGCATAGAAATTTACATAATTCAAGCTGTCGGTTATGTCGTTCCAATTCGATTCCTTATCATACGCTACCTTGAACTGGCATTGGATGTCAGGCTTGGTAGAGAGGGAGTCATTGTAATTCAGCGGTAGCCCGATACCCACGTGGGCAAAGTCTTCCAGCTTGTATCCTCCCGTCTTCCATCCCTCGGGGTAAAAGGCGATGTCATGAGGATTGACCAATGAGACAAACAGGCAGAATGGCTTGCGCTCCGAAGGCGGCGTTTCGCCTACTTTTGCCAGGTAATCGATGACACTCTCGCCAAAGCCGGGGGGCTGACCGCTGCTGCCGGCTGTCACACCCTGCACATATCTTCCATCGTTGTTCGCTAGACCACTGCCAAAGGTCCTCTCTGCGTCTTCCGAGTCGAAGGCGTTGTTGCCCGCATCAGGAGGGTTCCACCCGGTAAAGCCGTACTTGCGTTCAAACTCGCCGATATCAGCCTTGGTCCAGATTTCTGAGTCAGGAGAGCCGCCCTGCCAGCCCAGAGGGTAGCTCAAATGCCATTTCCCCTTCCAGACTACGTCATAACCAGCCTGCTTGAGTATGGAAGCGATATTGGGAAGCTCGTCCTGGCCCTGCATACCAACCTTATTATCAAGATACGGCACGCCGTTGACACTGCTATACTCCGAGGTCAAGAGGCATGCCCGACTGGGGGAACACATGCTCGACGCAGAATAGGCGTTGGTGAAGGTGACTCCATGCTTCTTCAGTCTCGACCAGGTGGGTATGTGTTTGTCAGTCCAGCCCTCCGGCCAATGTCTATGATGCCGCTCTTGGTCAGTCAGGATAATCAGGAAATTTGGCTGTCTGGGGAGAACGGAGGGTTTGTCTTCCACGGAACAACCCATCAGCTTTGCCAGTGAGAGACCGGCTACAGCACCGGCTCCCAGCTTGAGAAAGGTCCGACGAGTGACCTTGGATTTATTTTTCATCGTTTATCCATGGCAATCCGGATTGTCAACAGTGAGAATAAAACTTATTTCAGCGTTTTTCAAAATTAGAATAACAACAGAACGGTTGATAGTCAAGTAAGTATATAAGTTGTATATAAGTTGCAATTTTTTTCGACATAGCTCCTTTTGACATGAGATAATCAACATGGGGAACAAATTTTCATGTGTGTAATTTCATAAGAAAGGTTGCATCTTGCGAAGACGTTAAGCCGTGTTTCTTTCAGGAAGGATGTTTGCCTCTTAGGACTCTCTTGAATGCGATGCTTCTTTTACCCCGAAGGGAACACCCCTTTTTTCTCAACAGCACCTACAAGTCCTCAAAACAGTTAGATGGTCAATGATGAAGATTTACAGTAGAAACAAACAGAGAACCTCGTGGTTCAGCGGAGGTTCGAGCTCTTCGGTCCTCTGACTAAAAGGTTTACTTCAGTAGGTCTACCACCAGCCGGTAAGCTACACTGACAGCCGGAAAGCATACTGTCTGTGGTATATCAGAGTTCATGAACTGCTCACGCCCCTCCTCCGTGCTCAGATCCGCCCCTGTCAATTCGTGGCAGTCTATGGTCTTCATCTCGGCCTCGAAGCGGCGACGAAACACCTGTGCCACCGCCGACATGCGGAGCCAGTCCTCAATGGTGTCTCCCCGCTCCTTTATGAGGCCTATAGCCATAACAGCACCAGTGACAGCACCGCAGACGGCCCCCGTGTTGCCGATCCCGCCGCCGAAGCAGCTGGCGATCCGGGGAATGAAATCGCTCTCTATCTTGAATTCCTGGCACACGGCCAGTAGTACAGCCTCCGATCAAGTGTAGCCTTGCTCCATGATTTTCGTGGCCCGGTTTTGCTCCATGGTCTCTCATCCTTTCTGCTTATCGATTTCCAGATATTGAAATACTCACTATTATAGCAATACTTTGAGTTGCGGCTTTCAGTAAGTATCAAATCAGTTGCATCAATGATGTAGAAAAGAAAAAGGCAGTCAGAAGGGGGATCTGACTGCCGTGGAGGAGTGATAGGTTTATTCTTAGAACTGCCAGCAGGGCATGTTAAAATCCCTGTTTGTTCCTTGTGGAGCATTTGCGTAGAGCTTGTTTTGTAGTTCGCCGATCTCTTTCTCAAGCTTTGACACTGTCTCAGGTTCCGTCTTCGGATTCCGTATGGCCTCGAAATATTCAAATTTCTTGGTGTTCAGTTCTTTTCTCAGGTCAGCGGTTTCATCAAGATACTTTTGGTCATATCCCCCACCTCTCCATCCCATCATATGTCCACCATAACTCTGGCCCATCATGTGATAGCCATATCCTGATGTGTAATTTCCTCCCCAGCCAGGACCTTGTGCATACACTGCAACTGCTATTGCAAGCACTACCCCTATTGCCAAACTGATTAATAACTTTTTCATGTGATGCCTCCTTGAAATTGAATTCTTGATCTTAGATTAGAATAAAGTTATGAAGGAAAGATGAAGGGAATAGAGAAAAATTACAAGGAGGTTTTATGGCAGCCAGCACCTTCTGCTGACTGCCATTTCTTTACAAGTAATTATTGTACCCAGCAGCCCTGAGGAGATTTTGAGTAAATTTTGTCTTGAAGATCCCGAAGTTCTTTTTCGAGCTTTGCTGCTGTCTCTGGGGTTGTTTTTGGATTGCGGATTGTCTCGAAGTATTCATATCTCTTGGTATGCAGATCTTTCCTCAGCCCAGCAGACTCATCCATGAATTTCTGACAAGCTTCGTTCTGTTGAGAATAGCCAGGTCCCATCATCCCTGGGCCCATACCATAGCCTCCGTAACCAGGTCCCATCATTCCAGGACCTTGTGCATAGGCAAAGGCAACAAATGTTAGAGCTGATAAAAGAGCTGATAGTAATACTAATCTTTTCATATGATTCACCTCCTTTCTATTGAGTTATCCGTATAAGCATAAGCATAAATAATTCCTGATAGTTAACTTAGTGATTTTATTAAGATTGAGTAATGAGTTTGAGACATAATTCCTAATTAAGCGGGCATTTTAGAGGTAAGATAACACTTGTACTTATCTTGTTTGTTTCCATGTGAACGCTTGCTCTCTTATTGAGATCTTATGAGGTGTTTATATCAGGAAGCATCTTGCAAGTGAATGTAAATCTTATTGTCTTGAGAAAACATATGAAAAAGGTATAGCTATTAGATCCCCGATAATATAAGTCAAAAATATTACCGTGAGTAATATCGCAAATATTGATAACTGCCCTGTGATTAGCAGAGGTAGAATAACACCAATTACCCAAACCACCTTGTACAAAAGTTGTAATAAAAGTATAGGTACGAATTTAAGAGGAGACCCGAGACCTAATAGTGATAAGATGCCTAATGAAAAATAAACACTTCCAATGATCCCGAAGACAATTGGTTCCTGATTGGGTATTTTGAACAACAATATCAATCTCTGGGGTATAAGTATAATGCCTAATCCCAAGATGCCTGCGGTCACCGCATTATAAACATACATGAATTTAATCCAACCAAAATGAATCTCGTTATTTCTGTTCATTTTCGTTCTCCTTTTCAGGGATATACAAGATAATACGGTACCAATTATTTATTTCAGCTAAAAGTCTACACTGTCTGAGGGTTTTTGAGAAGGGTTTACTTCAGGAAGACATTATCGTTTTTCTAATCGGTCTAGAACACCTGATATCTTTCACTCCGCAGGTAACACATCTTTTTTCTCAACAGCACCTAGACACAGAGAATTTCAGGAAGTTTGAAATTTTATCGA
>Ga0209164_1004854_pt1 | contig 11769 bp, 11 predicted proteins | sample MTBNYHSulfiMetaG_FD_187458 | JGI IMG/M metagenome (GOLD analysis project Ga0209164, IMG submission 187458) | Enrichment culture microbial communities from rom New York Harbor, USA that are MTBE-degrading - MTBE-NYH (New York Harbor Sulfidogenic)... | ecosystem: Environmental > Aquatic > Marine >... | reverse complement strand
GCGCAGCAGCATCCTATGTTCCGGGCGCCCATTCGGCTGTAATCGGATCGTTGTTTGGAAAGGATTGAACAGGATCGGTTTCAGTTATATATGTTGGAAGTCCCATTTTCTTTTACGATGAGGGCTTTATATCTTCAAGAAGATTAAGGGCAAGAAACCCTGTCCGGGAGCCTCACCCATCACCATGAGTACGAATGCTCAGGATATCTTGTCGACGCAGGTTGCTTCTAAAAGGAATCCAAACCATACCCAGCGGCGTTCGACTTCAGGCGATTCTTCTCAGTTTTCGGCGCCGAAATCAGCATCCTAAGAACTAGGTTGTTTCAGTAAATTAACAATGTTAGCAGGGTAAGTGCGATGTCAAGAAGTCATATCTTCTATGATAAATATGCAAAGACAAAGAAAAGGCTTTTTGTGATTTTCTTGTTTATGACATTTGTGTCGTTGGGTACCGGATTAGGGATTTTGAAACTGAGTAACCTGAAGGCGGTAGGAATGGGGCTCGAGACGGTTTATGAAGATCGAGTTAAGCCATTGAAACACTTAAAAATGCTCTCTGATATATATGCAATAAGTATTGTCGATACCGCAAACAAGGTTCTTACTCGTAATATGTCGTGGGATCAAGGAAGGAAAGATTTAGAAGAAGCAACAAATAGAATTCCAATTTTATGGAATGAATATATAATTACGTACCTTGTTGATGAAGAAAAAACGTTGGTCGCCGAGCTTCAATTATTATTTAAAGCCGCTGATCATATATTAATGGAACTAAGAAAGATTCTTATGAATGAGGATCATAATGCCCTTGAACAATTCATAAGAGAGAATCTGTACCAGAATATCGATCCCGTTACAAATCAAATAAACGAACTCTTTCAGATGCAGGTTCGAATTGCTAAGGAGATAAACGAGCAGGAAAAAAATCGGTACAAATTCAGCTTGAGTGTCGGAACAGCCAGCATTGTCATGAGCTTAATTTTAAGCGTTATTGTTGTGATGCAGTGGCGAAGGTTCAGGACTTTGCTGAATTCGATTTAATAAAATGCTTGGCAAAGAAACTGAACATGCCTCCCGGGACCGCCGGTTTCCGGACTTCTCCCTTCAGGGTACCGCAGGCGATGTGCAGGGTTGTATCTCAGGGTTCATGTCGACCTCTCGTTTTAGCGCAGCAAATAGAATCAATAGCACTCATGATTTGCCCCGCCTACCGGTGACGCCCATATAAATGGCTCCTATGGCCAGCGCCGCTCCCAGGCCTTCCACCGGGGTCGTGGGCCGGTCGAAAAACAGAACGTCCCAGACAAACGACAGGGTCGGTTGAAGCAAAAGAATCAGTCCGGCCAGAGAAGCCCGTGTTCTCAAGAGTCCTTTGGCGATCAGCATCCATCCCACGGCCTGGCATAAGCATCCGTAGGCAAGCAAAGCGGACCAGCTTTGCGTGTCCGGAATGTTCAGCGATTCACCCCGGAAAGTAGACTCCAATAGAAAGAGTAACGCCGTAAACAACGAAATATAGGCCAGATTGGCCATGGCGGACAGGGTTCGCAGTTCCTTCTGGGACTTTCGCAAAAACAGGATATACGATGAATACCAGACCGCGGTCATCAGGCCGAAGATGAGGCCGATCTTGTACTGAAAAGCCAATTCCCCAAAATCGAGCCCCACGATCAGAAAAAGCCCCGTAACAGCTAAGGGGACAGCGACCACAAACCGCCACGAGGGTTTTTCCCCGAACACGGTGATGCCCACAACCGCCAGAAAGAACACCTGAAAATTGGCCAACAAGGTGGCCAGTCCCGGACCGATATAATGAATGCTCCGGTGCCAGAACCAGAGGTCCAAAGCGAAAAACAGGCCGCACACCCCACATAGAAAGATGGAGCGGCTCGATGGAATCATGCGTTCCCGCTTCAGAAAGCTCGCCGAAAGGAGAAACAGCCCGCCGAACAGCATTCGGTACAGACCCGACACGGAGGGCCCCACGTGGGCGACCTTGACGAACACCGCGGAAAAGCTGATCGCCGTGGCCCCCAGAGAGAGCTGAACGAGTCCGGGAATATCCGGATACGTGGGAGAAGAAACCGGTGGTTTATGGGTTGAAGCCATAGCCTCTCACAAGCCTACCGTTTTTCGAGATCCTCGAGCCGGGAACGAACCCCATCTTCGAGCGCCAACCGTTCGTTTACACTGATCCCTTTTGGATCGAACCGGTATCGATAGTGAAGCTGAAGCACGGGTTTCAGCGTATTGGGGGAGACGTGGGAGGGAAGTTCGGACTCGATGCGTTGCATCCAGGTTGCCGGTGATTCCCATGGTTTTCGACTGAATCCCAGTTCGTTCAGTCGTTTCTCCAACAAATAGTAATCGGAGTCGGCGCCGGCTCGTGGCGCTGGAACGTCGCGTTCCTTACGTTTGAATTCAGCGTTGATGGATCGGGCGAGGGCTTTGGCCAGGGTTGTTTTTCGCGTGCCCGGACAGTCCTCGAGTAGAACGTGGCCACCAGTGGTGAATGCGGCGAGAAGCTTTCGAATGGTATCCGCCTGCCCCCGGATAACACGGCCGATCTTGGTGGACAGCCTTTGGTAGATATCCACGGCCTTAGGGGCGCCGGCGTCCGATCTTTCGGTTTCCATGCTTTGCGGAATCAGCTCCGTTGCCGTCCGGTAAAAAAAGCCGCTCTGGTTCCCTCACACGAGTAAAGACCCGGATTATAAGATACGAATTACAGAACTTGATCCAAAATATATCACACGTATATCGTGATTCAACGACGTTATCAACCGACTCCTCAAACCTGCAACGATTTGGTGAATCGTTTGAATCTCCTTGAAAGGTGAGGGACCCGAAGCTATTATGTTTTGTATACGCGTTGCAGAGCCTTAAGTCGGCCCGTTTGTCCGACATAACAAGGCCGGATCATCCGGCTGAGCATGGAGGAGACTTTATGGTTCGATTTCGCTGGTTTCACTGGCTGGTCGTGGCTTGCATATGCGTGGGAGCAATGACTGTGTCCGCGGCTGATGAGTGGGGGGAGATCGTGATCCCGGACGGCAAACCCATAAAGATCGGTCTGGGCGCCATGCTTTCCGGCGGCTATGCCACCTTGGGAATCGACATCAAGAACGCGGTGGAAATGGCAGTGGGGGAGAAAGGGCAAATCATGGGCCGTCCCCTCGAATTGCAGGCCGAGGACGATCAATGCGAAGGCGCGCCTTCCGTAGCCATAGCGGAAAAATTCTGCAATGATCCCTTGGTGGCGGGTGTTATAGGATATATGTGCAGCGGCGGTTCCATTCCCGCTTCGGATATTCATAACAAGTACAAACTGGTCATGATTTCACCCTCTTCGACCAGCCTCGAGCTGACCAACCGGGGAATTCCCGTGTTTTTCCGAACCTGCTGGAACGACAAAATCCAGGGAGAGGCCGGAGCTGTATACGCGTTGAAGAGAAATTGGACTCAGGTCGCCGTCCTTCATGATAAAAGCGCTTACGGCCAGGGATTGGCCGACGAATTCAAACGCCACATTCTCGGAAGCGGAGGCAAAATCCTGGCCTACGAGGGCCTGACCCGGGGAGATAAGGATTTTACCCCTGTACTGACCAAAATCAAACCCCTCAGTCCCCAGCTGGTATATTTTGGAGGGATGGCGGCAGAGGGAGCCCTGCTGGTCCGGCAGATGCGGCGTGCGGGCATCAGGGCCAAGTTCATGAGCGACGACGGATGTTATACGGAGAAAGATTTCATTCAGGGGGCCGGTAAAGCCTCGCTCGGAGCGTACGTTACCTATGCGAAGACGCCGGAAGCGGAACGGTTCTCGTCCTGGGTGAAACGGTTTGAGGCGAAATACGGACCGCGGCAGACGTTCTCTCCACAATCCTATGACGCAACGAATATTCTCATGGCGGCTATCGAGCGGACGGCCCGTCGAGGTGAGGACGGGAGCCTGAGAATAGGTAAGAAGGCCCTGCGGGACGCCGTGGCGTCCACCGATTACGATGGAGTCACGGGTCGTATCACCTTCGACGAGTTTGGGGACCGCACGGGCTCGGTTGTGGCGGTTAATGTGGTGACTTGTGAAAAGGGCGCCTGTTTCTTCAAAGAGGTGGAAGACTAGGCCGAAGCTTTTTTGTACCGGTCACCTCGATGACAGACGGAGTTCATGTCGCTGTCTCTCTTGTTAAACCCCGAGGTGCTGGTGGACCAGGTCATTAACGGCCTGACCATCGGCGGTATCTATGCGCTCATCGCCATGGGGTACACCCTGGTGTACGGCATTCTGTTCATGATCAACTTCGCCCATGGCGAGATTTTCATGTTTGGTTCGTTCACCGGTTTTTTTGTTCTCAGTGCCCTGGTTCGGTCGGGATTCGCCGAACGCTATGTCGTTCTTTCCATCCTCATTACTTTTCTGGGCGCCATGGCCGTTTCCTCTATGCTGGGCGTGTTGTTGGAACGGGTTGCATATCGGCCGTTGCGAAAAGCCCCTCGTTTGGCCCCCCTCATCAGCGCCATCGGCGCATCGATTTTTCTGCAGAATGTGATGATGCTGATCGTCAAGGCGCGGATGCAGATCTATCCGGACGTGTTTCCGGAAGATTTCATCGAAATGGGACGTTTTTCCATTTCCTATTTTCAGATCTTCATCATTCTCGGATCCGTTGTCATGATGGTGGGCCTGGTCCTGTTCATCAGGAAGACGAAAACCGGCAAAGCGATGCGCGCGGTGGCTGAAGACAAGGACGCCGCCGCCCTCATGGGCGTCAATGTGAATCGAATCATTGTAGTCACCTTCGTACTGGGATCCTGCCTGGCTGCGGTGGCCGGAGTCATGGTGGGCCTGTATTACACCCAGATCAACCATATGATGGGCTTTATGCCTGGAATCAAAGCCTTTACCGCCGCCGTCCTGGGGGGCATCGGCAACGTGGCGGGATGCATGTTTGGAGGTTACATACTAGGCGTCTCCGAAGCATTCAGCGTTTTCTTCCTTCCCTCGCAATATAAGGATGTGATCGCCTTCAGTTTGTTGGTTTTGATCCTGATATTCAGGCCTCATGGTATTTTTGGCGAGGTGGTTGCCGAAAGAACTTGATGCATAGCGATAGAATTCCAGGCTCCTCCACCATAAAGCATGTCTTCCGAACGGCGCCTTCCCGGGTGTGGCCGGCCGGGCTGTTAATAGGCCTTTCCGTGCTTCCCCCTCTGGTGGGGAACTATTGGACCCACGTTCTGGGGTATATCGGGGTCTACGTCATGCTCGGCATCGGGCTGAATGTGGTCGTGGGTTTTGCCGGCTTGCTCGACCTCGGATACGTGGCGTTCTATGCCATTGGGGCCTATTCTTACGCATTGCTGGCATCTCCCCAGTTCGGAATCCACATCCCGTTCTGGTTTATGATTCCCGTGTGCGTTTTCCTGGCATGCCTCGGCGGCGTCTTATTGGGCGTCCCCGTATTGCGGATGCGGGGTGATTACCTGGCTATAGTCACCTTGGGCTTTGGAGAGATCATCCGGATCATGCTGAACAATCTGGATGGAGTCACCAACGGCCCCAAGGGTCTTCTGAGAATCGATCCTCCCTCCATCGGTTCGTTCGAGTTTTCCACACCCACGCATTATTACTATCTGATTCTGGCGGGGTGTCTGCTTTCCGCGTTCATTGCGGACCGTTTGAACAATTCTCGCATCGGCCGGGCATGGATCGCCATGCGTGAGGATCAGGATGCCGCGGCTCTCATGGGAATCGATGTACTGAAATACAAATTGCTGGCGTTTGCCATCGGAGCGTCGTTCGCCGGCGCCGGGGGGATTATCTTCGCGGCCCGGCAAGGTTCCATTTTCCCGGACGATTTTTCGTTGATGGTTTCGATCAACGTGCTGTGCCTGATTATCATCGGCGGGATGGGAAGTATCCCCGGTGTCATTCTGGGTGCGGTGATTTTGATCGGCGTTCCGGAAATCCTCCGGGCTGTTGCGCTCTACCGGATGCTCGCATTCGGCGCACTGCTGGTCATTATGATGATTTTTCGGCCCACGGGCTTCATCGCTTCCTCCAGGAGGAAGCTCGAGTTCAATAAGGAATCGTAGCCGGCGTATGTCTTCAATCCTGGAAATTTCCAATCTTTCGCGAAGCTTTGGTGGATTGAAGGCGCTCGATGATTTGAGCTTCACATTGGAAAAAGGGGTTATCGAAGGGCTGATCGGGCCGAATGGAGCCGGTAAAACGACACTCTTCAACGTAATTACCGGTGTGTATCCTCCGGATCAAGGCTCGATTCGATTCGTGGACAATGAAATTGCCGGCAAGAAGCCGCACGAGATCGTTGCACTGGGTATCGCGAGGACTTTCCAGAACATTCGCCTGTTTCCGAATATGACCGTTGTGGAGAACGTACTGGTAGGTTGTCATTCTCGGATGCGAGCGGGTGTTTGGGGGGCTTTGAGTCGGAACCGGCATACCCTCGAGGAAGAGGAACGGTCCTTCAAAAAGGCCCAGGAATTGCTCGGACTTGTCGGATTGAAGGCTCGATCGCATGACCTCGCCAAGAATCTGCCCTACGGTGACCAGCGTCGTCTGGAAATGGCCCGTGCTCTCGGCACGGACCCGATCCTTTTGCTTCTGGACGAACCCACCGCCGGGATGAATCCTCAGGAAACCAATGCGTTGACCGGCTTTATCCGAGGGATCCGGGACGAACTGGGTTTGACCGTGCTCCTCATAGAACATGACATGCGCGTGGTCATGGGCATTTCAGATCAAGTGACCGTGCTGGATCAGGGAGCGAGGATCGGTTCCGGTACTCCTCGCGAAGTGCAGAAAAACGCCAGGGTCATCGAAGCCTATCTGGGCAAACGCGCTCCCCAAATCAATAAGCGAACCACCGACGCGTTTCACTCGGGGGAATGAAATTCATGGCGCTCCTCGAGGTTGAAGATCTCCACACCTACTACGAGAGTATTCAGGCGCTTCAGGGAGTATCACTTACCGTGCGGCAGGGAGAGATCGTGACCCTCATCGGAAGCAATGGGGCGGGCAAAACGACCCTGCTGAACACGGTTTCCGGCCTTCTGAAACCTCGAATGGGGAGAGTGACCTTCAAGAGCCGACGTATTGACGGAATGGCGGCGCACAAGATCGTTTCTCTCGGCATCAGCCAATCGCCCGAAGGCAGGAAAATTTTCACGCGTCTTTCAGTCCGGGAGAATCTTGAAATGGGAGCCTACATCCGGCGAGACCGCAAGGGAATCATCAGGGACATGGAACAGGTATTCGCCCTTTTTCCTCGATTGAAGGAACGACAGGGTCAGATTGCCGGAACCTTGAGCGGGGGTGAACAGCAGATGCTGGCCATTGGAAGGGCCCTCATGACCCAACCGGAACTGGTCCTCCTGGACGAACCGTCCATGGGATTGGCGCCCGTGCTGGTGGAAACGATTTTTGACATTATCTCCGACGTGAATAACCGGGGAACCACCATTTTATTGGTGGAACAAAATGCGCTTATGGCGTTTCAGGTGGCGAGTCGAGGATATGTAATGCAGTCGGGAAGGATGGTGTTGGAGGACTCGGTCGCGAATCTTGAAGGGAATGAGATGGTTCGAAAACTGTATCTGGGCGAAGAGATAGAAGAGTGAACCCATGACCGGGGGTGACGGAGTAATAACAGGTGGAGATGTATTGAGTTTGAAGGACGCCTGACCCGGTTCATCGGGTCGTTTATGCAAAAAGAAACCCCATTAAAGTTGGGGGGCACACCAACCTTAATGGGGAATAACCGGGTAAATAAGTATAAATCCCCTTCTTCGCAACAAAAACAACTCCACGTTTCGCTTGAGCACCCGGCAGCACCGCTTATACTGAGAATGAAAAAACCTGTCAAGAAAAAATTGAGAAAAAAAGCACATCCCCGAGAGACTCTAACCCTTCACGGTTAAACAAACAAAGGTGAATATGTCTCTACCTTCCACGCTCTACCGGATTGCGGGAAAGGTGAAGATCCATACTCCCGCTCCGAAATCCTTCGAGGTCAACGGTGATGTAGGCAAAGCCCAATGACTTCAATTCCCGGCACACCTGGGAACGCAATGGATCTTCTACCATCCGCGCCAGGGATTGGGGTTGGATTTCGATTCGAACCACGTCTGCATGCACGCGCACTCGAACGCCTGCAAACCCGCAGGAATCGAGAAACTCCTCCGCCCGATCGATTCGAAGCAGGGTCTTCGGTTCGAGCAGGGTTTCATAAGGGAGACGGGTGGCCAGGCATGAAATCGGGTTCTTGTTCCATGTCTCAAGGTCCGCCATCCTGCTGATTTGCCGTATGTCCTCTCGGCTCATACTTGCCACCATCAGCGGTGTTGTCACCCGCAGTTCCGTTACCGCCTGCCTGCCCGGGCGATGCTGAGTTAAATCCGTGGCGGTGGTCCCGTCCATGAACGTGGAAAAACCGTGCTCGCGCGCCAGACCCAATCCTTTAGTGTAGACTATTTTCTTGCACAAATAGCAGCGATTCACCGGGTTTCGGGCCAATTCCGGAATCGAGAGAGGGTCCATGTCGACGAGAAAATGACGGACGCCCAGACGTGACGCCAGAGCCCGGGCGAACTTCAGTTCGCGCGCAGGAACAAAAGGAGAAACGGCTGTAAAGGCCGCCGCCCGGTCACCGAGCACCTCCCGGGCGATATAGAGCAGAAAGGAGCTGTCCAGACCTCCCGAGAAGGCCACCATGGCCGATTCCACATCGGCAAAGGCGCGAAGAAGCTCCTCGAGTCTGCCCCGGGACCGCTCCGGGAGCGCCGGGTTTTCCAGTAGACTCATGAGCTTGGTTGGAGGATGAGTTTGGCAGTTTCGGTTCACAGGCAGGCGGCTCCTTTCACTTTCCCGCTCGTCTTTTGTGAAGAGGCGAGGCGCGCCCCCCAATCCTGTCGCATGACTCGTTCAACGGCATTCAAACGATATTCGCGAAGTCCGATCTTTTCCGAGCGGCTCACCCGCTCCGTTGAAGGCGGTGCGGCAAGGCATAGAGAATTTGAAGGGATTCTGAGGGAAACTTTTCAAAATTTCCCTCAGCAGAGAACATTCTATCCTTTTTTGCAGCTCAACACTAGTCCTCCCAGCCGACCACTTTGTGTCCCGCCCGATCCAGTTGCTCGATAAGCGGCCTGAGGTCCATTTTCCGGAGTCTGAAGGCATAGGCGGCCTGGTGTTCATCTTCAGTAGTCACACCTACACTCATGATATGGCCTCCACACTGGGCGATGAGGCGGACCGCATCCTCCAGGGAACCGGGAGTTTCCTTGAGGGCAATATCCAAACGAGAACTGGTTTCCAGTACTCCCATGAATTGAATGAAGGACTCGAGCACGTCGGCCACGGTGATAATTCCCACAAGCTGCTCGCCGTCGACCACGGGAAGACCTCCTATCTTGTGTCCGGACAGCAGGATAGCAGCTTTCTCGACGGTGTCTTGCGGAGTCACGGTGATCGGGTTGGTAATCATAACATCATTGATGGTAATCTCTTCGATCATGGAAGGTATGATCACTCCGCGCAGGTCGCTTTCCGTTACGAACCCGACGAACCGTTCGGCGTCCACAACGGGCAGATGCCGAATCGAGTGGTCCTTCATTAATTGAATGGCGGTTTGGATGGACGCGTCTCTGGTAATGGTGACCAGATTTCGACTCATTTGTCGTTCGACTCTCATGTGCGCCTTCCGTGAGTCTGATAAAATTTAGACGTGAAACAGCGAGCCGGTTAAGCCGGTTGCAAGTAGTTTCAGTGTATTCGGTTTATTTCGACTTGGCAAGAGGAACCGTCCGATAAGAAACGCGGCGCGGACTCAAATCAAACGTATAAACGCCCTCTTGGAGAGCAGGGCCTATCGAGGCGTTGGGAGAGCGACCGCGTTGTTTGTCAAGCGACGATGCGGCGGTCTTTGTCGACATATGCCCCCTGACCCTTTCCCTGTCCCCCGTGCCGGGGGCGGGGGAACGAGACCTTGTCCCATCGGCTGAATCGAAAGCCGCCCATCACCACGACAGAAGGCGGATAAACCCCTCTCTCTGGGAAAGGGGCCGGGGGTGAGGACCGCAAGGGCACGGTGCGCCGTGCCGATCTACCCCAATGTGGCGCCTGCCATGTAGTTTTGAAAATGGCGGTAGACGGAACCCCTCAAAGGCGCGTTTCAGAAGTTTTCTCCGACACCGCGCTGGAGCACGGTCCGTTATAATGCCGCAGCCTGGCCACATCCGTCGCCATCAGGCTCCAGCCCCTCTTGAACATCCATTTAAGAGAGTTCGGCTTGAATTCCGCCTTCGCCATACCGGTCATGATGGGGCACGTCGAACAATGGGGCCGCGGTTTTCCGGAGAAGAACTCGCTCCGAAGTTGCTGATATTCCGGGCCTTGCCAGATATCGATCAGGCTCTTTTCATAGATGTTGCCCATCACCATGGATTCGTGATGGTTGCAGCACGGGTAGACCATCCCGTCCGGTGTGACCCGGACATAATGAGCCGCCTGAAAGCAGAACGTCGGGAAACGCTTCATCAAATAATAGGCATAGTCCGCCATTCTCCGGTCGCTTCGCCTCGACGTATGCTTCCCGAACATGTAGTGAATGCGTTTGTCCGCGCTCAGGATGAGACTCAAACCTCTCTTTTTGGCTCTATCCACGGCAAGCCCTACCTGCTCCCGGATGAGTTCGGGAGGGTGGCGCCGGTAGGGATCGATGTCCCGGACGTCCACTCGATGGTACAGTTTCTGCAATTCGATCCGATGAAAGCCGAGATCCGCTACAAAGTCGACATACTGTGGAAGATGGGGAAGAGTCTCCTCGATCAGCACGGCGGAAGCGCAGGTGTCCACCCCTACGGCGGAAGCCCTGGGAATCACTTGCCGGAGATTCGAGACCACTCGATCGAACTTGGCTCCCGACCGGATCCATTCGTACAATTCCGGAACGTGGGAATCAAAGGAAACCTGGAGGTACAGCAGGGTGTCTTCCATGGCCGCGTACCGCTCGGGCGTCATCAAGGTGCCGTTGGTGGTCACCGTCAGCCATATCTCATGTTCCCGGCACCTTTCAGCCAGGAACTCCGAATCTCCCAGAAACGGTTCGCTTCCGCTCGAGGGCGTCAACAAACCGATGGTGGGACCGAGTTCGTCTATGGCAGCCGCGACCCTGTCGAGATCCAGTCGAGCGGAGTCGTAATCGATGTCGACGTTTTTGGGCCTGCACATAATGCAGCGGAGGTTACAGCGGGCGTTGGTCGATATCTCCATGTGCATGGGAAGGGCGGACCATTGGGCGCCGCCGCTCCTCAAGTCCCGCACCAGAGTGGCGAAATTAAAAGCGAGTTGATTGGATTTCGGATCGGACACATTTATTCCTTGTTATCGAAACCTCGTTCGCTGATTTCTTCTTCGCATCAGGTTTGGCCGGCTTCGTGAAAAGAACGCCTTCTATGTCTCCGGTGCTTTCTTACATGAAGAAGTCGCATCAGTACAAAGCCTTTCTACGATGGCATCATTGTTTTTCAGATACAAAACTTACACGGGCTCCCATTAATTTACGAAGGGAAAGGCCTGCCTGATCTTGGCAGCGAGAATTTCCGCTGTGATCTCGTTACCCTTTTCGTTGAAGTGACAACTGTCATAGAAAAGCCACTCAGGATGATCCTGGAACGCAGGCTCGGAATTCATGTCCACAAAAGGGATCCCTTGCGTCTCACAGAACGCTCCAGCCGCCCGGGCCATTG
>Ga0209164_1004853_pt1 | contig 11773 bp, 8 predicted proteins | sample MTBNYHSulfiMetaG_FD_187458 | JGI IMG/M metagenome (GOLD analysis project Ga0209164, IMG submission 187458) | Enrichment culture microbial communities from rom New York Harbor, USA that are MTBE-degrading - MTBE-NYH (New York Harbor Sulfidogenic)... | ecosystem: Environmental > Aquatic > Marine >... | reverse complement strand
ATCGCTGAATCTGGTTCTGAGGCATCAATCATCGCTTTCGCTTTGAGATAATTGAAATCTGGTTCAGGTTGTGCTACAAGCGTATATGAAAAAAACACTGACAGAACTGAATAAATAATATAGAGATTTTTCCCTTTCATTTGGTTGTATCTTTTATGCCGGTTTTATCCGAGAATACATGAATAAAACCTACAATATTCCTGATTTCCTGACCGGTTAACCGGAGTTCATAAACGTCGCAGATATAATAATATACACCAGAAGAGACCATGTTATTAGTATTCCTGTATTTTCCGTCCCAGTTAATATCCGGATCATCAGTTTCGAAGACAAGCTGTCCCCACCGGTTATATATCTTCAGATCAATCTTTTCAACGAACTGGTAAGGAAATGGATGCAAAATATCATTAATCTCATCACCATCAGGCGTAAAAACATTTGGGATTCCATAACTGAAACACTCGTCAACGCATACCATTAATGAGGGTTTACTCTCGTTATCAAAAGAATCTATTGCAGTGACATAATAACATCCTGCAAGGGTGTTCTCGGGGTAATGATTATAAGTAGTATCGGTTATAAACATTGTACTGTCCAGCAGGGATAGTTTTGATGGATATTGCGGAGAATAATAGATCCTGTATTTAACAATGTCTTCATTACGTTCATCGGGTTCATTGGACCATCGCAGGTCATTATAACCGCTGTCACATATTGATTTAACAGTGAGGTTAGGGGGCAGGGGAGGTACAGTGTCAATCGGAATACCGCATGCAATATGAGAGAGGTTTTCCGTAAAATAATCCCTTTCGTTCAGGGTCCTCATTCCTCTTGAATCCAGCATATAGCAATATTCGATTCCATTGACAAGATTTTCATCAACATAGAATTCCGAAGTACTGATCCCTATTGAATCGAATAATCCTGTCAGCTGATTATAGCGTTTAATGGTATATTCATAATTCAACCAGGGTACATTTCTGATAAAATCAATCTTGAGTTTATTATCACCGGCAGTTATTCCAGGATAAAGGGTTGAAGCTGTCTCCGGTTTTCCTATCAGCATATTGTTGCCTGGTTCACGGTTATAAAGTTCAACAGAATAGGAATACGGGTAAATATTTGTATTGAGGTTAATATCGATATATGTAGTATCGTTAAGGTCATTAGTTGTAAAACGGTGAATTTCCTGCTTATTAAGTCCCCATAAATCATTTGACCTGTAGATGATATATTCGTAAGGTCCGTTGGCTGGAATTGTATCAAGATGAAGCGGTTTGGCCCATGATAAAAAAACCTGACCTGAAGTATTATCATTAACAAGTACTGAGGCATTTAATAATGAGGGTGCGCCGGGTACCAGATTTGTACATACTTCGTCTGAGGGATAACTCTTTGCCCCATTATTAAAGACTGCCACAATGCGGTAACAATATTCAATTCCCTGACTTAAACCGAGTCCATTATTGGAATCAATAAAAAATGTATCATTATATGAAGGTGTTGTTCCGATAAATGTATAACCGGCCGTTCCTGGTAACCCATAAGTGCAGGAATCAATGGTATATGATGAGGTGCCAATTTTCCTGTATATCATATAGGATTTGACATTTGTACAGATGTGTTTCTGCCAGTTCAATCTCACCCTGTCACTGCTGGGGATTGCCTGTACATTTTTTGGAGCAGGCCCCAGAATATTAATGTTCAGGTTGTCTATATCAATAAGCACCAGTTTATTATTCCTGTCTTCAGTTTTAATCAGTATGGTATAAGGTTGCTCTCTGACATGATCACAGGTTGTTTTCCATGTTAATCTTGAAGTAATTGATCCTGGGGCGGAAGCCACTTTTGTATAGTAGGCTGAGTCGGTCTCAAGAATAAATGGACCACCGGTAAAAAAATGTACAAGGCTGTCTCCATCTATATCAGTGCTGGTTATATCCAGGTTAATGATCGTTCCTGCTTCAATACACAGGGATGGTAAAGTGTCATTTACGGGTGGCTTGTTTGTTGTCTCGTACACTTCAACCTGCATATCCCTGGCGATATTGCCTATTTTATTCCCGTTTCTCCATTCCTCAATATTCATGGCGATATTATAGATACCAAGCTCTGTTGGGCTGTCCCAGACAAGATCTCCGGTTATGGGATTGACATATAAAGTGTCGCTCGCAGGAGGCAGGGTATAGTTTGGAATTGCCTGCCCGTTCTGTTGAGTGCAGACGGTCAGTTTATATGAAAGGCTGTCTCCATCAGGATCATAGGCAGATGGATTATGTATGAATAATTGGTTTAAACCAGCTTTATCATAAGGAGGATTAAGAAGAATCGGGGTATTATTGTTTCCTATCTGAGGATTGATTGCTATGGTGGTTTTTATAGAAAAAATCACATTGACCGAATTTGGTATGTTTTCCACTCCGTAATTTCTATTCGGATCCTGCATGATAACTGTATAGGTTCCGGGTCCGGGAAATGTATGGAACGCAATGTATTCATTTCGTGTATAATCATTCGGTAGGTTTATCATACTGGTCCTCTGAGCAGTTGAAGTGCTGTTATCACCCCACTGTACATCAAGCTCGTCTCTGGCAGCAGTTGCAGGGGAAAGAGTATAAGTATAGGTGGTGATTGTAATTTCATAAGTGAGTCCGTTAACCTGCCTGAGAGTAATCTCACCTGCACGGTTATGCGTGGCTGATAAAGGAATCATGGAAAGAAAAAGACCCCAGATTAACAGTATTATTTTAATATTAAATATACTATTCCTCATTGCAGTTCAATATCAAGTTCCCTTGTTAAATAATTAAAGCGGAAACCATCTTGTTTCCCTTCATAATTTATGATCAAAAGGTTGGTCTGATCCTTATATAGATCGAGCATCAGGGTATTTGTTATTTTTAAGTTGTCTGACAAATTCATATAATCAATCCTGAAATATAACCAGATAGATGCACCATCAGTTTCACCATCATTTTCACTATAATCATAAATCAACTTTAATCGTTCATTCCCCCCGGTGAATAATTGAAGGTTTGAATTAATATAGTTAGTAATACAATCACGATAAGGATTTTCATCAGCTCTTGACAGGATCAGCTCTTCATTAAAGTTGTCGTGAATGACCATCCCAAAATCATCTGAAAAAAGTCTTATTGAAACAATTGATTCTTTTCCGGAAAATTCAATATTGCAAACAGAGACATGAACAGGATGTGCAGAAACCAACATGTTTCCTGTAAAAAAGAATAATATTCCCGCAATCAGTCCTTTCAAAAGCCTTAATTTTAGCACAAATTTACAATAATTTCCTTACTGGTTCTTATTAAAAATTAATATGTCTGAATTTTATTTATTCTTCCGCTCAGGAATGGGAAACATCAAGAATATTCATAATTACCAACACATTATGTTTTTGATTTCCCTGTTTGCATTTTATCCTGTTAAAAAATGGAAGAAAATATTGTTACTCATAACGGCATTTAAGGTTGGTCATTGTATATCTCTGGCTTTTATTTTCATTAAAATCTTTAACATGTCAATGGAAAATATCAATTTTTTTATACCTGTTATCATTTTAATTTCAGTTTCACTTAATTTTCCTCAAAAATCGGACAAATTCAGGTCAGTTATTTATAAAATTCAAATATTGCTGCTATATTTTCTGGATTATTTCAGGGAACAGGATTTTAATCTTGTCAGCGGTTGCAGTAGGATCTAATGTGATCTTAATGCTTGACAGTTTCCCATGATAAATCCAAAGCCTTTACAGCCGAATTTGACTTATACAATGGTTTGATTAATTTTAGGATGCTTCTGTAAAAAATAGTAGATGATAAATATGATATGGGAAGAGTACCTAAAGGATTTCAGAACCTATCTGAAACTGGAAAAATCGTTGTCAGTAAATTCAGTTGAAGCATATACTGCTGATCTTTTCCGGCTGATGCAGTATCTTGATTATAAAAGAATAAATCTAAAACCGGAAGATATAAAACTCGAGCATCTTAAGGGTATGTTACAATGGATCAATCAATTGGGATCCAGTCCGAGAACACAAGCAAGATTAATTTCCGGTATTAAGGCTTTTTATAAATATCTTTTGCTTGAGGAAAAAGTAAAAGAAGATCCGACATTGTTACTTGAATCTCCGCAGGTCGGACGAAAACTTCCGGATATATTAAGTACAGAAGAGATTGACAGGCTTATAATGGCTGTTGATGTAAGTAAACCTGAAGGTCACAGAAACAGGGCAATGCTTGAAGTACTGTATGCATGCGGATTGAGGGTATCAGAAATGATCGAACTGCGGATTTCCAATATTTATAGTGACAAGGGTTTTATAAGAGTTATAGGCAAGGGAGACAAGGAGCGATTGGTGCCGATAGGGGGGAAGGCATTAAGAGAAATTGAATTGTATATGCCTTATAGAAATTCATTTTCAGGAGTAACAGGTGAAAATGTTGATATTCTTTTTCTCAACCGTCGGGGGAAAAAACTGACCCGGGTTATGATATTCACCATCATAAAAGATCTGGCTCAAAAAACAGGATTAAAAAAGAAAGTAAGTCCGCATACTTTTCGTCATTCTTTTGCAACACACCTTATCGAAGGTGGAGCTGATCTGCGGGCAGTTCAGGAAATGCTTGGACATGAATCCATCCTTACTACTGAGATATATACGCATCTCGACCGGGAATTCCTAAGGGAAACCATTCTAAGGTTCCATCCACGTTGTAGAAAGTAAAAACCCTAACTTCATTCCCTGTCATGTTTATATTTCAATTTATCCGGAATTGATTTTCGAATTTTTTAATACATTTGTACTCTTTAAAACTTATGGTTATAATATATTTCTAATCAAATAAAAACTTAAGAAAGGAGTTTACAATGTCACAAGTAAAACGAGTCTATACTTTTGGTGATAAGAAGGCTGAAGGTAGAGCTGATATGAAAAATCTTCTTGGAGGGAAAGGTGCAAACCTGGCTGAAATGAATCTTATCGGCGTTCCTGTCCCTCCGGGATTCACCATAACAACTGAAGTTTGTGCTGAATTTAATAAATATGGAAAGAGTAAAGTTGTCGAGCTTATCAGTAAAGATGTCCAGGCTGCTGTGAGAAATATTGAAGACATCATGGGGACAAAATTCGGAAGTGATGAAAATCCATGCCTTGTATCTGTCCGTTCAGGAGCGCGTGCCTCTATGCCTGGCATGATGGATACAGTTCTTAATCTGGGAATGAATGATAATTCTGTCTTAGGTCTTATCAAAAGAACAGGGAATGAGAGGTTTGCATGGGATTCGTACAGGCGTTTTGTGCAGATGTATGGTGATGTCGTCCTTGGGATGAAGCCTGTTTCCAAGGAAGACACGGATCCTTTTGAAGAAATCATTGAAGACTTAAAGGCAAAAAAAAGTGTACATCATGATAATGAACTGTCAGCATCTGATCTAAAGGAACTGGTGAAACTGTTCAAGTCAGCAGTGAAAAAACAAACAGGCAAAGATTTTCCCTCTGATCCATGGGAACAGTTATGGGGAGCCATTTGGGCGGTTTTTAACAGTTGGATGAATGAAAGGGCGATTTATTACCGGGCACTCAATAATATCCCTGAAGAATGGGGAACTGCAGTGAATGTTCAAGCGATGGTATTCGGGAATATGGGGAATAACTCCGGGACGGGTGTGGCTTTTACCAGGGATGCAGGTACCGGAGAAAATATCTTCAACGGGGAATATCTTATCGATGCACAAGGAGAGGATGTTGTTGCCGGCATAAGGACCCCTCAGCAAATAACCAGGGAGGGATCGATACGGTGGGCTGAACTGGCAAAAATATCCGAAGAGGAGAGAGCTTCACAATTTCCCTCACTGGAAGAAATTATGCCTGATGTTTATAATGAATTATTTGAAACACAAAGAAAACTTGAGAGACACTATCGCGATATGCAGGACCTTGAGTTTACGATACAGGACGGTAAACTATGGCTTCTCCAGACCCGTAATGGCAAACGCACAGGTGCTGCAATGGTGAAAATAGCCATGGATATGTTGAGAGAAGAGATGATTGATGAGACAACAGTTCTTAGAAGATGTGAACCGAATAAGCTGGATGAACTTCTGCATCCCGTTTTTGATCGAGAAGCTATAAAAAGGGCAACAGTTCTGGCAAAAGGTTTGCCTGCATCTCCGGGGGCTGCATCGGGAAAAATAATCTTTTTCGCTGATGAAGTGGAGAATTATTCATCTAAAGGGGAAAAAGTAATATTGGTTCGTATTGAAACTTCACCCGAAGATCTTAAAGGTATGAACCTTGCACAGGGAATTCTTACCGCAAGAGGAGGTATGACATCACATGCCGCAGTAGTTGCCAGGGGCATGGGAAAGTGCTGTGTTTCCGGTGCCGGTGCGGTAAAAATAAATTATAAGAACCGAACCATGGTTTGCGATGGAAAGACCTTGAGCGAAGGAGAATGGATTTCGCTTAATGGTTCCACTGGTGAAGTATATGCAGGGCAGATCGGCACTAAAGATCCGGAGATGAGCGGTGATTTTGGTGATCTGATGAAACTCGCAGATAAATATGCACGACTTAAAGTCAGGACCAATGCGGATACACCTCATGATTCTGTAGTTGCCAGAAACTTCGGGGCACAGGGAATAGGGCTATGCCGTACTGAACATATGTTTTTTGAAGGGGACAGGATCAAGCCGATGAGAGAAATGATCCTGGCTTCTGATGAAACCGGAAGAAGGAAAGCATTAGAAAAACTATTACCTATTCAGAGAAAGGATTTTGAAGGGATCTTTGAAGCAATGCAAGGATTGCCTGTTACAGTCCGTCTTCTGGATCCGCCCCTGCATGAATTTGTTCCTCATGAGAAGGAGAACCAGAAGGAAATGGCTACTGAAATGGGTATCAGCCCGGAAGCGGTAAGGCAAAAAGTTGAAGACCTCGTTGAAATGAATCCAATGCTGGGACACCGTGGGTGCCGTCTGGGAAATACTTATCCTGAGATCACTGAAATGCAGGCAAGGGCAATTATCGAAGCAGCACTCAACCTGAAAAAGAAAGGCATTGAAGTATTACCTGAAATAATGGTTCCACTTATCGGTACGGCAAGAGAGTTCGAATTACAGGAAAAGATCATCCGTGAAACCGCAGAAACCGTTTTTGAAGAAAACGGAATCAGAATAGACTATCTGGTGGGTACGATGATCGAAATACCCAGAGCTGCTTTAATGGCTGATCAGATTGCTAAAAGTGCTGAATTTTTCTCATTTGGCACAAATGACCTCACACAGATGACTTTTGGTTATTCGAGAGATGATGCTGGTAAATTCCTGCCAATATATCTGCAGAAAGGACTTTTAAAAAATGATCCTTTCCAGATCCTCGACCGTGAAGGTGTAGGTCAACTTGTTGATATGGGTACAAAAAGAGGCCGTACAACACGTCCGAATCTTAAGATCGGTATCTGTGGTGAGCATGGTGGAGAACCTAGTTCGGTTGAATTCTGTCATATCGTTGGGATGAATTATGTAAGCTGTTCTCCATTCAGGGTGCCAATTGCCCGACTTGCAGCAGCACAGGCTGCAATTAATAACGCGTAAGTTGCTTATAATTTATCATAAAAGAGGCAGTTTTAGTTACAATTTACTGCCTTTTTTATTGTTTTTACTTTAAATATTTATATCTTTATCCGCTAGTTAAATTTTATTTTAATTGAAAATATTTTGAATCATATGAAAAAACCTGATCTGAGTATTTATGGAATAAAAGGGGTTAAGGAAATTTTTTACAATCCTTCTTATGAAGAGCTATTTCGTCATGAGACCGATCCTTCTTTAAAGGGATTTGAAAAGGGAGTTGTAACATCCACAGGAGCTGTTGCAGTGAAAACAGGAATATTTACCGGACGTTCGCCAAAGGATAAATTCTTTGTGAAAGATGCAACATCAGAAAACACTTTGTGGTGGGATGGTGTGATCAATCGCCCAGTCAGCCAGGAAACATGGAACGAGTGTAAAAAACTGGTCACTGAAAGACTGTCTCATAATAAACTCTACGTTGTTGATGCATTTTGTGGCACAAACAAAGATACACGTTTGAAAGTCAGGTTTATTATGGAAGTAGCATGGCAGGCTCATTTTGTCACAAATATGTTTATACGTCCCACTCATTATGAACTTGAAAGGTATGGAGAACCCGACTTTGTAATGATAAATGGTTCTCAGGTAACAAGTCCTAAATGGAAGGAGCAGGGTTTGCATTCAGAAGTATTTGTACTGTTCAACCTAACAGAAAAAATGTCGGTTGTTGGAGGTTCCTGGTATGGAGGAGAAATGAAAAAAGGTATTTTTTCATTGATGAATTATTATTTGCCCCGTCAGGGAGTAGCTTCAATGCATTGTTCGGCTAATGTGGGTGAAAAAGGTGATGTGGCAATTTTCTTTGGCCTCTCCGGAACTGGCAAAACCACACTGTCTGCGGATCCTAAACGTTATCTTATCGGTGATGACGAACATGGTTGGGATGATGATGGTATATTTAATTTTGAAGGAGGTTGTTATGCAAAAACAATCAATCTCAGTAAGAAGAATGAACCGGATATCTGGGATGCCATTCAGCGCAATGCCCTGTTGGAAAATGTCACCGTTAGGAAAGATGGTTCAATTGATTTTTCAGATTCTTCTGTCACTGAAAACACCAGGGTTTCATATCCAATATATCATATAAATAAGATTGTATTGCCTTCAAAGGCCGGACATGCCAGGAAAATCATTTATCTTTCAGCTGATGCTTACGGAGTCCTTCCTCCTGTTTCAATACTCGACAGAGATCAGGCTCAGTACCATTTTCTTTGTGGATATACTTCCAAACTGGCCGGAACAGAACGTGGAATCACGGAACCGATTCCTTTTTTCTCGCCTGCTTTCGGTGAAGCATTTCTGACCTTGCACCCTACCGTATATGCTTCAGTGCTGGTAGATAAAATGGATCAGCACGGGGCAAAAGCGTACCTTGTAAATACCGGCTGGAATGGGACGGGCAAACGTATCTCCATCAAAGATACACGTGCTATCATTGATGCCATTCTTGATGGATCAATAGAAAAAACAAGCACAAAACATATCCCGATACTCAATCTCACAATACCGGAAAAATTGCATAATGTTTCTTCCGGCATTCTTGATCCTCGTGATACCTATAGCCAGAAATCAGAATGGGAAAGAAAAGCGAGAGATCTTTCTGCAAAATATATTAAGAACTTTGAGCAGTATACCGACACACCCCTTGGTAAGGATTTGATTAAAGCCGGACCACAATTGTAGCTTCAATAAGGTATGCATTCGAATGCTGATGTTTAGAAATAATTGCAGACAAAGTGGGAAGCTCTTCTCAGATCAAAGATTAATAAATACCAGGAAATACTCCTGAGATTAAGCATTCATTAAGTCCGAATGTTTTACTTAATTCAGTTTAATTATTAAACCATCATGAAGGAAATTTTTAATGTTTTTCTGTTATTGATCCTGGCATATCTTATCGGTGCAATTCCAACTTCAGTTTGGGTGGGGAAAATATTTTTCAATTTGGACATAAGGAAGTATGGTAGCGGTAATGCGGGTGCAACCAATGTTATGAGGGTGCTTGGGACAGCCGTAGGCATCCCCGTCCTTCTGTTCGATATTCTGAAAGGCTTTCTTGCAGTTAAAATACTTGCTCTATTCCCTGGTTTCATACCTGGAACAACTGAATTTGTAAATATGCAGATTGCCCTGGGAATAGCCGCAGTTATCGGGCATATCTATCCTGTTTACGCTGGATTCAGGGGAGGGAAAGGGGTAGCTGCTATTTTCGGTGTGCTGCTTGCATTAAATCCACTCTCTACTTTGTGTGCAGCAGGGATCTTCCTGGCAACACTTTTTATCAGTAAATATGTTTCAGTAGGTTCAATAACAGCCGGGATATCTTTTCCCTTCTTGATAATTCTGATATTTAAATCTCCTTTTATTTCATTAAAAATATTCTCAGTACTTGTTGCTTTTCTTATTATTTTTACTCACCGGAAAAATATTTCAAGACTTCTTCACGGAACCGAGAATAAAGCCAGTTTCCTGTTTAAAAATAAAATGGATAACCTACCTGAATAGCCGGAAAAAATAATATGATTATCACAATCAATCGCTTTGCCCCAATCCTTATCTAAGGAGGTTCACAATAATATTCTCAATCAAGCAATCAATAGGCATTCTGAAGTGCCAGGAACAGGGAACGGTAATATTTCAATAATCTGACCGGATCAGCATTACCATCAATCTCAGCATTGCAATATCCTTTGTATCCTGAAGCTGATAGTAACTGAAAGAACTGACGGTAAGGATATCTCTCATCAGTCAGTTCATGCATATGTACTCCTTTGATGCGGTCTTTTATGAGATTGAAGTTATATTCCAGACCTTTACCTTCCGAATCATTGGGTACACAGTTCCAGTTAACATAAGTATAAGGGCTGTTGGAATAGTCAAGAATTTTTTTGATAAGGATGACTCTGTCGGTTCCTCTTCCATGCACACACATTCTGACTTCCACCCCGTGATTATAACCAAAGTCAGCAACTTCACCAAAAGCTTTCCCGATTTGCTCCAGGGTCTTTTCTTCTGGTACATCCGGTGGAAGTGCATTGGGGAAAACCCTGAATCCGGTAGCTCCTACATCCCTGGCAAGCAGGGTATATTCCTTTGTACCTTCAATATTTTTTTTCAATTCAGCGGGATCAGGTGAGTGGTAATAGAATCCACTGGCCAGGCTGATCGTTTCAAGAGGGGAATCTTCAAAGCGCTTTTTTACTTCAGCACGTTGAGCCGCTGAAAGGTTGACTTCAACTTTGTGAGCATGCGTTGTCCTAAGTTCAACCGATTGATATTTTGCTTCTGTCAGGTTTTTTATAATGGTCTCAATATCCCAGTCTTTGGCTATTGTATAGGTCATTATCCCGATTTTAAGAGGATTGGGATTTAATGTAAACTTTTTCTTTTTTACCGGGACAGGTGCTGTATGAGCACTCAGCGGCATAATAGTGGCTGTTGTTGTTAAAGCAGCCGCTCTTAAAAAATTTCTTCTTTCCATATATGTCAGTTTTAATGGTTTTTTTTTAAATGAAGTTATATATATTCATATTTGACAAAGTAAAGCAAACTTCTATAGATAATGAAATGTTATTTTCATAAAAATAAAGATTTTTACTATTATAATTGCCTCGACAGGATTCATTATTTTAATTCATATCTTACCCGAATCCCTCTTGTGATTTAAATTGATAATTTACATGAACTAAAATGATCATCTGAGGCAACTCAGATAAATAATAATGTTTAAAATAACACAGCTAATTATTTGGTTCATTTAACTTTCTTTTTTTATCAGGATCCATAATGCTGAAATTTTGTATCTTTCAGAAAAAAATAATTATGAAGATTTTTACCATTATTATCCTGTTAAGCGTCATTATCTTCCAGGCTGGTGGCCAGGACAAACTTAATGAACGCATCAAGGCAGAAGTCGAAAGATCCTTATCAACATATCATGAATTATATAAGCATTTACATCAGAATCCTGAATTATCATTGCAGGAATTTGAAACCGCCCGGCGAATGGAGCAGGAATTGTCAACACTTGGATATGAAGTAACACCGGGAGTCGGCGGTAACAGTCTGGTTGGTGTTTATGAAAACGGATCAGGTCCGGTTGTCATGTTCCGCACCG
>Ga0209164_1004848_pt1 | contig 11791 bp, 10 predicted proteins | sample MTBNYHSulfiMetaG_FD_187458 | JGI IMG/M metagenome (GOLD analysis project Ga0209164, IMG submission 187458) | Enrichment culture microbial communities from rom New York Harbor, USA that are MTBE-degrading - MTBE-NYH (New York Harbor Sulfidogenic)... | ecosystem: Environmental > Aquatic > Marine >... | reverse complement strand
GTTGGAATCCGCCATCCCGTCGGGCAGATGGAAAGGATGTGCACATAGGCCGGCCCGGGGGTCCTCGCGGCCTTCCGGATCTTTTCCATGAGGTCGAACGGGTAGCTCGGGCACGCCGTCGCCGCATAGGGAATACCGTGCGCCACCGCGATTTCCACCATGTTCTTCTTCCGAGTGACCTGACCGGCCTTGAGTCTGCCAGCCGGCGACGTGGTGGTGGCCGCGCCGAAAGGCGTCGAGGAGGAGCGCTGAATGCCCGTGTTCATGTAGGCCTCGTTGTCGTAGCAGACATAGACGAAGTCATGGCCGCGTTCAAAGGCGCCGGACAAGGCCTGCAGCCCGATGTCGGCGGTACCGCCGTCCCCGCCCATCCCCAGAAAGACGGGGCGCTTATCCGGAATCCTGCCCTTCGCAACCAGCGCCCGGTAGGCCGATTCGACGCCGGACAGGACCGCGGCCGTATTCTCGAAGGCCACGTGGATCCAGGGGACCTCCCAGTTCGTAAAGGGAAACGGAGAGGAGATGATCTCCATGCATCCCGTCGCACTGGCTACAATCACATTTCGCCCCAGGGCCTTGGCCACCAGCCGCACCGCCAGAGCCTCGGCGCACCCCTGGCAGGCGCGGTGCCCGGGGGTGAAATACTCCTTTTGCGTAACGAGCCGTGAGGCATAGACATTCAAGGCTTCCATCATTCCCTCGCTCCGAAGACAACATAGTCCTCCGGTTTCAAGCAGTCTGCTGCTATGGCTTTCTCGTACATGGCGATATAATCCTCAGGCGTGACATCCCGGCCGGCCAGGCCGCTGATCATATTCACAACCGCCGGCCTCGGCTCCACCCCGTAAAGGGCGCTTCGGATCTCCGCCGCAACCGGTCCCCCCGGGCCCCCGAACGAAACCGCCCGGTCGATGACAATGATCCGGCGAACACCCTTTAGGGCTTCCCGAAGGGCATCGAACGGAAAAGGCCTCCACAGCCGCAACTTGACCAGACCGACTGCGTATCCTTGCCCGCGAAGCCGGTCCACAGCCATAGAGACGGTCTCCCCGATGCTCCCCATCGTGATGAAGACCGTTTCCGCACCTTCAGCCGCATAGGTTTCCACCGGCCTGTAGTGCCTTCCGGTCAACTCCCCCATCTCCTCCCAGGCCTCGATCATCTCCGGCATGGCAGCGATCAGGGCGTCGTTCTGGACCTTCTTGGCCTCCGTATAGATCCCCGGCATGGCAAAGGCGCCCATCGTCATCGGACGGTCCGGGTCCAGACGGTTGACGGGCTCGAACAGGGGCAGGTAGCGCTCGACCGCCTCCTTGTCCCAGTAAGTAATGGGCTCGATGACGTGAGTCAGGATGAACCCGTCCATATTGATCATGACCGGCAGGGAGACGCTGCGCGCTTCAGCCACCCGGAAGGCAAACAGGACATGGTCAAAGACTTCCTGGCCGTTTTCCACGAAGAGCTGCACCCAACCGCAGTCGCGCACCGACATCACGTCCGTGTGGTCGTTCCAGATGCTGAGCGGGCCTGAAAGAGACCGGTTGGCCAGGATCATGACGACCGGCAGACGCATGGAGGGGACGATGAAAAGGATCTCGTTCATCAGGGCGAGCCCCTGGGAACTCGTGCACGTGAACGTCCGGGCGCCCGCCGCCGAAGACCCGCAGCAGACGCTCATCGCCGAGTGTTCCGACTCGACCGGGATGAACTCGGCCATCAGCTCTCCGTCGGCCACCAGCTCCGAGAGGTGCTCCACAATATGGGTCTGCGGCGTGATCGGATAAGCCGCCACGACATCCACGTCAGCCATCGCAACGGCATCCGCCGCCGCAATGGATACCTCGATACCAACTCGCTTGCCCATCATTCCTCCTCCGGGACCATCTGGATACACCCGGTGAAACATTCCGCGGCGCAGATCCCGCACCCCTTGCAGTAATAGAGGTCGGCCTCGAATGTCCCGTCCTCCCGCCTGCGGATCGCCATGTCCGGACAGAATAGGTAACAAACGCCGCAGCCGATGCACTTCGCCCGGTCCACCACCGGCCGGAAGGAGCGCCAGTCCCCCGTCCTGTAGAAGCGCGCGTTGCCCGGCTCGCGCACGACGCACCCCACTTCCAGATCCCCGCAGCGAAGATCCCTCTCCGATTCAACCATGGCGGGCCTCCTTCCGAGAAAAGGCCGATGGCAGCACCTGCGTTTCCTCGTAGGCGCGCATCAGGGCCTGGATGTTTTTCTCCGACACCCGGCCGAAGCGCGCCCTGAGGGCTTCGGTCAGCTCCGCCGGCGGAAAGATCTCATCGGCCTTCAACAAAGCCCCCAGCATGGTGGTGTTGGTGATGGGAACCCCCAGTTCTTCGAGGGCGATCCGCGTGGCATCGACCGTGGCGATCGCATGCAGGATGCCCAGCTCCACCCGGATCTCCATGCCCGTGAAGCGCGTATTGCTCACGATCACCCCGTCTTCTTTGAGCCCGGCAGTGACGTCCACCAGACGAAGAATCGACGGGTCCAGCACCAGGACCAGATCGGGGTGGTTCACATTGGTCCGTAAACGAATCGGCCTGTCATCGATCCGGCAAAAGGCCACCACCGGGGCGCCTCTTCGTTCGGGGCCGAAGCTCGGGAAGGCCTGGGCATACCGCCCGAGATGGATGGCCGTCCGAGCCAGCAACTCCGCCGAGGTGACCGCCCCCTGCCCGCCCCGGCCGTGAAAACGCATCTCGATCATCGAATCTCTCCCGTTATTAACCCCAGAAAGGCTACTTCTTCTAGATTTAAACAAATATAGCAGGATCTAAATTTACTTGTTTATCTGTCCGTTTCGCTGATTACACTTATCGTGTTCCGTAACATCACAGCTCAAACATGGGTTGCGGAGCAAAGAGCGCCGAGGAACTTTGAAAAAACAGGACCAAACTCCCACCGAACATCCGAAATCGTGTACGTGACATAACAGTAACCCTACCAATGTCTGACCTCAGAATAAGCTTAGAAGCGGAACAAATGTTTAACCGCGGTCCATCCCATTTTACGTCGGAGCATGCCGAGTTGATCCTGCAACGGCAGGTTCTTGGGACACACATCCTCACACCCCAGGAGCCCCATGCACCCGAAGATGCCCTGGTCTGTTCCAATCACGTCAAAATATTCCCGGTCCGCCCTATTATCCCTAGGATCGAGCATGAAACGTGCGATCCGGTTCAATGCAACGGCGCCCATGAAATCCCCCCTCATGTTGGCCGTGCCACAAGCTGCAATACAGCATCCGCACTCGACGCAGCGTTCCAACTCGTAAATTTCTTCGGCCAAGTGGTTACCCATACGTTCTTCTTCGGCACCCGGATCAAACGCTTTTGTGGTGTGAATCCATGATTCAACTCGTTCATTCATGCTCCTGAACCATGTGCCCGTATCCACGGAGAGATCCCCGATCAGTTTGAAAACCGGTAGGGGCATGAGGGTGATATTCTCGGGCAGGTCCTTCGTGAGAGTCTTGCATGCCAAGCCCGGCATGCCGTTGATCAGCATGGCGCAAGAACCGCAAATACCCGCCCTGCAGCAAAAATCAAACTGGAGAGAGGGATCCTGCTCCTCCCGGATACGGGTCAACCCAATGAACAGCGTCATACTGTCGGTTTCTTCCAAGCGGAAGAGGTCCGTGTGAGGTTTAGATGCGGGATCCTGCGGGTTGTAACGGAAAATATTGAACGTCAGCACTCTTCGCATGATCTCAGTCTCCTATGATATCCCCATCGCAGGTGATAATCTTGCACACGCCATACCCTCTTTCGCCAGGAGGGATCTCCATGAGCTTTGAGGTTGGCTCATAGTCGAGGGTCGGCAGATCGTTTCCTTCCCTCCATATAGCCAGGGTCCGGTTCAACCAATCCCGATCGTTTCTCGCGGGAAAATCCTCCCGGGAATGACAACCTCGGCTCTCCTCGCGCTGCAAGGCTGCGTAGGCAACGCAAAGCGCGAGCTTCAGCATTCTATCGATCTTGAGGGCCAGGCTCAGTTCGGGGTTAGCTCCAAGCCCGTTGGATCCGAGCCCTACTTTTTGCGCCCTCTCATGAATTTTCTGCAGATTTTCGACGGCTTTTTGAAGATCCGAACCGTTTCGGAAGATCCCGACGCGCTCCATCAGTTCAGCCCGCATGGCGTTGAGTACTTCAAAGACGTTTTCCCTGCCGCCGGCGCCTGTGCACAGCCGCCTGATCCGCTCCTCATCGCGGCCCACCCGGTCCCGGACTGTGGAGGTCTTGAACTGTGTTTCATACCCCTGCAGCCATTCAACGATCTGACTGCCCACGATCCTGCCGGCCACAATAGTCTCGGCCAAGGAATTGCCGCCCAAGCGGTTGAACCCGTGCATATCCCAACAGGACGCCTCGCCGGCTACGAACAATCCCTTTAGACCGTAGGCGGCGCCATCCTTGTCCGTCCGTACACCTCCCATGCTGTAATGCTGGGCTGGGCGCACCGGGATGAGCTGGGTGATCGGATCCACCCCTAAAAAATTGTTGCAAATCTCCTCCACTTCGCGGAGCTTCGTCTTGATGTGCTGTGCCCCTAAGTGGCGGATATCCAACCACAAGTGATCGCCGTAGGGACTCTTGACCCCGAAACCCTGCCGAATGTGCTGTGCCATCCAGCGCGACACCACGTCGCGCGAGGCAAGTTCAGCTTTCTCCGGTTCGTACTGGGGCATGAAGCGTTCCTCGTTGACATCAAGGAGCGTCCCTCCGTCGCCCCGGCACCCTTCTGTCACAAGGATATTGGTAGGAACAATGCCGGTCGGGTGGAACTGAACCGCCTCCGGGTTTCCCAAGGGAACGATTCCGGTGTCCAAAGCAAGGATGGCGCCGGAGCCTTCGTTGATCACGGCATTTGTGGTCTCGCGGTAGATCCTGCCATAGCCACCCGTTGCAATCAGCGTCGCCTTGGCCAGATAGACTCGAAGTTTGCCTGTTTTCAGGCAACGGGCCACCACACCGCTGCACGTCTCTCCATCGTGGATAAGAGATATCGCCTCCACGCGATCATGCACCGTCACTCCGAGTTCCACGACTTTGTTGTCCATGGTGTAAAGGAGCGTATGCCCCGTACCGTCGGATGTGTAACAGGTACGCCACTTGGCCGTCCCACCAAAATCCCGGGCAGTGATAAGACCCTCCCTTTCAGTGGGTTCAACCTTTTCATATTTCTGCCCTCCCTTGAAGTAGGACGACTTGCCCGGTACTACCCGGTTCCAAGGAATACCCCAGAATGCCATCTCGCGAACTGCGATCGGCGCTGTGTCCACGAACAGTCTGACCACTTCCTGGTCACACCCCCAATCGGACCCCTTCACAGTGTCTAGAAAGTGCACATCGGGGCAATCTCCCTCGCCCATGGCGCAGTGCCCGAGTGCCGCCTGCATACCCCCTTGAGCAGCGGAAGAATGAGAGCGTCGTGGCGGCACAATGCTCAGGCAGATGGTTCTAAATCCACTCGAAGCTGATTCAACGGCGACCCGTTCGCCGGCTAGACCAGCACCGATGCACAGTAGATCGGTCAATATGGTTTCCAACGTGATAACCCCTGTCGAAAGCTGACGATTGGTAGAGAAATAGAATCCGTGTTCATAACTCAGACGGTCAGTGTCACAAAGCGAATGATCGTGACAAGCCCAATTAGTATAAATACCCCTGTCAAGATATTCTCGAATCTTTTGAAATTCTTTCGACCTTTTCGCTTAATCAACCCCCATTTCACTCCAATTCGATAAAATCCTATTCCAACGTGAATTTCAACAATGGGGAGAAGGATGAGATAAAACACAAGCCAGAATCCATCTTGTATTCTGGCTGCGCTTTTGGCAGCCGTAATCGGAAGGTCGGTGAGTATCGTCCACATATGTATAGAACCCATAATGAGAATAATCATCGCCGTAAAGGCCTGAATCAACCACAGCCAAGTGTCCGAATGCTTAAGTCTTTTGCTGTGTTTCCATATGCTGCTCTGGTCCTCCACCCTGAAAGGCACCTTCCGGGCAGCTAAAACGAAGTGCATCAAAAACGTTGCACCGATAAACGGCCCCCCCACCTGAGCCATGTAGGTATCCTCAAGAAATCTGGCAAGCGTGTTCATAGCGTTCGCACCTAAGTTAACGCTAGCAACCAGAAGCATATGGCTCCACATAAATAGGATAAGCCCAGCCCCAGTGAGCATCTGGAGCCAATCCAAATATGCCGATGCACTTTCTGTTGTCAGAACGGCAGCCCTGGTATCAATGGCCATTTCAGTTCCCTCTCCCCTAACGTTCGTAGTGACATCCCTAACGGAAAACTAATCAAGTAAAATTCGGATAAAAAATACCCTAATCCCTGCCGCATTCGAACGTTTCTAATCCGGTCCTACTACCTCCAAAACAGTTTTGCCAATAGTAGCAAGGCTGACAGCGATGGTAATACCGGAAGATCTCAGAGCGCGAATTTTATCCTCGGCCCTCCCCTTTCCTCCAGCAATTATAGCCCCTGCATGCCCCATTCGCTTTCCCGGGGGAGCAGTTTGTCCCGCAATAAAAGCCACCACGGGCTTTTGAAAATCGCTTTCTATGTACTGAGCCGCTTCTTCCTCAGCACTCCCACCAATCTCTCCGATGAGTACAACGCCTTTCGTTTCAGTATCCTCATCAAAGCGCTTGAGATGGTCAATAAAATTACTTCCGATTATAGGATCCCCTCCGATACCTACACACGTCGATTGACCAAGTCCCATTTTGGTCAGCTGGTCGACTACTTCATAGGTAAGTGTTCCACTTCTTGAGATAACTCCCATATGCCCTTGAGTGTGTATTGCTCCAGGCATGATTCCAACCTTACTCTTACTAGGCGAGATAATACCTGGACAATTAGGACCAATCAAAATAGAATTTTTCTCTTTCAAGTACGCAATCACATTTACCATATCCATCGTGGGAATACCCTCAGTAATGCATACAATGAGTTCTATTCCGGCTGCGGCAGACTCCATGATGGCGTCGGCAGCAAATGCCGGTGGGACAAAAATACACGATACATTTGCGCCATCACTTTTCACAGCTTCATATACAGTATTAAAAACCGGAACACCCGATACTGTTTGTCCTCCTTTTCCAGGAGTAACACCGCCAACTATCGACGTCCCGTAATTAAGCATCTGTTCGGCATGAAAAACACCCTCTCGGCCGGTAATGCCTTGAACGATCACCCTGCTGTTTTCATCGAGCAGTATACTCATAATCAGTTTTCTCCTGAAACCTGCCTAGCGACCAATTCCGCCGCCTCCAATAGATTCTGTGCAACCAGAAATTCCACGCCGGATTCCTCAAAAATCTTCTTTCCCTCGGCTACATTCGTTCCCTCCAGTCTCACGATTAAAGGAACGCCCACACCGTTCTTCTCAGCCGCAGAGACGACTCCTCGGGCAAGAACATCACATCGAAGTATTCCACCAAAGATGTTTACAAGGATCGCTTTTACTCGTCTGTCCTTCAAAATAATTTCGAACGCCTTTGTTATTTTCTCTTCGTTGGCACCACCACCAACGTCAAGAAAATTAGCAGGTTCTCCACCAGCAGCCTTGATAAGGTCCATAGTCGCCATAGCCAACCCTGCACCATTTACCATGACCCCGATGCTTCCATTCAATCGAATATAATTAAGATCATACGCATCTGCAATTGCCTCTGATGGATCTTTTTCAACTCCAGCATCAAGCTCAAACATCTTTCTCTGCCTATACAACGCGTTGTCATCTAAATTCATTTTTGCATCAAGCGCGATAAATTCCCCACCTGTTGTTAGAGCAAGAGGGTTAATCTCCAACAAAGAGCAATCACAACTGCTAAATACCGACCACATACTACTCATAACGCTCCTCAGTTTTTTTATGCTATCACCACTGGTAAGTCGGTCCAGCTGGTAAACTAAATTCCTCGTCTGAAAGGGCATCAGACCGATTCCAGAGTAAATATACTCTTTCCAAATAAGCTCCGGTTTCACAGCCGTAACTTCCTCGATCTCCATTCCCCCGGCCGGACAGAAAATCATTGCAGGTTTCGCATGGGCACGATCAATTACAACCCCAAGGTAGAATTCGCTGAAGATATCGATACACTCTTCGATGAGGACCTTCCTTACTTTGACGCCCTCTGAACCAGTTTGAACCGTCACAAGGGATCTTCCAAGCATGGCCTTCGCTGCCTCAAGAACTTCATTGGCATCGCAACAAACAATAATCCCACCTCCCTTGCCTCTGGCCCCAGCATGCACCTGAGCTTTCACAACCCATGGAGGTCCCTTGACCCCCTTGCAGGCATTGCTAGCCTCATCGGCATGATCAATAATTACGCCTTCGGGCACTCGCACGCCGAAACTCCGCAAGATCTCTTTCGCCTGGTATTCATGAATTCTCATTACTCACTGTTCTCCGTTAACCATTAGACTTTTTCCCTCATATTGTTAGGCATACCTGCTTCAGAGCGGCAGCAAGAGCCTGATCTTCCTTTTCGATTTCTTCAAAAGTCTTAGCTCTTATCTTTTGAGGTCTCGCCTCTAAACCATATTTCCACTTAAGAAATTGTTCCCCGCTCTGCCGGTATAATGCGAAGATAAGAAGATCATATTCATCTCTAGCTAAACTACCTATTTTTTGCTTCGCATCTGCTAGCTCAGGCTCAAGATAATCTGCAGCACGCCCTCTCACAGGAGTTTGTCCGCGCTTATAGTTTTTTAACACTTTAGCTTGTATATCAGGATCAACGGGAGCAGGGGTCTTCCCATACAACCCATAGACTAAATCCTTCACCTCGTTTGTCACCATCTTGTACCTGCCAAATAATACATTAAGAACGGCTTGTACACCAACGATCTGCGAGGTCGGAGTGACCAATGGAGGCATTCCAAGCTCACGACGGGTTACTGCAACCTCCTTATACACCTCAGGCAGTCGATCAAGCGCCTTCGCTTCCGTCAGTTGACTCACAAGATTGGAGATCATACCCCCAGGCACCTGATGCGCCAAAACTCCCGTATCAATAACAGACATTCGGTGTTTTGCAAGATAATCGCGGTATTTTGGGGCAACCGTCTCAATGTAATCACCCAATTCAAGCAGGACATTTAAATCAAAGCCAGGATCTCTCGTTGTACCAAATAAGGTTGCAACGATCGGCTCAACAGCAGGCTGCGAAGTTCTCAACCCAAACGGTGCAAGGCATGTATCTATAATATCCACCCCTGCTTTAATCGCCTCTAGATACACCATCGAAGCCATTCCGCTGGTGTAGTGCGTATGCAGGTGAATAGGGATTCCAATTTCTTTCTTCAATTCAATAATAAGTTTCGCTATGTCAAATGGAGCCATAATCCCAGCCATGTCTTTAAGGCATAGCGTATCCGCTCCCATTCTTTCAATCTCCTTTGCCTTTTCAACATAATACTTAAGATTAAAAACATCACCCCCCATACGGCGTTCTGTCAGTGAATAGCATATGGTACCTTGAAAATGTTTCCCGTTAGCCTTTATTCGTTCAACAACCGTCTGGAAATTTCGAAAATCGTTTAACGCATCAAACACTCTAAAAATATCCATGCCAGCTTCGCAACTCTTATCCACAAAAAGCTTGCTTACATCATCTGCATAATTTCGGTATCCAACCAGATTCTGGCCTCTCAAAAGCATAGAAAAAGGGGTTTTCTTAATATATTTTTTTAAAGTTTTGATCCTTTCAAACGGATCCTCCCCTAGAAATCTATGCATCGTATCAAAGGTCGCCCCCCCCCACACTTCCATAGCCCAAAACCCCACCGTATCCATCTTCTCAGCGATGGGAATCATGTCATCAGTTCTCATCCTAGTAGCTAAAAGGGACTGGTGACCATCTCTAAACGTATTATCTTGAATCTTAAGAGGATTTATAACGCCTTCTTCTAACAAGTCGTACATTTCAATCTCCTACTTAAATTACAAACTTAGTATATAATATAAAAATTTAATAATTCCCTTGAACTACCACACCCTCTACAAAGGAACGTTTCCATGTCGTCTCTCTGGAATCCAGTCCTTTTTTGTTTTTAACATTTTGAGGGCTTTTATAAGTCGAGGCCGTGTGTTTTCAGGAAAAATGATGTGATCTATATATCCCAACTCAGCCGCCTTGAATGGACTTGCAAAACTCTCACGATATTCTTCAACAAACTTCTTTTTTATATGCTCACCATTCGTTGCGCCGTTAATTTCTTTCTTGTATATAATATTCACAGCCCCCTCAGGTCCCATTACAGCAATCTCAGCTGTTGGATATGCGAAATTTATATCAGCCCCGTGATGTTTACTTGACATTACATCATATGCTCCACCATACGCCTTCCTAGTAATAACAGTAATTTTCGGAACAGTCGCCTCACAGTATGCGTATATTATCTTAGCACCATGTTTTATGATTCCGCCATATTCCTGATTAATACCAGGCAGAAAGCCAGGCACATCAACAAACGTAACAAGTGGAATATTGAAGCAGTCACAAGTTCTTACGAATCTTGAGCACTTCAGAGAAGCGTTGATATCAAGGCACCCCGCGAGAACTCGAGGCTGATTGGCCACGATTCCCACAACCATCCCATTCAATCGCCCGAACCCTACGATCAGATTCATTGCGAATCGCCTCTGCACTTCGAAAAACTCATGATTATCCAGAACTGAGTGAATAATCTCTTTCATATCGTACGGCGTCCGCGGATTCGTAGGCACAATTTTGTTAAGCGACTTGTCGGTACGCTTTGGGTCGTCTACACACTCCTTCTCTAGAGGCATTTCCCTGAAATTCTGCGGCAGGAAGCCTAATAATTTCTTAACATTATCTAATGCGTCATAGTCAGACTCAGCTGCGAAGTGGGCGACACCGCTTTTTGCGTTATGTGTTAGAGCTCCTCCAAGCTCGTCCGAAGTTACAGTCTCAGCAGTAACTGTTTTTATCACCTCTGGCCCAGTAATGAACATGTTGCTTGTTCTTTTTACCATGATTATAAAGTCCGTTAGGGCAGGTGAATAAACAGCCCCTCCTGCGCATGGCCCCATAATAACAGAAATCTGAGGCACAACACCCGAGCAAAACACATTCCTTTTAAAAATCTCTCCATAACTTGCGAGACTGACAACTCCCTCTTGTATCCTAGCACCACCAGAATCATTCAAACCTATAATAGGGGCACCGCTTTTCAGTGCCAAGTCCATAATTTTGCAAACCTTCTCTCCGAACGCGCCACTCAATGAGCCGCCGAAAACCGTAAAATCCTGAGCAAAGACAAATACAAGTCGCCCATTTATGGTGCCGAACCCGGTAACAACGCCATCCCCAGGTACTCTCTGCTTTTCCATCCCAAAATCATGACACCTATGCAAAACAAACTTGTCCAACTCTTCGAAAGTGCCTTCATCAAGAAGAAAGCCTATTCGTTCCCTCGCTGTGAGTTTACTTTTGGCATGTTGTTCATCAATTCGCCTCTGTCCCCCGCCAAGCTCAGCTTCTCGATTTCTTTTTTGTAGCTCTTGTATTTTATCTTCAACACTCACAAGCTACCTCCAACATCAATTTTCTAAATAACGAATCGTTCTATTTTATAGGGATATCTCTTTTCTGGTAGTGTCACCATATCATTGACAGATAACTGGATGCATCAACAACTCCAAAAACGACCACGGATGGTCCGTTACGTTTCCCGCCATGGCGGGGGTCTTGGGGCGGAATATCCGGTCCCTGCCTCGG
>Ga0209164_1004847_pt1 | contig 11792 bp, 6 predicted proteins | sample MTBNYHSulfiMetaG_FD_187458 | JGI IMG/M metagenome (GOLD analysis project Ga0209164, IMG submission 187458) | Enrichment culture microbial communities from rom New York Harbor, USA that are MTBE-degrading - MTBE-NYH (New York Harbor Sulfidogenic)... | ecosystem: Environmental > Aquatic > Marine >... | reverse complement strand
CCGTGTAAAAGTGGCGCCAGGGCGATATCCCTGCGTATCGAACCGGACCAGTCGAGATAGGCTGGCCACTTCATGGGAAACAGCATGGATACGCGGGGGATGCCACGATAGTGCCGCCTGGCTTCTGCTCCGGCGAAAAGCTCGAAGTGTGTGTTGTCGGCACTACTCTGGACATGCCGCACCACAGCAGCGAGCCAGCTGATCTCCCGGCGATGCGATGCGGTGGCGTGGTAACAGATGTGAAGTTGCTGCTCCGGCCTTACAATAAGGCGGGCAGGAGGGTCGGCACTGATCAGCGCTGGTCGAAGTTCCGCATACTTGTCGGCAAGATAGGTCGTCGACACCCAGAATTCGTCGCACAATGCCCTAAGAAAGTTTTTCTGTGCCAGAGCATATTTCAGGATTTTCCAGCGATAGCGCCACGGCAGCGTACGCAGTGCACGGAGATCAAAGAGGTCATCATCCATGAAATAGGCGACCCTGATGCCGCGTTCCTTCATCTCGGACAATGTCTTGCGCCATGCCGACGGAAGATAGCGGGCGATCACCAGCAGCGAGTTTGCCGTATGCAGGGGAACTGTCGGGGCAACCGACGCATCCAGCAATTTCGGCAGGTAGCCATTGGCTTTGAGGTACGGAAAGAGGAAGTAGTCGGTGCTGGCGGTAGCCCCCTCTGACAGTACATAGGCGATTTTCATGACATAATCACTCCGCTCTCAGGAGCACAATCTCTCAGGTGCGATAATTCCCTGCACCAGCAGCAGATCCAGCACCGCGTCGACCGATTCCCCAAGCGTAAGAACCGAGGTATCGACGACCAGTTCAGGGTTAATTGGCTCTTCATAGGGTGAGGATATGCCGGTAAAGTGCGGAATTTCGCCATTGCGCGCCTTTTTATAAAGGCCCTTAACGTCTCTCTCCTCACACACCTCTAGCGGACAGCGGCAATAGATCTCGAGAAAATCATGATGTGGGAAGAGTGAGCGTACTCGCTCACGATCCTGCCGGAACGGTGAGATGAAGGCGGTCAGCGTGATCACCCCGGCCTCCAGCATCAGCTTTGCGGTCTCCCCGACACGTCGGATATTTTCGACACGATCCAGCTCGGTAAAACCGAGATCGCCGCACAAGCCATGTCTGACGTTATCCCCATCCAGAACGAAGGTAGTGCACTTGTCCTGGTGCAACCGCTCCTCAACTGCGTGCGCAAGGGTCGACTTGCCGGAACCTGACAGACCGGTGAACCACAGCAGTACACTTTCGTGTCCATTCAATGTTTCGCGCCTTTGGCGTGTAACCGTAGCGTGGTGCCAGACCACATTGGATGACTTTTTCATATCACACCTCACTCCCGTGTAACGCCATAATCGCCTGCATCACAGAAACAGAACAACTGGCTTCCGCCCTGCTATCCGGCATTTCTCTCGCTTCTCTCAAGCAGATAACGGCATGACCATTCCAGGTTGCGCCGGTCACTAACCTTGGCGAAAACAGAGGGTTCCGATGGCGTGGCCACCTTGCTCGGATTGACACCAAGATATACCGCAATTCTCATGACAACCGATTGAACATCCGCATCGATCTCTTCGTAGCTAATGCAACACGGATTGATTCTGTTGTCGCGAAAGTAGCTCTGCCATCCCTGCTCCTGCTTTACGATATGCTCATACCACCTGTTGATCTCATCGAAGTCATACCCAAGCGACTCCAGCTTGCTTACAGCATCAGCATCATGATTCTTGTTGGTATGGAAGACGGAGCTTGCGGTAGCCTTGTATAGAGACACCGCTTGTGCTGCAAGATTCCGCCGGGTCAGATAGATAAACTTGTAACCCGACAAACACTCATCATCACCCATGAGTTCAACAAAGTTCTTGAACTGAAACCAGCTCGCCTTCAAACCATAGATCCCGTTCCGGGTCTTCCGGACGCGTTCCACATTACGAAAGTACTCACAAGGAGTCCGCCCGGGGATACGGGTCATGATATTCGGCAGAAACTCCTGATTAAGAAACTCCCCAGGCAAACCAAAGCGATTGATGCGCGACAATACATCGCACAGATAGCTGCTACCGGAGCGCGGCGTCATGGCGATAATGTAACGACGCCGCGGCTCCTGCATGCGTTCAATCTCCTTCATACGGGCATGATTGATTTCACTATGCGCGAAAAGCTCGACCAGATTATTCACTACACACCCTCCGCTATAGAAATCAGCCAACCTGCACCCATCACATGACCGCACTGCGTTTTCTGATTTCAAAGCCCTTTCTCTTCAGGATCTGCCATGCCTCCATGCAGTCCATATAGATATTTGACTCCAGATTCTTTACATCTCTGCCAAAACATTCGGCATAAACCTGCCGATGTTCTTTTGGCACATATTCCTCGACAAACTGTCGATTGCTCTCCTTGAAATATGCCATGACACGCCCCCTCTCTTCAGCCCCCAGGACGACCGCTTTGACCCCGTCCCGGGCACCAAACTCACGCCACAACCCGGCAATCAGAGAGGCGTAATCGTCTGGATCGAGTTTTAATGAATTGAGAACGCGGTAGAATGCGACAAGCTTAGCGGATGGCGAAACATTGTCCTCGACATCTGGAACAGGAAACCCCACATCACTCAGCCCGAGATAGTCAAGGAAATCGCACCTGACATCTCCGTTTTGGAGGTATTTTCTATCGTACAGCCTTACATCCACCTTGCCAGCGCCGAAGAGTGACTCCATCTGATGGAAGAAATAGTGATAATTCAGAGAGCTTTTCGGGTAGAGAAATGCCTCATAGTCGATAGCCGACCTCCTGGACTGCCCCTTTATCTCCTGCACGATGCGGCTATCTATAGATTCGTCCTGTCTCCTGACATAACAAACCACCCTGACATCGAACCCTTGCAGCAGGTCAAGAACCCTTTGCCAGATATACCTCATCATCTCCGGCCCAAACCACCTGACCGTTGCTCCGCTCAATGGCTCACAACTAATGACCACGACTTCAGCCGCAGAGCCGTCGATCTCATCCCGCAGCGGAGAAAGATCAACATGCGGACCGGTATTATGGAACTCTTTTCTCAGCAGATCAGTGATCTGGAAATGGGCCCCATCCCTGCCGAATGAATCTGGATAGAGTATTCCGTATTCCTTTAACTCCTTGCGCGCACCCCACAAAAGCTTCTGGATCGAAGTGCTACCTGTCTTGTACTGACCAACATGTAGAATGATTTTTTTCATCACGCCGTCACCCGAACACATCCCCAAGCAAGCCTGACAAATTGGAATTCATATCAACCTTGTTACCCGCAACCTCATCATCCGCCCTGATCAGCATGCCGACAAGTTGCGGCACGTCATATTCAGCCTCGCGCATCTTCCCTGCCGGCCTCTGGGTGAGACGGTCTCCAATGCATCCTGGGCGGGCTATGGTGTTTTTTCTGATCTTGCGTCGCGCGTTCAGCACTTCGAAGAATGCATATTTGGAGCGAAACTGGATGACATCCTGACCATCCTCAGAAGAAAGAACAAATTTTGAAAGAGCGGCTTTATTCCAGTGAAACAATCCGACAAGGTTCTTTCCGGAATACCTCTCCATCTTTACGTCCCGGTCAAGCCTGAAGCAGTTGGCTTTATAGTATGAGGATTCAACGCTCACGCCATCCAGCACACCAAACACCTCCTCGTTTACCGCCTCATAGGGGGTGCGCAGCGGCTGCGCTGCCACATCACCACCTGCCATTTCGCCGCATATTGATGCAACACGGTATCCTGCATCGTCAGCAATGTCGGCATTGATATGACCCGGTTGCGCAAAATACCCGGAGTAGTCGTCCAGGTGAGGCGGCAGGAGCGAGAAGAGATCGACCACGTCTACACCGTACCTCCTGGCCGAATCCATGTGTGCCTGATAGGTAGGCAGTTGCTGGTAGTTCTGGACATGCTTTTCGATAGGGAACAGTACCGAGACAACCTTGGCCGGCAATTGTGAATAGAGCGCGTACATGTCGTCGATCAGTGAAACCAGCTCGGCGTGACAGATAATACCTCGTTTCCAGTGAAAGGTATCGATCACCAGGGAATCGAGTATGACAACATCCGAATCGCACAACTCGGCGTATTTGCTATGCAGTGTATAGATGTGGAGCGCGCAACATGAACCACCTAACGAGTAATTCCGTACCATTCCCGCGGTAGACGCCACATAGCGCTCGACACCGGAAAAGAACCCGTTACGAAAGACACAGTTTGAATTACCTACGATTGCGGCGTTCATGGTCACGTCCAGGGAGTCTGAATCTTGTTCGATGACATTCTCTCAGCCCTCAGTTTGTCGTCACATATATAGTGATCAGGCAAAGGGGACTCACGGTACTCCACCCGTTTTGGTTCAGCCACATGCCAGTGTTCGAATGAGATACCAAGCCTGTCCTCGAGCCTTTGTGCAAGTGGAATCGTGTATTTTTCCTGCACATAACTGTAGGCTTCTTCATCCAGGCACGTGGTCCAACTGCTTTGCAACACCCTGGCCTGCGCGGCTTCTTGCTCTACGTCCTCCGTCCAGCAGATATTTTTGTATGCCCTCCCCGAACAGAAGACCAGCGTGTCGGCTGGCACCCTGTATGACACTCCGTCATACTCTTCTTCGTATGGCTTGCCATCGGCATGAACAAAGCGCGGGTAGAAACCGGAGTTGACCGTTACATCTTCGGTTGTTTCATAATAGCTGTCGGTTGTCGGCAGCCCGAGAAATTCATATATTCTTTTTTCAAAAGTCGGACTGGACCTGTTGAACTCGTTCTCATAGTGCATTATCAGTACATTTTCACTGCCAAATGCATCTACATACTGCCCGACCAGCTCATCAAGCGGCTTGATGAACATCGATTTCTGCTCTAAAAGCTCGAGAAACCCGCCTCGTATCCTTTTCCCGCGAATGCGGTGCAGATATCTGGAGAAGGCAAAATCGGTAAATCGTCTGAAGGTAAAGACAATCTTTACCTCATCGCCAAGAACCTCCTTCATTCTCGCAATAGATTTCGTCTTATTGTGGTAGCCGGGTGAAATATCCACCACCCACCTTTCATTACGATACCCGTCAAACATGTCCTCGTACCAGGAAACCCCCTTCGACCAGTTCATATCCTTGGCAAAGAAATTAATCTCCTTTGCTTTTTTGGATACATAGATATCAGGGTGCCTGAGAAAAAGCTTGTGCAGAAGCGTGGAACCCGACTTGCCCATTCCGACATAGACGACATTAGGCAGCATAGTAATCACCCTTTTAACCAGCATGTGCAACGATCGTGACGGTCTGACAGACGCCATCCATTTGCCAAGCGAGGGTTTCTGTGCTCAATTGCACCACCCCAGACCTAGCCGACGCGCCATCTTCACAAAGCTCTGACTGTCGATATATTTTTCCGACACATCAGTCGAGCCAAACCCACCTGACATCTCGGCAATCATTCCTGCATACTTTCGATACTCTTCAGCGCCATTGAAGTGCTGCTTGCGCTTGACCTCCAGCTCGACCTTGTCCTTGAAACCGGAGTGGTATTTAAAGTGCGCAAAAAAACCGCTTGAACTGTCGGCAGTCAAGTTTGCCGCATAATGCACCCCTTCACACAACCGGACCCAGGGATAGTATTTAAACAGGGCATACTTCTGGCTGACATAGGCGTTAATTCGGCTAGGCGCGATACGATGACGCAAACCGTTGACAAAGTTCCTGGAATTACTGTACATGCCGCCACCGAAACGCAACTCGATCAGAGCCTCCTTGTCAAAGTATGGAGCCACCTCGAAAACGCTCTTCTGACGAAAGTCCGCTTCGGCCAGGTCGCCGTAAGGGTACATATCGATCATATACAGCAACACGCCATTGTCGCCTGCCGATTCAACCTCCCGTATGTACTCGGCAAGCGTGACGCTCTCGCTGTTCTCATAAACCAGGAACTCATCGGCATCAGCAAGCAACACCCATTTACCCAGACAATGGTTGCTCAGAACAGCCTGTTGCCAGGACACACCGTAGTGAGAACATCGATATTCCGTATCGGCCGAGTAAAGTATGGTGTCTGGTTGCGAGAGAAGGAACTCCCGCGTGCCATCATTCGAGTTGTTGTCAACGAAGATAAAGCATCTGATTCCCAGCCCCCGGTAATGCTCCAGAAACTGTGGCAACATCACCATCTCGTTTCTCACTACCGAGACAACCAACAACTCTTCGTTCAACAAGGTTTGCAACGACTGCTTATCCGTCACGAGTTCCAACTGGTTTGCATTTGGTTTGAGTGAGGGTTTCTGATAGCTCGGCCAGATTTTCTTTGGCCACACCTCATTTGAACCCCTTTTCTCATCCATGTCACTCAGGTCGCTGGCAATCGGACTATATGCAACCTTGCACGGAGTACTCCGTCCGGGACGGAAGGGATTACCCGGAACTTCTTCCGGAACGAGTTCATGTACGAAAGAATTAGCCGAATAGACATCAAAATCCTCGTCACTCTGGGTAATGTTGTTCATGGCCAACAGATCGCCAATTAATTTGTCATCGCTAAACGTCCCGACAAGCAGCCGTTTCCCTCTGTCCGTCCTTGCAGCATCAAGCAACTCCAGAACGGCAATCCTTGACAGGCTGCACGAGAACTTTCCAGCCACAAAGCTGGCACTTAGCGAGGACTTATCGAGGCACTTTTTGGCCCACTCGCTATCGACCATGGGATGATGCCACTGCCTGTCAACCTTTGCCTGGGTGCCACGCACGATCTTGCCGTAGTAGTGGTACTTTCTGTAACTGAGGCTGTCGAAGTAGCGTTCAACATCCATAAAGGCACTATCGCCAATCTTCACCACATACTGGGCCGGGGTGTGTTCAATAACCCACTCGTACATTTTCAGCATCTTGACCGGCTTGAATTCAGGCGCATCCACTACGTCCAGTTCAAGCACATCATTGTCGACAGTATTTTTTCCGCCACCTACAACAAAGAGACAGGGTATTCCTCGTTCCTTGAGTTCTTTCACCCAGGTATCACGCATTATTTCTCCGCGATGTGCGAGATTTTCACGACTCGTATCAATAACCACCAGGGTGTCTTGAGGGAAGCTTTGGCTAACCTCGGAACTCACTGACGGAAGCCCACCCCTAAACAGCCTGTAATAGCGATTTCCATATTTGACTTTCAACAGGTTATAGATCTCGCCAAGAAAGCACTTCATCCCCGGATCGTCGCTCATCAGGGAGATGCGCCCTACGGCGGCACATATCGGTGCGGGAAGACAATGCCCGAACCCGCATTCGTTCACCGCCTTGCGAATCATCTCCACCGCGTTCATCAACAGCGAGGCAGGGCGAAAGCCTACCGCTGCACTCATCTGATAGGCTGAAAGCAACATGTCCGCGCCGAGAAACATACCTTGCCATGTACCGAGCAGGGCGCTTTTTCTCTCCACCTCATCGACAAGCGCAGCGGCACGGCTGCGCGCGTTTTCAGAATCATCTTGTGCAAGAGTCTGCTTCATTTCTGCCAGTGTATGCGTCACGCTGACCTGCATGTCATAGACAGCACTTTTATGGTAATCCCCAAGCCCCCTGATGGTTTTCACCATATCCGACGCGGAAACGCTTGCTGCCAACACTCCATCCCCGGCACTACCTGCGGGGTGGGCTGCCAGTCGGAGTCCTTCGACAGGCTCAGATGAGAGTTGTCGGCCGATGACCGTATCGTACAGTTCCGGTTGCCCGCGCCCTTCACTCCCGAGGCTATTGACAGTTATCTCTGTCATGAACATCGAAGCTTCAAGATTCCCCACACCCTTGTAGTATTCAAGGGCATCAAACGCCCTTAGCAGGTCAATACCTGAGCCAGATCCTCTCATTTCAATAAATTCGCGTATTGAATTCCATGCAGCGAGTGCACGTCCCATTTCCCTCTCAACCACGGGCAGGCGGGTTTCTGCCATCATCTGCCAGAACACCGGGCTTAGACCGTAAAGACGCACTGCAGCGATAACCAGATCCCGCTTATGGTAATCGGTATAAAATTCAGATTCGGCAAGAATGGAAACCACCGCTGCCACAAGGGTCCTGTCATGAAGACGAGAGAACCAGCCGGCCTTGAAACCATCAAGCACGCTCACGAATGCCATGCGAAACCTTTCGGCTTCGTGTATATCTGCCTCCCCATCCAGTTCCAGACGATGCAGGTTCTTGATCGCATAGGCGAGACAATCGGAAGGTAACCATGAGTTTTCGATATACTTCGCCACCAGCCGCATCACTTCCGTGGCCTTTTCAATCTCACAGTTATTGACGAGCACCGGAATGAGCAACGCCAGCTGATGCGGCTGTTGTGAGGTACGCAGCGCGTCGAGATAGCGGAAGTCGGTCAATTCGCTGAGCCGGTTGAATTCGCCCGTTGCACAGGTCAACTGCACTGCCAGGTTGAGATACCACTCCTTTGCCGCCCCTTTGAGGGCGTACTGCTTGTATACCTTCCTTATAAGCGGGTAAATATCGCCATCGATCCCACGCATGAGTGTATTCAGCTCCAGCATGGCATCACGCAACATGATCGCACTGACGCTGTCGAACTGGGCATCAATGCCATCCACCTGCTTGCGCTCATGCTGGAGGTAGTCATCGAGCTGCATCCTGACAGCAAAGTCCGCTACAAAGTTTTTTAACTGCTCTGGCAAGCTATCGTGAACGCCACTGTATTTGACATGTTCCAGCGCAATCAGGCCCATATAATCGGTGTACTCGTCTGTTTCAAGCTCAGCCAGCCTTGCCGTCCACGCAGTCACATCATCGAGGTGCAGCAACACCGGGCCGGAAGCAACCGGCTCACCATCGACATCGATCGCAACTTCACATACCCCACTGGCATCCATGTGCTCCCAGATGTAGCCGGGAAGATAGATCTCGAACCCTGCACTGGAAGCATCGAGATGGTATACATTCCTGACATCATCGCGACCGGTTCTGATAATCGGACAGTCCAGTAGATGACCGTTGACACTGGCCTTTAGCTCACACGTCTTGCCATCCGACCTCAGGGCCCACCCTTTAATGGTGAAGAGATCCACGCTGTCCACATAAGAGCCAAGCAATGTCGGCTTCATTTGCGCAATTGGTGCATCATCATTCTGAGCAACATCTTTTCCGGCAAGCCACTGCAACTTGACGCCATTCACCGCAACATCGAGACGATTTCCTGTGTCCTTCAACACCCGCTCCAGGTCAACCTCCCGAGAGGATGTGGTGAGGGCAAAGCCACACATCTTCGCCGCTTCACCATACTTCTCAGCGACATCCATGCGCTCTTGCCACTCCGTTGCGACCGCATATTCAACACCGTTGATCAACAACTGGAACTGGCATGGCTTGCCATCCAGGCTGAGCGCCCAGCCACGCACCATATTTTTTCCTGCCGACTCGGCATATCCGACGACATTCATTTCAGGCTCTGGACCGCGCTGTTTGAGACATAACTTCATGTTAGCGAACCTCTCAACCCATGCAAGTAGCCACGTTCCGGATCAGCAGAACGATCAGGCATTGCCTAGTTCCGGGATAACGAATCTCACTCGTAAGCAGCAACCACTGCAACTTCAAGCTCTTTTGCAGCCTGTTCGTTGCGAACAACCCTCTTCACCACACTATCCCTGTAGCTCAACAGATAATTATTGATTTCGTCTTCATCTCCGGCCATTGCCAGGGGCATTAGCAACTGACCCAGCCCATACTCTCGCAGGCGCCGTGCGATGGCTCCGATATCAAAAGCGAGCACAGGTCGACCTGCCTGCAACGCAATCGACAGCGTATAGCTATAGGACTCCGGCGAGATGGATGGCAACCAGACGACATGCGGGCTTGCCTGCCGGAGCATTTCGTCCACTTCGGTCTCCTTGTACTTGCCTGTCACCCGGACGCCAGACTCCTCCAGCAGCCTGTCATTCATACTATAGCCAACCAGCGTAAACTCCAGCGGAAGCCTTCTCTGCCGCGCGTTGCGTGCGCTCTGCAACAGGACCTCATAGCCTTTCAACTTGCTGATCGCGCCGATGACCACAATCCTGAGGTTTTCATCAGCGGCAACAGCCGCTTGAACCGCCCTGATTGAAGCAGGCTCAATCTGTTCATGGGGACGTACCTCGACTTCTATTTCGGGAGCGTACCGGCGGAGTCGCTTTGCCACATCCCGGTCCGGAACGATAACCTGCGCTGCTACAGCCATTGCGCTCCTGTGTATCGTGCGCCATTCACTGATATCTGTCGCAGTGAAACTTGAGCCGTGGACTGCCAGGCATTGATTGCATCCGTCGTCCGAAGGTTCGCCGCAATAAAAGCCGCTATCGTCGACAAGATTGATGCGCGGACAGATCATTTCGTAGTCATGCAGGGTCATCACCCACTCGATACCAGCCCGTTCAACAAGCCTTTTGAGATAAAGCGGCGCCTCCTTGACGAAATCGACAAAGCTGTGGGAGTAGACAGTCGTTATCTCCAACTCTTCGACAATCTTCTTTAGCGCGATGGAATCCGACCACTCGACCGGCGCGAGATTAGGCAGACCGCGCGCTTGCGGATGGCCCAGCGCCACCTTGCCGGGCACACCGGGAACCGGCCGCATCAGGTACACCCCATACCCTTCAGCCATAAAGCGATCGATGTCCTCCTGCATCCGCCTCTCGGTGCCGCCACCGCGGCTATGACTAATCAGCAGCACATTCTTCTCGCGTTTCAGGCGCAGCATCCTCGCCCAGTCGATGCGCTGATATAGCTCTGCGAGCGGCTCTCTCTTGATGAAGTCGGCTACCTCAGACAGGTATTGCGGATGTTTCTTCTCTATCTGCCGCAACGCATTGCTGACCAGCCTGGCTTTTTCCCCCTGGAACGACACGCACCCCCAGTGCCGAACAAAGAGATCGGCCGCAATGAGATTGCGCCACCCTTTCGCGATGGCACGCTGACAGAAATCGTTCTCCTCGCCATAGCCTCTGCCGAAGCTCAGTTCGTCGAACAGACCCACATCCTCGAGACAGGCACGTTTGATGTACATGCAGAAGCCGACGCCGGTCGGGGCCTCTACCGACTCGCCCGGATTGGTCCTGGCCAGCAGGGCGTCCAGCTCGCCGTATTCGATCTCCAGCGGGAACGGATAGTCGCGCGGGAAATAGGGATAGCTGCAAATGGTCGCGTTGTTCGACAGCGGGGTAACCGTCCCGGCGGCGGCACTGCTGCGTGCCGTATTTGACATCCGATCCAGCCAACCGCCATAGACCTCGGTATCGGCATTGAGCAGTACCACGTCCCGGTCCGCATGCAGTCTCATGCCGCGGTTAACCGTGTGCACGAACCCCCTGTTTTTCCTGTTCTCGAGGTAGGTAAAGAGTTTCAGACCGGCCAGGCGCCGCAATTCGGCAACCAGACCGTCATCCGGGCTGGCATCATTGATCACCACAAGCTCATACCGCTGCTCGCATTTCGATGCCAGAACGCTGTAGATGCAGCGAAGCGTCTCCGCCCTTCCCTTGTAGACGGGAATAATGACGTCCACTTCCGCCTGCCGGTCAGACGCATGACGCTCCAGTGCCAGCCACTCCTCCTCGCCCGGGTAGGCAGGAAGTGGCAGCGGCTCGTCCGACTCCAGTTCCCCTGCGGCAGAATACTCGGGCAGTGTGCTTCGCCCTTCAAAACGGCCATACATGAGGTAGTGCAGCAGCGGGTTTACCCTTGATTCCAACACATCCCGGTATTTCTTCAGGTAAAAGGCGCTGTCGAAGTGGGCA